>JACCDV010639467.1_pt1 | contig 16164 bp, 11 predicted proteins | sample 7446131 | NCBI WGS metagenome assembly JACCDV01 (sample SAMN15323448, study PRJNA562643) | freshwater metagenome | isolation source: river surface water | place: USA:Blue River Watershed | collected 2017-08-17 | reverse complement strand
CTCGAAGGAGATGCTCAGTGGGAAAAATGCATTGAAGAATTAATGGCTGCTGTTGATGAAAATATTCCAACGCCTAAGCGTGAAGTTGACAAGCCGTTCTTGATGCCAATCGAAGACGTTTTTTCTATCTCAGGTCGAGGAACTGTTGCGACAGGAAGAATTGAGCGCGGTATTATCAAAATCAACGAAAAAGCAGAGCTTGTTGGTCTAAGGCCTACAAAAGATACAGTTGTTACTGGTGTTGAGATGTTTAACAAAACGCTTGAAGAAGGTCAAGCTGGTGAGAACGTCGGTATTCTTCTTCGTGGTGTGGAAAAAGGTGACATTGAGAGGGGAATGGTTCTTGCTGCTCCTGGTACATGTAAACCTCACACAAAGTTCGAAGCTGAGGTTTATATCCTAACTAAAGAAGAGGGTGGAAGGCATAAGCCTTTCTTTGATGGATATCGTCCACAGTTTTACTTTAGAACGACAGACGTTACAGGAACATTGCATCTTCCACAAGGAACAGAGATGGTAATGCCAGGTGATAATATTCGTATCACTGGAGAGCTTATCGCTCCTGTAGCTATGGAAGAAGGAATGCGTTTTGCGATTCGTGAGGGTGGCCGAACAATCGGTGCTGGAACAGTTGCAAAGATTACGCAGTAATTAATATGGGAGGAGAGATACATCTCTCCTCCCAAAATTTATATGGGTGTGTAGCTCAGTTGGTAGAGCGACGGTCTCCAAAGCCGTAGGTCGGGGGTTCGAGGCCCTCCGCACTCGCATAAAAAATTGGTGATAGAATGGAAGAAGCAAGTATTTCTCTAGTTCAGGAGACAAAAAGTCAAATGCGAAGAGGTTATATTCGAGAGTTTAAGGAAGAGTTAAAAAAAGTTTCTTGGACTTCGAAAGAGGAGCTTTTTCTTTCTACGAAAATTGTGGTGGGATCGACTTTCGTTTTTGGTTTTGGAGTTTATTTGGTCGATTTAGTAGTGCAGGGCAGTTTAAATGGGTTACACTCATTAGTTTTTAAAGTGATAGGTTAAATCAATGAATCATAAGTGGTACATTCTACAAGTCTTGTCGAACCGTGAGAAGAAGGCTAAAAAAACCATAGAAGAAAATCTTGAGCAAATGGGTATGAAAGATTTTGTTCAAGAAATTCTTTTGCCTACTGAAAACGTTCTCGATGTAAAGAAAGGTGATCAGAAAGTTCAAGAGAAGTTGATTTGGCCTGGCTATCTTTTGGTTAAAATGGATTTGAATGACGAAAGTTGGCATTTTATTAAAGAGATCAACGGTGTTGTTGATTTCCTTGGTGGGGGAGCTCCAACTCCACTATCTGATCAAGAGGTAGAAGATATACTCAAGGATTTGAGGAAGAAAAAAGAAGAAGTTGTTCACAAACATGATATTCGCATTGGTGATCCAGTTAAAATTGTGGATGGTGTCTTTGTTAATTTCGCGGGAACAGTAACTGAAGTCTTTCAAGACAAAGGTAGACTTAGCGTTCTCGTTTCTATTTTTGGTCGAGATACACGAGTGGACGACCTTGAGTTTTGGCAAGTTGAAAAAAATGCAGTTGAATAAGGACATACGATGGCAAAGAAAAAGGTTTTAAAAGAAATTAAGCTTCAGATCCCAGCGGGGAAGGCGAATCCTGCGCCACCAATTGGACCTGCGCTTGGAGCTGCTGGCGTTAATATTATGGCGTTTTGCAAAGAATTTAACGCAAAGACGCAAGGCGGAAGTGATATTCTTCCGACAGTTATTACCGTCTACCAGGACAAGACGTTCTCTTTTATTACTAAGCAACCACCAGTTGCTGAGCTGATTAAAAAAGAAGCTGGTATAGCTAAAGGTTCTAAGGTTCCTAATAGAGATAAAGTAGCGAAGCTTACAAAACAGCAAGTTATGAATATTGTTAAAAAGAAAAAGCCAGATCTTCGTTTAAGAGCAGGTGATGAAGAAGCGGCAGCTAGATTAGTTGCAGGAACTGCTAGATCTATGGGTGTAGAGGTTGAAGTATGAGATATAAAAGCAAAAGATTAAGAGACTCCGTAAGTAAAATTGATCTTATGAGAAAGTACTCGGCGCGTGAAGCTATTGAAGTTTTAAAGCAAGTTCCACTGACAAAATTTGATCAAACGATGGAGCTTAGTTTGTCTTTGAATGTTGATCCTAAGAAAGCGGATCAGCAAGTAAGGGGAACAGTTAATTTGCCACATGGTACAGGTAAAAAGTCTGTGATTCTCGTGTTTGCAAAAGGCGATAAGGAAAAAGAGGCTAAAGAAGCTGGTGCTGAATATGTTGGTGCTGAAGATTTAGCTGATAAAGTTGCAGCTGGTTGGGTAGATTTTACAGAAGTTGTTGCAACTCCTGATATGATGAGACTTGTTGGTAAGCTTGGTAAAGTTTTAGGGCCTAGAGGGTTAATGCCAACGCCAAAAGCTGGAACAGTAACGAATGATGTTGCTGGTGCTATCAGAGATATTAAAGCAGGAAAGATTGAGTTTAAAGTAGATAAAAATGGTAATTTAAACACCTTTTTTGGTAAAATGTCTTTCTCTTTGGACCACTTGGCTGAAAACTTTACATCATTGCTTGAAGCAATCAGTAAATCAAGACCAGTTAGTGTAAAAGGAAGTTTTATTAAGTCAGTTGCTATGTCTAGCACAATGGGGCCGGGACTAGAAATTGAACATCATGTTGTGCAAACAGGATAAGGTATGTTAGCGGAAAAAGAACTATTTCTAGAAGAAGTTAAGGGCAAAATAGATCCAGCAGTTGGATTTGTTTTAGCTAGCTATCGTGGAATTAATGCAAATGGCTTTGCAGGATTTCGCAGTCGCTTAGTAGAAGCGGGTGGAGATTTTTTTGTAATTAAAAAAAGAGTTTTTGTTAAAGCAGCTAAGGATTTAAATCTTGAATATGGTGTTAAAGAATTAGATGGACATGTAGGTCTTGCTTTTACAAAAGACAATTTCCTTTCCTTGACAAAAGCGCTTTATGCATTCAAAAAAGAGAATAATGAAGCTCTAAGTGTTATAGGTGGACATTTTGAAGGGAAAAAATGCTCTTCTCAAGATGTAGAGCTCATTTCTAAATTGCCATCGATGCTTGAAATGCGTGCGCAATTCTTAGGATTACTAGAAGCTCCAATGACGCAAACACTAGGAACGCTCCAAGCTTTGCTAACTAGCGTCATTTATTGCTTGGATAATAAAGCTAAAAAAGAATGAATTTAAAACTAAAAGAGGTAAAACCGTGAGTCAACAACTTGATCAGATTGTAGAAACATTAAGCCAACTTACCGTGCTTGATCTAGCTAATTTAAAGAAAATGTTAGAAGATAAGTGGGGCGTGCAAGCAGCAGCAGCAGCAGTTGCAATGCCTGTAGCAGCGGCAGGAGCTGCAGCGCCAGCAGTTGAAGAGTCAACTGAATTTAACGTTTATATTAAAGAATCACCAGCAGACAAGAAGATTGGTATTATTAAAGCTGTTCGTGAAGCAACAGGACTTGGACTCGGCGAAGCTAAAGCTTTTGTTGAAGCAGCAGATGCAACTAAGCCAGTAAAAGAAAAAATCAAGAAAGCTGAAGCTGATGAGCTTAAGAAGAAACTTGAAGAAGCTGGAGCGAAAGTAGAAGTAAAAGGTGTTTAAGACATTCTTTGTCTTCGGTTTTGTAATTAGGGCAGGAAGTTCTTTGCTATGAGGACTTTCTGTTTTTTTGATTTTAAGTTAACAATCTTTGCTTTAGAGGGGACAGTATGTTGAAAAGGCCACCTAATCGGGTGAGTTTCAAAAAGCGTGAAGAAATCATCGATTTGCCAAATTTGATTGAAGTTCAGGTAAAATCGTACAGGGACTTTTTGCAAGCCGAAAAATTTCCACATGAACGAGAAAACATCGGTCTGGAAGAAGTGTTCAGAGAGGTGTTTCCGGTTAAAAGTTTTGACGAGAAAATCATTCTAGAATATTTGTCATATAACTTAGGGGTTCCTAAGTATACTCCAGAAGAGTGTATTAGACGTGGGATTACTTATAACACAGCTCTAAAGGCAAAGTTTAAATTAACGGACGAAACTGGTATTAAGGAAGAAGAAGTCTATATGGGAACTCTTCCTTTGATGACAGAACGTGGAACTTTCGTCATTAATGGAGCAGAAAGAGTTATAGTTTCTCAGCTTCATAGATCTCCTGGTATCTGTTTTGAACAAGAAAAGCATCCAAAGGGAAATATTCTTTATTCTTTCCGTATCATTCCTTATAGAGGAAGTTGGTTAGAGGCAGCGTTTGATATTAATGACCTCATTTATGTCTATGTTGACAAAAAGAAGCGTAGAAGAAAAGTTTTAGCAACTTCATTTATTAGAACACTTGGTTATTCAACAGACGCTGATATTATTGAAGAATTTTTCAGTACACGTAAAATTAAAGTCAAATCGGACAAAGATTTTGCCAAAATTGTTGGGAAAATTCTTGCAGAAGACGTAATTGATGAAGAAAATGGTGTCGTCTATGGAAAAGCTTCTGAAAAACTTACAACAGCAATGTTGAAGAGAATTTTGGATGCTGATATTTCCATGATTCGTGTTGCTGAAGATGCAGACGAGACAAGTCCCATTATCAGAATGCTTGCTAAAGATCCGACTGATTCGTATGAATCTGCTTTAAAAGATGTCTATAGAAAAATGCGTCCCGGTGAACCAGCGACCCTATCAAATGCTAGATCATTGATTATGAGGCTCTTTTTCGATCCGAAAAGATACAATTTAGGTAAAGTAGGCCGTTATAAGTTAAACAAAAAATTAGATCTTGAAATCTCTGATGAGATTTTAAACCAAGTAATCCTTAGAAAAGAAGATATAGTTCAAGCAATCAAGTATGTAATCAGATTGCGTCAGGGTGATGAAAAGGCTTATATTGATGATATTGATCATCTTGCAAATAGACGTGTTAGATCTGTTGGTGAACTTGTGCAAAATCAGTGCAGAATTGGTTTTGTAAGGATGGAGAAGATCATCAAAGAGAGATTGAATCTTTTTGATTTTGCTTCTGATACATTAACTCCAGGAAAAGTGATTTCAGCTAAAGGATTCCAATCTGTTATTAAAGATTTCTTTGGAAGATCACAACTTTCTCAGTTTATGGATCAAACAAATCCTGTAGCTGAGCTTACTCATAAGAGAAGGCTCTCTTCTTTAGGCCCTGGTGGCTTAAATAGAGAAAGAGCTGGCTTTGAAGTTAGGGACGTTCACTCAAGCCATTATGGCCGCGTCTGTCCTATTGAAACGCCAGAAGGTCCAAACATTGGTTTGATTACTTCTCTTTCTACATTTGCAAAGATTAATGAATTTGGATTTATTGAGACTCCTTATCGTATTGTAAAAGATGGTGTAGTTACTGAAGAAATTGAATATATGACAGCAGATCAGGAAGAGAGATGTGTGATTGCTCAGGCGTCAGCTCCTCTTGATGAATTCAATATGTTTAAAGAGAATGTAACTTGGGCTAGATTCAACGCAGAATCATTAAAAATTGATTCAAGTAAGATCACTCATATGGATGTCTCTCCAAAACAACTAGTCTCTATTGTTACGGGTCTTATTCCATTTCTTGAGCATGACGATGCGAACAGAGCTCTTATGGGATCTAACATGCAACGTCAAGCTGTGCCTCTTTTAAAAACTGATTCTCCTATTGTGGGAACGGGTGTTGAAATGCGTGCTGCAAAAGACTCGGGTGCTGTTATTATCGTTGAAGAAGATGGTATCGTAGAATATGTTGACGGGTTTCATATCATTGTCGCTTTAAAAGCAAATCCCATGCAGAAAAAAAGTTATGTTTTGAAGAAATTCATGAGAACAAATGCTGGTACATGTCTTAACCAAACTCCATTAGTTGGAGTAGGTGATGAGGTAAAGGCAGGAGATATCATAGCTGATGGTCCATCTACAGACCGAGGGGAAGTAGCTCTTGGAAAAAACGTCGTCGTTGCATTTATGCCATGGTGTGGATATAACTACGAAGATGCGATTATTATTTCTGAAGAACTGATTAGAGAAGATTTTTATACTTCAATTTACTTAGAAGAATTTGAGTTAACAGCTAGAGATACAAAGCTTGGTAAAGAAGAGATCACAAAAGATATTCCGAATGTTTCGGAAGAAGCTTTAAGAAATCTTGGAGACGACGGAATTATTAGAGTCGGATCACATGTTAAACCGGGTGATATTTTAGTTGGTAAAATTACTCCTAAGTCTGAAACAGAACTTTCTCCTGAGGAAAGATTGCTTAGAGCAATTTTTGGGGAAAAGGCAGCTGATGTAAAAGATGCCTCTCTCACAGCCCCTCCAGGGACAGAAGGTTTTGTCATGGATGTGAAGGTCTTTAGTAGAAGAGATCGTTTATCCAAAACAGATGATGAAATGGTTGAAGAACGTTCTCGCATACAAGATGTTCAGAAAGAATTTAAAGAAAAGGAAGAAGAGCTTCAGCTAGAGCTTCATGAAAAATTGGGTGCTCTACTTTTAGACGATGTAGCTCCCGCTTCCATTCTTCACAGAAAAACTGGTAATATCTTGTTAAAAGATGGTGATGAGGTAACTCAAGAAATTTTAGAGACAATTGAGCAAGAGAACCTGGAAGATTTGATCATACCTTCTTGTGAAGCTTATGACACGATGAAAGAGATTCTAATTGCCCATAAAAAGTCTTTAGAAATGCTTGAATCTGAATATAAGTCTGAGACTGAATTTATTCGAAAAGGTGATGTTGAGTTAGAAGCTGGCGTAATTCGTCAAGTTAAAGTCTACATAGCAACGAAGAGAAAGTTGCAAGTAGGTGATAAGATGGCGGGTCGTCACGGTAACAAGGGGGTAGTATCTAAACTTGTTCCGATAGCAGATATGCCTTATTTAGAAGATGGTTCTTCAGTGCAGATTATCTTAAATCCCCTAGGTGTTCCTTCAAGGATGAACTTGGGTCAGATGTTAGAGACTCATTTAGGATATGCGGCAAGAAAAACTGGTGTATATGTTAAGAGTCCTGTATTTGAAGGGTTTCCAGAGAATGAAATCTGGAACATGATGGAAAAAGCTGGCCTTCGAAGAGATGGTAAGTCGTACTTGTATGATGGTAGAACTGGCGAAAGATTTGATAACCCAATCGTTGTTGGAATCATTTATATGCTTAAGTTATCTCACCTCGTTGACGACAAGATCCATGCGCGTGCTATTGGTCCGTATTCGCTTGTAACACAGCAGCCACTTGGAGGTAAAGCTCAGATGGGTGGTCAGAGATTCGGGGAAATGGAAGTGTGGGCTTTAGAAGCGTATGGAGCTGCAAATCTTCTTCAAGAAATGTTGACTGTGAAATCAGATGACGTTGCTGGAAGAACCAGAATTTATGAGTCGATTGTGAAAGGTGAAAACACGCTTAAAGCAGGTACACCTGAATCATTCAACGTGCTTATTAAAGAGATGCAAGGCCTTTGCCTAAATATTAGTGCAGAAACAGTTATAGATGGATAAATTTTAACCCTCTTTTGGAGAGTTTTAATGTCAGAGATGCAACAACAAGAAGAAGAGTTTCAAAGCAATTATTTTGAAAGCATTGCTATTCAAATTGCTTCAGGTGATGTAATTAAAGATAGTTGGTCACGTGGAGAGGTTAAAAAACCTGAAACTATTAACTATAGAACTTTTAAGCCTGAAAAAGGTGGTCTTTTCTGTGAGAAAATTTTTGGTCCTACTAAGGATTGGGAATGTGCTTGCGGAAAATACAAAAAAATTAAGCACAAAGGTATTGTTTGTGATAGATGCGGCGTCGAAGTTACTTTGTCAAAGGTAAGACGTGAGAGAATGGCACATATTGAATTAGCGGTACCCGTTGTTCATATTTGGTTTTTTAAAACACAGCCGTCGCGTATCGGTAATATCCTTGGAATGTCTTCCGGTGACATTGAAAGAGTAATTTACTATGAAGAATATGTCGTAGTTGATCCAGGTCGAACAAGTCTTGAGAAAAAGCAACTTTTAAATGACGTTGAGTACAGAGAAGCACAAGAGAAGTGGGGACCTGATTCGTTTAAAGCTTTGATGGGTGGTGAAGCTATAAAGGTTTTGCTCGAAAGCGAAGATTTAAAAGGGACAATTGTCGATTTAAAAGATAAGCTTCGTAAGACAAAATCTATTCAAGCTCGAATGAAGCTTGCAAAAAGATTGAAGATCATTGAAGGTTTTGTAGGTTCAGGAAATAGACCAGAGTGGATGGTTATGACCTCTACTCCGATCATTCCGCCAGATCTTAGACCGTTAGTTCCACTCGATGGTGGAAGGTTTGCAACATCTGATCTCAATGATTTATACAGACGTGTAATCAACCGAAATAATCGTTTGAAAGCAATTCTTAAATTGAAAACGCCTGATGTGATTATCCGAAATGAAAAAAGGATGTTACAAGAGGCTGTTGACGCTTTATTTGATAATGGTAGACATGGTCACCCAGTAATGGGTGCAGGCAATCGCCCATTGAAATCTCTTTCAGAAATGTTAAAAGGAAAACAAGGCCGGTTTAGACAAAACCTTTTAGGTAAGAGGGTTGACTATTCTGGACGTTCGGTAATTGTGGTAGGTCCAGAGCTGAAGTTTAATCAGTGCGGCCTTCCTAAAAAAATGGCTCTGGAACTATTTGAACCTTTTATTGTAAAACGTTTGAAAGATCAAGGATACGTCTATACCATTAGATCTGCAAAAAAAATGATTCAAAGAGCTGACCCACAAGTTTGGGACGTCTTGGAAGAAATCATTAAAGGTCATCCAGTTCTGTTGAACAGGGCGCCTACTCTTCATAGACTTGGTCTTCAAGCTTTCGAGCCAGTTTTAATTGAAGGTAAAGCTATTAGGATTCATCCGCTCGTATGTACAGCTTTTAATGCTGACTTTGACGGTGACCAGATGGCTGTTCACGTTCCTTTGTCAATAGAAGCTCAAATTGAAGCCAAAACACTTATGATGGCGCCTGACAATATTTTCTTACCATCGAGTGGAAAACCGGTTGCAATACCTAGCCAGGACATGATTTTGGGTCTTTATTATCTTATGTTTGATCCTGTTTTTATGCGTGAAGATAAAGGCGGAAGGACAAAAATTTTTGGATCTTCAGAAGAAGTGCTTTTGGCTATGAAAGCTTCTGGAAGTTACAATTGGCATCAGTCAGAGATGAAAGATGGAGCTCGAAAAGATGATTTAGGAAGAGGTCTTCATATTCATGAAAAGATCAAAGTATTGATTGATGGAAATATGATTGAGACAACTCCTGGACGAGTGCTTTTTAACACAATTGTGCCCAAAGAGTTAGGATTTCAAAACTATGCCCTTCGTAAAAAGACGTTGGGGGAGCTTGTTTTAGAGATTTATAAAACAGTAGGCCTTGAAAAAACTGTTCAATTCTTAGACAACCTAAAAGATATCGGATTTGAGCAAGCGACTAAGTCTGGTATTTCGATGGGTGTTGCCGATGTTATTATTCCAGAGTCGAAGAAAAAACTTATTGATGAAGCTAACAAGAAAGCTGCTTTAGTTCTTAAACAGTATGAGGACGGGGTTATTACAGAGGGTGAGCGTAAATCAAAAATCATTTCTATTTGGACGGAAGTAACAGAGATTCTTTCTGATACGCTTTATGACAACATTATGAAACCATCAGCTGGAAAGGATTTGAATCCCCTTTTCTTAATGATTGATTCAGGTGCTCGTGGTAATAAATCTCAGCTTAGACAGCTTGGGGCACTTCGAGGTTTGATGGCTAAACCATCTGGAGAAATTATTGAAAACCCAATTACCTCTAACTTTAGGGAAGGTTTGAGCGTACTTGAGTACTTTATTTCTTCTCACGGTGCTCGTAAAGGTCTTGCTGATACTGCTCTTAAAACAGCTGACTCGGGTTACTTAACAAGAAGACTTGTTGACGTTTCTCAAGACGTTTTAGTCAACGAGGAAGATTGTGGTACACTAAATGGTATTGAGATTGCTCCTATCAAACAAGGTCAGGAAGAACTTCTTTCTCTAAAAGATCGAATTTTTGGTAGATCTGTTTGTGAAGATGTCTACATGCCTGGAGATAAGACAAAACTTTTAGCAAAAGCGGGTGATATTTTAACAATTGAGCAAGCTTTAGCAATCGATGATTCAGGTATTGAAAGCATTCGTATTAGATCAGCTCTTACATGTGAGACTCCAAGAGGAATTTGTGCTAAGTGTTATGGTGCAAACCTTGCTAATGGCAGAAAAGTAGCTCTTGGTGAAGCTGTTGGTATCATTGCTGCTCAGTCAATCGGTGAGCCGGGTACGCAGCTTACGATGAGAACGTTCCACTTGGGAGGTATCGCATCTGCTAATATTAACCCAGATCTCGATTCTGAGTTTGAGGGTCTTTTAGTTTACCAAGATGTGAGAACAGTTTGGGATGAAGATGAAAAAGTTTGGCTGGTACTCAATAAAAACGGTGCGCTTCATATTGTCAAAGATGATGGAAGAACACTTACTGAATACAAAAAGCTTTTAGCATCTAAGTCAATTGAGCCTTTGAAGTCTTTTGCAGTTGAATTAGGTACTCAGATCTTCGTGGAAGATGGCGCTAAGATCAAGAAAGGAATTAAGATTGCCCACCTTGAGCAATATAGTTATCCAATTATTTGCGAAAGATCTGGTTATGTTAAGTACGAAGATCTTGTTGAAGGTATTTCGACACAGAAAACAGTGAACAAGCAAACAGGTCAAACAGAAGTTGTTGTAAAACAACATCGTGGAGCTGAGCTTCATCCGCAAATGATTATGTATCAAGATGCTGACTGCAATGAAGTTGTAGGATCGTATCCAATTCCATCAGGCGCTCACCTTTCTGTTGAAAATGGTGCATTTGTTAAAGCTGGTAAGCAGCTTGCTAGATTGCCAAAAGGTGCTGTCAAGACGAAGGATATTACGGGCGGTCTTCCAAGGGTTGCCGAGCTTTTTGAAGCTAGAAAGCCAAAAGATGCTGCTGAAATTGCTAAAATTGATGGTGTTGTAGACTTTAAAGGTGTTCAGAAGAACAAACGTATCATTGTTGTTCGAGATGAAGAGACTGGTATGGAAGAGGAACACCTGATACCACTTACAAAACACTTAATTGTTCAGCGTGGTGATCATGTTGAAAAAGGTCAGCAACTTACAGAAGGTCTTGTCAAGTTACAAGAAATTTTGGAAATTTGCGGTGTTCGCGAACTTCAGAAACATCTAGTTAATCAGGTTCAAGAAGTTTATCGCCTCCAAGGGGTAGACATTAATGATAAGCACGTTGAGATCATTGTAAGACAGATGCTTCAAAAAGTCCGTATTACTGATCCAGGTGATACTGTATTCTTGTATGGTGAAGATATCGATAGAAAAGCTTTCCACCTTCAAAACAAAAAAGTGATTGAAGAAGGCGGAAGACCTGCAGGAGCAGCTCCTGTGTTGCTTGGTATTACAAAAGCATCACTTGGTACAGAATCTTATTTCTCTGCAGCCTCTTTCCAAGAGACTACAAGAGTTCTAACTGATTCAGCTTGTGAAGGTAAGGTTGATTACTTATTAGACTTTAAGTCTAATATTATCACAGGTCAACAAATGCCATCAGGTACGGGACATAAGAGATACTTCCGTCGCTTGAAGAAAAATATTGAACAAGAACAAGAAACTTTCCTTGAGTTCTCTTTTGAAGATGAGCTTGAAGAAGAGTTATTATCAACTTAAATATTAGAGGGTTAAATTGAGATTCGTGCGATTAAAGTCAGCTTTTGTTGTAACTATCTTCACAACAGCCGTTTTATTTGCTGAAGAGCCCCCTTTAAACAATCAGGCACAGCCTCCTCAGCAGTCTCTTGAGGAGGCGAAAGCCCCTTCGCCAAGTATGCAAGCAATTGAAAGTATACCGACCGTCACAACTAAAAAAGATGTAGATAAAGCAACGGACATTTTTTTAAGAGGTGGTTTTTGTGTAATTAGCGCATTGCTTTTTTTAGCTGGCTTTTTAGTGGTTAAGACCAATACAGGTCAAAAAACTGGCGCTGCTGCATAAATTTGGTTTAACAAAAATTGTTTTTTGGCATCATCTAGAACAAAAGGGGTGGGTTGTGGCTAAAAATAAGTTTGAAGGACTTAAGCAATTTACTACAATTGTGTCTGACACAGGCGATATTGAAGCAGTGCGTAAATATATGCCAGATGATGGTACAACGAATCCATCTTTGTTATTTAAGGCTGCAGCAATGTCTGAGTATGAATACCTTGTGAAAGAGTCTGTTGATTGGGCGCGGATGCATTCTAAGAGTGGGGAATCACTTCTTGATAAAACCGTGATAAAACTATTTGTCAATTTTGGTACAGAAATCCTTAAGATTATACCAGGTAGAGTTTCTACAGAGGTCGATGCAAGGCTTTCTTTTGATATTGAAGGGAGCATAAAAAGAGCAAGAGAATATATCGCCCTTTATGAAGAAAATGGAATTTCAAAAGAGCGGGTGTTGATTAAATTAGCTTCAACCTGGGAAGGAATACGAGCTGCAGAAATCCTTGAAAAAGAAGGGATTCATTGTAATATGACCTTGATGTTCAATATGGCTCAAGCAATTGGTGCAGCGGAAGCTGGGGCGACACTTATTTCTCCATTTGTTGGTCGAATTTATGACTGGCAGAAAAAGAAAGAACAAAGAGAGATCCCTGCAAAAGAAGATATTGGTGTTAAGTCAGTTGAATCTATATATCACTACTATAAAAAATTTGGGTATAAAACACAGATCATGGGAGCATCGTTTAGAAACCTTGATGAAATTTTAGAACTTGCAGGTTGTGATCTTTTAACAATAGCTCCAACTTTTTTAGAGGAATTGAAACAGTCTACGGGTGAAGTTCAAAGGAAATTGAAACCAGAAGATTCTAAGAACATGCAAATTAAGAAAATCCATATCGATGAGAAAACCTTTAGACTGATGCTTTGTAATGACGAAATGGCGTCTGAAAAACTTTATGATGGTATTAGAGGTTTTATAAAAGACACTATTAAGTTAGAAGAATTTATTTGCAAAACATACAACATTTCTGATTGCTCGGCTTTAGGAAAAGCGATGTAATTTACTATAATAGAATTCTTTAGTAACTTGCATTTGCCGCACCCCCCCCCTCTTTTTTTTACGAGGCTCTCTGTCCCGCAAGCTCAGAAAACCATTATTGAGTTGAGCGCCGCAGGCGCACAAAGAAGGTTAATAAATCTTTTGATTTTCTGGGATATACTCCTGCTGTGAGTAAAGTAGCTCTTAAAGCAATGCGAGCCAAAACGAAGAAAGACAATTTGCGTAACAGATCGGATCTAGATTTGATAGAAATAGCAAAATGGTACAACCCTATTCTGCAAGGGTGATTGAACTATTGCGGCGCCTATTGTAAATCAGAGCTGTATAAGATTTGGAGGCATTTTAATAAAACATTGGTAGCTTGGGTAATGAAGAAGTATAAATCACTAAGGAGAAAGAAATTAAAAGCGGAGATCTTTATTGAAAAGATAGCCGCAGTGAATCCGAAGTTATTTGTGGATTGGAGAAATGAAATGATAGGATCGTTTGCCTAATGGGAGTGGTGTGAATTGAGAGACTCCTGCGCTGTTCTGCGAAAGGCTAGAGGGGAAGTTCCTCTGGTCTATTCACCTAGTTAGGGATTTTGTAATTGTTTTATTCAAACAATTACAAAATCAATTTTTTTCAAATACCCTTATTTCGATTATGAAGTCATGCCAACAATAAGAATGTCACCAGGTTGGATGGTTGAGGGGGTCACCCAGGGGTTCCATTCTTGCAGTTGTGTAGTAGTTATTTTATAAGTAGTTGCGATAGAAGAGAATGAATCTCCTGCTTGAACTAGATGTCCAGTTTCATTAGTAGGAAGGGGTAGTAAGAGAATTTGTCCCTGATAAAAATTGGGGTTATTTGGATCTAGACTATTTATTGATGCAAAATTATTTAAATTTGTTATTCCATATTGCTTTGCAATGCTGTATAAACTATCGCCTGATTTTACGATATAAGGAAACACGTTTGAGGAAGGGGGAACCGCAAGAGCTTCTCCTACATTAATATCAGAAGTCGTTAAATTGTTCATTTGCATTAACGCATTAACAGATATGCCATAATTTGAGGCAATTTTATACATGCTATCACCAGGTTGAACTACATAAGCTCTCAGTAAAACATTAGGTAAACAAAGCACGGTCTGCTGAGGTGTAAATGGAAAAAGAGTTGAGCCTATATTTGCTGCAATGATTGATTCCCAGTGGAGAATATTATTTTTTTGTGCAATTGAAAATAGAGAATCACCAGATTGAACTGTATATTGTGTTCCATTTGGCAAATTTATTAATTCACCCACAGACAAAGGTCCAATATTTTGCTGATTGTTATCAATTAATATATTCACCATGCCATTAGGATTTTTTGTGCTAAATATTTTAGCAATATTATATAAGGTGTCACCTGATTGAACTTGATAGCCTGGTATAGTTATAGTTATTCCGGAAGGAATGGACTGTCCAAAATTTACCGCTGGATTCATTGTTTCTAATACAGCGAGTGGAACATTGTATTTTATACAAATAGTATTTGGATCGCCACTTGCTTGAACACTCGCAAAAGTATAAACAGCAGAAGGCGCAGAAGGCGCTGGTGGAGCTGGTGGCTGTTTAGGATAACTAAGTTTTGTTGGATCATAGGATGAAAGGTTACTCTGATTCTTAAGCTCTGTTTGGAATTGTACCATTTCCGTAAGTGCATTTTGAATCTGGTTACTTGTGCCAGGGCCTTCATTTATATACCAATAGGTGCTGCCGAGCGAACTAGAATTTAAGTTTAACTGTTTCAAAAGCCATAGGTAAGAGTCTGCAGCATTTGTTCCATCATTTGCAAGACTCGTTCCAAGATATGCCTCTATTGGATTAGCGCCATTAAAATTTGTAAAGCCAATATGCAAGGCTGTATATGGTATATTATTATGTGTGTCAAAAACAGTGAGCCATTGCTTTAAATAGCTACTTTCTGGGTTGGATACTGAATTTGGATTACTAGAATAAGTGCCATTGTTTAATAAACATTGATGCTGGCCATCAGAATACATCATGACCCTTAATCCACCGTTAAAGACTGATTCGAAACTGTTAAAAACAACGTCAAGAGAGCCGTATGAACTGTAGGGAGTTAAATAGTGACCGGGACTACCCATTAAAGTTATAGTGGAAGTCACACCTAAAGGTAATAATAGATTAGTGATGGTTGTAAAAAAAGTTGTTAAATTGGCTTGCCAAGTGCCTTTAAGAGCCGAGGAAATATTTCCGTCATCAATTTCATAATCAAAATCAACATTATCTCCTTTTATAAGACCTAATTGACTTACCGCACTTACTAGAGCTTGCGCAGATGCTGCAGCAGAACTTGTATTTGAAAAAGTCCAAGCAGCTATATTACCAAGCACAGTTCCTGCATCACCCCCAAACGAAATAGATACTGACATTCCTGCAGCATGAATAGCGCTAATTTCATCTGCAAGGTTTGACCAGCTCGAAGAAGTAATATTTTGAAATTCTGTGACAAAGTTGCTAGATGTGGGAGAGATAAAACCAAAATCAATATTCCTATAGCCTGCAGCATAAGCAGCTGTTATAGTGGCAGGGGTGATTCCATTTGCTAAATTACTATTGGTTCCATCAACAAACCAGGTATTTCCTGCATCCTGATAACTAGAGTTTATTTTGTTTTTACGCATAAAGTTTTCCTTTATTTAATTTCTTTTTTCTTAATTATAAAACAAAACAAAGATTTTCATAACTTATTAAAAACAAGTTGATTAAGACTTTCTATGCTGAAAAAAGTTCAAGAATCGGTTTTTAAATATTTTTCACCACCCCCATTTTTTGTCTGGCATCCCCACAATTTAATCCCGGTCCATCGCCCCTGTTAGTCAAACAGTGGCTGCTTCACGGTCGGCTTCGCCTAATCAAACTACAAAAATTTTCTGAAAGAAAAATCAAGAACATTCAGTTGGAAGCAGTATATTCTGAAATGTGATCTCGAATAGCACCTTCTGAAAGGAGCAGAGTCTCAGCAATCGCTGCAAT
>JACCDV010266638.1_pt1 | contig 16171 bp, 11 predicted proteins | sample 7446131 | NCBI WGS metagenome assembly JACCDV01 (sample SAMN15323448, study PRJNA562643) | freshwater metagenome | isolation source: river surface water | place: USA:Blue River Watershed | collected 2017-08-17 | reverse complement strand
TACTACCTCCATCCCGAAGACCGCATCGCTCGCGAGACCATGGTGAAAATCCAGAGTGGTGGTGTCGTTGATACCTCAGGTGATGGTCAAGGTGAGGAGAACTTTTCATTCTTGACCCAGGCCGACATTATTGAGAAATTTAAAGATACTCCAGACGCGGTTGAGAACACCATCAAAATTGCCGAAATGTGTACGGTTGAACTCGAAATTGGTACGCACTGGTACTTCCCTGACTATCAAATTGCAAGTGGTAAAAATCCTGATGATGAACTCCATGATAGTGCGTATGCGGGGGCTGCGTGGCGCGGCTTTAATCTCGCTACTGAACCAACTGTCAAAGAACGTCTTGATTACGAACTTGAGGTCATCAAGAACAAGGGGTACGCCAAGTATTTCCTCGTAGTAGGTGACCTTCTCCGTGAAGCACGTGAACGCGGCATCCTCACTACTATTCGAGGGTCCGTGGCGGGTTCACTCACGACCTATGTACTTGGAATTACGAACGTAGACCCGCTTGAGTACCAGCTCCCGTTTGAACGCTTTCTCAACCCGGAACGACCGTCGGCACCGGATATCGATATGGACTACGCTGATAATCGGCGTGACGAGATTATTGAGTACGCGAAGAGTAAATACGGCGAAGACAAAGTGGCACAAATTGGTACCTTCGGTACGATGATGGCACGCGCCGCTGTTCGTGATGTGGCGCGCGCTCTCGGGCACCCATACAGTGTCGGAGACACGATAGCCAAGCTCATCCCCATGGGTAGTCAGGGCTTCCCGATGACCATCAAGAAGGCGCTTGAGATCGAACCGGACCTTCAGAAGCACTACAAGACCGACGCCGAAGCGCGTGAAGTGATTGACCTCGCCCAGAAGATTGAAGGGCGGGTGCGCCATCTCGGTGTGCACGCGGCGGGTGTGGTGATTGCACCAGCCCCACTTAATCAGTTTGTACCGATTCAGCCCGACCCGAAGACCGGTAAGTACGTGACGCAATACGAAATGAAGTCTGTGGGCGAAGACGGTGTGGGACTCCTCAAGTTCGACTTTCTTGGTATCAAAAACCTCGCCATCTTGGCTGATGCCGTCAAGCGCGTGAAAAAAATCCACGACGTGGCTATTGATATTGAAGCCGTCCCTCTTGATGACCCAAAGACCTTTGCGGTACTCGCTAGTGGTCAGACGATGGGATTATTCCAGCTCAACGGCTCAGGTATGACTGCCTTCCTCAAGCAGCTCCGTCCGACGACTATCCACGACATTAACGCGATGGTGGCCCTCTATCGCCCTGGACCGATGGAAATGATCCCGACCTACATTGAGCGCAAAAACAATCCGGCCCTCGTGTCGTATCTCGATCCCCGTCTCAAGGGTATTCTTGAACGCAGCTACGGGGTTATCACCTACCAGGACGACGTTATGTCCGTCGCGCGAGAACTCGCTGGCTACTCCTGGCTTGAAGCCGACATGTTGCGTAAGGCAATGGGTAAAAAGATTCCCGAAGTAATGGCGGCTGAGAAGGACAAGCTCATGAAGGGCTTTCTCGAATACGGCAAGATTTCCCAACAAGTGGCCGACAAGCTTTGGCTTCTTATCGAACCCTTTGCCGCGTACGGATTTAACAAGGCACACGCCGCCTCCTATGGGCGCGTTGCCTACCAGACTGCCTATATGAAGGCGAACTATCCGGTTGAGTACATGTCTGCGGTACTGACTGCGGACTCAGGCGACGTCGACAAGATTTCGGAAAGTATCCACGAGTGTGAACGTATGGGTATCGAGGTGCTGCCACCAGATATCAATGAATCATTTGCCGACTTCTCGGTAGTGCCCGGTAAACAAACAATTAGATTCGGTTTGACCACTATCAAAAACTTCGGCGAGGGTATCTCGGAAGCGATTATTGAGGAACGCAAAACCACTGGTCGCTTCGCTTCCTTGCAAGACTTCCTCACCCGCGTGAAAAACCGGAACCTCAACAAAAAATCACTCGAAGCCCTCATCATGGTGGGTGCCTTTGATAGCCTCGGTGAACGAGGACATCTCCTTGCGAACGTCGACCTCATGCTCGCCTTCAACCGCGAACAGGTGGCAAGTGCTGAAAGTGCGCAAGATTCGCTGTTTGGCCTCGGTGGCAATAGTGTCTCAAACCTTTCCCTCCTCCCTGCACCTGCCGCCACTAAGGCCGAGAAGCTCATCTGGGAAAAAGATCTCCTTGGTATCTACGTGTCTGGGCACCCACTTGATGACTACGCGGCCGAAGTCGAAAAGCGACCGCGCATCGGGACAATTCTCAATGCCGTACGTAACAAAGAAGAGATTGCCGTGCTGCGCTTCAAGGGTGAGCTCGTCACGGTCGGGATGATTACCAGTGTCCGTGAACTCATCACCAAAAAAGGTGACAAGATGGCCTTTGTGGTACTCGGCGATCAACAAGACACCATTGAGATGGTCGCCTTCCCTTCCACCTACCTGGAGCAAAAAGACCTCTTTGTCCCCGGCCAATGTGTCGCCATCAAAGGCAAGCTCACCATCCGGAATGACGAGCCGAGCATTGCCATTGATCGAGTCAAAGCGCTTGTGCCGATTACCTCAGGACCTTCAATTGAATAGAGTTTGTATTATCTAAAGCAGTTTGCTACTGTAGCGCTAGACGCACGAGGAGGGCGTGATCAATGAAATTTCAGATAAAGTCTGACAGGGTATCGCAGGACAAGACGAAAAGCTTCTATCTCATTGCTACTCCGGCTTTTCATGCAAATCCCCAAGCTACCCCTAACCCGACTGAACGTGAACTGCTCAAGAATAACCAAACGTTCATCGAGGAGAAAGCTCGCGAAAGCTTTGGCGGGCGGTTTGTCGATCTGCGAATGTCTGAAGGTCGGGCAAAGTTAATTTTGACCGTTCGCAAGAGCGCGCAACGTCATACGCCTGACTTCAACGATTTCAAGCGCTGGCTTGCCAGCCGCGACTTCTAAGGAGACGACAGATGTTGCTAGGTTCTTTCTTTGACTCCAGCAATCGGCAGGCGGAACACGATAAGTTGATTGTGTTCATGCGGGGTGACGACTATCAGAACGATGAAAGTTTCAAGACCCTACAAGCAGCCGGTGGCGAACTTGAAACCATGGCCAAGTCGGTGATGCCTTCGCACTTCATCAAACTGACACCCGATGCAGGATCGCGAAGTCTGAACCTGTACTTTGCCAAGGGTACCGCGTATGGTGCACAGCGTCCTACGCTTGATGAACTTCGAGGGTGGATGGCACTGTTCCTCCACTACCCAAACCCGTGAATCACTATGACCTCGCCCCGCGCCGGTACCCATTCCGGCGCGGGGTAAACATTTATAGTATTTTGACACTCTGTCTGCTACTCTTAATGATAAGTCGACAACCTTAATGTGGAGGACGAAATGCGACTACGATTGATTGGGTCTGGTGGATCGTGGCCGAATGGCAAGACGCACCCCTATCGAATCATGGTCCAAACCGGACCTAGAGAAAGCCGTGTTGCAGACACAGATGAATTCAAGTTGCTGCTGAGCATGCAACCCAGAATCGCGACAATGGCTGAGAAAGTGTTTGGTGATGATTTCGTTCGGGTTCAACCAGAACAATTCAACGAACCCTACCTGGAGCTCCTTCTGAAAAAAGGAATTCCCACCCGAAAGAAGTTCGATCTCGAAGAGTTCCGCGGTTGGCTGGCACTCTTCGCAGACGAGCCGAATCCTGCGAGACCTGAAGGTTCCATCGAACACCATCGGGTATGACCCCCGCCCCGCGCCGGTACCCATTCCGGCGCGGGGCAACCATTTTTAGTTGACCATTTCCCTCACCCGCGCTAGGATGGTACCTACCACAGAGATTGTGGTGGCTACCAACCACCAGCCATAGGCGGAGACCTCTCCCTAATCTGTACCAAGAGATTCTAGGGTCTAACCCTAGAATAAAAGCTCGGTGGAACCGCGACTTTACCAAAAGAACGCCCGAGCGAATAAATAACTCCTGTTATTTATTCGCTCGGGCGATTTTTAAATGAACAAATGAACGTAGTGATTATTGTGAATTTAGTTCCGAATTTGCTCCTCCCTAGAGCAAATTCCTGGAACCAAAAACGCCACTTTAACAGCATATAAACTTAAGCCATGGAAACTTCATTAGAACACAAACGCCACACACTAGCCCACTTGTTAGCAAAAGCTGTGATTGACCAATTCCCTCATGCCAAGCTTACCCTTGGTCCCGCTATCGATACCGGCTTCTACTACGATGTTGATTTTTCGGGTGGTCCCGCGCTCGGTGATGATGGCCTGAAGGATGTTCAGAAAGCGATGAAGAAGCTTCTCAATACTTGGACGAGTTGGAACCACCGCGAAGTCTCAGTTGAAGAAGCACGCGAAGTATTTACAGGCAATCAGTTCAAGCTTGAACTCATTGAAGAAATTGCTGCTCGTGGTGAGACCATCACTCTCTACACCTGCGGGACTGGTAAGAGTGAGTTCACCGACCTCTGTCGGGGTGGCCACTGTGAAAATCCTTCGGCTGAAATTGATGCTGATAGTTTTAAGCTCGATAAGGTCGCTGGCGCCTACTGGCGTGGCAATGAAAAGAATCCAATGTTGACTCGAGTGTATGGCCTCGCGTTTGATACAGCGGCAGACCTCGAAACCTACCTCACCCAGCTCGAAGAAGCCAAGAAGCGCGACCACCGCAAGCTTGGAGAATTGCTTGATTTGTTCACCATCTCACCACTGGTCGGGGCAGGCTTACCACTACTCAAACCAAAGGGAATGGTTATTCGGCAAGAAATCGAGAGTTATCTTTGGGAACTTCACCAAGATAAAGGATACTCTCGTGTCTGGACACCACACATCACAAATTTATCGCTCTACGAAACGAGTGGTCATGCGGAAAAATTCGGTGAGGAACTATTTCGCGTGAAAGGCGGTGACGAAGACTTTGCACTAAAGCCGATGAACTGTCCCCACCACATGCAAATCTATGCTGATAATCAATTCTCATACCGTGACATGCCAGTCAGGTACTTTGAACCAGCTACCGTGTACCGTTATGAAAAATCAGGACAACTTTCTGGACTAACTCGAGTACGAGCGATTACCCAAGACGATGGACATCTCTTTTGTCGAACTAGTCAAATCACTGAGGAGGTTTCAACTATTGTGAATATCATTCGTCAGTTCTACCAGACTATGGGTCTCTTAGACAATTACTGGGTCAGTCTCTCCGTTCGTGGTTCTGACGGTATGTACCTCGGTAGTGATGAAGTATGGGAGCAAGCTGAGACTGCTCTAGAGGACGCAGCCAAAAAGAACGAGCTGAATTACAAACGAGTTGAAGGCGAAGCCGCTTTTTACGGACCAAAGCTTGATTTTATGTTCAAGGATGCAATTGGCCGTGAGTGGCAATTAGCAACCATTCAATGTGACTTCAATTTACCAGAACGTTTTAACCTTTCGTATGTAAATGAGAAGGGTGAAAAAGAGCGTCCAGTTGTTATCCATCGTGCGATTTCAGGTTCACTTGAACGATTTATGGGAGTCATGATTGAACACTTCGCTGGCAACTTCCCGCTCTGGCTCGCACCAGAACAGGTGCGTATCGTGCCAGTGAACGACACCCACAACGAATACGCAGCGGAAGTGCATCAGACGCTCAAGGCCGCTGGCCTGCGCGCCACTCTCGACGCAGACAACGAATCTATGGGTAAGAAGATCCGTCAGGCCAAGACCGACCGACTTCCCTACTTTATTGTCCTTGGTGATCAAGAAATGAATAGCAAGACAGTGACGCTTGAAAAGCGCGACGGTACCAAAGAGGTGCTCACCCTTCCAGATCTCGTGGAGCAACTCACCCACGAACGCGACACCCGCGCACTCTCCTAAAGATATCCTCAGCAAAACACAAAACCGCCCCTTAGGGGGCGGTTTTGTGTTATTTCACTTCAGTGCGAGTGGTTTACTCAGCTACTGAACGAGGGGTGAAGACTGAGACAGCTGGAGCCATCGCTGCCATCACACTCTTCATACGGTCGATGTTGAGGACTACCCAACCATCTTCAGCTGGATATGAAGCCTTAGCCTTAGCGAGAACTGCGGTCAGTGTCTCGGTACGAATTTCTTCACTCGTGGCCGCGATAAAGTGACGCATTGCTTCACTTGAGATAAGGACGTGTTCAGCGTGCGCTACATCTTCAACTTTCTCAGCGACCGCTTCGTAGGCGGCATCAGTGGTAGATGTTACCGCTGCGTAACCAACTACTGGTGTTGCAACTGCTTCTGCGACTGGAGCCACGAAACGTGGAGTTGAGATAGTGCTGGCAGCGACAATTGGTGCTGCAGCTACCGGAGCAATTGGTGTTACAGGAGCTGGTGTTGCCATAGCCAAGGTGCCCGCTCCACCGTTCTTGCGTACAACCAGTACGTAAGCGAGGTAGAGAGCCCAGAGGAGCAAGAGTCCGTAGAAGAGCATCGTGAGGAATGGACCAGCTTCAAAACCAGTGTATGGAACCTGTGTCAGTGAGATACCAGTTACCACAGGCTTCTGATCACGGTCAGTGATAACAGTGACGCCGTCCTTCACATCAACTGATACCTTACAGGTTCGGTCCTTTGAACCACGTTCAGCAAGGAGGGTGTAGGTAGTATCCTTTTCTGGACGAAGGGTGATTTCACCATCGTAGAGATCCTTCTTATCAGATGACTTCTTGCCATCGGTAGACACGAGGGTCTTACCATGACTGTCCTTAAGGGTAACTTCAGTAGCGCGTGAGGTATCCCACTTGAGGGTGATACGGTCGCCACGAGTAATCTTGGTGTCAGAAATCTTGAGGGTACACTTTGGTGAAGATGATCCGCCACCTCCGCCGTTACTACCACTTTCGACATTCACCGTACGAGTACATGATGAAGTCTGATTGTTGTCACCAGTGATGGTGAGGGTGTAGGTAGTGGTTTCAGATGGAGAAACGGTGGTTGAACCATCGACAGCAACTGAGCCAACACCTGGGTTAATCACTGCACTGTTGGTGTTGGTAGTATCCCAGGTAAGGGTTACTGAGTTACCACGAGTGATGGTAGTTGCAGAAGCGTTGAAATATTCACAACGAGGAGTCTTCACTTCTGGCTGATCAACAGTAATAGTCTTCGCGCAAGTCACTTGCTGGTTGTTAGTTCCTACAACAGTAAGGGTGTAGGTAGTAGTTTCAAGCGGTGAGACAGTACGAGTACCATCTACTTCGACGTTACCAATACCATTGTTGATTGATACCTGGGTAGCGTTCGTAGTTCCCCATGAGAGGGTTGAGCTCTGTCCACGAGTGATCGTTACTGGACTAGCGGTAACAAAGTCACAGATCGGAGCATTCACCACTACTGGAGTAACGGTAACAGTTCGTGAACAGGTAACCTGCTGATTGTTCGCGCCGATACCAGTAAGGGTGTAGGTGGTCGTATCATTTGGTGTAACAGTTGTTGAGCCGTCTACCGCCACTGCACCGATGCCGTTGTTGAGAGAGGCACTCGTCACATTGGTAGTTCCCCATGAGAGAGTTGAACTCTGACCACGAGTGATAGTTACCGGTGAAGCTGTAATGAAGTCACAAACTGGAACAACTGGAGGATTTGATTTAGGGTAAACCGTTACCGAATCAGTACATGAACCTTTAGCATTGGTACCAGTCATGGTGACTGTTACTGGGGTTGTACGACCTGCTGGCCAAGTATATGTCTGAGAATCTACCGCAGCTACAATCTGATTATTAACCTTGAAAACTGTACTGTGTGTTGGGGTACCATTCCACGAAATCGTGAAAGTTTGACCATCGTTTACAGCCGTAAGGTTAGTGTTAATATCACAGACAGGAGCCTCTACCATACGATATACCGTTACAGTGTCAGAACATGTAGCGCCTGAACTGTTAACACCTGTTACTGTAAAGGTCAGGAAGATGTTGTCAGCATTCCATGTGTAGGTAAGGAATCCAGTACGTTCGACTGCTACTCCACCTACTTTGTAAGTTCCAGCTGAACCGTTAGACCATGAGATGGTGTATTGTTCACCCGGATTTACATACTGCTTGTTTGCAGTGATATCACAAACTGGCGCAGGAATGATTGTGGTAGTACCACCACCGCCATCAGTGCTACCGCCATTCACATCGCCACCAGTACTGCCACCGCCACATCCAGAACATCCAGTACCACCGCCGCCTGTTGTCTGAGCAGAAGCAATACTAGCAACTGAAAATGCAGCTACGAAGAACATCGCAATAAGCAATGCTACAAAACTGATTTTTTGAATAGTCATCATAAATAAAGAATGATTTAAATAATTTTACCTACACCGAATTTCTTCGGATGAAAGAAATCGTTCCGTAGAACGATTTCTCAGAATCCGAATTGATTCTGAGATTTGGTCTTGGGGCGACACTTGCAGCATCGCCCCAAAACTCACTTGATGCCAAGCCTTGCTTTCTCGGCGGCCGTCAGCTTCCAGATCGGCTCCGACTCGTTCTCGTTTATCACTAGGTTCTTGAAGGTACGCCCTTCGTAAACGATTCCCGGAAAATCCCAGTGGAGCTTCCCATCGCTTCCGAAGAAGCAGACGGCGACCAGGCCTTTGGGAGACCTGTGGACTGCCCTCGGATCATCGCAAGCGATGGGTGTATACGGTCCACCTTCCGGGCCCGTAACACAGTAGAGAACCTTCCAGGTCGGCGCCTTCTTGCCTTTACCGACCGGAGTCGGCATGTTGCAGTTGACACCGGGCGTGCATGCCTCGGCGGTCGTGGTGGATGCCAGCAAGCCGGCAGTACCCATGGCAGGAATTGCCACAGGAGCGGTGTTCAACGCAGCCAGCAGGACTGCCGCTTTAATTGCCTTCATCTTTTTGGCGCCTCCTGACGCAAACAAGTTGTGCCCCTATCAAAGAACAAAGGAGCGGGTTATGTGATTATCTTATCATATTCGCTGGCATTTGTCAACATAACCAGCGAAATGTCAAATATAGGAAAAGGCCGGTATCCGAGGGATATCCGGCCTTCTTGGTGACGCGATTTCTTCGTCTTAGAAGATGTCGACGCCGTTGTTTCCACCATTGGTGGTGTCACCAGTCGTGCCGCCAGTCGGCTGCGTGGCGTCCTGGGTCGCACCCTCGGCAGTGACAGCATCAGCTTCGTCGGCGGACGAGCCATCCCCGTCGGCGTCCTTGACGCCGCTGCTCGCAACGACCGGACCCGGGTCGATGGTCTTCACCGAGTCTGCAGGCAGACCGAGGTCAGCCGCGACCTCGTCGGCCGTCTGGCCGGTGTGCTTGCCTTGTTCGACGACGACCACGTTCTTGCTGCCGCCATTGACGCCACACCAGATTTCCGTCACGAAGTTGCCAATGACGACGTACTTGCCCGAACGGGCGAAGTCGACGCTGCCGCCATCGACCTTCAGCTTAGCCTTCTTGCAGGATTGGTTGAGGGCGTACGAGTAGCCCTTGCCATCGACGATGACAACGACTTTTTCGCCGTCGAGACGTACGTCAGTGACGGCCGCCACAGCGGCGGTCGAGGTCATCGCAACAAGAGCTGCGATAAGAAGAACGAGTTTGCGCATGTGATATCCTCTCTATCATGCGGCGGGCTTTCCCCGCGGTTACATATGTTTAGATATTATCATATAGCATCGTATTTGTCAATACATTCGAGAATCTGTCAAATATGAAAAAAGTTAGCAAAAAAGCCCTGATTTAGAGGGCTTTTTCGGAGAGAAGCTTGGCTTCGACGATGAAGCGGTCTTCTTTGGCACCAAAGCTGTTACAGGTGACGAGCGTCAGACGCTTCCCCGAGACATCAGTCGGGATAGTGACCCCCGAAGCCTTGGCCTGGTAGACCTTCTCCACCCGGTAGGTGTAGCGGGTACCATCACTTTCAAGCTCGATAATATCGCCCCATTTCATCTTTTGGACACCATTGAGGGCCTGGAAGTTCTTGTTCATCACGTTTGGAAGGTAGCTTGAGTGGCCCAAAATCACCACATTCCCGTCTTCACCAAGGAGCGCACTATCCGGGTGGCGGACTACGCCTTTGAGGAGTTCCTGGTCAAGTTCTACGATATCGCGGGTTTCCGGATTAAGGACAGTAACTACCCGATCGAGTGATGGAATGGTAAGTAGTACCGGCTCTTCGGCCATAGCTACCGGAGCAACTTCCTCTACCACCTTGGTAGTAGTCGCAGGTGTAGAAGTGGCAACCACTTTGGCTGGGGTGCTGGTTTTTGGTTCTGGCAAGAAATCAACGGCAAAAAGAACACCGTAGGTCAGAGTAAAAATCACAAAAAAGACTACCAAAAACGGTACTTTCTTTACCCAGAGGGCGTCAAAAAATGAAGGTTGGTCGTGCATAGATGGCTCTATAGTATCACAGAATATCGATTTGTCAATTTACTCCCCGTAACTAACAACTTATCCGTCATGGTTTATTATTGTAGTTACTTGACAGAGCGAGTCTTTCGTTTTATTGACTTTTGCATTATTGTATGGTAATATGCCCACATTATGACAAACAATCGTGAACAGCAGCAGAAAGACGGCATTATGAAGTCTCTTGCTATTGCCGGTTTTATTGGCCTTATTATCGTTATCGCGTGGCTTGGTATGCAGCTCGTACGGGTACTCCCGAACGCCTTTACTTCCCTCGCCTCGCTCGCGGACAGTGTCTATAGCTATGATACTCGTGGTCTTGAGACCACCAGTACCAAGGGTACAGCGAGCGACGGTGAATCAGTGACTATCAGCTGGAATGTACCAAAGCGTACCGGTACCTTCGCCTTTTCATATGCCTGTAGTGAAGGCCTCGCTATTGATATGCGTGACAGTCTCGGCGCAATCAAATCACTCTCTTGTGATACGAACTACAATATCGGTAGTGTGAGTGCTATTGATATTGTGGCAACCTCAGAAAAGAACCGCTTTACTGACCTTAATTACCGAATTGACTTCATCCCATCTGGTAAAGAGGCTCCGCTTATGACCGATGATAGTTCAATCACGATTGTTAATGCCACTATTGGTACCACTGGCACGCCAGTTGCTACCTCTACCCCTGTGACTACCGCTCCGGTAGTGACTGAAAAGCCAGTAGAACCTGAGAAGCCTACCACCCCAACTAAACCAACCACCCCTGTTAAGCCAGTAGCTCCAGCCAAGCCTGTTTACACCCAAAAGCCGGTCTACAGTATCCCAACTTCAAATCCAAACGGCTTTACCGACCTGTCTGTAGCGTTTGTTGGTAGTGGAGTCCTCGTCGGTCAGACGTTTAAGGCTACTGGTATCATCGACAATGATGAAACTGGTGCTATCAAATTTGAAGTGAAGAATATCGGTACCAAGACCTCAAGTACTTGGACCTATAGTGCCAAGCTTCCAAACGGTGAGACCTATACCTCTCCATCACAACCTGCACTCAAGCCTAACGAACGTGCCATCATTACCCTCGGCTTTACCATGGGTGATGATACCGGTGCTAAGCGTTATAACGTTGAGGTTTCAGTTACTCCAGACAGTAACCGCAACAACAACTCGTTTGAGACTGCCGTTGCCATTGTCGACTAATTACTCTCACACATCTACTAAAAAACAAAACCCGCGCCTATGGCGCGGGTTTTGTGTTTATACTCTCGCAGAATGTTGCGACTGGATATTTAAGATTTTGAATGAAGAACGAGGCGAGCAAGGATATTTTCTGTAGGCGTACTAGTGGTACGACGGAAGAAAATATATCGCAGCTCAACAAAGTTATTCGTCAAAATATTAGATATCCAATGTGGCGAGGCGAGCATTCGATTGAATGAAGGACTTTCGATTACTCACATCCGTCCCCATCAAAATATCGAACACGCGGTCGGCCTGGACAGCGTCTTCAATGGTGACCTGCATCAAGATACGATTCTGCGGATCCATCGTAGTCTCCCAGAGTTCTTCTGGGTTCATTTCACCAAGACCCTTGTACCGCTGAATACGGACTTTACCGCCTTTTTTAGTCGAGACTTCGGCATCATCTTCCACCTCCTCTTCTTCTCCATCTTCTGTTACCTCCACATCAGCCACGACCTCTTCACCCATAGCCTTAAGGACTGTCATCTTTTCCTCATCAGAGAAGGCATACCGAATCTCCTTCCCTTTTTGAATCTTGTAGAGTGGCGGCTGGGCAATGTAGATATAGCCAGCATCAATCAGTGGTCGGAAGTACCGGTAGAAGAGTGTCAGGAGAAGCGTACGAATGTGCGCTCCATCCACGTCGGCGTCGGTGGCGATAATGAGCTTATGGTAACGGAGACGCTCGATATCAAACACGTCCCCAATGGCAGTACCCATCGCAATGACGAGGTTTTTGATCTGCTCTGAGGCAAGCATCTTATCAATACGCGCGCGCTCAACGTTGAGGATCTTACCGCGCAGTGGCAAAATCGCCTGCGTCTTGCGGTCGCGACCCATTTTGGCACTTCCGCCCGCTGAGTCTCCCTCTACAATAAAGAGTTCTGAATCACTCGCTTTCTTACTCTGGCAGTCCGCAAGCTTACCCGGGAGGGACATACCTTCAAGCGCGCCCTTGCGAAGTACACTGTCCTTCGCGGCCTTCGCGGCCTTACGGGCCTTTACGGCAATAATCACTTTGTTGATGATGGCTTTGGCATCATCGGGATTTTCTTCAAGATAGGTCGCAAACGAATCACCAAAGACGGTCTCGACCGCGCCACGCGCTTCGACTGACCCAAGCTTCGCCTTGGTTTGGCCTTCGAACTGAATTTCTGGCATCTTTACCGATACTACCGCGGTGATACCTTCGAGTACATCATCCCCCGTGAAGCCAGCATCCTTTTCCTTCACACTAAAGAAGTTACCTTTCTTGGCGTAGTTGTTGAGGGTACGGGTGAGCGCCGTCTTGAAACCCGTGATGTGGGTACCGTGCTCTGGGTTGTAGATGTTGTTTGCAAAAGCACTGATACGTGACGAGATATCATCAACGTACTGGAGTGCTACTTCAACAGATAGTACTGCCCCGTCCATATTGTTCTTCTCGATGTAGAAGATATTTTTGTGGACTGGCTTTTGGTACTGATTGTTGAAGGCCACGAGTGAACGCAAGCCACCTTCGAAGTAGAAGTGCTGGTGAGGGACTTCGAGATGTTCATCGGTGAGATACTGCTTGCCGCGGAGCCCTTCAAGGAACTTCGGCACAGATTTGTCAGTGGTGGCATGCACTGCCCCGGCTTCCCCACAGACGCCACGAGCGTCAATCACGGAAAGCTGCATTGCCTTCACCAAGTACGCTTGCTGACGGAGGTGCGTCACAATTTTTTTGAAATCGTAGTCAGTCTCAGGGAAGATACTGGCGTCCGCTTGGAAGGTCACGATGGTACCCTTCATTTTTGAAGCACCTACCTTCTTGACCTTGTAGCGTGGTTTACCAATGGTGTACTCCTGCATGTGGTAGGCACCGTCACGGTGTACCTCCACAATCACGTGGGTTGAGAGTGCGTTCATTACTGACACACCTACACCGTGAAGACCACCAGACACTTTGTAGCCAGATCCTTCACCACCGAACTTTCCACCAGCGTGGAGAACCGTGAGAATCGTTTCAAGGGCCGAAACACCGGTCTGCTTGTGGACGTCTACTGGAATACCGCGACCATTGTCGACAACCCGAACATACCCACCTGGAAGGAGGGCTACCTCCACCCGATTCGCAAAACCACCCATCGCCTCGTCGCGAGAGTTGTCGAACACCTCCCAAATGAGGTGGTGGAGCCCTTCAGGACCAGTGGTCCCGATGTACATGCCCGGTCGCTTGCGTACTGGATCAAGTCCTTCGAGAACAGAAATTGAGGATGCGTCGTAGGTGTCTTTTTTGGCTGCCATAACAGTGTCTAAATGTGATAAATAACGAGGTTAAGTATAGCAAAAAATCGCTTGGCTTGCGAGGTAATTTTGTGGTATTTTAGTGTCAGTTTTCCTTACTGATGAGGGCACATCATGACGTTCCTTGCGCGAGTTACTCCAGTAACCGGACCCAATCAGGGTCGACCGAGCTATCTTCGGAAAGTCGGTAGTGACGACTACTCGCTAGTGTATTCCGAACCGAGGCACCAAAAGCGCCGTGGGCTTCGGAAAGATCTGGCGACTTTCCCCGACGCAGACGCTGCTGTAAGTGCAGCCAATGAGTATCTGAACGGACTACGAAAACGCAGACCTAGCTTACGGGACCACACTATCACTGCCGTTCCGGCCTAGACAAACCTACCGCACTTCCCACCCTTCCTTCGCGACGTTGGAGTAGACAGCTGTCATCAGCTCGTCTACCTCCGCGCCGTCGAGGGTTTTATCGTTAGACTGGAAAACAAGACGAAACGCGAGTGAGGTTCGTCCTTCTTTGGTGAAGGTATCAAGGTGGGTGAGGCGCACGAGGAGTGGTCCCGCAGATACCCGAAGTGTGCTCTCTACCGTCTCAAGCGCTGTCCCCTCTCCCACCCACATGGCGATATCACGCGACACGCTTGGATACGTTGAAAATGGTTTGTAGAGGATGGCAGCTGATTTTTGTGCGGATTCGTACGCACGTGGTATTGGGAGATTTGGGAGAAGTGATTCAAGTGAGAACTCTACATAACCAGGTGCGGTATGTATTGGCGTAATAACTACCTCAAGCGCAGCTTCAAGTGCTGTGATTGCAGCAGCCAGGAGTGAATCGTCCACCTTTGCTTTGTATTCGGTGCCGGTCTGCACCGCCAGCCCAACATGGAAGGCCTCTTCATGTACACCAAAGACCGTGCCGATTTCAAATACTTGCACTGCTTTGAGACCCAGGAGATCACGGAACGGGATATTCTTCGCACGCACCTCAAGGAGGTTATCCTGGAGCCGACTGCGTAAATAACTCTTATCTGACGCCAATGCATTTTTGATATGAGCAATGTCGTTTTCACGGAAAGAACTTGTGTACACCTCAGAGAAACCAAGACCGGTTAGAGCGCGACGAATAACCTCAGCGTAGTAGAGACGGGTATTGAGCTCCATCACGGGTGCTGATACCGGCGCAATCGATACGATATGGGTAAGGCCATACACGCGACCAACTTCCTCAATAAGGTCTTGTTTGATTTCGATATCATCGCGTTCGTGGGTAGGGCTGACCTCAAACACTTCTCCATCTTGTACCACCTGATATTGGAAACGAGCGAGGATTGCAGATACTGCTGCAGCATCAATCTTGATACCCAGCACACGATTGATTTCACCTACCGACACCGACACCGCCTTACGAGTGACTGCACTATCACCAGTAGCGGTATAACCAACTACCTGACCACCGGCAATCTCAGCAATGAGCGTAGCCCCTGCTACAAGTCCATATGGTGTGACACTCCGTGCAAGACCATTTTCATAGCGCTTAGCGGCATCAGTTGGCAACTTGTGGCGACGAGACGCAAGACGGGTAGCTACGCGGTCAAAATGCGCTGCTTCAAGCAGGATGGTAGTGGTCGCTTCAGTTACACCAGAATTAAGCCCGCCTTTCACGCCCGCCAGCGCCAGTGGTGTATCACTAACCCCATCGGTAATTACCACATCTTCTGGAGCGAGCACCAGCTCTTCATTACTTAAAGTGGTAAGCTTTTCTTCGGCATGAGCTGCTCTGACCCGCACTTCACGAGAGCCCACGGCATCTTTTGTAAACGTATTGGCATCAAAGGCATGGAGCGGTTGCCCGAGCTCAAACATGACGTAGTTAGTGGCGTCGACAATATTATTAATTGAACGCTGACCAATAGCTTCAAGCCGAGCCCGTAGCCAATCGGGCGACGGACCAACCGTCACCCCCTCTATAACGGCAGCACCATAAAAATCACAAACCGGTGTATCGAGAACCACCCGCACGTCTGGCAGTGGTACACCCAGCGCCACCTCACCTTGAAGTGGATCGCGCTTCATCGGCAGATCAAGGATAACAGAGAGCTCACGAGCGAGACCACGGTGCGACAAGAGCCAGGCTGATTTGTCTGGGAGTACCTTAAGGTCGTAGACGGTATCGTCTCCCACTGCTATAACCTCTTCCACTTCAGAGGAGTGAAACGTGAGCTTCTCTTCAATCACCGCCGGAG
>JACCDV010028941.1_pt1 | contig 16172 bp, 12 predicted proteins | sample 7446131 | NCBI WGS metagenome assembly JACCDV01 (sample SAMN15323448, study PRJNA562643) | freshwater metagenome | isolation source: river surface water | place: USA:Blue River Watershed | collected 2017-08-17 | reverse complement strand
CGTATATAATATTGAAAGATGGTGATTTTGACGGTGGGAATCTGCGACAAAAACGGTCAGTTAGCAGTATCCAGACAGTTCGAAGGGATGGCCAAGAACACAGTGTAAGATATCTATCGTTCTTTCCCCAAACTGATCAAGCAAGGTCAGCAGCATACCTATGTTCAATCCGATAAATATACTTTTCTTTACATACCGATTGAAAATCTATACCTCGTCATGGTTTCCTCCAAGAACAGCAATATCATCGAGGACCAGGAGACCATAAGGACCATCTATAAGATTGTCTGCGGTATTTGTAGCGAAGGCATTAACTAAGGTATTACGCAAAATTAGCTTAGAAAATGTATAAAAGCACTCCATCGACATCATCCTGGGGATGGACGACGCCATCAGCATGGGCTATCGAGAAAGCATCACAATCCAGTAGGTGTAGCAGCAGCTGAAGATGGAGAGCGCGGAGGAGACGGCACACATAGCGTTGCTGAAGCAGCAGTAGCAGGACGCGAAGATGGCTGCGGAGAAGGCTGCAGGCAAGAAATGAGCATGATTAGAGGGCAAGTGTATAAATTAGATTAAATAATATTTAATTAGATATTAAATTAACCATATATGGGAATAAGCAGAGACTCAAGGCACAAGAGAAGACTTACAGGTGGCAGAATGCCAATCCATAAAAAGAAGAGAGCCTTCTAAAAGGCAAGACCCGTCTCAAACACCAAGCTCGTTGCCGATAAGGCCAGAATTAGAAGAGTTAGAGTCAGAGGAGGTAACTATAAATTCAGAGCTTTGAGACTTAAAGAAGGTAACTTCAACTGGGCTTCAGAGGCTGTCACTCGCAAAACCAGAATCCTTAACGTTGTCTATAATGCATCCAACAACGAGTTGGTTAGAACCAATACTCTTGTCAAGAACTGCATTGTTCACATTGACGCCACTCCCTTCTCACAATGGTATGCCAACCACTACGGAGTCAACCTCAACACCAAGAAATCCAAGGACGTCAAGATTGAGGACAGAAAATCCAAGAAAGCTCAGGAGAGAGTTGAGGAGCGCAAAAAGACTAGAACCATTGAGCCTAAATTGGTTGAGCAATTTGCCTCTCAAAGACTTTTCGCCTGCATTAGCTCAAGACCCGGACAATCAGGCCGAGCTGACGGATACATCCTCGAGGGAAAAGAGCTTGAGTTTTACACCAAGAAGATTGAATCAAGAAAGAAATGATTTGTTTGTATAACTAAACATCAGCATCATTATCTCTATATTCAGACAAATTACTTCACTTATATATTGCTAGCCCCTTAACATCTCATATAAGAGAAAAATCAAAATAAATCAAAGAGATATTGATTAGTCATGGGATGGTTATCATTTTGGCAGAAAAGGTCAAGATTTGGTTTGTAACTGCTCGATTATATTGATTGAAGCTCAAATAATATACTTTTAATAATCCTAAAAGGCACTTTGACCTGTTATTTTTGGACCTAATCATTAAAAGTAAAGTTCAATAGTATAAAAGAAAAAAGATTAATATTCGGAAGATGAATGAAAAATATTAACCTTTAGGGATTAAATGAACGTACTCACATCACTCAGAATGTTTTTTAAGGAAAAACGCAACCAAAAAATCGTTTAATAACCCATAGTTTGATATATGATGGAAACTAATCAAGATATTATTCGGAAAGGGTGATGGTTTCCCTTGCTTTATATTGGTTATTATTTTAATCAATAATATTATTTCTGATATTGAGATGGAAGGGATAGCTGCATATCTTGAGAATAATGCTGAAGAGATATTTGAGCATGGAGTGAGTTTAGGAAGAATACTGGTTGGAACAGTTTTAGTCGGACTAACTTACGCGTGCCTGTACTTTATGTACTTTATCTATGGGGTTCTCAAGTTGGAGAAGGGATCTAGAGAATACTATGAGCTTCGAGAGCACATTATGCTTGAATCGTTAATAAGATATTCAATCACCATTGGATGTATCTTTACCATCGATATACTTATCTTTAAGTATTTTTAGTGGGGTGCACACTCAATGCTTATAGGGGCCATTATATGTGCGGCCGCATTTATAGTCAAGAATATTATTGGAATGGCCAAACAAAAGAATAAGGTTAAGCAAAATTGATTCATTTATATTTCTTTACTCTTATTTCTGAGGTAATCATTCACACGAGATTATTATTGAAATCATGTCATTTACATGAATTAAAAATTGATTTTTGGAATTGTGATATTTCAGACATTTGTCAGGGAATCCGATCAAGATAATAAGATTTCGATAATTATCATTAAGTATTTGGGTAAAGGATCAAAAGAAAAGACTTAGGAAAGCCAAAGTAAAAAAGGTAAATACTAAGTTTTCGTAATATAGAACTCCCACTTCTAGTGCTTGAGCTGGATTTCCCAAATAGCATATTGCTGCTTGGGCGTAGGCTAATGGAACATGATACACTCCCTCTTCAACCAAGTCTATCGGAGTCACGGAGTAGCTGCCTTGAGGCGTTGAATTTCCACCAATAAAAGAGAACCCCGCAAAGGTGATATTGGTTGTAGCATTAAGACTACCACCTGTTAAGTAGAGGCACTGAAGACGATCTTTTACATTAATTAGCAGCTTTACCACTCCACTTGCATTCGGGTTTGTATCTTTATTGATCAGGATAACTTGAAGCTGGTTTTGAATAGAAAAGCCGTAGGCTTTTATATTTGAGGATGATCCTGCAATGCTCTATGGACGGCCTATAAATGGAGTTACATATGAAAGTAGGGTTAGAAATAGTAATCCGTAGTAGATTGGATTGGGTGTGTGGCTGGGAGCTGGGCCAAGTACGCTTTGATAGTTGTCTGCATTGACATCAATTGGAAACTTGATATTTCCGCCTCCTAGCAATGCGAATTCGATTGAGATGTCGAGTGCCCACAAAGCAGCTGCAAAGGTATTCGTTACTCCATTTATCCCATTCCCATCGGATAATTTCATCTATTGGATCATAATGTTCCCTTTCTTCATATTCAAGGTTCCTGATGGGGTTGTGAAGCGGTTAATAAGATAGTCTCTATAGTTGGTCTCCTCGAGAAGTTCCTCTATTGTGAAATTGCTCCTACTCTTAAAGATGGAGCATTTTACTGAGAATGCGTAGTTGTAGGTGGGTTGATAAGTGTTGTAGCTGGAGAGCCAGGAGGGATCTGCGTTTTAGGAGATCCCAGGGCCATAGAATATGGTCGGGTACGCTGACATAGCTGCATCCATATCACTTATATAGTTGCTAATCGTGTAATTAGCAGAGATATTATTGATGCCGAATGAATCTGCCCCGGTTACTAGCTCAATAGGCACAGTGTAATATCCTGAACCAACTGTAGAGATGACTGTATTCACGAATGAGTAGAAATAGGATACAAAGCTGGGGTTGCTAAAATTGGCACCCTCCATATCGAATCCGAATACCAAATTAGAATTTATTACTGGGCCTACATTTTTGCAGAACTGGGTGATTCTGGTCATGATGGGTTGATAGCTGTAAATGCAGGTTGAATTAATCCCCATTGCTGTATATGCCGAGCAATTGTATTTGTAGCCTTTGGGAAATGTCAAGCTAACTGAAAATTGGGCACCACTTGATCCGTATATCTTAGAGTTAGAGAAATAACCTTGAAATAGTGTAGTATTCATAATGGCGGCATAGATTTGAGAGAAGTCAACAGTGACTCCTACAAAATTTCTTGGAAATGTATTGCTACTGACTTGAAGATTATTATAATCGAATGTGCTCAGCAGATTTATACTGGCGTTTGCACTCCCACTAAAGCATATTACTAAAAGTAGGAAAATATAGGGGTTATTATTCATGGGTTTGTTCAAAGAATAAATATAATATCTACACAAAGATATCAAATGGTTATCAAAGTGAAGATGAGTGCCACTAAGATAAAAGAGAAAAGAGTGGATGTTTGCCAGTTGCGACCTGTTGGGAAAAATACGTATTATTGCTCTACTTTAGTATAGCAATATGCAACTTGGGAATAGTTTATAGGCACGTAGTATTGCCCAGATATATCCACATTATATTCGTGCTCAGTATAGTTTCCAACGAAGGCTGAATGATTGGCGATAAAGCTAAGCCCGCCTAAAGTAACTCCTGAAGTGGAGGAAAGATTGGGGGCTGTTAAGTAGAGGCAAAAGAGACCACTGACATCTCTGAGAGTTATCGCAACTTCCCCACTTATATTGGGATTTGTATCTTTATTCAGTATTAATACTCCATAGTTGTAATAGTAGTCAAGCAAATAGACTTTTATGTTTTTGGAGAGGCCAGGTGTGATTGTTGATAAGCAGACATATGGAAAGTTTTATAGTGCAATGTTGGTAAAGAGCAAGGCTGAGTACATGACAGTGGGGGCAAAGGTTGGCCCAGGATTAATAATGTTTTGAAATGATCCATTTAACATAGGATTAAAGAAACTCATTCGATAACCACTTTGGTAGAAGAATTACATGGCCATTTCGATTGCCCATATGCCAGCTGCGAAGGAGTTAGTAAGTCCATCAACCCCCAGGGGATCATCAACCAACCTTATATCATTGATCTACCCGAAATAATAAGAGAAATCGTTCATATAAGAAACCCCTCCTACAGTCATTCTCTTCTGCAGAAACTGGGAAGTATATTTCTCAGATAAAAGATTATCGATAGTGAGTTCAGAAGGATTGGGAAAGACCAATGCTCTGAGTGTAAATAATCCGCAGTAATACGTAATTTAACCATTTCTTGAGTACCAAGATGAATCAGCCTCTGCAGTTGTTCCTGGGCCTGCCATCATTAATCCATAGTAGACTTTGTTTACAGATCCGCAATCTGCAATGAATTGACTGGCACTGTAGTTGCTCTTAATTCCAAGCGAAGGGAAAAGATTTCCTTTGTCGACTAACTCGATCGAGAAAGGCTGTTTAGCAGTTTTGTAGAGATCTTTGACAAAGGCTACGAAGACATCTCGTAGATAAGTACTATCAGCAAAATTAGAATTCTGCATATCCCATCCCATATAATATGTGTAGTACATGGTGGTATTGTAGACATATTTCCCCATCTCATCAAGCAGCGTCCCATTTTTGATATCCATCGTGCAGTTATTGGTTTCATTCCCTGCGATCGACCCCACCAACGTGCAGTTGTACTTGTATCCCATAGGTAAATGAATATATTGCTAAAAATTAGCATACCAGTTACCGTTTATATTTGAGTTGAGAAGATATTGCTGAAAGAGCTCATTAGAAAAATATGGGAATATGGTGGGAAAATCCATGGAAAGCCCGAGAGGGTTGGGGGAGGCTCCATAGTCAGAGCATGAGGAGTATGTTGCAAAATTAACAGTTGAGAGGATTGCACAAGAGGTGATTTTAATGAGAACGAGTAAGGAGAAAATAGTTTTCATTATTTTAAAATAATCAGAATGAAAATTAAAATAATATCTGTATCTGTATCTGTATTCTACTATGGCGTTACTTGGCGAAAGGATGAGTCTCAGTGCTTTACAAGTCTAATTAAAATCTTAGGTGATAAAATTTGTTCGTTTTAGTAAATAAATTGGAAAATAAAATCACTAATTTAGTTTTTATAGAAGATTATTGGACGTCTATTTATTCCTACGATAAAGGAGATATTAATTTGCTGATTACAAGGTAAGATTATCCTTGGGCCTTCGAGGTGATAGGCATTTGTCTATAATATTTTTTCTGGAGTGCTTGTGTTGGTATTTGGAGGGTGAGGGTTTGGTAGTTTATAAGGGATCTTCGAGAGTAGTATTATGAAGAAAGTTGATTCCTGAGGTGGATGAGATATGGGTGATTTAGTCGTCGATGCTTTTGTTGTTGAGATATCTGAGGGTGCATTTGGAGATGTCCTGACTGTAGTTGTCCTTTGTTTTTATATGGATCTCCTTCTGCAGTTATAGCTTTAGTTGCGAGTTGCTCCTCTTTAAAAAGTCGTTCTCTAGCTGCATATCCTTTATAGTCTACCTGTATTTCTTGTTCTCCTTCCTTAAGGTTTATAGCTCCTTAATGAGTTCCTTCAGCTTCTCATCATCAAAGTGATAAAACTGATGGACTTTCAACTAAATGATCTCTTTGCGTAATTCATTATTCTATTTGGTCAGCATTTATATTTTAGTATTGAGCTATTTGCATTGTGAGAATTGCGTGGTGATCTGCTGCCTTATCGGTTTATTTGTTGAAGGGGAGTTTTATACTTTATCTGTGGAGGTGGTATACTTGAGATGTGTATTGGGTGTTAATGCATAATTGGCTTACTATTGGTTGTGCCTGTATGTTTTGCGTTATTTACTTCGCATGCCTAAAGGATAATTATTAATTATTATACTGGGTATTAATCACAAAAAAGTGCAGCTGAAGTACCCCAATATTCACTTGGCGAAGATAAAAGTAAATTTAACGAAAAATGCTTGAGAAGCTGTGATTGATTTTGAGGGAATATCATTAAATATTCTATCTATAATATTAATGTAAATTTAAAAAAGGAAAAGATTGGTCAAGGACAGTCCACCTCTCTTGCAGATAATCCAATAGCACAGCGAGATTAAACAATATTTTGATAGATTCTCTGATAAAAATGATAGTGTGGGTCTGGCAGTGGACCTCATGAGAGAGGCAATCGCGATGAGAATGCAAAAAGACAAAACAAAATCAAAAGAAAAGCATTATCACGTGGCATATATCAAACATAATCGATTTCTGAGTCCATCTCAAAAGCAGTAGGTCACGGAAAAGGTAACACAGATCATTCCTGTCAATGAAAAACCTGTCAAAATATATGCCAAACCCAAACCAAAGATCGATTAGAATGAATGCATTCCTTAAAAATACACTAACTAAGTCTTCCCGAGTCAATAGTAACCAAACGGGCAATATAAAACATAGAAATTATTACTCAAGAATGGTGCACAATAAGAGGAGACAAAACGATAATAGTCATAGAAATATCTTAGTCCAAAGGGAAAGTAGAAATATAGCTAAATATCTAAGCCAGAGAGAAACAAATAAAAGACCCGATCAAATCATAAGGAAATAGTCCAACAATATTACTCCCCAAAGCAAAGATAATCCAATCCTAACAACAATAAGCAATCTCAATACTAGTACAATACAAGATCAACAGTAAAAGAAAACAATAAATTTGATCTGGTTGTGAGTCCAAGAGCGAAGTAAAGTTACGACAAGGTGGAGAGCAAGATCAAATTTTTGATTGATCGAGATAAGCAAAGCAAGAAGGTTGAGCGGATTCTAGAGAAGCAGAATAAGAAGATAGAGAAACTGTAGTAAAGACAGGAGAAGCTTCTTTTAATGCAGTACTAACAAGAAAGATAAATTCTTCGAAATAATGAGATAAACAGATACATCAACGAGATGAGTTCTTCAGACTAAGAGTAATCAGTCCCATAGAATCCAACCCACCAACAGCTGCATATTATAGCCCACCAGCTAGATGCCATCAACCAAAGGGCTGAAAACATCCGAGATAGCCACACCCAACTCTATTCCAATTTATAGAAGATGAAAGATAAGACTTATAAAATCGGCAGCAATCCAGTTTATCCCATGTCTTCCTCGTCTGAGGAAGCAGAAGGGGAAGACTAATGATTTATATTTACCTTTGTAGATGTATAATTATGGCCATGCATTTGTTTAAACAAGCAAGCAATTATATGGACATCATATATCATTTAATTACCTGTTGATTTAATGATTATTAGTAATAATCCTTAACTACAATATTATGGGATTTTAATATAGACTAAACCTCATAATATTCATTTATTACGTTTTGAAAAGCATTCTAGTGAGGCAATAAATGAAGATGCATGCAGGACTATATGCTCGATGCATCGCATTCGTTCACTTTTAAACACAAAGCAAGATTTCTCGATGAGATCTACAAATGGTCTTGGACAATTTATTCAATAACTTTTGCTTCCTCTTCGATAGTAACTCATCGAGTGGGTCAATCATCATAATCTTTGCCACCAATGCCGTATATTACTTTAGTAATTCTCACGTTTCCAGGCCTAAATACAGCAGTACGATGCTCTAATTAAAGCACCAATAAATTCAACAACAAGAATAAAAATGTATATTCGGTCGATTAAAATCTTTTAGTCCAAGTTTCAAATATTCGAGACATAAGTAAATTGCTAAGGAGGAAAGGAAATTGATTTATATGTCTTTTGAGTGATATTATTCATATTTATCGAACTTATTTTAAATGACAGCAAACTAATCGTCATCTTTCTGCAATCTGACACTGTAAGAGGCAGATTTGCGAAAGTTATAGTAGCTTGATCCTTTCCAAACTGATGGTTTTCAAACTCTGGCCAAAATACCACTGACTGTTTCCATCATTTACACTAGCGAGACTGGCAAATAGACACAGGATGTCCAACCACTTATATTCCAAATACTGACGAGGTGGGTTAAGCCCCAGCCCCAGAAGGGAAAGTAAGTCAAATACTAGCCCTCCCTTGATTCATTAAAAGTATATCTCTTCTCAGAAGAGGACATCTTCTTAAGTATGGTCAGCAAGTAATCAATCTCATTAATCTAGTATGAGCAGCAGTGGCTTTGAAGCATTGAAGACTAAAAACGAGCTCAACCTGCATTTTAAAGATTTCCCAACAAGTTTGGTAAGCATGCTGAGAAATTGTGGAAGTGGATAGGGTCAAAATGTAGTATAACTAAGATTATCGTATGAAGGAACTGGGAAACTTGTAGTACTTCAACACACAGAATACAAGAAAATAGAATTAATCGACATCTATTTCACAACAAATAGTCTGGAAAAGGCACATCAGTCCATCATTTATCGGTACAACTACAACAAAACCAAGCTTACTATGATTTAGAATTCAATTGAGTCCATATATAAGCTACTGGCTGTCAAGAATGCGCCTCTTCTTGCCTATATTCAAAAGACTGTAGGAAATTAATGATTTTTATTCACTCTATATGACTATTTAAAGTTGGTACAAAAATAGGTCAGCTTTCATCATTGTAGCGCTCGTCGATCAAAGGGACGAGTTTTCGAAGTCCCTCTCGATCCTTGTTGAGCTCCCTGATGACAAGAACCCACTTTTTTACTAGTGGCTTGATAGTGCAGTCGCATTTATCCAAGTGGTTTTGGCAGAGATTCTTATGGCAGAAGAAGCATTCAAGGGTTGTCAAATAGATATAGTTTTTGCAGTACCCACAAGCGTTATGGAAGTACTTCTTTTTGCTGCGCAAAATTTTGACATCTTAAAACATGCCATACTGATCCAGGATCTCGACGATGAAATCCCGCTCCTTTTGGAGAACTCTTCGATACTCTGCTTCGACCTAAATTAAAGTTCATGTACAGCCTCCCTATATTTTTGAGGAATGGGGATCTTTTTGTTGATGGATTCGTAGATGATCCAATCGAACGCTATAACGTGTGACCTCATTCTCTTTTGATGAACAGTTTCCTGCTGGATGTAGTACTCAATCGCCTCCTTGATGATGTCAATACTGTTGCAACTAACAAAGTTGACCGCCTCACCTACGTTGTACCCGTGTGAAAAACCGCAGTGGTATGCCTTAATAATTTGTTGAGATACCTTGGCGAAAGTCAAGATGTAATCTCGAGGGCGCTGGTGGGCTTTGAAGATTTGTATTCCACTTCGGATGAGTTCTAAGGGATCAATCATGAGGGTAATCTTTTAGAGTAAGTTTTTTTTCCTCGAGGTTTCATAGTTTTTCTTCACGTATTCATCGAAAAGTTATTTTTGATGGCCCGGAATAACATACCATGTTTTCGTTTCTCCAAAGTGGCTATAGTTAACTGAGTTTAGGAACATGTCTTCAACGTGCCAGCAAAAGGTAGCGAACTGCATCCCAACATACATCCAAGGGAGCGATATTCCGCTTATCTTTTCTTATTTCTCGGTGATGATTCTTAGGAGGGATGAGGGGGCTTTATAAAGATTGTTAAGATTGTAGTAACAGGTTTCGTAATCGAAGTCGGCATCCAGCCAATTGTAGACCTTCCTTGTGGGGAAGCCACTTCCATACAGGGAGGAGGGCAAGTCGGCGGCATATTAAACAACTACCTTCTCATTTTTATCTGAGTTAATGATATACCTACATTTGGGTTTCGTGACCAAATTCCAGTACTCATGCTCGCGCTTGGACTAGAGAGTGTCCCCCTTTGGGTTGGTCTTGAATTTGTATCGATGGCTAAACGCCATCGCACTTTCCTTATACTAAGAAATCCTAAGAGACTGCACTTTCTGTTAGAATGGCTAAATTAAGACCAAAAAAAAGTGAGAAACTCTTTCGTTTATGAAAGAATAAGGAAGTGTCTTACCTTTCCTTCTTGCAGTTCTTGAAGGACTTGCTTGCGGACTGTTGCTGGGCGATCAACAAACCCGAAGTTAAAAGGGCAATTCCAGGCTTCACTTGCAGTCACTTTTATCGCTCCATATTCAGAGTGAAGGCGTTAAAGTTCATCGAAAAGCTAAAGAGGGTCCGAGTTCATTTGTTAGACTGTCAGCGTAATGTTGGGAACTTAGGGAATCGCATCATATGGGCTGATTAATTCCTCAAACTATTTTGGAAAGATTTATTGCTTAGGTTGGAATACCACTTTGACTTCTTCTTCATCTGAGTCGAGATCGATGAGGAGAGGTCCCTCGCATGATGAGGTTCTTTTTAGGCCACGCATGTTGAATTAGTAAACCCTGTTTTCAAAAAATAATATTGACTAAAATCTCTAAATATTATGTTTTAACATAAGACGGTTAATAAAATTGATAATGATTGTCGTGGCCATTTTTAAAAATTTCCCACCTTCCTTAAAACACTTCTCTCAGCGCCACCCCAGCACTCGAACCCTGTCAGAATATGCATAAAAATATTATTCTTTTGGTTGGGGACGGCTTAGATCGAGTAGGAGACGAAGGATTGGAGAATAATGGCAAATAGTTAAGTATTTTGTAAGCTCTCATTATGAATAATCTTGCAGCAATTCAGTCAATTTTTTATCTTAATTTATAATATTAATTAAGATGTACTTTGGGATCAACCCGTTCGGCCTCGCATTCGGCTACAATCAGCCCAACCCCTTCCAACAACAGCAACGGCAAGTACCGCAGCAGCAACAGAATAACAATGGCTTCTTCAATGGGCTTAACAATTTCATCCAAAATAACTTTATGAATCCTTTATTTCAGAACAACCAAGGTCAGCGGCAGGAGCGTTCTCCACCTGCAAGACCCACATTTTTCAGAAAGAACAATAACAGAGCTAATGAAGAGCGTAATAGGTCAGCAAAAAAATAGGAAAAGCCTGGATAGAATACAGGAATATTTTGGAAGATGAAAGGTAACGAGTCTTATCAAAAGGGAAACTATGAGCAAGCTATTGCTTATTATAACAAAGCAGTCGTAATTACTTATTAAGTCAGGAAATCAATGGCACCGAAAGTGTCTTCTACTCAAATAGAGCCCAGTGCTTCAAGAAACTTAATAGGATCGAAGAAGCCTTGAAAGATGCGCAAGAGGCCATCGAACTAGACTCAACGAATATCCGTGGACATCTTGTTGCAGGCCAATGCCTCGCATAGCTAGGGAAAAACGAGGACAATATGCGTAAAGTATAGAACGCCATCACGAGATTTACTAAGGCACTGACACTAAGTGGAGGCAAGCGACTAGAGCTGGAGAAATAAATCAGTAGATACATTTATCTGGCGAAGAAGCTTCTTTTCTACCTTCGCTTAGCTCAAGTCAGAAATTCTAGAATAACAGCCGTCCAAGAATACAAGGTAAATATATTCTCATTTAGTAATACCTTGACAAAGATACAACGCTGAGCATCGAGATGAAATAGAATAAATTGTAAGCTTTCCTCAATGCCTCCAATGAACAAATTATATTCAATATTCCTGACTATCTGCAGTGCAGGATTACTCTGGAACTCATGGAGGATCCTGTGATGACTGACAGTGGACAAACATACTAGCGGTAAGCACTTGAACACCATCTTTAGAAAAATGGCAAGACGGATCCATTTACTCGCCAGCCAATCAAAGGCCAGCTCTATCCCAATGTTGCCATTAAAAAGGCAGTCCAAGATTTTCTTTAGCGCAATCCTTGGGCCTATGAGTATACATAGGGGGAAAACTATAAGAATATCACATTTTGATATTTACAGATATTATTTTGCCGATGATTACTGGATTAATATTGATCACTGGGGGCTTTTTTCAGGTTTTCCCATTTGAAAGTAGGAGGGATCATCATCATTGTTATCCATTAGATTCATCTATAGTGTCATTTCTGATATTTTTTTAAAGTTCGCATGAGCGAGATAGCTGCTTCTTCTAAAGCATTCCACGAAATCAAGGGAGAAAGTATTTTTATTAGCTTAAAGGCAAAAGACTTTCATCTTCAAATTGAAATAGTCCTCCCCAGTCACTGCTGCCATCATGTCGATATCAGCCTATTGCTCGTTTTCCATCTTAATTAAACCGATTATAAACATAATTATCATAATTACTCATGGAGAATCATGCTATGTAACCGAGGGTTCCATCCTAGAAATCTCTCAGGAATTATTTATCAAGCAATCGATCAATCGATTTTTATACGAAGTCAGCATTGAAGTTAAAGCCTCTTTGGGCAAGGAGAGGTGCGGTTTTGTGGACAAGTTCATCCCGTCTTGACATCTTTTCTCCTTTCATAATCTTAACAATAATGGCTTAAACCATTAACTTTCTATCTGCCTTAAGTTCTTCCATTGCCTTCACTTATATTTCTTCTTTACCACTATTGGTAACAAGATCGATTGCTCCTCCACTTGGGTATTCAGCTACAAGTTCCAATACGAAGTCGCTTCCCTTAGGTGCTGATATTATGAGCTTATTATTGACTAGCTTGTCAATCGAACTCTCAATTTCATCGATCTTGTATCCGGTTTCACAAAGGAAGGAAGACAGAGCTAATGTCGATTTTTGTAAAAAGAGTAAAAGATTAGCTGCTTATATTGGTACTAGCACTGTTCGATGGCATTTCAAAAATTTTATGTCTAAGACAACTGTTCCAACTCTTGGGCTCCATACTAGTCGCTGATTTTTATTACTTGGAGAGAAGTGCTTTTCAAACTGTGGAGTGAGTTCCAGCAATTGGCGGTGAAGTGTAATTTTAGTTTGCTTATGTTAGAAGGGCCAATCATTTTCCTCAACAATGACAGGCAAGAATTTCTCACCATATACTGCCTTTTCCTTTTACAGCATAGTCCTATTTTTAAGGAAGAGTTGATATATAGACTTTATTTTCTTTGTCCACTCGTCTCCACACTCTCTCTCCATCAACTCAACAATCCTAATCTCTTCTTCCAAATTATAGTCTCGGTAAAGATGCACAAGTCTTGATAGGAGCATTCTTCGATATAAATTTTCAAATAGGTTCTTTTATTTTACTAGTTTGAAGACTAATATTGCACTTTCGATTGATTTTCCAGGTTGTTTGTTCCTTAGGTGAGCATCTAGGAAAATATTCAGTCGATATGGAACGTTGAACTTTTAGTTATTAATCCATTACTCAAATGCAAATACCGCCCGATAATTTATCTAAAATTTTCCTTGAGTATCCTTAAGGAGAGCTCCTACCTTATGGTACAGGACACAAAATGCGGAGAGAAATACAGCATTTTAGGTGGTTGGGATGGAGTTGAGTCTTGCCTATACACGAGTCATAAACCATTGGATATGTCCTTCAACTTATTTATTTCTACCAAAACGAAAAAGTTCTAAGATGGGGATGGTAAGCTTTTCAAAGAGTGCCTACTAATCAGTCTAATATATTCTAGATTTATAAGCTAGGACTATAATTGCATAGATCGTATTTTTTATTCTTTAAAGACCTTCTTGGCCTTTCTTTTTAACTAAGGTCTCCTTGTCAAATGCTTATTCACTCTACAACTCTTATTTGCACCATATTAAATAGTTGAGAAGTGTGAGTTACTTCCATTTGTCTTTTGCAAGTACTTAGAAGTGCTTTTTGAGGAGGGGTTAATAATAGGAAAGGAGGAAGCGCTCGAAGAATTATTATTTGTCATCAAGGCTGAAGATGAAAGCGAGCAGTTCGTTGCATTCAGTGCGGCTGCCTTTCCTAGCTAAAAAGACACTATGAGCTGCAATTTAAAGAGCCTTTTGTTCTGAGCATATCGACTTAAAGATAGTTTCCCCTAAGCGCTTTCTGATTGGCTGATTCAAATCCTTTTGGCAATAGTTGACGTCAAGGAACAAGCATATTTCAGCCATCTTGGTGACGATAGATAATGCCTCTTGCAAAATCTTTAGTAAAGAGGAGGCAGTATCGACCGCATTAAGTTTGGCATATTTTTCTTGAAGAAAGCTTGTAATTTTTTGTTCGAGCAAAGCCAAAAGTTCAGTCTGCTTGTGGTCTTTGGTCAATTTATAGACAGTATCATAGGCAAGCTGATAAGATATTGCAGTGCTCTTCCCTGCCAGCAGATGATCCACATACGAGGCGAATTGCTCCATCAGTTTTTTTGTTTCTCCTGAGTGCTGGAGCTGCAAAAATTTTTCGTTGAACTTCATAATTTAAATTTAAGTATAAATGATGCGAATGCATAGAAAATATCAAATAATTCTTTTTTTGCTCTTCCTCAGCTTTCTCTCTTCAAGTACTGACTAATATATTGATTTTTACTGTTTTTCTGTCCTCTTTGATGATTTGGCAAGGGTATTACTGCTTGACTTCCTATTTTCCTTGTCATGCCTGCCTTGATTTGAGCATTTATTTGTACTTTCGAATGTCAAGCAGTCATTTATGATAAAATCAACTGAGGCTTAAAGTTATCCGAGGACCATCTCTGCTTTTTGTTAGAGTTGCTTCCCTGTGTTTAAAGTGCAGATTCTGTGTATTCTTTACTTGCAGCTCTATTCTGCCATCTGTAAATTCATCCTTAATCTTGACATTAATCCTTCAATTTCTCTCATATACATTTATTCATCATCGTTTTGGGGTTACATCATATGTGTTTTCTTTGGCTATTAAACGCAGATTTCCTTGCTCATCGAAATTGGTTTTGGTTTGAAGGTGATTTAGTCGATTTTGGGTAGTGAGGCGATTCTAAGGTGCATATCATCGATTGCTGACAGAGTTGACTTTTTCATTTTTTTGCCAAACTGTCGCTTCTGGAAGGGATCTGCAGGCTCATTGACTTAGAGATTAGGCAGAGAGATGTTTTAATTCAATAATTTGGCTAGATTCTGCTCCATGATATCGATTTCGTTCATAACAATCAGTTAAATATAAGAAGACTATATCAAAGTATTAATCAATCTTCAATACTTGACCCATCCTCTCTTAGTAAAATGCAATTCATCCAAGAATACTTTATTATTGCATCAAATCTGCCACTTTGGCAAATATTTCTTGTAAGCGAGGGTGAGTGTGTAGCATCTAGTGAATTCAATTCAACTTCATTTTATCATTTTAAATGAAGTGATTGATTTAAAAATGTATAGTGATCATCTTAAACAAATGAACATCATTCCCATGTCATAAATATTATCCCTATTCTTCATTTGTTATTTATGAGGAAGTTTAGCAAGTATTCTCATTAGAAGACCTCCAGCACCAAGGAAGGAAGATTGAACCATTTCCAAAGACTCAAGGGAAGGCATACGGATAATTCGTTCATTCTGGTTGGGCCTCATAATCATTCATATCTTGGAGGGCTGGCCATTGAGTTTCAGCCTCTTTCTTATCAAAAGAAAAAACCAGTTATAAATTGCTAGTAATCAAAAACAAAGGAAGGCATTAATATGAGGGTCGAAAATTAAGCCACAAATGCTAATAATCCTCAGGAATAAAAATAAAAAATGACAGAAATCATTGAATTGAGCGATTCCGGCTGTTCATAGCCAACCCAAGATTTCCTCTCTGAGCTCCCTTTAGTTCCAGTCTACAATGCAGATAAAAAATACTATACTCCAACTTTTCTGTTTCCAAATGCTAACTCAAAAGATGAATAGTGTCATAAAAACTTCATGCATAAAATTTAAGAGGCAAAGAGATAAATTGTTGCTGACCAAATTGT
>JACCDV010781050.1_pt1 | contig 16173 bp, 12 predicted proteins | sample 7446131 | NCBI WGS metagenome assembly JACCDV01 (sample SAMN15323448, study PRJNA562643) | freshwater metagenome | isolation source: river surface water | place: USA:Blue River Watershed | collected 2017-08-17 | reverse complement strand
ATCATCGGGGTAGTTCCCTGGTGTTATAAGACCCATTTTAGTGAGAACAATCAGATTAACGAGGTAGATGTATCTCCCGATCGTTCTCTGGTCATCACTTCGTCCAGTACGAAAAGAATAGTCATTTGGAACTTCACTAACCTTCATCCAATATTCGCCCAGAATTACTCAAACACTGTCCAATCATCTAAATTTTCAAAAAATCAGCTTTATATCGCAGTTGGGCAAAGTAGCACCAGCACAGTCAACATCTTAAGCGGATCAAGCCCATTCTCACCAGTCACAAATTTTGGGACAGGATGCAGCTCCATACTAGAGGTTGATTGGAGCTGGGACAATGCCCGTCTTCTTGTCTGCGGGGGCAACTTTATTGAAACATATTGGGTGGGTAATTGGAGTCGGCAATTGCAGATTAATGTTGGTCAAACAGTAAATACCTGCAAGTTTCAGAAGGATGGGAAGATCGGTGCTGGAGACAGTAATGGAAGGGTCCATGTGTACCTCAATGGAGCTAATTCTGCTGATTGGACAGCTAATCCAGGCAGCACTGTCAAATCGGTGGACTTCGACATGGTCAACTATACCATCGCAGCTGCCAACAGCAACGGAAATAAATACTTTATCTATCCAAGCCCCAAATTAACAGGCACACAAAACTCATTAAGAAATTACGACTACGGAACTTCAGCAAACAGTGTGGCATATTCTAAGGAAGGCACCATCTATGCTGTTGGTACCAATAGTAATCTGTTTATATATTAAAATAATACCAATACCTTACTGTTCAATTGGACAGGCAGTGCAATTTCTGGAATATTCAGCTATGACAGTCAATATTATTTTTCAGGGAGCTCAAGTGGAGTTGTTAGAGTGTTCAAGAGAATGTGCCAATCTTGCCCTGCAGGAACCTATGAAAATTCTTCATCTTGCACTCCTTGTACTCAAACTATGATCGGTTGCCTCAACTGCCATAATGGAACTGTATGCCTGGCATGTGGAGATGGGTACACAGTTGACTCAGTCAATAAGAACTGTACCCTCTGCAACAACACTCTCCCAGGATGCAGTCTCTGCAACTCAACGACAACCTGCATAGCCTGCACATCCATCTACTATCTATCGAGTAACGCCTGTGTATCGTGCACTGGTATAGCAAACTGCCTAACCTGCGCTTCTTCAACTGTCTGCACCAGCTGCAACGCTGATTACTATCTTGATGCCACATCCAAATGTTCTATCTGCACAGGTTTAGCAGGATGCATTGCCTGTCTCAATTCGACAGCCTGCATAGGATGCGCTAACGGATACTACCTCAACACCACTAACTTTACTTGCATGGCCTGTTCGGCTAGCTGCCCCATATGCTACAGTCCAACCAACTGCTCCCAGTGCCTCGACGGATACTATCTTGCAAGTACCAATAATACCTGCATAAAATGCTCATCAAACTGCATTAAATGCAATTCAACTAGCTGCGTAAACTGCATTACATCATACTACTTGAATGGGACAGGGTGTAATCCTTGCACCTATGCTTGCTAAACCTGCCTCAACATATCCTACTGCTATACTTGTATCGCAGGATACTATTCTAACTCAGGTACTTGCTCCCCTTGTGTGGGCAACTGCCTTACCTGCACCAACTCCACAGCATGTCTTTCTTGTAATGTTAACTACTACTACCAAGCCTCAACCAAAGCTTGCAGTAAGTGTGAAAATCTTGTTTAGGCTTGCTTGCAATGCACTAATACAACTTGCCTGATCTGCTAGCATGGATATTACTTGAGTGGAAGTAGCTGTCTCAAGTGCAGCCAAGGAAATGGCTGCCAAAGATGCACGAATTCAACGTTCTGCCTGAGCTGCATCAGTGGATATCAATATACTTCATCGAGTGGAACATGCACCCTTTGTGGTAGTGGGTGTTCAAGCTGTAATAGTACAAGCTGCTTCAGCTGCCTCCCCAAATATTATCTCTCAAGCGGGTCATGTCTTGCATGTCCAGGTAGTTGCCCAACCTGCTACAATAGCACAACCTGCCAATTCTGCCTGGAGGGATACTATCTTAACGCTACTTTAAGCTGTGTCTTCTGCAGCAGTGCTATGACTAACTGCATAACGTGCGCCTCAAATGCATACTGTACTTCTTGCAACCTAGGATACTACTTGAGTACAACCAACTCTTCCTGTCTAAAATGCAGCTGGCCCTGCTCAAAATGTAACTCATCAGCATGCTTCGAATGCGCAGTGGGCTTCTACCTTAGTTCTACATCATGCTTGGTCTGCCCTTCCAACTGCTCATCATGCAATACTCTCACTCTGTGCACCAGTTGTGTCAATGGATATTACTTATCCTCAGCAAATGGTTGTGTGAGTTGCTCCACTGTATCATATGGATGCTAGATCTGCAATCAGACTACTTGTTTGAGTTGCCTATCAAATATAGGATTCTATCTCAACTCATCGACTTCACTTTGCAGCTCCTGTTCTGTTATATCCAACTGCATTAAATGCAGTAGTGGGTCAGTTTGCACTGCTTGCATCGTTGGATATTACGTATCAGGTAATGTTTGCAGTGCGTGTACAAATCTAGCAAGTAACTGCCAGAACTGCAACTCCACTATTTGCTTGACCTGCATAGATCCATACTACCTTTCTGGATCAGCATGTCTACTCTGCAGTGAGGGCTGCTACTCTTGCTATAATACCTCAAGCTGTAAGACATGCATATCAGGTTATTTGCTACAATCAGCAGCATGCTCATTCTGCAACACTGTCATCAAGGGCTGCCAAATCTGCACCTCGAGTTCGGTTTGTACGGAATGCCAAGATGGGTACATTCTTTCAGGGTCAACTTGTAACCCATGTACTTCGTTCATATCAGGATGCTTATACTGCAATGGCACTACTGTGTGCACAAGCTGCATTGATCAATACTATCTTTCAGGCACAAATACTTGTACAAAATGCTCAACCTCCATCACCGGGTGCAGTCAGTGCAGTTCCTCATCAGTTTGTCTGGAGTGCTTATAGGGATATTACAAAAATGCAACGAATGGCTGCTCTCCATGCAGTGACAACATGTGCTTCCAATGCTCCAACTCAACCGACTGCATAAGCTGCCTATCAGGTTACTTCGTTAATAATACTGGAGTTTGTCAGCAGTGTAACTCTCTGTTTACTGGATGTGTGATATGTACCTCAGCCTCATGCTTGCAGTGTCTATCTGGATACTATGTAAATTCATCCAATCAATGCTCTCAGTGCCTTGTTCTTGGATGTGAAATTTGCAATGACTTCAACTCCAGTCAATGTGTAACCTGCTCAAGTCTTTACTATCTCAGTGCAAACATGAGTTGCATTAGCTGCACTATCACTATCTAAGGATGCCTAAATTGTATCTCATCAACCTACTGCACCAAATGCCTGAGCGGTTACTATTTGGCTGCTAATTTTACTTGCCAGCCTTGCTCTAAGCTATTCAAAGGATGCAGGTAATGCACTGCAGTTGCCTGTAGCACCTGTTAGGGAGGATACATAATGAATGCTACAACTTGTGCTTACTGCATGCAATACATTACAGGATGCCAGTATTGCACCTCAACAACAGTATGCCTATCTTGCCAAAGCGGATACTTCACTCTCGCAAATACCTGTGTAAGTTGTACTAATATCACTGGCTGCTTGGATTGCTCAAATTCTACCTCATGCAATCTATGTGGCGACTTGTATTATCTCAACTCCACTGATCAGTTATGCTACTCTTGTGGCACAAATATGGTCGGGTGTATGACATGCAGCTCTTCTTCATTCTGTAAATCCTGCCTCGGGAACTATTCATTAAGCGGAGGAGTTTGTAGTGAAATACAAAGTATATCTACAAAGCCATACCGCTAGCTCAAATTGATAACTGAGTATATAGATTCAAATACCCTTAAGCATCATCTCATTGTAAGAGGAACAACATATACTAAAGCTTCAGTGAATTTGGCAGTGAGCAGCAACATTACAATGGTTGGCGTCAGTAGCTCTATATTACTCACGATCCTCTCCTTTGAATGGGGCGACAACGATCAATAAGTGATTTTTTACACAAACAATCCCTTAGGATCCCAATTCAGCTCAAAGTTCAAATCCATGTCAGTAAGGCGCTTGCTTGTCCAGAACAAAAGATAACTACAATCAACAAATGTTGATCTTAACTATGAGTTCCAGCTATAAATGACAGAATCAGCAATCCAAGCCATCCTTCCAAGTTCTACACACACTGGATCGCTCTCGTTAAAATCATTAGCCGACGATCCAAGCTTTGTCCGCAGCCTTTATACCCAAAAGTAATACAACTACCACTACATGGGAATGATCCTGACCATATTAATGCTGGTCATCTATTTCATCAAGGCTACAGTGACTGTCCCCAATAGTGACGATCAAGGAGAGATAGTTTCCCATATCTTCTTACTCAAATGTGGAGGTATCATGTACAGTTTGGTTTATATGGAGTATATGGACTATTGTGTTGGTTTCCTCACTGCAGATCTCTACTGGTTCAACAATCTCACTAATAGCTTGTCATACAGATTTGATGTATCACCGAATTCCTACTTACTGCTGTATTCGAATATGACATTGGCAAGTACATATTTAAGCGCTCTTTGCTTAATTACTTTAATCGCCTTGGTACTATTCTTGATAGGTTGCATCTCTGCCTAAAAGAAATAATCCCTCAAGATAGTTGGTATGTTCTTCTACAATTTCTTCTAAGTAGGCCTGATAATAGCAGGCTCAGCAAGTATTCAGGGTGCTTACTACAACAGTCATATGAATTACATCACCAAGAACAGTATTTTCTATATTATTGGTATTTTGATCTATCTTGTTATTGGAATCGTCAATATTTCTATGTGCATCAAGAATCTCCATCGAATCAACAAGTTGAGAGTATTAGTAAAGGCCACTTTTCTATCTCTTCTTTACATTTCTCCAATCTATCTCTTGCCCATCGCCTTCGGAGTAGAATTAGTCTTCATTATCTTTGAGTACAACATCAAAAAGGCGACTAAACTCCATCCTCATGTTTGGTTAATCAACCAACTAATAGTAAACATAGCGTTTGTTATCCTAGTCTTGTTCTCAGAATCACTCATATCAATCTATGCCTCCTTTATCCTCGTAGTACTGGCAGTTATCATTGATCTCATCATTCATGTCAATGAGTTTAGGCATCAGGACCAGATAGTGAAAGTGAAAGAGATACAACAGCTGACCACTGAGCTCGAGAAGAAATAGAAACTGGATAAGAAGATTAAGAAGAAGAATAATACTATCTACCAAAGCACAAGAAAAAATGATTCGTTGATCATCACATAGTTTGAGGCAAGTGACTAGAAGAACTACTAAGATATGATCAATAACGACAACCTCTTCTTGATTGATGACAAGCACATGCAAACAGGGGGAGTTTTTTCCTTGGAAGAAGAGTTCGAATCTCAATAAGTTTGATTTATCTCATCCAAATTCTTACATATTAACTAATATATATAACGAGTATCAGTAGGATAATTAATAGAGATATTAGTAATAGTATTTCTTCTATTGGCCTTACTTGATAATGAATTTTCGATAAATTGTTTGTCTTGAATTCAAATCCATCAAAAGAAGCCAGATCAGATTCTTTTGAGGTACTGTAATCTTATCATCCTTATTAACTTAATTTGATTATTCGCAAGGATCTTTTTAAATAAGTTAAACATTAAATACTGTATTTCAATCTTAAAGCAAGATGCATATACAAAATGAGTTGTCAAACAATTTCATATTTTTTGTTAGTACTAAAATCCCTTGAATTTCTCAGAGTCGTCCTCTTCGTCTTAGTTTTAATTAAATGATTATACTGAGCAACTTGTAAACTCCTCATCGAAGTTAGAGATATCAGCATCTGAGGTGAGGATGGGAACGAAGGGTGCCTTAATCGATCGACTCATTAATGCATTCCAATTTACTTTCTCGAACCAAGGGTGGCTACGGATTTACTATGAACTATTAGCGCCTAGACGATCATGTGGATTTTTTTCAAGTAGCCTCATCAGTAAGTTTTGCAATTTGGGAGATGCCTAAATTTTATTTGTAGCTACGTTGGGAACCTTCAAAGGCTAGTAAAGGATATTTTCAAAAAGTTGCATTCTATTTTGACTGCGGAAGGGAGGGAAACCCGTGACCATTTAGTAGACAATACACCCTAAGCACCACCAATCAACTGCCTTGTTGTGACCCTGCTTTTTTATCACTTCAGGAGCCAGATACTCTGGAGTGCCGCATATCGACATAGCTTTCTAATCCTAAAAGTTGAGAGTTCTGGATAGGCCAAAGTCAGTAACCTTAATATAGCCGGTCTTATCGAGCAATACATTTTATGGCTTGAGACTGCGTAAAACAAGAAGTACTCTCGATATATAATGTTTCGCTGGTGAAGTGCATCAAGTGCAAGGAAGATTTGCGCACAATAAAATTTAGATCTTTATAGATGGGTGAATTACTGTTCCTCTGAGAGTTTGTCTTTGAGGGAGAGGAGGCCAAAGAGTTATCCCCCGGGGCAATACTAGAGAACAAAATAGAGTTTCTTTTCGTCTTGGAAGCACTCCTTTAGTCTTACCAGAAAGGGATGGTCCAAACTACTCAGAATACTTTTCTAATTCATGATATTTTTCTCTTGATTCTTCTACAAAATATATTTCTTCTTCAGCACCTTCATGGCGTATACCTGCTTGTCGAGTTTGCTGCGAACAAGAAGTACTTTCGCATAGGTGCCGCGTCCAATCACTGACAGCGCACTGTAGTCCTCTTTCGAATTCCCCTTCATCTTCAAAAATATAATGTAATTAATTTTTGACAAATAAATCTTCAACATCCCCACCTTTATCAATTTTAAATACCAGCATACAACATTCCCTATCCATCACCCCATCGAAATTCCCCCAATCTCCCAATACGCTTCCAAATTTAATCAGAGTTACCCAGTTTTTACAATAAATAAAAATAAGGAACATGATAAAATCTTTCATTAGATTTGGCTTTTGGAAGCTGCTAGTTGATCGTATTGGCCGAATTAGGAAGGTAGGCGATATGAACCTGGGCCAGGCGCTACATTAATCCATCTCATACTCTTTGTGATCTTCGCTGGCACATGCACAAACGATTCTCGGAATTATTTGTCCAGTCTACGCTTTCCTTGCCCTTTATTTGTAGACAACACATATTTTCCAGAGTCACTAAGATCATTAACGGGGAAGTAGTTTCCTGAGCCGGGCACATCAGTGGCTAATTTAATCATCTAATTACTTGATTTATTAAATCTTTGAGAAGAGGGAGGGTTCCAAGCTTTAGAGCCTGAACTTCTGTATTTACTGGAGTAGTATTTGCCTTGAGGATGCAGTTCCTGATTGAAATGGTATTGGTCAGGGCCAGGAACGATGATTTGTGTGGTCTTATCAAAGACGGAGTTTGGTTGGTAAAGTCGTTCAGGGTTGATTATTGGCCTCATTGTCCATTTTGGAGTCTAGTTATACCTATATTAATCGTATCTTCCAGGCCCAGGGAATTTTATTCGATCTAACTCAATGTAGCTGCGGGGTGTGGTGAGCTGAGTGGATTACAAATATACTTATCTTCCGATGTGAGTTGACATTCCTCGGCTATGAGTGGCATTGAAATCCACAAAACTATCTATTTTGTATACGTCTGGCGATGGAGTGATATTATGCCTATGCTTTCCATAATCGAGATCTGTTTTTTTGCCGAAGCCAAGGCCTAAATCAATCCATTTTTACTAGTTTTCCTCGTCATCTTCATGCTAGGTAGCTAATAGATATTATCACAGCTAAATAGGAAATGGTTTACTAAGGTTTGTCGAGCTTGAATCTTTCGCTCTTGCTAAATGAGTATTGATGCTTGGCAGGGGAGAGATTTAGGGGGGAATGACAGATTTAATTTGCCTCAACGCAGGAGAATAGTTTGGCAGGACTTGACATAATAAAATTATGAGAGATAACTTTAATTATTAAAACTTACTATATTAACCACGCCTTATATGCGCAATAAACACTCAATATTAAATCATCACTAATTGCATTTGGTGAAGAGCTTCTGTCGCATTCGAATGAACCAGTTCAGCCTCTCTATTCGTTATATATGGTCTAGAAGAAGAGTATTGATATACTGTAGCTCTTTTACTTTGAAATCATAGATTTCGCTTTCTTGGCCAGTGGCTAAGATAAGTTCACATTCTTTTAAGAAGGCATTTGATTGATGCATAAGAACATGCAAGTTGTTTTTGCCTAAATTTGCAGATTGCAATTAAGCAGTTTGAATAGATTGTGCAATCACTTTCTTGATGAAAGATGCAAAGTTCTAAGGATCTAAGACAAGTATTGACTGAAACAGATCACAGCTCTATTAATGCGAAGCAATGTTAGGCTATAAAATGTACTATTGGCAGCCTATACAAAAGCGAGAGCAGCTGCTAATTTATAATGAAGGAAAAGCCTTATTTAAAAAATTACTTTTACATTTATCTTGGTTTTAGGCAGATGTTGAAGGCTAAATATTAGAAGAAGATTTTTCTTTTTATTGCTAGGGTTACAAGATTATTCTTTATTCTTTCTCAAATATAAACTCGAACTATCTCTTTTTTCGTGTTAATTTGTTTTCTTGCTCATTATTAATTTGGGCGGCTTCCCGAAATTTCAGATGGTTTTTCTGCTTCCATTACATTTCAATGATTTTTATTTGTTCTTGCGAAAGACCATCATGTTATGATTGATTGGATTACTAACCATGCTCTACAGAGGATTTTTTAGTGCTCGCCGTTGTGAACAATCTTAAATATTTCTTTTTGCTTCGAAGAGAAAGCGGTGAGCAATAAATAGGATCTTTGGATATTGATATGCTTTAACTACCTAATTTAAAAGGTTGTTCTTGAGACTATATTTTTTTTAAGGGGTCATTGAGGTTTAATTTTATTGATGATGTTTTCGAAAAGCTTTTGAAAATGGGAGTTATTGGAATCGGGCTTTGAAAGTTTTTTACTGGTGTCTTATTAACATTCTCATTATTCATTTAAGGGTGTCTTAGTAGGTATAATTTCTAATATTAAATGATTTCAAAAAGAATGAATTTCAATTTAAAGATACTATTATTTTGCCTATTAGGCTTATTTAGATTTGAAATAAATTTGGCCTAGCAATATTAATAAGAGACAAGTTTAAATTTCAGTCGAAAAGATTATAATTGATTGAACATAATGATCACATTCTAATGACCCTCTAGACAAATGAGGTAACCATATCTAAAGCTTCCACTGGCCTATCCATAGGCACTAAATGTCCAGCATTATTTACAATTCGGAATTCCAAAAGTCCAGCACTTTTCATTGCTCCAACAACCTTATTGTTAATTTTCCATGGTGAGAATAGCTTTCTTCGGAATTCGTCCGATTGTGTAAAGTGAATTCTATCCACCCATCTCATTGTCCCTGGATTTTGGACTATCAAATCGTCTTGACCGTTGTAGATAAGAATAGGAATGCCTTTGTAGAGCAGCTATTCTACGAGATTTATTTATGGTTTCATGAAGTCAGTTGAGAGATTCTCATAAACGCTATCAGATTGACTATCATATACAATTTCAGGATTAAATCCATATATTCCTCTTAGAACAGATACATCTCTAAAGTAAGGTTGAAGAAGTTCTAAATAAATTTATAGATGTACCTTAATATTAGCCGTCGACCTTAATATCATAGACGTTAACGTTTCCTGCCTTTTAGACAATATAATCAAGGGCATTATCAAAGTCAATATGTAAGGCATCATAGTCATTAGCGATAGCATGTCTTGAAGCATTTAAAAGAACTTTTTAAAGCTTCATTCTTTATTGGAAATCGAGTAATCCTAAATGATAAGAGTACGTTCCAACTTAAGAAAGGATTTAATAAGGAAAAGTAAAACCATCTCCAATTGCAACTCCCTTCAATCCTGTTAAGAATCCACCTTCCTCTTTGGCCTTCACAATTTTTCTTGCAATTGCTGGAGCATACTTTCCACCATAGCTTTATCCAAAGATTATGAGTGGACTTGAAGCAGGAATGGAGAAATATAGAGTGCTAAAGCATCCCTTTCCATTATAGAGTTCGTAGAGGGCTCTATAGAAATCAGAAGCAACATCTAAATAAGATGATTCTTACCGTCCATAGACTTAACAAAAGGATTGGGATTTCCTGAAGTGGTGTCAGCATAGCTAAGCCCTGTTCCGACAGGTTGATCAACAAACAACAAATTATACTTGTTTGCCCATGTATAGTTATTTTGTTGGATCATTACATCGAATTTTCTGATAAGTTGAAGTGGGCCAATTTATTGCAAATTACCAATTTGAGATGATGAACCTGGTCCTCCGTTCAACCAAAGAATGGTTGGATAGTTACGAAGTTGAGCTTCATTTCTAACATCTTTTTGACCGTAAAACACATAGGCCAATGCTGAGTAATTTTTACCCACTGTTAAGTATCCACTTGCAACGATTCCGCTATAGTTATAAGTTTTAGAGAAATCAAGACGATTGCATGAAGATTAAATGACTGGAGCTTTATCAGATGATGAAGCTTTGAATCCTTCGGTCTGACCAAACTTTTTTCCAGCCATTTTGGAGGTAAACAAAGAAAGTGAGGTATTGAATAGAAGGACAAGAGCGAGGACAAAGAATAGAGGCCTGCTTATTCTCATTTTGTTATATATAGATTTATGATTGATATGATATGCCAAGATAATAGATAAATAATGGTTGTTGTAAATAATAAGAAATATAATAATTGTTGCTTCATTCGTAGATGTATTGATAGTTTTTCTTTACTCGCTGAGGAGTGCTTCCTTGCTGATCAAATGTGGACTTTCCCTTATTGTGGTTTTCATTCACGTAATTGTTGACTTTGTAGCTTTGATTGGACCTTTGAGGCTTGCTTTAGTAGGCTGAATTTTTCTACTAATGAGGTTTTCTATCTTCAGCTGAGAGAAGAATATTTTTTTGTCCATAGTTCTCGCGCTAGGCTAAGACATAGTTTTATTTCTTTGTTGAAGTTTGGTGAATCTTCTTTTATTAGTTAGCTTGCTAACGCTTAGTAGCTGTTGAGGGTTTATTATATTTATCACTAACTGTAATAGGCATATAACCAAAACTGCTTTGTTATTACTTGGGTAAAGAAAAGACTAAATTTTGACAAGGGCTATCAAGTTTTTTTGGAGACTTCTTAGGAGAGTGAGGCAGATTTGGCTCATTTAAATCCTTAAATTCTTTTAAAATTCTTTTTCTTCTTTATTAGATATCCTCATAGCTAGGCTTTGACATACTGGAAGTATCAATGCTTTTTCTGGAGGGAGATAGGCCAAGTTATCTTTTTGACTTCACCTGTTGAAGTTAGTTATTTTAAGCTCTATTCTAGATCTTGGAAGGATTTAGTTTGTTTTTTTAGAAGGCACTCAGCAACTTTTATGGTTTTTAAGTGTTTCTATTGAAATTATTCTGGTTTTTTGATTGAGAACTATCTTTTTGTACAAGATTGAAGAAACTAGATTTTTTCTTATCCTCTTATTTGCTTTATTGATTTGCATAATTAAAATTAGGAACTTTATAATTTTAAATTTCTTCACTCTTCTCATTAAAAGCAAATATCTGCTCTTCATTGAATTTTGTTGTTTTGATTTCCTTGTAGATATTGTTTGACTTAATTACGAACTGATTTTTATCTTTCTTTTATTATTGGATGGGTTATGGGCTGGGATTGATATAGCATAGGTTATTTTTCATCCTATCTTTCAGTTTTGATGGAGTTAGTTGTTAGGGAACACAGCTCTCTTATAGATATTTTACCTATTTGGTTTTTATGTATTAATTGTTGCTATTGCTACTTAATTGAGATTTTTTTGATTTTTATAGGTCGAACTTGGCAGCAGGTGACTTTTTAATTACACTATAGCCTTTTAACTAGTATGGTTATACCTATTCTTTTGACTTTACTATGTTTGATTTAGGTTATTGTCTTCCATGAACTGCAAAAGGCACTTTCTATTTTTATTATCTAATCTACCTTATCTAATTTGTCTATCTTGGCTATTTTTTAAATTTATTCTATGAAGCTTTACGAAAATATTTCTGACATTTCAACTCTTTTTCTTCAATTTCCTTCAAAGCTGCTTTATTTAGTGGGCTTTTTGGAGTGAATTTGTGAGGGGGTGTTTCAATGTTTTGTATATGAACTTAATACATATTCTAACGAATTGAATTTAGCTTTATACTTTATTCCTCAGTATATTATTGATATTATAGGCTGTCATTGAGATCAATGTTTCTAAGAGATTTGTTTTTACGACATTAGTTAGTGATTTGAGCTAACTTACTTTTAAGCAGCTATTCAATACATGTAAAGTACTTTATCTTGGAGTCAAAGTACTCATTAAGGAAATTGAGACTCTTTTTATGTATTTTTTGAAAAATGCCATAAATCTTATTGGCTGGTCTGTCGCCACTGTACTTAAGAGTCTATCCACCAGACTCGAAATTGCCCTCTTCCACTGATCTTATTCCATCGAAACGCCCTCCAAACTAGCTTAGCTCTTCATCCTCATGCGATCCTATTGAGATCAGCCCATTTGATGTATTGAATATAATTGCTAATCCGTTATTATATCCGAAATAGCAGCAGTTCATAAGGCAAGGAAAAGTTTTGATATGATGACTATTCTTCGAGAAATGGCAGACAAACTTGGTTAGAGAGAAGAAATAGTCAGGCACAGGTACTTCTATGAGTTCAATATAGCTAACAAGGGTATCATAGTTAACGAGCTGTCCGCTTTGAATAATATTCCAACTCTATGAGGCCTATTGAAGGATACATGCAAAATTGAATCTTTAGAAGATGACTAGACATTTGTTTATTGGCTTCCCATTTTTGCATTTGCCCACTAGCACTGTGTCTCCTGATCGAAATACAGTGAGGCCGTGTGGTTCATTATTTTTCCATTCTCCGTAGATGTACTTCCCATGAGAAATATAGATGAGGGAAAGCCCATTAATTTTGTTTTAGGCCCAATGAGAGACATAAAAGGTCAAATCGTCATCTATGAAAATGCCTAACCCATGTCTCTGCTTTTGTACATTCATCTGACCTTCATATTTGCCGTTACGATAATCAGCTTTTTCGTTCATTTTAATAGTAAAAAATAATTTATCATTTTTAACATCATTAAATCTATTTGAAGGATACAAATAATATAAGAATGCAATATCATTTTTTCTATTTTAAACATAATTAGATTTATTCTTTAAATTATAGACGTTTTGCTTATTTCTATCGTTCAGATAAACTTCCGAATGCCTCACTATTTTCCATAAGACTAATAAGTATGGGATAGATATAGTCATACTTTTTCATGGTTTCGATGAGTAGCTCCTTGCATTCCAGCCAATTATTACTCATAAGTATTTTGAATATGGATTTAAAGATATTATATGCGACTCCAAGTCCACTTAGACTAGTGTTATACCTGTTTTAAAAGGACGAGTAAAGCTAGTCGATGAATTTCTAAAAGTTAAGCTTGTTTTCTCGCTTATTGTTGTTTTTGTTCTCGAGGAAGAGCTTCACAGAATAGGTCAAAATTGTTCTCCAAATGAAGACAAAGATGAAACTAATCGTATTAAAGGGTATTTCTCCACGATTACAACTTTTTAGCTTCTAATATGCTTCACGGACCATACTCACGATTTTATGAACGTACTCTCGAAGCTATTAGTAAGCTTCATACCATCGAATGGATTGGAAAAGAGATTTGATTGTTTGTAGTTATACTGATACTAAGTTTTGACTTGACTAAGTAAGAAGGAGAGTTGAAAGCTAACTTATTGTTGCACGTGTATCTTATACTTTGGCAAAAAGATACTTTAGTGATGGATCTTATTGACAAAGAGAGTTAGTTTTAAGAATTTGATGGAAATAGGCAAGGCAATACTTACATGATTATGTTGCTATAACCTTTGCCCTCAGAACTTGATTTTCTTAGTTATTATGGATTTATTTGATCTATCTCTTAAAGTGAGCAATTAATCGATGAGATTGATTTGTTGGCTCGCTTTATAACAAAGTTTTAAAAGAATTAACAAAGGATGTGATTTTAGGATATAGACTCTTGAACCTTTTGAGAGTGTATGTCTTTTAAAGAGTCATATCTGAGGCAATCTGCTAAAAGAATAGAGTTTTATATTTGACAGTAAGTAGCGAATTGAAGATGAAATACACCTAAATAAATGATAGTTTACCTAATATTAGATGAGTAGCAACATATGCTAATAGTAAGTATGGATGTTCTTGTAGGTGGGAGTGTAAATAAGCAATTATGTATATTTCTATAGTATTCCTAGTAACTTATATGTTGACTGGCATACAATTACATCTCCCTCGTACAGCTATAGATAATTTGTTGGATGCCATTACTCATACTTCTTCTACAGTCGCTATACGCTCTACATCTTTTTTATGTTTAGCTCGAATGATTATTCCTCTTAGCTTTATGAAGAGTCATTTAAGAAAGATAGGTCCTATGTGAAAAAATTATTGATAACTGACACTATCTTCTTGTATTATTAAATCTAGTTTATCTTCGTCCAGCGATATAGTAATTTATCGATTGGAGCAAACTTGAAATTATTAGGGAAAGCAAGTCTATTCCAATCGTTTTTCTATTGCTAGATACTCGTCACTAACTCTCTACTGTATTTCACAAACAAATTATTTTCTTTCCTGTTGAAATAGTCAATAAGACTTTTTCTGAGCTTGCTGAATTGTAGACCAGTAAAATTATGACATATTTCTGATATTTTGCTTATGGTTTGCAGATAGTTGTAGAGCTATTTGTGCTATACATCGGTGGAGAGGATATTGTCAGTAATTAGTTAGGTAAGGCAACTATCAACACTTCGATTAAAGGTTTACTTTATGTTCACTATGTTGATATATACGATTTAGTTGAGCTCTATTTCGATTACTTCTTCAGATTGGTCTGAAGTTATTGAGAGTCTTCTGCTGGGCTAGATACTCTAGTTCTCACTTGGGTTGGAGGAGAGAGTTTAGGATTAATTATTTCTTTATATGCTCCTGACTGCTCTATTTATAATGTGCCATTTGATTATCTTATGAAGATTGATAATCAGCTAGATGAGGTGACGCCCTAATGTTTCCAATCCTTAGCTCTGATCAAAGATATGTCTTGACTTCTCCTATACTAAACTAGTCAATAGCTTCTATAGCATTGTTTGAGGTTGAATGATAAGGTAGCTTTTCATGATTTATTGATAGACTTGCTGGTCGTAGCAGTCCAGACACATTTTGAGATTGTTGATGATAAACACAAAGGATTAGTTATTGACTTTTGTTATGTATTTAGATAGATTGGTGAGGCATAGCAGCTTATTGTGGTATATAGTACAAATTTACTAGTTAGTCTTCTATAGTTTTTGTAGATCAATGGATTTCAGCTCAATCAAATTCATCTTCTTTATCTTGGGGATCTTTTATATTAGTTTGATTGTATCCTTTAAATTTTTAATGGTGATGTTGAGACGGGTAATTACTTTGCTTCTGTAAAGTACTTTATTCATTTTCTAAATAATAAATCTTAGCTCTGCAGCTTTCTTACGTGTTGAGTAAAACTCTTTCCCCTCCGAGAAGAATTCTAAACTATTATTGATATTCTTCAAATAAGTCTGATAGCTGGCAAGCAGATGGGAATCAATAACATTGAGTTTATCCTTAAGAGCGTTAGCTTTATTGGAGATGGTCTATACTGAAGGCTAATATCCCAACAATCTAAACTCGATCTAAGGAGTATGCTACGACACAGATAAGGCTACATCGATAACGTTATGAATTTTGCTTTATTATGCCTAGGATATCCTCTTGGATGTTGATATAGTTTTCGACTATCGTTTGTTTTGAAGAACTGCGTATATTTCTTGTTCGGTTAATGGCTGATAGAACTCATCCTCTACGAACTTCTCAATAAATCTGTCTTTAATCCTGCCGAAGAAACTCATGCTCTTAGATTAATTTGTCAAAGTTTATTATTAATTTGATTT
>JACCDV010390772.1_pt1 | contig 16175 bp, 16 predicted proteins | sample 7446131 | NCBI WGS metagenome assembly JACCDV01 (sample SAMN15323448, study PRJNA562643) | freshwater metagenome | isolation source: river surface water | place: USA:Blue River Watershed | collected 2017-08-17 | reverse complement strand
TGTTCGGCCTGCCAGCAAATTGATGCAGGTCGCTTTGTCGACTACATCGAAATGGATGCGGCCTCGAATCGTGGTGTTGATGAGATGGTCCAGCTCCTCGAGCAAGCGACATTTCTGCCAAGTGTTGGTCGCTACAAAGTCTACATGATCGATGAGGTTCATCAGCTCACTGCACACGCATTTAATGCGATGCTGAAAACGCTGGAAGAACCACCTGCTCATGTCAAATTCATATTAGCAACCACCGATCCGCAGAAGATTCTGGTGACGGTTCTATCCCGATGTTTGCAGTTCAATTTGCGTCAGGTATCACCACCCCAGCTCGCTTCCCACCTTGAGCATGTTTTAAACGGGGAGGGTATCGCTCCGGATGTGAAAGCCCTGGAACTGATTGCACGCGCAGCCGGCGGAAGTGTTCGTGATGCCCTCTCGCTGCTTGATCAGGCGATCGCGCATGGTGGCGGTTCTGTTGTGGCAGATCAAGTATCCCAGATGCTTGGTACATCGAATATGTCACGTATGGTCGGCATGCTATCGTCCTTGATTCAGGGCGATGTTTCAGCGGTTCGCGAACAAACATCGCAAATGGCGGCAGCTGCACTCTCGTTTGAATCGGCGCTGGATGACCTGTCTCGTTTAGCGGTTTCATTGCAACTCATGCAATTCGATGCGTCCGAAGGTTCACAGGAATTTTCGGCCTTGGCCGAAGATGATGCGCAACAGTTGCGCCTGCTATCGACGCAATGCTCACGCGCGTACGCTCAGCTAATTTATCAAGTCGCAACCAAGGCGCGTGGTGATTTGCGTTTGGCGCCGGATGCGGCGCACGGCTTTCTAATGGCCATGCTACGACTCTTGGCAGTTCACCCAGGGCATGTATCAGCAGCGCAACCAGTGATGGTCGCTACCCCGGCTAAGGTTCAGGCATCTCCTGCCCAGGCTATGGTTCCGCCAGTCGTTACGCCGCCTGTAGCAGAGGCGCGCTCTGCAGTGGCACCTGTGCCGAAACCGTCGGAACATTTGAGCGATCTTTCCACTGAGATCTGGCCGCAAACAGTTGAGCGCCTTGGCCTCAAAGGCATGGCGCGTGAATTGGTTCAGCACAGTGCCTTTGCCAGCTTTGCCGATGGCTTGATTGCGCTCAACTTGCCAGCGACACATCGGCAACTGCTCATGCCGGCGTCAGAGCAACGCGTGGCGCAAGCCCTTTCGGAGTTGCTCGGGACACAGGTTCGTGTGAAGTTTGACGTGGTTGAACAAGTAGGCGTTACGGCTGCCGTATTGAAAAAGGAGGCGGCTGAAGAGCGTCAGAATACGGCGGTGGCGGCTATCGAGAGCGATCCTTTAGTGCAAGAGCTGATTGATGTTTTTGATGCGAAATTGATTGATGGCTCGATTCGTCCAGTGACGGGTTGAGCTAGGTTTAACAAATAAGGAGTGTTAGATGCGTGGTATGGGTGGAATGGCTGGTCTGGGTGGCTTGATGAAGCAGGCGCAGCAAATGCAGGAACGCATGAAAAAGGCCCAGGAAGAACTGGCAGATGTAGAGGTAGAGGGTCAGTCTGGTTCGGGGATTGTAAAAGTCACCATGACCTGTGCCCACGTGGTTCGGCGTATCGCTATTGATCCGGCCGCAATGGATGATCGTGAAATGCTGGAAGACCTCATTGCAGCCGCGGTAAACGATGCGGTTCGTCGTGTTGAAGAAACCTCGCAAGGCAAGATGTCAGGTTTTACAGCAGGTTTGAATCTGCCGCCAGGCTTTAAGCTGCCGTTCTGATTTTTCGTGTCGGCAACGCTTGAAAGCTTGATCGAAGCACTGCGCTGTTTGCCGGGTGTCGGCCCAAAATCAGCGCAGCGCATGGCCTATCACCTGCTGCAACATGACCGCGAAGGCGCGGCACGTTTGGGATTCGCGCTGGATTCGGCCATTAATCGCATACGGCATTGCGAACGTTGTAATACCTATACAGAAACCCCCATTTGCGAGCGCTGCCAATCCGATCGGCGGGATCCATCCGTGCTCTGTGTGGTTGAAACACCGGTTGATCTCAACATGGTGGAGCAGACTCAAGCATACAATGGGCTGTATTTTGTGCTCATGGGGAGAATTTCTCCTCTAGACGGTTTAGGTCCGAGAAATCTCCGTTTAGATCAATTAGTAGCCCGAGCTGGCGATGGTTTGGTCAAAGAAGTCATTTTGGCCACAAATTTTACGAACGAGGGAGAGGCCACCGCCCATTTTGTGTCCGAGCTGCTAAAGCGGCTTGGGCTAAGGGTTACACGAATTGCCAGGGGCGTTCCGGTGGGTGGCGAACTGGAATTTGTTGATAGTGGGACGCTAGCGCAGGCATTAAGAGAGCGCCGACGGCTGGAATCCTGATTTTTCTTTGCGTATAATCTTAAAAATTAATTAAGCCTGACATTCTGGGGACCCGTCCATGAGCAATGAGCAGAAAGTAGATCCCAGCCGTCGTCGGTTACTTGTAACCACAGCGGCTATTGGGGGTGTAGGAGCGGTTGCCGCTCTGGTACCGTTTGTAAGCAGTATGTTGCCGTCTGCCCGCGCACGTGCGGCTGGTGCCCCCGTTGAGGCGGATATCAGCAAACTGGAACCAGGCCAGATGATGGTTGTGGAATGGCGTGGTAAACCCGTGTGGATCCTGAACCGCACGCCGGAAATGCTGGTTACGCTGCAAAAGTTGAATGAGGCAGTGGCTGACCCGAACTCTGAAAAAGATCAGCAACCTGCTTATTGCAAGAACGAACATCGTTCGATCAAGGACAATATCTGGGTTGCCATCGGTATTTGTACCCACCTAGGTTGTTCGCCATCCTCGAAGTTTGCTGAAGGCGCTTCCCAGGGCATGCCAGGCGATTGGCTTGGTGGCTTCCTTTGCCCTTGCCATGGTTCTACCTTTGACTTAGCTGGTCGGGTCTTCAAAGACAAACCGGCACCGACCAATCTAGAGATCCCGCCGCACGCCTACCTGAGCGATACGCGCCTGATCATCGGTGAAAGCAAAGGAGCCTAACGATGGCAAGCAACAAGCATTACGAAAAGTACAAGTCCAACGGTAGCGTTGGCGGTAATGTCCTTGAGTGGATTGATGCGCGTTTCCCGCTGACATCGACCATCAAAGGCCATCTGACTGACTACTACGCACCGAAGAATTTCAATTTCTGGTATTTCTTTGGTTCGCTGGCGCTGATGGTTCTGGTGATCCAGATCGTTACCGGTATTTTCCTGGTAATGAACTACAAGCCAGATGCCAACCTGAACGAAAGCGGTATTCCCATTGCGTTTGCCAGTGTGGAATACATCATGCGAGACGTCTCTGGCGGCTGGCTAATCCGTTACCTGCACTCGACAGGCGCCTCGGCGTTTTTCGTTGTGGTTTACCTGCACATGTTCCGTGGCCTGCTCTACGGTTCATACCGTCAGCCACGTGAGCTGCTGTGGGTATTCGGTACGCTGATTTTCCTGTGCCTAATGGCAGAAGCTTTCATGGGCTATCTGCTCCCATGGGGCCAGATGTCGTTCTGGGGCGCTCAGGTTATTATTAACCTGTTTGGTGCCATTCCAGTGATCGGCCCGGATCTGTCGACCCTCATTCGTGGCGACTTTGTGGTGGGTGATGCAACGCTCAACCGCTTCTTCTCGCTGCACGTGATTGCCGTACCGCTGATCCTGATTGGTCTGGTGGCTGCTCACCTGGTCGCGCTGCATGAAGTCGGTTCGAACAATCCAGATGGCATTGAAATCAAAGCCAATCTGGACGAGCACGGCAATCCACGTGATGGTATTCCATTCCACCCGTACTACACCGTTAAAGATATCGTGGGTGTTGTGGCCTTCCTGTTCGTATTCTCGATCGTCGTCTTCTTCGCTCCTGAAGGCGGCGGCTACTTCCTAGAATACAACAACTTCTATCAGGCAGATCCGCTGAAGACACCATCGCACATTGCACCAGTCTGGTACTTCACACCGTTCTACTCCGTGCTGCGTGCGATCGTCTGGCCAATTCTTGGTATCGATGCCAAGTTCTGGGGTGTGGTCGGCATGGGCGCATCGGTGGTGATTATCGCCTTCCTGCCATGGCTGGATCGTAGTCCTGTTAAGTCGATCCGCTATCGTGGTCCGATCTTCAAGGGCGCGCTGACGATTTTTGTGATTGCCTTCTTCATCCTGGGCTACCTCGGTACCCAACCGCCATCGTATGCTGGCGAGAAGATCTCACAAGTATGCAGCTTGATCTATTTTGGCTTCTTCCTGCTGATGCCGTGGTATTCGAAGATCGATAAGTACACCATTCCGCCTGAGCGCGTGACGGACTAACAGGGTTGAAGATCATGAAAATGAAATCATTCTTTGCTGCACTCATCATGGTTCCGGCGCTGGCCTTTGCCAGCGGTGCCGAAGTGCATCTCGACAAAGCGCCAAACGTGCAGGGTGATAATGCCGCTCTGCAAAACGGTGCGCGTCTATTCGTTAACTACTGCCAGAGCTGTCACGGTGCTTCATTTATCCGTTACGAAAAGCTGATGGAGCTGGGCCTGTCTGAACAGCAGATCAAAGACAACCTCATGTTTACCGGTGACAAGATCGGTGACACGATGAAGATCGCGATGCGTCCGGACGAAGCCAAGAAATGGTTTGGCGCAACACCGCCTGATCTGACCCTGATTGCACGTGCGCGCGCATCGGGTGATGGTAGTGGTGCTGACTGGCTCTACACCTATCTCCGTAGCTTCTACAAAGACGATGCACGACCAACGGGTTGGAACAACGTAGTCTTTGCTAACGTCGGTATGCCGAATGTGCTGTGGCAATTGCAGGGTGTTCAGGCGCTCGAAACTGTCAAAGAAGAAAACGGCAAAGAGCACCATAAGCTGGTTCTGGTTGAGCCGGGTCAGCTGACGCCAGAGCAGTTTGATAAGCAGGTTGCTGATCTGGTCGGCTTCCTTGTCTGGATGGGCGAGCCGGGTGCCGGTTACCGTAAGGCGGTTGGCGCAGGCGTGCTGATTTTCCTGGCAGTTCTCTTTGTTGCTGCGTACGCGCTGAAAAAGAACTACTGGAAAGATATTCACTAAGTAATAATCACTGGCACCTTCGGGTGCTGGCAAGGTCGGGGTCGAGTATCGATCCCGATCTTTTTTAGAGGGCCTTGATCATGATGCATTTGTACTCGGGAACCGTTTGTCCCTTCAGCCACCGTTGCCGGATTGTGCTGTTCGAAAAAGGGATGGACTTCGAGATTCACGACATCGATCTGATGAACAAGCCAGAAGATCTGGCTGTAATGAATCCGCATAACCGTGTGCCCGTTCTGGTCGAGCGCGATCTGATTCTGTACGAACCAAACATCATCAACGAATACATTGATGAACGTTTTCCGCATCCGCAACTGATGCCGCCAGATCCCGTACAACGTGCCCAGGCCCGTCAGCTGCTGAACGGCATGGAGCGTGAGATTTTCTCGTTTATCGAACCGATTGAACGCAACTTGAAGACTGCCGATAAGGCGCGTAGCGAAATCCGTGATCGTCTGATCGAAATTGCACCGATCTTCAACAGACAAAAACACTTGATGAGCGATGAATTCTCGATGCTGGATGTCGCCATTGCACCGCTGCTCTGGCGCCTTGATCATTACGAGATCAGCCTACCCAAAACGGCTGCGCCACTGTTCAAGTACGCAGAGCGCATTTGCAGCCGTCAGGGCTTCATTGACTCGATGACGCCGCAAGAAAAAATAATGCGCAAGTAATCGAACGTGCTGTCTACAAAGCCCTATTTGATTCGTGCCTTGTGGAGCTGGTGCTGTGACGCCGGCTTTACGCCGTATCTGACAGTGTTTGTCGACGAGCATTGTCGTGTACCGCTTGATTATGTGCAGGAAGGATCGATCACGCTGAACCTGAGCCCCTCGGCAACAGGGCAGCTGGATCTTGGGAATGAATGGATCACGCTAAGTGCGCGTTTCGGTGGTGTGCCACGTGAATTGATGTTTCCCGTGGGGGCAGTAATCGGCATCTTTGCCCGCGAAAATGGTGCGGGTATGGAATTCGCCTATGAGCCAACAGTTGCAGAGACTTCGGTTCAACCCGTCGTAGAAATCAAACCCGGATCATCTGCGATAGCAGGCAACAAGTCAGAATCTGCGAGTAAGCCTGCCCGCGCACCGCATCTGCAGCGTATCAAATAAAGGGGGCTCGCCGAAATGGCTACGGATGTCATCATTCTGTTTGCCCATGGTGCCCGTGATCCTGAATGGGCTCGCCCGGTAGAAGCCGTTGCGCAACGATTGCGAGAAGGTTCCCAGGGGCGCCATGTCGAGGTTGCATTCCTCGAATTCATGAAACCAACGTTGCCGGAAGCCGTTGCTCAAATCGTCTCCGAAGGGGCGTCTATTTCTGGAGCGTGCATTCAGATTCTGCCCTTCTTTATTGCCCAGGGCGGTCATTTGCGCAAAGAGCTGCCTGAAATGCTGGACGCGCTGCGTGCGCATTATCCGGAGCAGGCTTTTTTATTGCTACCACCACTTGGTGAGCTTCCTGCGGTCCAGGAGGCAATGGCCGAAGCCATTGCCAGTCTGGTTTCCTGAGTAGTGTCCCTGCCTAGTGCTGCTTAGGCTTAACGTATAGGCTGGCTGCCATAGTCACCAGCAAGAAGGACAGCACTACAGTCAGAGAAGCGCCCACTGGGATGTGATAAAAATCCATCATCAGCATTTTGGCGCCAATAAATACCAGAATTGCGGCCAAGCCAAATTTGAGCAAATGAAAGCGTTCTGCCATGCCGGCCAACATGAAATAGAGTGCCCGCAGACCCAGTACCGCAAAGATGTTTGAGCTCATTACGATGAATGGGTCAGTGGTGACAGCAAAGATCGCCGGGATGGAGTCCACGGCAAACATGACATCGGTAACGCCAATGATCGCCACTACCAGGAACAGGGGGGTGAATACGCGTGAGCCATCCTTGATGAACATCAGCGCGCTCCCATGGTATTCGTGGGTGATGGTCAGGTGTTTGTTCATCCATTTGAGCAAACGGTTGTTTTGGAGGTCGGGCTCTTCTTCATCAGCCACGACCATTTTGACGCCGGTGTAGAGCAGGAATAGTCCAAAGATATACATGATCCAGCTGAACCGGGAAATCAACCAGGCGCCCACGAGGATAAGTACAATTCGTAGCACGATCGCAGCAATAATGCCGATCATCAGGGCTTTTTTCTGCTGGGGCAGCGGTACCCTGAAGGCGTTGAACAGCATCAGGAACACGAATAGGTTGTCGACAGAAAGCGATTTTTCAATGATGTAACCGGTTAGAAACTCCCCGGCTTTTAGGTCGGCGAGCGCCCGACCTTCCGAAAGGTCCAGGGCGAACCATAGTCCGGCACAAAACACGAGGGCCAATGCAATCCAGATCAGAGACCAGCGTAAAGCATCCTTGAAACCGATCACCCGGCTACCCTGCTGGCGAAGCATCATGAAATCGGCGCCAAGTGCTGCGGTCACAAAAATGACTAAGGCAGCCCACGCAAGTGGCGAATCAATATTCGGGATAGTGCTCAAAGACATTGAAAACCCTAAGAGTAGATGTTCAGTGCGCTCAATTAAAGCTTGGCATGGCAGAATAAGAAATTAGGCGTCATTTTGCCACGAACCTCGGATAAACGAAGATGTCAGCACTTGAGTTTGCGATTTTGCCGGTTACTGCCTTTGCCCAGAACTGCACCTTAATCTGGTCGCCCATTAACAAACGTGGTGCGATTGTTGATCCGGGCGGGGATCTGGATCGATTGGAAGCTGAGATTAAAAAGCGTGACGTCACGCTTGAGAAAATCCTGATTACCCACGGGCACATCGATCATGCCGGCGGGGCTGCCGAACTTTCGAAGCGTTTGAACATACCCATCGAAGGGCCGCATCAGGATGATCTTTTCTGGATTGATGGGATGCCGATGCAGTCGAAACAGTTCGGGTTTCCGCATGCTGATGCCTTTGTGCCTTCCCGCTGGCTGGTCGACGGCGACACAGTCACCATCGCGGGTGAAACGTTGGATGTGATTCATTGTCCGGGTCATACGCCAGGGCACGTCTGTTTCTATCATGCGCCTTCTCAATTGGCTCTCGTTGGCGATGTCTTGTTCCAGCAGTCGATAGGGCGTACGGATTTTCCCAAGGGAAACCACCAGCAACTGATTCACTCGATTCGCGAGAAGTTGTTTCCATTAGGTGATGATGTACGTTTTGTGCCGGGGCATGGGCCGATGTCCACCTTTGGCGATGAACGCATGGACAACCCCTTTGTTGCAGATGGTCAGCGCTAACGAGAGATAAAGTTGATTTTGGTTCGTTTTGTGACGATCCATAGGAATCTCTCCCCCTCTGTTAGAATAGAGCCAACGTAAAGACAGCAGGAATTAGCGCCGATGAAAACCACTTTTCTCGACTTTGAGCAGCCGATTGCCGAACTGGAAGGCAAGATCGAGGAACTTCGCGCCATGCAGGACGAATCGGGCGTCGATATTTCGGAAGAAGTAGAACGGCTGGCTGAAAAGAGCCGTACGTTGTCGAATGACATTTACGCAAAGCTGTCGCCTTGGCAGAGTGCCCAGGTGGCGCGTCACCCACAGCGCCCGTATACCTTTGACTACATCGAGAACATCTTTACCGATTTCCATGAGCTGCATGGTGATCGTGCGTTTGCTGACGACACGGCGATTGTTGGCGGCCTGGCGCGCCTGAATGGTGAACCTTGTGTCGTCATTGGCCATCAGAAAGGCCGTGACACCAAGGAAAAAATTTATCGCAACTTTGGTATGCCCCGTCCAGAGGGTTATCGTAAAGCCTTGCGCTTGATGAAGCTGGCTGAAAAGTTTGGCCTGCCGGTATTTACCTTTGTTGATACCCCGGGTGCGTATCCGGGTATCGGTGCAGAAGAGCGGGGCCAGTCAGAAGCCATCGGGCGCAACCTGCTGGTTATGGCTGAGCTCAAGACCCCGATCATCGTCACGGTTATTGGCGAAGGTGGCTCGGGCGGTGCGTTGGCTATTGCAGTCGGTGACGAAGTGCTCATGCTGCAACACTCTACGTATTCGGTGATTTCGCCTGAAGGCTGCGCCACCATCCTCTGGAAGAGTGCCGAAAAAGCGTCTGAGGCTGCAGAAATCATGGGCATCACAGCGGGGCGCCTCAAGTCGCTTGGCCTGATTGATCAGGTGGTTGAAGAAACTCCGGGCGGTGCACATCGTGACGTCGTGGGTATGGCAAAGAACCTCAAACAGGCGCTTGAAGAGGCGTTGGGTCGCGTCAGCGGCTTGGATCATGATGCATTGGTGCGTCGACGTATCGATCGTCTGATGGCTTATGGTGCCTTTGATGAGGTTGCTGCCTGAAGCCTCGTTTAGGCTCCTAGCCTGAGTCCGGATGACAGCGGACACTGACCTCTTCATTACCCATTTGCGCGCCGCGCTGGGTGATGCGTGTCTGCCCAATCGAACAATCTGTATTGCGCTCTCTGGCGGCATGGATTCCATGGTGCTGCTGCATGCGTTGGTGCTGCTGCAGAAAGTGACGCCGTTTTCGCTATTTGCATTGCATGTGAATCATGGCATCTCACCGAATGCCGCACATTGGGCCGAGTTTTGTCAGCAACGCTGCACCGATTTGAATGTGCCTTGTGAGGTGGCTACTCTGCCGCCGTTAACGGCGGCCGGCACCGGCTTGGAACGGGCTGCCCGAGAGGGGCGTTATGCGCTCTTTGCGGCAGCAAATGCCGATGTGCTCTGTATGGCGCATCATCAGAATGATCGGGCAGAAACGCTGTTGCTGAACCTGTGTCGCGGGGCTGGTCTGCAAGGGCTGGCAGCAATGCCGGGCAGTCGTTTTATAAATGGCAAGCGCCTGATTCGTCCTTTTATTGATTTGCCACGGTCAGAATTGCTGGCGTGGGCAAAAGCACAGAATCTGCGATGGATCGAAGACGAAAGTAACCAGAATATGCATTATCGACGCAATTACATGCGTCATGTCGTTTTGCCTGCAATAAGGGAGCAGTTTCCGGGGGTTACGGCTGTTTTAGCCAGAACAGCGGTGCAAATGCAGGAGCAAAGCAAACTATTGGCGCGTTTGGCGGACGCGGATGCTCAAACCTGCCAGGACGAAGTAGGGCACCTGTTGGCGTCAAAGTTGGCATTGCTGCCTCCTGAAGCAAGGCTCAATGTTTTGAAGCATCGACTCAATGGGCTGGGTGTGCACATACCCGCAGCGCGTCGCTTGGAGGCCCTGGCCGAGCAGCTGGTTAATGCGCGTGCGGATGCTGCGGTTTTTGTAAGATTTGGCAAAACAGGCTGCCATGTGTGGCGCGATAAATTATGGCTGGACGATGGCATGGCGCTTGATTTGCCAGAGGCCAGTGGCTTGCAGGTGGGCGAGATGACTTGGCCTGATGGGCGACTCATTGTTGAACCCGTGACTGAGCCGATAGATGCTCAGGCATTAGTTGTTCGGGCTGTGGGGCAGGGCCAGCGATTCCAGCCGGCAGGGCGTTGCCGTGGGGTGCTATCTGAACTACTTCGCGAACAGGGCGTACCTGCCTGGGTTAGACCACGATTGCCGTCGCTCTGGGTTCGGGGTGAGCTGGTCTGGGTGGCAGGGATGGGTTGGTCTGAGGATGCCGGTATAAATAATCGGGTTCCACTCACATGGATTCCACAGGCTGAGAGGGTTTTGTAGGCGAACGGCGCTATAACCCTTGTGCGGTTTCTGACTGTTCGGAAGGGATTCGGGGTTGATTCCGGGATTACGGAAAACTGTCTCGCGGCGCAGCATTTGGTTGATAAAAATACACATAAAAATCATTGGCTTGCATTTATTCAGGTGCTTTGAGTATTTTGGCACGTTACCTGCTAATTATGGTGTAATGAACAACGTGCTTAGTCGTTCATAAAAAAGCAAGAAAGCACCTCAATTAACCAAAGGAGCGTTGGAATGAAAGCCATGAAAGTACTCGTTGCATCGATGCTTGCCGCATGTTCTACCTGGGCAGCCGCACAGCAACCGATCGTCATTAAGTTCAGCCACGTTGTCGCTAACGACACACCGAAAGGTTTGGCTGCCGAATATTTCAAGAAAAAGGCCGAGGATTACACCAAGGGTCGTGTCAAGGTAGAGGTTTACGCAAACAGCACCTTGTACAAAGACAAAGAAGAAATGGAAGCGCTGCAGCTAGGCGCAGTCCAGATGCTGGCGCCATCGTTGGCCAAGTTTGGCCCGCTGGGTGTTAAAGAGTTCGAAATGTTCGATCTGCCGTACATTTTTGATAACTATGACCAGCTGCACAAAATTACCCAAGGCCCAATCGGCCAGTCGATTCTGGCTAAGCTGGAGCCTAAAGGCATTCGCGGCTTAGGTTATTGGGATAACGGCTTTAAATCGTTCTCGGCCAATACACCGATCAAGCAGCCTTCTGACCTGAAGGGCAAGAAGATGCGCATTCAGTCGTCTAAAGTCCTCGAAGCACAGATGCGTGCATTGGGATCCTTGCCACAAGTTCTGCCATTCTCTGAAGTCTATCAAGCCCTTCAGACGGGCGTAGTTGATGGCACTGAAAACCCGATTTCCAATCTGTATACCCAGAAAATGTTTGAAGTACAAAAACATCTGGCTATGACTGAGCATGGTTATCTGGGTTATGCCGTAATCGTTAACAAGAAGTTCTGGGATGGTCTACCACCAGATGTTCGCGAGCAACTTGATAAGGCTATGAATGAATCGACCGCCTTTGCTAACCGTATCGCGAAGCACCAGAACGATCAGGATCTTGAAAAGGTCAAGAAGTCAGGCAAGACGGCTGTATACAATCTGACGCCTGCCGAACGTGAAGCATTCAAGAAAGCTTTGCTGCCAGTTCATAAAGAAATGGCATCGCGTATTGGCCCAGATCTGCTGCAAGCGGTTAACGCAGAGCTGGCAGCGCCAAGCAAAAAGAAATAAAAATAGTTAGTTATGAAGTGATCGATCGCCCTGCTCTGGTGGGGCGATCGTTTTGGAGAGAGATATGAAATTTCTTGATCGATTAGAAGAGTGGTTAATCACCTTCCTAATGGGTGGGGCAACGCTCGTTATTTTTGCAGCGGTGATTCACCGTTACCTGTCAGGATTGGACATCCCTGGCCTGCAAGACTGGTTGCTCTCGTTCAGTATGGCCTGGGCGCAAGAACTCACGATCATCATGTTCGTGTGGATGGCTAAGTTTGGTGCCGCCTATGGTGTGCGTACCGGCATCCACGTCGGCGTTGACGTCATGATTAATCGTTTGCCAGACAACAAACGAAAATGGTTTATCAGCTTTGGGTTGCTTGCAGGTGCTTTATTCACCGGCATCATTGCAACGCTGGGCTATCACTTTGTCATGGAAAATGGGCTCCATTACGCTTGGTTACATTACTGGGGCAAAGAAACAGGGAATCTTTTTGAAGGTCCGATTACGCCGGATCTTGAGTGGCCTACCTGGATTGTTTACTCGGCCATTCCGCTAGGCTCGGGTCTGATGTGTTTCCGCTTCCTGCAAGTGCTGGTGTCTTTCAACCGCACGGGTGAGCTGCCGCATGTGGACCATGGTCACGTAGAAGGCCTGGATGAAGATACCGCTACGGATCCAATCGTTGGCCCAGGCAACAAAGCAGAAGACACTCCCTGGTTCCAGAATACAGAGGGTTTGTATCCGAAAGAGGTTAATAAAACCCAGGATTCCGATAAGAAAGAAGGGGGTGCCAAATGAGTACCTTGATCATTTTTGCCATCCTCACTGCGCTCATGCTGACGGGGATGCCGATTTCGATTGCGTTGGGCCTTACCGTTCTGACGTTTCTGTTTGCCTTAACGCAGGTACCACTTGAAGCTGTAGCGCTTAAGCTTTTTACCGGGATTGAAAAGTTCGAAATCATGGCGATTCCGTTCTTCATTCTGGCAGGCAACTTCCTAACGCATGGCGGGGTTGCTAAACGGATGATCCGGTTTGCCTCGGACATGGTCGGCCACTTTTATGGCGGCTTGGGCCTGGCTGGCGTGGTTGCCTGTGCGTTGTTCGCTGCAGTGTCCGGATCGTCGCCTGCAACGGTGGTAGCGATTGGTTCCATTCTGCTCCCTGCCATGGTGAAGGCGGGTTTTCCGAACCGCTTTGGTGCCGGCATTATCACGACATCGGGTGCACTAGGCATTTTGATTCCGCCATCGATTGTGATGGTTATGTACTCGGTATCGACCAATACATCGGTCGGCGCCTTGTTTATGGCCGGGGTGGTGCCTGGGCTGATGCTGGCCACCATGCTGGGTCTGACGACCTGGTATCTGGCACGCAAAAACGATTATCCGCGTTTGCCTAAAGCAAGCTTTGTGCAACGCATGAAGTCGTTTAAGGAATCTATCTGGGGTTTGATGCTCATCGTCGTCGTGATGGGCGGTATTTACACCGGTATCTTTACCCCGACTGAGGCCGCCGCGATCAGTGCCGTTTATGCCTTTGTTATTGCCGTCTTTGTCTATAAAGACATGGGGCTGAAAGATGTGCCGCGCGTATTGCTCTCGTCTGCCAACATGAGTGCCATGCTGCTTTACATCATTACGAACGCCGTACTTTTCTCGTTCCTGATGACCAGTGAGAACATTCCACAGGCCATGGCTGATTGGTTGTTGGACAAGGGCTTGGGCGTGATCACCTTCCTGCTCTTCGTCAACATCATCCTGTTGGTTGCTGGTAACTTTATGGAGCCATCGTCTATTGTGCTGATTTTCTCGCCGATCCTCTTCCCGGTCGCGATGAAACTGGGTATTGATCCAGTGCACTTCGGCATCATGATGGTTGTTAACATGGAGGTCGGCATGTGTCACCCGCCCGTGGGGTTGAATCTCTACGTGGCTTCCGGGATTACCAAAATGGGTATTACCGAGCTCACTGTGGCGGTATGGCCATGGTTGCTCACTATGCTGGTTTTCCTGGTCGTTGTTACCTATTGGCCAGGGTTAAGCTTGTGGTTCCCGCGCATGTTGGGAATGATAAGCTAGACTCAGAAACCCGGCGCAAGCCGGGTTTTTTGATGAAATAGGTTTTAAGCCAAATGATAGATATTTCAAACCAGTCACCATGCTGAAACAAAAAGCGGCTACGAAGATCAAAGCGCGTTATGCCTTTGTTGGGGTTGTGCTTTTTTGTCTTCTCATTGGTTATGCTGCTTATCGTAATATCTTCGATAGCACCATTGAGAAAGAGGCCGGACGCCACCGGCAAAATCTCGAAACGGTCAGCTTATCTATAAACGCGACATTGTCGAAATATGAAGAATTGCCTCAGGCAATTGCTAAGGATGCCAGAATACATGAGGCGTTAATCACTAAGTCTCAACCGGTTCAGATTGCGGCAGCCAACCAGTACCTGGCTGAGATCAATCAGATTCTTGGTACGGATACCATCTACATTATGAATCGGGATGGGCTGACCCTGGCTTCAAGCAACTGGGATCAGCAGGATAGTTACGTCGGCGATAACTATTCATTTCGCCCATATTTTACCGGTGCAATGCAAACCGGGATTGGCAAGTTCTATGGCATTGGCGTTGCTTCGGGCAAACCCGGTTATTACATCGCATGTCCGGTTGCTGTTGATGGCAAAGTGTTGGGCGTTATTACCATCAAGATTCGCCTTTCCGAGATTCAATCGGCGATTGGTGAATTTAATGACTATCTTGTGGTAACCAATGAAGATGGCATAGTCATTTTGTCATCTGAATCATCTCAGTTATACAAAGCGACCAGACTGTTAAGTGCTGAGGCCCGGGAGCGAATCAATGGCAGCCGTCAGTTTTCAGGTCAGTCACTAGCACCTTTCCAGTTTCATGGTGCAGCGATCACCATTGATGATGACAATGAGCGCAAGTTATTGAATGATGAGTCCTATCTGGTGCAGTCTGTGCCGCTGGGTGAGCGGGGCTGGGATATTGTTCAAATTAGCAGTACGCGGGAAACAAGAACGATCGCCTTGGCCAGCTCGGTTGCCATTGGATTTGCTGTTGGCTTTTTAATGATTTCGTTGCTGAACTGGTATTACCGCAGAACAGCGCACCGTGAGAAACTTGAAATATTTGCAAACATCGAAAGCCAGATACAGGAGCGCACGCTAGAGCTGACAGAAAAAGTGCGCGATCTTGAAAAAGCCGAAGCCATTCTTAAAAAGACCAGAGATGACGCAGTCCAGGCGGGAAAATTAGCCGTATTGGGCCAAATGGCAGCAGGGGTAACGCATGAGTTGAGCCAACCTTTGTCAGCCATACAGCTTTATGCAGGTAACACAAAGCGGCTGCTTGAAAGTGGTAATTTGCCCATGGCTTTCGAGAATATTGAAAACATCAATGCGCTGGTAACGCGAGCCGGCGCTATTCTTTCAGAACTTAAAACACTCTACCGAAATGATGAAACCCGTGTTGAACCCATCGGCTTGAATACAATTATTCAGAACGCTGTACTGGTGATGAACCCCTTTTTGCGTAAAGCCAATGTTCGTCTGAATGTGCTCGGGTTGAATGATAAAGTCATGTCATCCACCGGTAAGTTAGAGCAGGTGTTTATTAACCTGATATCTAACTCGATTGATGCGCTTGCCGATTCGCCAGAGGGCGTTATTGATATTCAGTGCGCCAGAGTGGGTGAACAAGTTGTCGTGCGTTATGTCGATAACGGGCCGGGATTGGGTGACGCCGTGGCTGGCAAAGTCTTTGAACCATTCTTCACGACAAAGCCCTCAGGGAAGGGGCTCGGTTTGGGCTTGGCAATCAGCAAGTTTATTGTTGACGCAATTGGCGGAAAAATTGATTGTCGTAATTTGTCTGCGGGTGGATTAGAGTTCACCATTGTTTTGCGTCTTGCAGGTGATTGAGTTTATGCGATTGAATGACGGTGCTGGTCGGGTCAGGGTTTACCTGATTGAAGATGACGATGCGATTCTGAAAAGCTGCGAGCAAGCACTGACGCTTGAGGAATTTAATGTCAGAACCTTCAAGGATGCCTTCTCGTTTTTAAACCTGGCATCACGTCAGTTTCCTTATGTGGTCATCACAGACGTGAATCTGCCAGATGAATCCGGTATCAGTGTGATGCATAAGGTACTCGCC
>JACCDV010979477.1_pt1 | contig 16176 bp, 15 predicted proteins | sample 7446131 | NCBI WGS metagenome assembly JACCDV01 (sample SAMN15323448, study PRJNA562643) | freshwater metagenome | isolation source: river surface water | place: USA:Blue River Watershed | collected 2017-08-17 | reverse complement strand
GCAACCAATCGTCTTGTGCCACCAACTCGGCCAGCAGGGGTTTGCCGTTTTTCAAAATCACGGCTTCATCGGTGGTGCTTTTGAGCAAGGCATCGAGTTGCGTGACGAAGTGTTGAAGGCGGGGCGTCTCTGCGAGCGGTGGTGTACGTAAAGTCATGGCTTGTCTCTGGTTTTTGGTGTTTGAACCAATATTGCCATTGTTTCACAGCGACAATCACCTTCAGCCGCTTTGGAGACTTTGTGTTTGTAAATCTTTTGAATCAGCCCCGCCGTATTTGGTTATTGATCTTGCTCGTTTGTATCGGGTTGTTGTCGTTTGGCATGTATTTGCAGCACGTGGTGGGCTTAGAGCCTTGCCCGATGTGCATCGTGCAGCGCTATGTGATGGTGCTCATGGCTTTGGTGGCTTTGTTGGGTGTGTGCTTTCCCTGTCGCAAAGGCTCACTCGGCGTGGGCTTTGGCCTGTTTGTGCTGGCTGCGGGTGGTGCTTATGTGGCTGCACGGCAAACTTGGCTGCAGTGGTACCCGCCCGAGGTGGTGTCGTGTGGCCGTGACTTCTACGGCATGATCGAAACCTTTCCGCTGCAACGCGCCATACCGATGATTTTCAAAGGCGGTGGCGATTGCTCAAAAGTCGATTGGACATTTTTGGGCGGTTCGATTGCCAACTGGTCTTTTGTCGCCTTTGTGGGCTTGGGGCTGTTGGCTTTGGCCACTGGGTTGAAGGTGTTGCAGTCAAAGGCTGCGCCAGATGACGAGCTGGGGCAAGACGCAGCGGCTTAAATCAAACACGGGGCTTGTCAGCCCCGTTTGTTTTTACAGCTTTTTCACCAGTACCAAACTCTTGCGGTCCCAGTTGTATTTGCGTTTGCGTGCTTCGGGTAGCCAGTCGGGGTCGACTTGCACAAAGCCGCGTTTCAAGAACCAGTGCTTGGTGCGCGTGGTGAGCACAAAAATGGTCTTGAGGCCTTTGTTGCGGGCGCGTTGTTCGATGCGTTTCAATACCTTTTCGCCATCGCCTTGGCCTTGAGATTGGGGCGATACGGTGAGCGCTGCCATTTCGGCCGTTTGCGCTTCGGGGTAGGGATAAAGGGCAGCACAGGCAAAGATCACGCCGTCATGCTCGATGACCGTGTATTGGCCCACATCACGCTCAATCTCGTTGCGGTCACGCTTGACCAATGTGCCGTCGTTCTCAAATGGCTCAATGAGTTGCAAGATGCCGCCCACGTCTTCGCGTGTGGCTTCGCGTAGCAGTTCAAGTTTTTCATCCACCACCATCGTGCCAATGCCGTCGTGCATGTACACCTCGAGCAGTAGCGAGCCATCCACCGCAAACGGCAAGATGTGGCTACGCTCCACACCCGTTTCGCAGGCCTTCACACAGTGCTGCAAGTAAAACGCGATGTCTGACGGGTTGGTGGTGTGCGGCAGAGTTTTGAGCAGTTGCTTGGCTGCATCCAACGGCAACTCGGTGTCGATGGGGTTGTCGTCGCTGGCTGGCTCTGCAGGGTGAATGCGAATGCCCGGTGTTTCTGTGACAAAAATCAATTTGTCGGCCTGCAGCGCCGTGGCGACCGAGGTGGCCACTTCTTCCATCGTCAAATTGAACGCTTCGCCAGAGGGTGAGAAGCCAAATGGCAAGATGAGCACCATCGACCCTGCGGCCAGCGTTTGGGTAATGCCTGCCACGTCCACCTTGCGCACCAAGCCCGAGTGTTGAAAGTCCACACCGTCCAAGATGCCCACAGGGCGGGCGGTGATGAAGTTGCCAGAAATCACGCGCACGGTTGCGCCTGCCATGGGGGTGTTGGGCAGGGCTTGGCTAAAGGCCGCCTCAATTTCAAAGCGCAGCTGACCTGCGGCTTCTTGTGCGCAGTCGAGGGCCACACCATCGGTGATGCGCATGCCGTGCGAGTACTGGGGCACATGGCCTTTGGCAGCGAGTTGTTCGTTCACCTGTGGGCGAAAGCCGTGAACCAACACAATGCGCACGCCCATGCTTTGGATGAGCGCCAAGTCTTGTGCCAAGTTGGGCAGCTTGCCTGCCGCAATGGCCTCGCCCGCGATGCCCACCACAAAGGTTTTGCCACGGTGCATGTGGATGTAGGGCGCGACCGAACGGAACCAAGGCACAAAGGTGAAGTCAAAAACAGCGGACATGTGGGCTGGACAGTGGCGAATAAATGGGTGAGCGCCCTGAGTGCAGGACGGGCGGGGATAATTGCGGATTGTCACCCAAGTTTGCGCCTGTTTTGTCCACCTCCAGCCCCCAGTCTTTTCCGTTCAAGATTGAATTTCCAGAATCGTTGCCTGTCTCGGCCCGACGCGAGGAAATCATGGCGGCCATGCAAGCGCACCAAGTGGTCATCGTGTGCGGCGAAACAGGCTCGGGTAAGACCACGCAGTTGCCCAAAATGGCGCTGGCTTTGGGCCGAGGATTGGGGCGCGAATTAGGCCCTCATGCCAAGCCAGGTCAACGCAAACAAATCATCGGCCACACGCAGCCCCGCCGCATTGCGGCGAGCTCGGTGGCCAAGCGAATTGCTGAAGAACTCGAAACCCCGCTGGGCGAGGTGGTGGGTTACAAGGTGCGCTTCCAAGACCGTCTGAGCAAAGACGCCTCGGTCAAGCTCATGACCGACGGTATCTTGCTGGCCGAGACACAAACCGACCCACTGCTCAAAGCGTATGACACGATCATCATTGACGAGGCGCACGAGCGCAGCCTGAACATCGACTTCCTGCTGGGTTACTTGCGTGAAATTTTGCCGCGCAGGCCCGACCTGAAAATCATCGTCACCTCCGCCACGATTGATGCCGACCGCTTTGCGCAGCACTTTGCGTCTGCGAGCCCAGCGCAGGGCCGCCCCAAGGTGGGCTCAGCCCCCTCGGGGGGCAGCGACCCACACGAAGTGGGGGAGCGTGGGGGCATGGTGTTACGGCCAGCGCCGGTGCTCATGGTGTCGGGCCGCACGTTTCCGGTGGAGATGCGTTATCGACCGTTTGAGGAAAAGCGCGACTACGACCTTAACAACGCCATTGCTGACGGCGTGGATGAGTTGTGGAGCAATCCGAGCCAGCAAGGCGACATCTTGGTGTTCTTGCCTGGCGAGCGCGAAATTCGCGAAGCGGCAGATCACTTGCGTGCACATCTCAGCCACAGCCCCGTGTTGCGCGGAGCCGATGTGTTGCCCTTATTTGCCCGCTTGTCGCAAGCCGAGCAAGACCGCGTGTTTGACACCCACAACGGTCGCCGCATCGTACTGGCCACCAACGTGGCCGAAACCTCGCTCACCGTGCCCGGCATTCGCTATGTGATTGACGCAGGCACGGCACGCGTCAAGCGCTACAGCTGGCGCAGCAAGGTGGAGCAGCTGATGGTGGAGCCCATCAGCCAAGCCGCGGCCAACCAACGCGCAGGTCGTTGCGGCCGTGTGGCCAACGGCATTTGTATTCGCTTGTACGACGAGGTGGATTTCAACGGACGCACCCAATTCACCGACCCCGAAATTTTGCGCAGCTCGCTTGCCGGGGTGATCTTGCGCATGAAGTCGCTGCACTTGGGCGATGTGGAGCGTTTTCCGTTTTTAGAAGCGCCGCGCCCCAAAGCCATTGCCGACGGTTACCAGCTGCTCAACGAACTCGGCGCGGTGGACGACACCAACGAACTCACGCCCATGGGCCGGGAACTGTCGCGCTTGCCACTCGACCCACGCGTAGGTCGCATGATTTTGGAAGCGCGTGAGCGCAGTGCGTTGGACGAAGTGCTCATCATCGCGAGTGCCCTGAGCGTGCAAGACGTGCGCGACCGCCCGATGGAAGCGCAAGCTGCGGCAGACCAAGCGCACGCCAAGTTTGACGACGACAAGAGTGAATTTAGCGGCTACCTCAACCTGTGGAAGTGGCTTGAAAATTCTCGCGGCGGCAAGCCCCATGTACCTGCCAGCATGAAGCAACAAATTGCCATCAAGCAGCCACAAAGCAAACAAGGTGCTGTGAAAGTGGGGCCCACTGGCGCGCCCACCGAGCACAAATTAAGCAACCGCCAATACGAAGCGCTGCTGCGCCAAAACTTCATCAATGTGCGGCGTGTGCGGGAGTGGCGGGACACGCATACGCAGCTGCTCACGGTGGTGACCGAACACAAATGGCGCATCAACACCCTGCCTGCCAGTTACGACCAACTGCATTTGTCGATGTTGGCGGGTTTGCTGGGCAACGTGGGCTGCAAGCTCGAAGACGACGAAGCGTATTTGGGCGCACGAGGCATCAAGTTTTACCGCCACCCCGGCGCGCACTTGCGCAAAAAGCCGGGCCGCTGGTTGGTGGCCGCCGAGCTGGTGGAAACCACGCGCTTGTTTGGCCGAGGCTTGGCCAGCATCGAACCGCAGTGGCTCGAGCAAGTGGGCGGCCATCTGCTGAAGAAGCAATTGCTCGACCCGCATTGGGAAAAGAAAGCGGGCGAGGTCAAAGCACTCGAACGTGCCACGTTGTATGGCTTGGTGGTGTACAACGGCCGCCGTGTGAGTTACAGCAAAGTGGACTTGCCTGGGGCGCGAGAAATTTTCATTCGCGAAGCCTTGGTGGCTGGCGAGTTGGACACCAAACTGGCGTTCTTGTCGGCGAACCAAAAGCTCATTGCGCAAGTCGAGGAGCTGGAGCACAAATCACGTCGTCAAGACGTGTTGGTGGACGATGCGCTCATCTATGCGTTTTACGACCAGCAGTTGCCTGCTGATGTGTGCAGCTTGGTCACGCTGGAGCATTGGTACCGCGAAGAGGTCAAACGCCAGCCTAAGCTGCTGTGCCTGAGCCGCGACGAGCTGATGCGCCATCAAGCGGCAGGCATCACCACGCAAGCCTTTCCTAAGCACATCCGATTGGGCGGCACCGATTGCTTGGCCACCTACTTGCACCAGCCGGGTGATGCCCGTGACGGCGTGACGGTCACCGTGCCGCTGTTTGTGCTCAACCAAGTCAGCGAAGACCGTTGTGAGTGGTTGGTGCCCGGTTTGCTGAAAGACAAAATTCAAGCGTTGCTCAAGAGCTTGCCGCAGCGCCCGCGAAGCCGCTTTGTGCCGTTGCCCGAGTCGGCCGCGCGTTTGGCCCAAGCGCTGACGCAGTCAGAGGTGTTTGGCACAGGCAGTTTGACCGATGTGCTGCTGAAAAAAGCCCGCGATGAAACCAGCCTCGACATCAAGCGTGCGGATTTCAAACTCGACATGCTCAGCCCGCATTTGTTCATGAACCTGCTGGTGGTGGATGAGCACGGCCGTCAGTTGGGGATGGGGCGAAACCTTGGTGCGCTCAAGGGCGAGTTGGGCGCTAAAGCGCGTGGGGCGTTTCAGGCTTTGGCGGCTTTGAAGGGGTTGGGTACTTTGAGTGCTGTTGAAGGTGCTGGCGGTGAAGCTGCTGCGGCGTTGCCCGATGCGGGGCAGCGGACGCCTCATGCCTCACAGAAATCGTTGTCCGCTGCCCCGCATCGGGCAGCGCCTTCTGGTTCTCCTGCATCTGTGCCTGTTGCGGCCAATCAGCGCTACACCAGCTGGACGTTTGGTGAGTTGCCTGAGCTGATGGAAATTCAACGCGGCAACCAAACGCTCATTGGTTTTCCGGCGCTGGTGGACGGCCTTGACGCGGTGACCATCGAGGTGTTTGACGAACCCGAGGTGGCTGCTACCAAACACCGTGCTGGCTTGCGCCGTTTGTTTGCGTTGCAGATCAAAGACGCGCTCAAGTACCTTGAGAAAAACATTCCCGATCTGCAAAAAATGGCGGTGGCTTACATGCCGCTAGGCACGGCGGATGAACTCAAAACACAGATCATTGACGTGGCCCTGGACCGCGCCTTTTTGCTTGACCCGCTGCCCAACGACGAAGCGAGTTTTAAAAAACGCATCGAAGAAGGCCGTGGTCGACTCACGCTGATTGCCAATGAAGTGGCCCGTTTGGCTGGTGTCATCTTGCTTGAATTTGCCACCGCGACGCGCAAAATCAAAGACACCAAAAATGCGCCCGATGCCACAGCCGATTGCACGCAACAGCTGCAACGCTTGGTGCCCAAAAACTTCATGGTGGCCACGCCGTGGTTGCAACTGCAACACTTTGCGCGCTACCTCAAAGCCATCACCTTGCGCCTAGACAAATACCGCGCCGACCCCGCGCGTGACGCCCAGCGCCTGGCCGAGCTCAAGCCGCAAGAGCAACGCTACTGGCGTTTGGTGGCCGAGCGCAAAGGCGCGGTGGATGACCGAATGTTGGAATTCCGCTGGTTGCTAGAAGAGCTGCGCGTGAGCTTCTTTGCGCAAGAGCTGCGTACGCCGCAGCCGGTGAGCGTGAAGCGGCTGGATAAGGCCTGGGGTCAGTTGACGTATTAAATGGGCCACTCAGGTTTTTCTGCTGTACCTGCGTTCCAAACTTGCCAGATGCTCTAAGTCTGTTTGTTGGGTTATCGCTAACCGGGCTGTTTCAAGTCGACCAACACAAAATTGCATGCGGTTTAACGAAATGTTTTCTTGAGTGTGATGTTTGATGTATTCAACGAATGTCTGCGCTGTGAAGACTTCAGGTGGAATTTCACTTTTAAATTTGGCATTACCTGTAAAAACAACCAATGACTTGATGTCGCTGGGCGGTAAAAAATCGAGGACAGCCTTCACAGATTCAAGATGCCGCATGTTTTGAAAAATTGGATTCTGGAATTTTGATTTTTTACGAAATAGAACCTGTGTCCATGTGGCTTGTTTGCTGTTGGCAAATAACCAACCGCTGTAATGCTTAGTCTCTATGACGAAAATGCCGAAGCGTGATACCAAGATGTGATCAATTTGAGTCGTTCCATCTTTAAGTTTCAAAGTGATGTGATTGAAAAGGTGATAGTCGGGTGATGCGAAATTGGATTGAATGATGCGTGAGACAAGTGCCTCACCTGTATTTTGAAAGTTAGTCGCTTTGTAGCGCGCGTGATAGCGCCCTAGTACATAGCTGATTGCAATTAATAACGCGGTAACAATGTAGAGATGAGGCAGCATTTTTATAGTTGTTATGCAATTCAGTGCAACGCCGCCAACGCCGCCTCTGGCGCTTTGTCTAATACTTTTAGTAATGCTTTGGCTGCCCCTGTTGGGCAGCGTTTGCCTTGCTCCCAATTGCGAATAGTTTCTAGCGATACGTCTATCCGTGTTGCAAATTCGGCCTGACTAAAGCCCAAGCGGCGGCGAACGCGGCGTGCAAATTTGGCGGCGTCTTGCATGGCGGCGGCTTCATCTTCGATCGCTTGCTGAGTAATGTACCCTTCGGTGGTTGCATCCAGTTTGGCGATGTTGACGCGGCCTACACGTTTGCCATGCGTTTGCTGCGGTTCAATTTTCATACGTACCGTTTTCATAGTGCTTGACCTCTCTGGCGTTGGCTTTGCGTGCTGAGATGATGCGAGTGGCATGCGCTCGGGGCGTATAGACGATTGCGAAGATTCGCGAATCGATGGCCCCTAAAAGTATGAATCTGTCTTCACCGTAGCTGTAGCGCACATCGGTACGTACGATTCGCTTCGGGTCGAAGAAGGCTTGTGCTGCATAAGCAAAGTCAAATCCCCGTTTGGAAAAGCAGAGCTCACTTTTTGTTTCATCCCACTCAAAGTTCATGTTGAGTATAGGTCATTGGCCTACTTTTACATAGGCAAAGCGGCCAGATTGAGCCAGATAAATTGAACATGAGCGGGATTGTTCTCGCTGCAAACCACTTTAGGCTTGATTTGCACTTACGCAGCTGGGGTGTTGCGTCTTTAGCCCCGCATCGGCCCCGGCTTTGTCAGCACCGTCAATGCATCCCAAAACGGGGCAGGTTGTTTGCGGGCTTTGGGGTTGCTGGGCAGCACGTAGCGGTTGCCAGCGGGGAGCACATGCAGTTGCAGGCCTAGCATTTCGAGTTTGTCGTCGTCGTCGATGGCGTCTAGGTTGCTGCGCATGCGGCGCGGGTCGACCAATGTGACTGAGCCTTTGCCTGCGATTTCAACCGATTGGTTCGGTTCGATGATCAAGGCAGTGTCTTCGTCAATGCCTACACCTAAGAGGTCTGGGCGTTGGGCGAGGGCTGAGAGCAAGCGGCTTAGGCGGTGGCGTTGCGAGAAGTGTTGGTCCACGATGGCATTGGCCACAAAGCCTAGGCCAATGTCGGTGGACACCGTGTCTTTGCGCGGCGCGGGGGTGGGTGTGCCCAAGGCCAGCATGTGGCGCGACATGACCGCTGCACCTGCACTGGTGCCGCCAATACATGCACCGTTTAAAAAGAAAGCACGGTGCAGTGCCTGAAACGCGGGAGATTCCCACAGGCAAGCCATGAGTCGGGTTTGATCACCACCGGTGATAAAGATCCCATCGGCTTCGGCGATTTGACTGACAACTTCGGGCTTGGAGGCGTCCTCACGGGTGAGCATGGGTACCACATCGCAGTCGAGTGCGCCTAGGTCTTGAAACACGGCTTGGTAGCTGGCCCACACCGCATCGGGCACGCTGCTGGCGGCGGTGATGAAGCGAATTTTGGCGTTGGGCCCACCGCTGAGCTCTAAAAACTTGCGCAGGATGATGCGGTCTTGTTGGCGGTCTTCCGCACCACCAATGATGACCAAGCGGCCCGTATTTTTATGTGTGCTGGTGGTCTGCGCCTTCAGTTGCAGCGGCAGTGCTGCGCTGGCCAAGAGGCTCAAAAGCAGACGTCGTTCGGAAAAGTTCATACGTCTTGGTCTAGCCACTGGCAAATGGGCTGCCATTGTTCTAAGTCCTTGGCGACTTTGGAGGGCGTGATGTCAAACAACGACAAACCATGCGCCGCCATGTGCAGGTAGTACTGGGTGTCACGCAAGTAGCTGAGCACTTGCACATCGAGTGATTCGACAAATTTGCGCAGGTTAGATGCCGAGATGGTGCGTGCGTCCACGCGGTTGCCAATCACGCGCACATCGGTGGGCAAGCCTTTGGTGATGCTGACGAGCTGGATCAAAAAGTTTTGCGTGGCCTGCATGTCAAACAAGCTGGGCATGACAGGCACGATGACTTTGTCCGCGCGCAGAATCACCTCTTTGAGTCGCCAACCGTTGATGCCACCTGGGGTGTCAATCACCACATGGGTGGTGCCTTGCGGTGGTTTGGCTGTGAGGACGAGGTCGGCTTCGTATTCCCAGGTTGAGATTTTGGGCAGCACATCGGGGCGCTGTTGCAACCAGAGTTTGGAGGACTGCTGTGTGTCTGCATCGCCCAACATCACACGATGGCCTTGGCTTGCAAAGTAGCCCGCGATGTTGGTGGACAGTGTGGATTTGCCAGCGCCCCCCTTGGGGTTGGCCACGACGATGACTTTCATAACGGTGTATTTACAAACGAGCCAAGCGACCCAGCGCTAGCCTCAAAGTTTCATCTTGTTTGGCATAGCAAAAACGCACGACGCGTTGGTCAAACCCGTCCGCGTAAAAGGCCGAGAGGGGAATGGCGGCCACGCCAATTTCGGTGGTGAGCCATTTGCAGAAGTCGGCTTCGCTCAGGTCTTTTTCAGGCACACCTAATTTGTCGATGCGCACACACTGAAAGTAGCTGCCTTCAGATGGCAGTAGTTCAAACTTGGTGTGCGCCAAACCTTGGCGAAACAAGTCGCGTTTGGCGGCATAAAAAGCGGGCAGCTGCAAATAGGGCTGTGGGTCTTTGAGGTAAGCCGCCAAGCCGTGTTGCACAGGCGTGTTGACGGTGAACACGTTGAACTGGTGCACCTTGCGAAACTCTGCGCTGTAAGCCGCAGGGGCAGCGACGTAGCCAATTTTCCAACCCGTGACGTGAAAGGTTTTGCCAAAGCTCGACACGATGAACGCCCGCTCCGCCAAGCCTGCAAAGCTAGAGGCACTGAGGTGTTTCAGTGGGGCGTAGACCATGTGCTCGTACACCTCATCGCTGATGAGCACGATGTGGGTCGGGGCGAGTAGCTCTTGCAGTTCGAGCATTTCTTCGCGTGTCCACACGGTGGCGCTGGGGTTGTGCGGGCTGTTGACGATGATGGCGCGCGTCTTGGGTGTGATGGCGGCGGCGATCTTGTCAAAGTCGGGGCGGAAGGTGCCAGGAGTGAGCGGCACACGCACGGCCACGCCGCCAGCCATGTCGATGTTGGGGATGTAACTGTCGTAGCAGGGCTCAAGCACGATCACTTCATCGCCTGCACGCACCACGGCCAAGATGATGCTCAAGATGGCTTGTGTGGCACCTGCGGTGATGGTGATTTCGCTGGTGGGGTTGTAGCGGTGTTGGTAGAGCGCTTCAATTTTGTCGGCCACGGCTTCGCGCAGGGTAGGCACGCCGGTCATGGGCGGGTACTGGTTGAGGCCGTGTGTCATGGCGTCGGTGACGCAGTTGACCAACTTGGGGTCGCAGTCAAAGTCGGGGAAGCCTTGGCCGAGGTTGACGGCATTCTTCTCGGTGGCCAAAGCCGACATGACCGTGAAGATGGTGGTGCCGATGTTGGGGAACTTGGTGTCGAGGTGCGGTGTAGTCATCACAGGGCTCACATATTGAAATCGGTGGGGTGGCCGTCAAGGGCCTTCATGATGAGGTTGCGGTCGAGGCGGTCGCTCAAGAGTGCGGCAAAGTCATACACAAAGTGGCGAATGTAGGCGCTGCGCTTAAAGGCAATACGCGCCACGTTTTTGCCAAACAGTTGCGAGGCAGGGCGTGCCACGAGGTCGTTGTCCAAGCCGTCCTTCACAGCCATTTCGGCCACGATGCCCACACCCAAACCTAGGCGCACATAGGTTTTGATCACGTCAGAGTCAATCGCTTCAAGGGCGATGCGTGGGGTCAGGTTTTTGGCGGCAAAGGCTTTGTCAATGCGGGTGCGGCCCGTGAACGAGGGGTGGTAGGTGATGATGGGTTCAGCTGCCAAGTCTTCCAGCGAGATGCGCACTTTGCCAGCGAGTGGGTGTGATTTGGGGATGACCAACATGTGTTCCCACTCGTAGCAGGGCAGGGTGACGAGCTCGGGGTACTCAGAGAGGGACTCAGTGGCAATGCCAATTTCGGCCACTTCGTCCATCACCATTTGCGCCACTTGCGCAGGCGCCCCTTGGTGCAGGCTGATGTTCACGTTGGGGTAGGTCTCGCGCAGCTTGGCCACAGGCACGGGCAACACATAGCGGGCTTGGGTATGGGTGGTGGCAATGGACAGTGTGCCGCTGTCTTCTGCGCTGAATTGTTCGCCAATGCGTTTCAAGTTGCCCACTTCGCGCAAGATGACTTCGATGCTGCGCAAGACATGTTGGCCTGGTTCGGTCACGCGCTTCAAACGCTTGCCGTGGCGTGAGAAGATTTCGATGCCGAGTTCTTCTTCCAACTCAATGATGGCTTTAGAAACGCCGGGCTGCGATGTATGCAGCGATTTGGCCACCTCAGTGAGGTTGAGGTTGCGTCGAACGGCTTCTTGGACGAATCGGAACTGGTGGAGGTTCATGGCGTGGCGTTGTAATTTGCCGGCTCATTATGCCTTGGGCATCTAACTATTCGTTTCTTTATGCCTCGGTATTTAGAGGCTTTGCGCGGATGTTGGGTTTTTCAAGCGGCGTTGTTGGCTTTGCCCAACGCAATATCGGCCAGCAAGTCGAGCAAGGCGGTTTGCTCGCCCACCGCAGGCTGGCAAGTGATGTCAACTGAGGGGTGTGCCGCCTTCAGCGCTGTGATGAGTTCAGGCAAATCTTCGCGGGCATGTCGGCCCACACCCAAAAACATGGGAACAACACATAGATTGGTCGCGCCTTCGGTGACCAAGGCGTTGGCCACATGGGGCAGGTTGGGTTCGGTGAGCTCAAGATACGCGCAGCGCACCACCGTGTTGGGTGAGCGTTGGCCGATGCGCTCGGCCACCGCCTGAATGGGCTTGTGCCAGAGCGGGTCTCGTGAGCCGTGGGCAAACAAAATGATGGCGTGCATGAAACTTATTGGCGAATGACCAGCCAGCCAAAAGCAGCCAGCGATGCAAGAGAGTAGAGCAGGCCAGGTGCTGCCGCTGCAAACCAGGGGGCCCAAGCGTTGATGTTGCCCACGTAGCTTGACACGTTGTTGAGTAAGAAAAAGCTGATGCCGGCCAACACCCCGCCAAACACATGGCTGGCAATGTTGCCACTGCGGAAATGCAAGTAGGCAAACGGCAAGGCCAGCACCACCATCACCAAACAGCTGAGGGGATAAAACACTTTCTTCCAGAACTCAATTTCAAAGCGTTGGGTGGTTTGGTTGTTGGCGCTCAAGTGACGGATGTACTGAAATAAGTCAATCGTGCGCATACGGTTTGGCTTGAGCAGTGCGACGGAAATCATCTCGGCTGATATGTCAGTCGGCCAGCGCTGTTGTGTGACCTGTTCGCGCGCCAAGGTACTTTCATCTTTGAGCTGGTTGCGCTCAACTTGATGCAGTGTCCAGGCCTCGTCGCTCAAGATGTCTGCGCGGTTGGCTTTGGTTAGTGCCACCCAGTTGCCATCGGCATCAAATTCAAACACCCGAATACCTTTGGGATGACCTTCGTGCGAGAGCGCGCTGATGTTGACAAAGATTTTTCGGTCTTCTTGTGTTTCACGTAGCCATGCACCCGTTTGACCCACACGAATTTCGGTGCCTAGGTATTGAGATTTCAACAGTTGGCTGTAACGGTCGCACAAAGGAGAGATGTAGTCGCCGACCACAAAGGTGAGCATCACAAAGCCAAGGCCTAAGCCCATCAAATTACGCAGCGCCAATGTGGGGCCTAAGCCGCTGGTGCGCAAAATGGTGAATTCCGAGCTTTGGGCTAGCCGTGCCATCACGAAGATAGTGCCTATCAGTACCGAGATCGGCAGCAAGTCATACAAGCGGCTTGGCATGAGCAGTAACACATACATGAAAGCATGCTTGAGCTCGTAAACACCGTTGTTTTTGCCAACGTTTTGCAGCTCGTCGACAAAGTCAAAAAAGAAAAACAAGGCCAAGAAACAGGCCGACACGAAGGCGACAGCAATTAGAACCTCGCCGTAAACAAGTCGTCGCAGTGTTTTCATGGCTGAGTGGCCTCTCGGTTTGGGCGTCGAAACAGTTGTTGCCAGCTCCAGTTGTTGTGTCTTGCAGCGAGCCACGTCATCGCCACAATAAACACGCCACCATGTAGAACCATCAGGAGCGATACAAACTGAAATTTGCCAGAGCCGATCCAGCTCTGGCTCAGGTTGATGAAGTTGTAATAAACCACAAATGCAAACAAGGCCAAGGCCAAATTGCCTCCTCGGCCCACGCGGTGGTTTGCGCTGGTGATGGCCAGGCCAATCACCAATAAATTAAATGCTGCAAAGACAAGTCCTAAGCGCCAAGCCAATTCACCCAGATTGCGTGGGGAGGGGGATTGAATCAGTCCCCAGCTGGTGGTTGCTTTGGCGGGGGGGATGCTGGTGTCTTGTGCAGACTCGCTGATGCGCGTGCCATATTCTCTGAAGTGGCTGATTTTCAGCTCTTGGCTCCCCATGGTTTGCTCAACACGCTGACCGATATTCAATACCAAGAATTGCTCGTCTTTGATGGTTTCAATGTGTCCGCTCTTAGACGATGTCATGGCTTGCTTGCCATGGTCGTTTGAAGAAATGAAAACGTTTTTGGCTTCTTTGGTGTCCAAACTTTCTTTGTCGACAAAAAACACGCGCAGTCCATTGGCTGATTCTTGAAACTGACCGGGGGCGACGCGCTCCAAGTCGCCACGTCGCTCGAACCGGTCTTTGAGTTCGCTCACGCGTTGGTTTGACCATGGCCAAACCAACAACACCAATACGCCTACGGCAATGAGGACAGGCCAAGCGAATCTAAAAATAGGCGCCAGGATGGCACGGATGCCGCGACCGCTAACTAGCCAAATGACCATTTCGCTCTCAAGGTACATGCGAGACAAGGTGCCAACCACCGAGATGAATAAGCTCATGGTGAGCACGGTGGGCAGGTGGCCTAGCATCGTATATCCCATGACCAAGCTAATTTCAGCCGGGTTGACACTCCCGCTGGACGCTTGCCCCAACGTACGGATGAGCATCATCGTCATCACAATGGTGAGCAAGACGATGAGGGTGGCACCAAAACTGCGGGCCAGCTCTTTACGAATGGAGGAATGGAATAACATCAGCGACAGAGGAAAACCGCAATTATGAACTTCGAGCTCAAGACCCTAGATTTACACGCAGCAGCAGCCCATAAAACAGATGCATTGATTATCTTGGTATCTGCCAAGGACAAACCCAGCAAAAGCGTTTTGGCGCAACTTATTTCTGAGGCCCGTAAAAGCGGCGACTTGGATGACAGCCCCGCCAAACTGCTGACCGTGTGGCAACCCCAAGGCGTGAGTGCCTCGCGCGTGGTCCTGGTGTCGTGTGCAGATGGCTCTGCGGCCCAAGTTCGCAAAGCCGTGACAGCTGCGGTGAGTGCTGTGAAGGCGGCCAAACCGGCACACCTCACCATTTGTTTGGCCGATGCGGCAGACCAACGCATTCAAGCCGCTGCCCAAGCCGTGGGCGATGCGAGCTACGTGTACACCGCCACCAAACCCTCTGCCAAAGCATCCACACTCAAGCGTGTGGTGTTGGCTTTGCCCACAGCCGAAAAAACCAAAGCTGCCAAGGTGGCTTTCGAATGGGCCAAGGCCCAAGTGGCCGGTGTGTCGCTTGCCAAAGAATGGGGCAACCGTCCTGCCAACCATGCAACCCCGACACACTTGGCTAAAGTGGCGCAAGACTTGGGTAAAAAAGCCGGTATCAAGTGCCAAGTGCTCGGCCCCAAAGAGATTGAAAAACTCGGCATGGGCTCCTTCGCCGCCGTGGCGCGTGGTTCTGTGGAGCCTTTGCGTTTCATCGTGTTGCAGTACATGGGGGCTGCTAAAACCGAAGCACCTACGGTGTTGGTGGGCAAGGGCATCACATTTGACACAGGTGGTATTTCGCTCAAGCCGGGGCCCGGCATGGACGAGATGAAATTTGACATGTGCGGCGCAGCCAGCGTACTGGGCACGTTTGAGGCTTTGTCGCACTTGAAGCCAGCCATCAACGTGGTGGGGCTCATTCCCACCTGCGAGAACATGCCTGATGGCACGGCATTGAAGCCCGGTGACGTCATCACCAGCATGAGCGGCCAAACCATCGAGGTGCTCAATACCGATGCAGAAGGGCGCCTGATTTTGTGTGATGCTTTGACCTACGCGGCTCGATTCAAACCCCGTGCTGTGATTGACATTGCCACTTTGACTGGTGCCTGCGTGATTTCGCTAGGCCATGTCCGCAGTGGTTTGTTCTCGCCATCCGACGACTTGGCGAATGCTTTGTTTGCCGCAGGTGAGGCTGCGCTCGATCCTTGCTGGCGCTTGCCTTTGGATGAGGAATATGCCGAAGGCCTCAAGTCCAACTTTGCCGATGTGGCCAACGTGGCGGGGCGCGATGGTGGCTCCATCACAGCGGCTAAGTTCTTGCAGCGTTTTGCCAAAGACTACCCATGGGCACATTTGGACATCGCAGGCTCAGCCTGGAAGAGCGGAGCAGCCAAAGGCGCAACGGGCCGTCCGGTCGGTTTGTTGCTGCAATATTTGGTGGGTGCTGCACAGAGCAAGCCAGCACGTCGTGCAGGCAAGGCTTGATCGGCAGACTTGCCCCCCCCCGATGACCGAAATTGCTTTTCACTTCAACGCGCCTGACAAGCTGGCCTATGCCTGTCGCTTGTTGCGCAAGGCCGTAGCCAGTGGGTCGTGTGTTGTCGTGACCGGTGAGCCTGCATCGCTTCAAGCGCTTGATACCTTGCTTTGGACGTTTGCGCCACACGAGTTTGTGGCGCATTGCCGTGCGGGTAGCCCCGCTGAGCAGTTGATGGCGTCGCCCGTGGTGCTAGCCGCGAAGATTGAAGGCGGCCCTGAGCTGCCGCACCATCAAGTGCTCTTGAATTTGGGGGCCGAGGTGCCCGCTGGCTACGAGCGGTTTGAGCGCACCATCGAAGTGGTGAGCTTGGGCGACGAAGACCGCCAGTTGGCCCGTCAACGCTGGAAGCACTACGCCGATCGCGGGTATTCCATCACGCGCCACGACCTCAAGCTGAAGGAAACTTTGGCCTGATTTTTCTCTGTTTTCTTTTGATTTTTTTAGGAGTTCTTGATGCATCT
>JACCDV010486322.1_pt1 | contig 16179 bp, 18 predicted proteins | sample 7446131 | NCBI WGS metagenome assembly JACCDV01 (sample SAMN15323448, study PRJNA562643) | freshwater metagenome | isolation source: river surface water | place: USA:Blue River Watershed | collected 2017-08-17 | reverse complement strand
TTAGTATTGGTTTTTAAATGAGAAACCAAGTGGTATAGCACTGCGTTCTTGTTTCCAGGTGGTGGTTTTTAGCCAGCGGCGGTAGGTGTCAAAGATGGTCAGGGCAACGGTTTGGGGACTGTGTCTTGAGGTGTCGATTATTAAGTCAAAGTGTTCGAGGTTGTAGGGATCTATGCCATAGAGATCCTTAAAGCGTCTTTGCTCATTTTCCATTCGGAATTTTACTTGTTTGGCTACAGCGTCAAGTGAATGTGCTAGCTCGCCACCCTTGGTACGGCCTTGATTGCTTACGGCGTCTTTAAAGATACGCACGGTAGCTACCTGTATATCAAGATCCAGATAAACCTTGAAGGATTCTGGTAGCCAGTAAAAGCCTAGTCTAGAATCTATAATAATGTTGTTTTTGTTGCGAAGGTTGCGGAGCATAACGTCAACCTTTTCGTCTAGGGCATGGTCACTTTTGGCTCGTTCGTTGTATTCAGCTAGGGTTAGACCTTCTCGTGAGAGGAGGTTTCTTACCATATCACCAGAAGAGTAGCGGGTGTACCCGAGGAGTTCGGCTACTTTATCGGCGGTAGAAGATTTTCCGCTGCCGGGCTTGCCAGAGATGGTGATGATGTGCTTTTTTTCCATGTTTAATAGCATAACATATGGCACGGTTGCGCCTGTCCCCAAAAACTGTTACCCTCGAGATGTTATGGAATTTAAAACAGCTTACAAAAGTGTTGTATTAATGGGTAAAATTGCTTCTGGCAAAGGTACTCAAGCCCACTATATACTTGATGTATTTGGCGGCCATCTCTATTCAAATGGCAATAATACCAGAGCGGCTGCAGCCGAACCGACCAACTTTGGTCGTAAGGTTAAGCAGGCTTATGAGGAGGGTTGGTTGATGCCTGAGTGGCTGGCTTCATACTGGATGACTCATGCCCTTGTTTCGCTTTATGAGCATGAGCTAGTAGTGTTTGAGGCGGTGGCCAAGAAGCCAGATGAGGCTGAATTATTCCACGAAATTCATAATTGGTTGGGACGAGACTATGTTGTTTTCAACCTCGATATTACCGATGACGAGGTTCGTCGCCGTAGTGAAGCCAGGGCTAGAGATGTGGTAGACACTCATAAATCAGTTGAAAAAAGACTTGATGAATTTCATACCCACACCGCTAAGTCTGTAGAATTTTTCAGGGCTCAAGGAAAAGTAGTCGATATTGACGGTTCGCAATCAGCCGAAGAAGTGCGTAATAAGATTTTTAGTCACCTCACAGCATAAATATATGGATACACGTACTGTAATTTTTATTGGTCCGCAGGGAAGTGGAAAGGGAACACAAATTGAGAAACTTAAAAATATCCTAGAATCAAAAGATCGTCGTCGAGTAGTAGATATTCAAACTGGTCGTCGTTTCCGTTCTTTGGCTGCTAAGCAAGAAACTTTTGCTGAAGACAAGATTGCTGAAACTCTCGATACTGGTATTTTGCAACCAGACTTTTTGGTGTCAGTGCTTTGGGGGCAGGCCATGGTAGATCAGCTAGATCCGAAGAGTCACTTGCTAGTTGATGGCTTTCCGCGTACCGTTGGACAGATTCCAGACCTCGAGGACGCTTTCCGTTTTTTTGAGCGAAGCCAAGTAGATATTATCAATCTGGAGACACCAGAAGAGGTGGTTCGTGAGCGTATGCATGCCCGTGCCCGTAAGGACGATACCGACAACTCTATCGAAGAGAGATTACGCTGGTATCGTGAGGAGACTGTACCGGTATTGGCTTATTATCGTAAGCGTCCAAATACCAAAGTCCACGACCTCGATGGTACTGATACAATTGATGGGGTGCATACTCAAATCCTCAAGGCTTTAGATATTACTTAATTAACACAACATGATTACCAAAAAAACCACAGAAGAAATTGCGATAATGAAAGAAGGTGGAGCTATACTGGCTCGCCTCTTAAAGGAGCTGGCTTTGGTGGCTAAACCTGGTAATACCACCCTTGATATTGATGATCGGGCTATGCATTTGTGTGAAGAATGGGGAGTGTCACCAATTTTGCTCGGTTATCACCCCGGCTTTGCGGATTATCCTTATCCAGCAGCAGTATGTGTGTCGGTTAATAACTGCGTGCAGCACGGTATCCCTAGTGAAGAGGTAGTTTTTCACGAGGGAGATGTGGTAAATATTGATACCGCTATCGATTACAAGGGTTTTATTTTGGACTCGGGTATTACGGTGGGTGTAGGTGAGATTGATGCTGATGCGAAAAAGCTTTTAGCGGTGACGCAGGAGGCGTTGGCGCACGGTATTAAGGCCGCTAAGCCTGGTAATCGTATTGGCGATATTAGTAATGCCATTCAGACGTTTGTAGAGTCTCGTGGCTTATCAGTGGTGGAAGTGCTTTGTGGACACGGTGTGGGTTATAAGGTGCATGAAGAGCCGACCATTCCAAACTTTGGCCGCGCTGGCACCGGCCCTCTAATTGAGGTTGGACATGTGTATGCTATTGAACCAATTGTAAACTTTGGTGGTAAAGAAGTGTATTTTGACGATGAAGGAGATGGCTATTCCGTTTATACGGCTGATGAGTCATGGTCAGCGCACTTTGAGCACACTGTCGCCATTACTGAAAACGGTCCAGTGATTTTGACCAAAGAATAGCTTGTTTTAGGCTTGAATAATTGGTTAGAAATCGTTATACTGCCGGGACTATTTAATATCACATATGAGTAAAAAACCACACCAAGAACGAACTTTTGTTATCCTCAAGCCTGACACTGTACAGCGCTCACTAATGGGCGAGGTACTTCGTCGCTTTGAGCAGACTGGCCTTAAGGTTACAGCCATGAAGATGTTTGTGCCGACTGAAGATAAGCTAGTAAAGCACTACAACAAGACTGATGAGTGGTTCCTTAAGAAGGGAACAAACATCGTAAATGATTTGATGGCCCAGGGTCGTCCAATCGAGAAGGAGCCAATTGAATACGGTAAGGACATTATCCGCACTATCGTTAAGTACATGACTGCTGCTCCAGTAGTAGCTATGGTACTAGAGGGTAACCAGGCCGTAGCGGTAGTAACCAAGTTAGTTGGTACTACTGAGCCAGCTACCTCAGACGTAGGTACTATCCGCGGTGACTATACTATCGACTCATACTCACACGCTTCATTTGAGAATCGTTCAGTACGTAATCTTATCCATTGTTCTGACGCAGTATCTGAAGCCGAGCGCGAAATCGCTATCTGGTTTGATGAGAGTGAGATTATGGATTACGTAACGGCTCAGGAACGTATCATGTACGATATTAACTTAGACGGTAGTAACGAATAATAAATTAAAAAACAGCACCCAAGCGGTGCTGTTTTTTAATAAATTATTCACATTTCCTGTAAAGAAAATCTTAGAGTATAATGCATTTGGAGCCACATTAACGTGTGTTCCCTTTAAACTAACGTTTCGGGCCGCCCGAACTCGCGAAATGATATGAGAATCCGCAAGGAATTTCAGACCCAAATCGGATAAGGTACCCACCTGGATTTTTTTCCAGGAACACACGTTGGTGGCTCCCTTTGAAAGCGCGTCTCACATCTGTGAGGCGCTTTTTCTTTTGGGTTAGGGGAGTATCTTAATTTACTGATTTGGCGTGGGTTACAATAAGTATATGAAAACAACGTTAGGCTTTTATGGTGGGGTGGGGTCGGTCACAGGCGCCAATTTCATGCTTGATACTGGTAAGGTGGCGATACTTGTAGATTGTGGGCTTATTCAGGGTGATCGGTTTGCTTCAGAACAGAACGCCAAGGAGTTTGCTTATGACCCAGCTAAGGTAGATGTGCTTTTGGTAACCCATGCCCATGCTGATCATATTGGACGTATCCCTAAGCTCGTTAGAGACGGTTTTGTTGGGAAAATTTATAGTACCAAAGCCACCAAGGATTTAGCTTTTGTGATGTTAAATGATGCTCTCAAGGTGATGGAGATGGAGGCACAAAAATACGGGTTTGAACCATACTTTGGCCAAGAGCATGTAGCGGCCGCTTTTGCTAAATGGGAAACTGTGGAGTATGAGGAGCGTTTTTCACCTGGTGATGAGATTGAGGCTTGGTATACCAACGCTGGTCATATCTTAGGTTCGGGCATGATACATATGGTACGAAACGGAAAGAAAATTGTCTTTACTGGTGATATTGGCAACGTACCCCAGCCGCTGCTTGATGCCCCTATCGTACCCAAGGATTATGACTATTTAGTTATGGAAAGTGTCTATGGTGATCGCTTACATGAAGAAGTAGAAGAGCGTACCGCCTTGCTGCAACATTATATCGAAGAAACCGTACGTAAAAATGGCACTCTAATTATCCCGGCCTTTTCGCTCGAGCGCACTCAAGGTATCTTGTTTGAAATTAATAACTTGGTAGAGTCGGGCAAAATGCGACCAGTCCCAGTCTATTTGGATTCTCCACTAGCAATTGCGGTGCTAGGGATCTACAAAGACCACAGCAAATACCTGAGCCATAAAATTAAAGAGCAGTTGGCTGCGGGTGATGATGTTTTTGATTTTACCGGACTTAAGCTATCGCATAGCACGGCTGATTCAGAAGCTATTAAAAAAGATAAAGGAGCCAAAGTGATTATCGCAGGTTCTGGTATGAGTCATGGCGGACGTATTCGTCGGCACGAAAGAGAGTATCTTGATGAACCTAGTACCACCGTGCTTTTGGTGGGATATCAATCGGTGGGTAGTATTGGACGAGTGCTTCAGGATGGGGCTAGAACAGTAACCATTGATGGCGAGAAGGTAAAGGTACGCGCCAAAATCGCTCGCATTCAAGGTTTCTCTGGGCATGCCGACCGAGACCAGTTAGTGGCTTTAGTGGCTGGCGGGGCGGAGAAGGCCAAACAGGTGTTTGTGGTGATGGGGGAGGAGCGGTCTTCGTTATTCCTAACGCAGCGCCTTCGCGACCATCTGGGAGTGAATGCCAAAGCTCCTTATGAAAATGAAGAGGTAGAAATTGATTTCTAAAAATGAACAAATGAGCGTAGCGATTATTGTGAATTTTGTTCCGAGTTTGCCCCTTCCTAGGGCAAACTCCTGGAACAAGTAAAACGAACTTTAGAATATTATATGCGGCCGGAGCAAGTGAACACATCTAGTAAATTAGAAAAAACACCCCTTACGGGGTGTTTTTGTTTAGATTACTTAACTGCCTCTACTAGGCGAGCAAATGCCTCTGGGCGGTCTTTGGCGATAGTCGCTAGTACCTTGCGGTCAAGAACGATGTTCTTGGTCTTTAGGGTATTAATGAAACGACTGTACTTGAGACCAAAGGCCATCAAAGCGGCATTGATGCGGACAGTCCAGAGACGACGGAAATCGTTCTTCTTGTCCTTACGGTGCGCAAAAGCGTGGAGCTGAGCGCGGTAGATTGCTTCCCTAGCTACGCGCTTCTTTTTTGAGCGCTGTAGGCGGTAGCCCTTTACTTCCTCGAGGATATTGCGACGGCGCTTTTGGGCCATCACTCCTCCTTTAACACGTGACATACTGCAGACTTAATTACTTATAAGAGATTACGCACCAGTACTTGGTAGGAAACGGCGAGTAATTCGCTTTCCAAGCTCAAGGAGCTGGGTTCGCTTGCGGCGAAGGCGCTGGCGACCGGTTTGACGAGCATTAAAGTGGTTTTGACCAGCTTTACGGGCTACCAACTTGCCATTCTTGGTGACCTTGATGCGCTTTGAAAATGATTTGTTTGTCTTCATAAAATTCGAATTTTTTGATCGGGCTTCGGCCACAAGGGAAGTGGCAAAGTGGGCAAAATATACCTTATTTAGACTAAATAAGCAAGTCTTAAGCTTTATCCCTATAAAATACAAAAGACCGCACCCTTAAGGTACGGTCTTTATGGTTTAAATCATGCCTCCTTCAAGCAAATCGTCTAGGTTTTTCTTTTTGTTCTTCATCGCTACTGGCTTGCTTTCGACTACCTCCTCTTTCTTGCTTGGCAGAGTTTTAGGAGCAGTATAAGTAGCTTTAGTGCCAGGAACGCGCTCTAGGGTAATGGTGTAACCCTTTGGACTCTTTTTAATATCATCAGCCACCTTGTATTCGGTAGGGATGATCTTGAGGAAACGATCGAGGCGCTCTTTAAGGAAGGATTCTTCCATATATTTGTAGCGACCCCAGAGGAAGAGGTCCACCTTTACCCGATGCCCCTCCTCTAGCCACTCGGCGGTACGTCTGGCCTTGAGTTGCTGGTCGTGGTCGCCGGTACCGATTTTTACTTGAACGCTTTTTGTTTCGGTAACGTGAGACTTAGCCTTCATTTCACTGGCCTTGCGTCCAGATTCATAGCGGAACTTTCCGTAGTCCATTATTTTGGCAATTGGGGGAGTGGCATTAGGAGAGATTTCAATAAGGTCGAGATTGTAGGTTTCGGCGGCCTTGAGGGCATCTACGGTAGATAGTACGCCTAGGTTTTCGCCCTCTGGTCCGATTACACGAAGCTCACTCGCCTTAATAGCGTGGTTGATGCGGGTTTTAATCTGCCTTGAATCAGGATAGTTTTTTAACAAGAAAGTTGGTCTTAAGAAATAAATGATTTAATAATTGAGTGATGCCGGGGAAGCCACTTGGTGGCTGCCAATAGTGGGCAACAATTGGTACCCAAAATCTACCATATTATAGGGTTTTTTCAACTTATTATGCACTACCACCAGATAGTTGCTGGTAATAATTTTTTATAACGTTTTTATAATGAAGTCTTTTATCTGGAGAAAGTTTGTTAAGGAGTTTTGGCATCATTGCTAAGCGGTGGTTTTTTGCAAAAACAACTGAGTTATCAGCAATAAATTCCCAATACAAAGCGGTAAATAAATCTTCCCAAGCCCCGGTTTCGTAGTTGGACATTTTTTTAAGGTAATTACCACAACCAATATATGGCTTGGTAGCAAAAATTCCTCCGTCAGCAAACTGACTCATGCCGTAGACATTGGGCACCATAACCCAATCATAGGCATCCACGTACATGGTCATAAACCAGCGGTAGGCTTCATTTGGATCGGTGCGGTTTAAGAGTAGGAAGTTGCCTAGAACCATTAGTCTTTCGATGTGGTGGTTGTAGCCGTAGTTGATAGTGCTATAAAGTGATTGCTTAAGCGGGGTGATGTCAGTATGTCCGGTCCAAAAGAAAGCTGGCATTTTATTTTTGTGGTTGAAGAAATTACCATTTCGCATGGTTGTGCCATCAACTTCGTAAGCGGCTCTAATAAACTCGCGCCAACCAATTATTTGTCTAATGAAACCTTCAGTATTATTGAGACCAATATTATTTAGTGATGAGTATTTTAGTACAGCAGATAAAACTTGCTCCGGCGTGATTAGTCCAATATTCAGTAGGGGGGAGAGAGTGGAGTGAAAGAGTCTAGTGTGATGGCTGGAAAGAGCGTCTTCGTAGGTACCGAAGTTTGCCAAGCGTTCCGCAATAAATCTATTCATATAAGCCGCTGCCTCATGGCGAGTGTAAGGAATCCAAATATTATCTGTGCCGTATTGTTCGGTTTGAATCGTTTTTAGCCAGGCCTGTGCCCTGGCTAGATCGTCATTGTTTGGTAACAGCGCTATTTCTTCTGGCAAGGGCTGGCCTTTAGGAATTTTTTTACGGTTGTCTTCATCAAAACTAAAGCGACCACCCTCGGGTTCGTTGTCTGTGGTAATGAGTATTTTTTTATCGAGGCGAATTTTTTTGTAAAAATTCGCCATATGCTTCCCGCTCTTTAGATACCTTTCTGTGGCTTCTGCTTTTGGTAGTAAAAAGATTTGTGATTCTTGCGAATGTCTTATGAGATTGTGCTTCTGGCAGCTGGCAGTAATTCTTTTTTCTAACCAGTTATCGGTTGTGTCAGGAATTATTAAATCGGTAAAGCCTAATTTGGCTAATTTATAAAAAATATCAGCGCTACTGCTGTCTTTGTTTAGTTCTTCATAATAGACAGTAAAGCCCAAACCTATGAGCTCATGTTCGAAGGCCTTCATAGACAGGCGATGTAATAAAAGCTTTTGTCGGTGAATTGGGAATTCTGATAAAAATAATGGTTCTTCAATCAGATAAATGGGAACAGCTTTGGAAAACCAGCTGGTATTTGGTTCGTAGAGCTGGTGGGGGTATAAAACTATCGCTGTTTTTGGCATGTAGTGCCTTAGTATATAATTTTTCCAACAATGAAAAAGCCCAAAGAGATTAAGTTGTGTGATATTTGCCAAAAACCGTTTACAAATAGAAAGTCTTGGAAACTGCGCGGACAGTGGGAGAGTGTTAGGTATTGTAGTTCGCGTTGTCGCCAGTCAGCAAAAGTTAGTGAGTAACTAAAAAATATTATTTTGTATCTGGTACAATACAAATTGGTATGCCTAGAGCAAGTACTGATACTACAGAAGAAGCACCTAAGAGAGCGCCCCGCAAGCGGGCGGTCAGACGTACAGTCACCAAGGCTGATACGCCGGTTCGTCGTACCCGTACCCCAAGAGTGTCTCAGAGTAGAGATGCTGAAGAAAGTGTTGCGGTGCCTACTCCAGTGCGTAAGGCCCCTACTCCTTTTGCTGCCAAAGCGGCCGCTAATAATTCCCTTCGTAAAAGACTCATCATAACCGGTGCGGCCTTTCTTTTAGTTTCTGGGGCGGCGGCTTTTATTGGTTTTTCTGATGATGGGGTAATTGATGTGTCTACACGCATTAAAGAAGCTAACGAAAGAGTCCCGGTAGCCACAGAAGAGGTAACTGGTGACAATGGTGCTCAGGCTGATGGTCAGGTTCCGGTACAAACCGGCACTCCGCCGGCGGCGATTAGTGGACTAAGAGGTAGAGGGGTGGGTACACCGCCGGTAGAGCAACCGGCTCCGGTAGTAGAAGAAGCTACAACCACCGCCCTGACTGCCACTAGTACTGAAGAGGCGGCAGAAGAGGGGTCTACCCCAGAGGAAAATAATACAGAGACTACTCCAACTGAATAAAGTCAAAAATACCCCTAGAGTAAGGGGTATTTTTGACTTTATATACATTTTATGTTATAATCGAATAACCCAAATTTAGGGTTTGTTCTTTACATAAGGAGTAACCAGATGCAACTCAATGTCGAAACTCTTCTCTCGAATCCGCGGGGTGGCGGTTCCAAAAAATTGGCCACTTTGGCCAAGGGAACCCTGGGTGACTTCTTCAAGTTTTGCCCAGCCTCGGTCCCGGTCCTGAACCTGACGATTGTGTCGGCCGAGCGTGGCGGAAACGTCCACCGACCGGTCCGCATCATTCCCTCGCGCGCTGACGGACATCGGCCTTCCACCCTACCGGTGGCGGTTTACACCGAAGGCACTCAGGCCGTGCATGGCTTTGTGTCTTCAGACGGTGTCTCAATCGATGTGCTCAGAGAGCTCATCGAGAATGGTCCGTACCATTCGAAGCCGAAGATATGCGCCAAGGCGGAACAGTCGACGTTCGAGCTAGCTCCAACGTCGGCCGTGGCTGAGCCAGAAGGCATGTCAGTGCCTGAGATGGCAAAGGTGTCGGAAACGGTGCCTGATGACCCGGTCGTTGCTGCGGTAAAACCGCTGGCGCCAGAGCCCGTACGCCTCACGCCGCTGCAAAAGTTGCAGCGAAATGAGGTCAGTACAGACGAAATCAACCGGCTTAAGGAAACTTTGGCCGATATCGTCCAGGGCGAGAAGGATCGGCAGCGTCTTACTGAGCTGCCAAACACCATTGAGGTGACCGTCAGCAACATCACTCGGTCCATTTATGACCATATGAGGCTGCAGCGCAACCAGTCCGGTACTTACCAAGGTGTGATTGCCAACTTCTACGCCACCAGGATCGCTCTTTTTGCGGTCAAGTGGCAGGACGATCCGCAGTCAGATGAGGTCTATACCCCCTGGTTGTTTGATGTCACCTTGGTGATTGATTTCATCGGTGGTACTGACAAGTTGGCAGCTTTGGCCCGGGTGCGTCGCCAAGAGGTGAAACAGCGTGAGGCTGAAGAAGCAACGAGTCAGCCGGCGCCTCAGCCGGAGGCGGTGGAGCAAGCGGCCCAAGAAGACCAGCTTCCTGACCATGAACTGATTTTGGTGGCACAACGGTTTCTGGCGGGTCAAGAAGAGGCCAAAAAGGCTCTCGAACTGGCTCGTCAGGAATTCGAACTGCAACAGCAGAACTTGGCAAGGTTGCTCGAGCAGGTCAAGATCGCTCAGGCTGAATTGGTCAGGTCGAAAGATCTGGTCAGCCAGGCTGAGGCCAATCTGAAGACGCTTGCCCTCAGTGATTCGGCCAAAAAGCGCATCATTGCCGCTCGTGACCGTCTGGTGGCCCTGGCTGCCGAACTCCAGCTGTGAAGCTGTAGCGTGACGCCAAACCCCGGTAGGAAACTACCGGGGTTTTTTTATTTATTTCTCTTCGCTTCACAGTCGGCGCAGCGGCAGCCGTCTTTTTTGATTAAATCATTGAAGTACATCTTTCCGTAGTTGTAAGTGATTTCTTCTCCGGTCTTAATGTTGCGCTTGGCATAAATGAAGATGTGTTCTTCAGCATCGTCTAGTTCCGGGTAAGCATTTGGTTTGCAGGCGTGATTAATGTAGCGGGCTTTGTTTTCGCGACCCTTACCATCTATGGTCCAATCATCGTTTAGTTCAAATAGATATTTACCGCCGCGACGATTAGCTTCAGCTTCAGTAATTCTTTCACCCGTGTATTCAATAATCATCTCGCCTTTTTTGATATCACTAGCGGCAAACAAGCCGAGTCCAGCTGATGATTTTTTTACTAAGTACTTTTCAGTCATGCGCAGTAGTATATCAAACAATGTGCACTCTTTTGAACATAATGGTGAGGAAAGATAAGTTTAATTTGTTATGATGATTGCGTATGACACAAGCCCTTTCCAAGTTCATTAGAGCCGCTGATTATCTATCAGCCGCCCAGATATATTTACGAGATAATTTTCTCCTCTCGGAACCGCTACGGCGCGAACATATTAAACCTAGACTACTTGGTCACTGGGGTACTTGTCCTGGTATCAACTTTACTTATGCTCACCTAAATCAAGCCATCATCAAACATGATTTAGACATGATGTTTGTACTTGGTCCGGGTCATGGTTTCCCGGCTATTCAGGCCAATCTCTTTCTTGAAGGCACTCTTTCTAAATACTATAAGAATATTACCCGTGATGGGGCTGGTATTTCGACCATGGCCAAGCAGTTTAGTTGGCCTTATGGATTTCCTAGTCATAGCAACCCTGAAGCACCGGGGGTTATTCTAGAGGGAGGGGAGCTCGGCTACGCTTTGGCTACTTCTTATGGAGCGGTACTCGATAATCCTAGCTTGATTGTGGCTTGTCTTATTGGTGACGGTGAAGCAGAAACCGGTCCTACGGCTACCGCTTGGCATCTTAGTAAACTACTAGACCCAACTACCAATGGAGCGGTATTACCGATTCTTCACCTCAATGGCTACAAGATTTCTGGCCCAACTCTTTATGGACGAATGAATGACGAAGAACTCAAATCACTATTCTGGGGTTATGGTTATGATCCGATCTTTGTCGATGCCTATACTGCTACCGACCCACACGTGGTGATGGCTGAGGCGGTAGAAAAGGCGGTGGAAGCTATTCGTTTTACCCAGCATTGTGCCAAGGAGATGACTCTAAAAGAAAATCCACGTTGGCCAATGATTATATTGCGTTCACCAAAAGGCTGGCACAGTATCAAGCAAATCAGAGAGAAGCGCATTGAAGACAATCACTACTCTCACCAAGTGATTGCTGAAGGGGCTCTTCATAACGACGAAGAGTTTCGTCTCCTAGAAGAGTGGCTACGTTCTTATCGCTTTGAAGAATTATTTGATGGTAAGAAGTTTGATGCTGATATTGAGGCTTTGATACCTAAGGCCGATAGGCGAATGGGTGACAACCCTAGAGCGCACGGTGGGGGACTAACCTACAAGCCTCTTAACAGTCCTTCGTTAGATGGTTATGCTACCAAAACTACCTGCAACCTCGACGACCCAATTTGTGGTGAGGTTAGTAGTATGGAAAAAATCGGTGAGTACCTGCGTGACTTGATGAAGGCCAACGAAGGTAATCGCAATCTTCGCCTCTTCTCACCTGATGAAACTTATTCCAATAAACTGCAGGCGGTGTTTGAGTACACCAAGCGTACTTTTGTTTGGCCGCATCGTGAGTGGGACAAAGATTTGGCCTGGGATGGGCGAGTGATGGAGATGCTTTCTGAGCATAGTCTCCAGGGTCTGCTTCAAGGCTACGTGCTTACTGGTCGTCACGGACTCTTCGTTTCTTATGAAGCGTTTGTGCAGATTGTAGCTAGTATGGCCGACCAATACGCTAAGTTTTTGCGTATTGCTAGATCAGTACCATGGCGCGGGACCATCCCATCTTTAAACTACATCCTTACTTCTACTGGTTGGCGCCAAGAACATAATGGCTTCTCACACCAAAACCCTGGCTTTATTGATGGTGTACTACAACGTCAGAGTTGTTTCACCAGTGTTTATTTCCCAGCAGATGCCAACTTAGCATTAGCTGCTTTTAAGCGCATGATGGAATCAACCAAAGAAATCAATGTGTTGGTCTGCGAGAAGCGCCCATTACCGATCTGGCGTACCGAAGAAGAGGCGGTGGCTGATGTTTCTACAGGTATTTCAATTTGGAATTTTGCCAGTGATGAAGACCCACATATTGTTTTTGCGGCGGCTGGAGATTATCCAACTCAAGAAGTTTTGGCAGCTATTAGTATTATTCGTGGCGAGTTACCAGAGTTGCGTATGCGTTTTGTGAGTATTGCCTCACTAACTGGTGATGGACTGGGAAGTTCTGGTGCTCCTATCTCACATGAAAAGTTCAAGGAGTTCTTTACCGAAGACAAACCGATTATCATCAACTTCCATGGTTACCCACAAACTATGAAGCAGATTCTTTTTGACTATGGCTGTACTCCAGAGCGTGTACATATACATGGCTACGAAGAGGTAGGATCTACCACCACTGCTTTTGACATGATGGTGCGCAACCGGGTAGACCGTTTCCATCTATCTATGGAAGCTTTTGTCTTTGCTAAAAAAGCTGGCCTGATTGATGAGGCGACCGCTACTAGATTAATTGACTCCTTACAAGAGCGTCTTGATATTCATCGTGAGTACATTATCGAAAACGGTGATGATCCTCTTGAGATTACCAACTGGGTATGGCATTCACGTTAGTCATCAATCCAGGTAGTTCGTCTAAAAAGTTTGCTCTTTGGAGCGACTCTGTATTGAAACTTGATGCTTATGTGGAGAGGAGTGACGATGGGTATCTGATGTGTAGTACGGTCGGGGGAGTACAGCAAACTTGCGGATTGTTAGATAAAAAAGGCTACAAACACAGCCTGGGCAATTTTATTGAAACCGCTAAAGCTGCTCGATATATTAATTCCGCTAAAGACATTACCCGGGTGGCGGTACGCATAGTGGCCCCTGGTTCGTATTTTGCTGAACATAAGGTTATTACGGCTGCTTATGAAGCAAAGTTAAAAGAAGCCGAAATTTTGGCTCCGCTCCATATCCCACATATTCTTGAAGAGATAAGTGCGATTAGAGAGTACCTAGCTGAAGCTACCATTCTTGGTATTTCTGATAGTGCTTTTCATCATACTTTGATAGCACCAGCTAAAAACTATTCTTTAGCCAAAGATATAACTGCCAAATACGATTTATACCGTTTTGGCTATCACGGCCTTTCCGTAGCTTCGGTGGTTGGAAAATTGTCTCACCTCTATGGCTCTGTACCTAAGCGCTTGGTAGTGTGTCATATCGGCAGTGGAGTAAGCGTTACCACAATTAGAGATGGCAAGAGTATTGATACTACTATGGGTTATGCCCCTGGTAGTGGTTTGGTTATGGGTAGCCGAGCTGGTGATGTGGATGCGGGAGCCTTGTTGGCCTTAATGCAACTTCTGCATCTAAGGGTGCAAGATGCTCAGATGTTTTTGCAAACAGAGGGAGGCCTAAGAGCGCTTGGTGGTGAGTCCGACTTACGTCTCCTTCTAGAAGGGCGGGCTCGCGGTGAGGAGAGGGCTATGGCGGCTGTTGAGTCTTATGTTTTTCATATTAAAAAAGCCATTGGCGCCGCCACGGCCGTTTTAGGTGGTCTTGATGAATTGGTTTTTACCGCCACTGTTTCAGAGCGTAGTCCAGTAATCCGTACCCTTGTCACTGAATCACTTTTTGGTATTGGGGTAAAAATTGATGAAGATAAAAATACGCAATTGGTAGGTAAGGAGGGGGTGATTAGTAGTGATGATTCAGCTGTGGTGGTGCGAGTAATTAAAACCAACGAAGCTAAGGAGATTCTGGAAGCTAGTCTAACTATTTAGCAAAATTTGGTCTGTAATCTGATATAGTTTAAGTAATTGTTCTTATGTCTTGGTTTGAAGAAAATCGCCAATTAGTTTATGCCGTATTTAAGGGCGTACTCACATTTTTCTTTTTGTTTGGCTTTTTGGTCCTGGCGGCAATTTTCTATGACTTTTCTGCGGTCAACATGTATAGCCTCAGCTTTATCTTGGCCTCAGCTGCAATTATTCTCCTGTCTAATCACATCTATGATTCAGCTATAAATGAATACCAGATTAAAAAGCGTGGAGAGCAGATGGCGGAAAAGATGGTGGAGTCTTCCCAGAAGCTATTTCTCGAAGTATACGAAAACAGTCCGGTGGCTTATATGATTGTTAATGAGCTTGGATTGGTTTTCTCAGCCAATACGGCGGCAGCTAGGCTATTTGGGCATCCGGCTGAAAAACTAGTTAAGACTGACATTTTTGAATTAATTGGCGGGGCTGATACCGACCACCAGTCGGTGGTTAAACAAAAGTTTAACCAAGGCATAGTTATTGCTGATGAGGAGGTGAAGATAGTGCGCGATAAAAATGTCTTGTGGACTAAACTTTCTACTTTTCGTTTTGCCGGCGCGGCTGGTGAAAGATTGACCCTGGTTACTATTGTTGATGTGACCAAACAAAAGGAGATAGACGCCGCTAAATCAGAATTCGTTTCTTTGGCTTCACACCAGCTCCGCACTCCAATTTCTGGTATGCGCTGGAGTGCCGAATTACTTTTGATGGATGGAGTAGAAACCCTCTCTCCACAGCAAAAAAAGTATGTAGACAGACTGCTTACCAGCATCAAGCGTATGAGCTCACTGGTGGATGATTTTCTCCAGGTCTCTCGTTTTGATCTCGGTACTAGAGTGTTGAAATTAGAAGATATTTCCCCGGCCGAACTTTGTGACGATGTGCTTTCTGAGCTCACTGAGGTAATAATCAGTAAGCGTTTGAAGATATCAAAACTATACGACCCAGATATTGTGGCGATGCATACCGACTTAAGTTTGCTTCGTATGGTTATTACCAACCTAACGACCAACGCTATTAAGTATTCCAGGGTTGGGGGTGAGGTAACTATTACCTTCAACAAAAAAGGTGACGAGTTTGAGCTATTAGTTGAGGATACAGGAATGGGTATCCCAATGGCTGATCAGCCGAGAATCTTCACTAAGGTGTTTAGAGCTTCTAATGCCAGTAAGGAGGTTCCTGACGGTACTGGCTTGGGTCTTTATATCGTTAAACGAGCGGTGGAAACTATGTTAGGCCGCATATCTTTTACTTCAGTAGAAAACGAAGGCACTACTTTCAAAGTTGTTATTCCATTCAACTTATAAAAAATCCCCAAGCGGGGATTTTTTATTTAGGTTCGTTATTTATTTCCATTTCGATGCGGTCAGCGAGTTCATTGATACCCCAGTGCGGTTTGTGCAGAACGTCGTTTGAGCTAATCTTAATATCTACCGGTGTAGTATCTAAGACATCTGAGGCGGTAAGTATCAAAACTCGGATACCTTGTAAGCTTTCATTGCTGCGAAGGCGGCGCAATATTTCAAAGCCTTCAATATCTGGCAACTTTAAATCAAGGAGTATTAGATCAGGCTTTTCGGTGGCGGCCATGGTGAGTCCTTGTTTGCCGGTGGTGGCCTTAAGGGCATTGTAGCCCTTAATGATAAGCATATCTTCCAGTGAATCGGCCAATTCTGCAGAGTCTTCAATGATAAGAATCTTTTTTGGTGTCATAGTGTCCTAATTGTACAGCAAGCCTC
>JACCDV010129619.1_pt1 | contig 16179 bp, 17 predicted proteins | sample 7446131 | NCBI WGS metagenome assembly JACCDV01 (sample SAMN15323448, study PRJNA562643) | freshwater metagenome | isolation source: river surface water | place: USA:Blue River Watershed | collected 2017-08-17 | reverse complement strand
GACATCCAGTGCCGCGCCAGAAATCTCCCCGGAGTCAAGGGCGGCGAGCAAGGTATCTTGATCGACAACCTCACCCCTGGAAACGTTGACGAGGTAACTGTCGGAGCGCATTGCGGCAAAGACCTCGGTACCGAAAAGCCCCTTGGTCTGATCCGTTAGCGCGCACGCCAAGATCACAAACTTGGCCTTAGGAATCTCCCCCATTAGCGAATCAAAACCCAAGACTTTGGCAATACCAAAAGTCTCAAAGGGTTCTGCTGGGCGATTCCTAATCACCGAGACCTTCGCCCTGAACGGGGCCAGCAGCTTTACTAACTCCTGAGCAATGCCCCCGCCCCCAACAATCAGGACCTCTTCGTCGTAAAGCGAGTCGGCATACTTTTTGCCCCAGGAGGTTGCTCGGACTCGTTGCGGAAGAATGCGGCCGAGCGCCATGGCAAGCATTAGGGCATGCTCAGCAACTGGCTCAGAGTATGACCGCTTGGCACTGGTGAATCGCAGGGGAAGCTGAATGGTGTCCCTGAATGCGTCAACTCCAGCAAAAGGTAACTGCACCCAATCGAGCTGCGGATTCTGCTCTATTGCATCTGCAAGAAGGTCTGGCCTTGCGTAGTCGGTCCAGACCAGTGCCCTAACTTCAGGACCCAACGGGGCTACTTTCCCACCCGAAGACTCGATAGCTTCGAGATAGGCAGGAAATTGCCTCGGCTCTAAAGCAATTAGATTCGACAAAGTTCTTCCTTTGGGTGCTAACGCAAAGCTACCAGCGCCAAGGACTAATTCGCAGCTAGTGCCTCGATTTGAGACTGCACTCGATCGCTAAGTTCGGCAGCCGTTGGCCCGGAAGTTGCACCTGGATAGCCACCATCAAACGTGCCGTGCAATTCTCTGGTTGCAACAACCTCAAAACCACGCTCTGATGCGCCCTTAGCGCTTTCCCAGAGGCAAAGCTCCGATTGAACACCGATGAACTCGAGCTCACTTACACCCAGCGCCCTAAGCCGATCTTCAAGATCCGGAGCCGATTCAAAAACGTTCTGCTGAGTTTTGCGGACCACAAACTCGCTCTCACGTGGAGAGAAAACTAGCTCCCACATCGGCTCCCCGGGAGCATCAAGCTCGTCCTCAGGGCCATCGTTCTGGATGTGAACCACAAGCTCACCCGACTGGCGGGCTGCAAGGATGCGGTCACCAATTCGATGCAGGAGATTTGCGGCATCAGGCAGTGCCCATGGACCGAAAAACATGCCAACCTGAACGTCTACGACTACCAGCGCTTTTGACAAATCAACCTCCAGATAACTCGCCTAAGTCTGGCAGGGTTTAGTGTGGAAACATGACCTGTCCACACTGCAATGTTGCAATCACTGAATCAGACTTCAACTGCCCCGCCTGCGGAAAACTCACCGCTCGCACCCGTGAAGACCTGCAAAGGATCGACCACAAATCAACCAAAGCAATTGGCTGGGGTTTGGTTGGTGTTGGTGCCTTGGGTTTTGTTTTCGTAATCTCCAACAGCTGGACCGAGTGGTTCTCCGGACTGGACTTTGTTGCACCGGCTGCGATTCTCGTTGCCGGTATTGCGACCTTGGCCTGGGCTAAAAAACAGCGCTAGGGATCTAATGCAGTTTGAAATCAGTGGCACGGTCATTGAATGGCGAGGTCCTGCGCCCTTCTATTTTTTGCCAACACCCATTGAAGCGACAGAAGAGATAGAGCTCTATAAGCGGGAACTCACCTACGGCTGGGGCGTGATCCCAGCCACCATAACCATTGGCAAGGTTTCGGTCACCACGGCACTGATACCAAAAGATGGCAGCTTCTACATCCCGCTCAAAGATGCCGTCAGAAAACCGAATGGAATCTCGGTGGGTTCAAAGATTAGCTTGCTGCTTGAACTTGGGAGATGACCCTTTTGTAGGTTCTTCCATAGGAATCTCGGCTCAAGTACCCCATGTCCACAAGCGTCCTGCGGACCAGTGCAAAGTCGTCTACAACCTCGAAGAAAATCTCGTTGATTTGCTTCTCAGAGTATTCAATTCCAGGTGCAATTCTCTCCAGTAGCGCCATTGATAGCTCGATTTTTCGGCTTAGCCTTGAAGGCAGTCTAGGGATCCGACCATTTGCATCCAGATAGGGATTAAAGGTTGCAGGTAAGTTCATGAAATCAGATTATCGCTACTAAGCGAAGAAGTGCGCCCCCCGGGACTTGAACCCGGAACCCACTGATTAAGAGTCAGTTGCTCTGCCGATTGAGCTAGAGGCGCAACGGTGCAAAAGCATACCAGTTGAATTAGCCAAGCCGCAAAGGTGAATTTTTGGCAACGCTATTGGCGAACTTCTATTTGAAGCACGGTGCGATTGCCTAATCTATTGTCAGGGCGAAAGGACTGAGGTGACTGAGAACGTTCAGCGGTTAGAAGCGGGTGCCAAGGCTCCAGCATTTTCTGCCCCTAATCAAGACGGCGTAAAAACCTCCCTCGCTGACCTATTGGGCTCAAAGGCCATTCTCTACTTCTATCCGGCTGCGGGAAGCCCTGGCTGCACCAAGGAAGCAGCAGACTTCCAAGAAGCACTCCCTGAGTTTGACAAGCTTGGCTACAGAATCGTTGGCATCTCCCCCGACAGCGTAGAGCGAATCAAGAACTTTGAAGATGCCCACGACCTAACCTTCACTTTGCTCAGTGACACCGAAATGACAATGCACAAGGCTTTCGGTGCTCATGGCGAGAAGTCTCTTTATGGTCGGATTTACCGCGGTGCATTGCGATCAACAATTGTGCTCGATGAAACTGGCACCGTTAGTCACGCCATGTACAACGTGAAGGCCACTGGCCACACCAATATGCTTCTAAGGAAGCTGGCTTAGTCTTTACCAAACTCTATGCGGACCTGCTTAGAGAACAGAAGGTAGAAAACTAACGCGGCTGGAACCAGCAAGACAATACCGATAGCCGCTGAGCCAAACTCTCCAGAGAAGCTAGCTGTGCCGATTGCGGCCACCAAAAGCTGCAGAATCATGCCAGGGGTGTGTGCCCAGGTCTTCTTCTGAAAGAGACCTAGTGTCACGTTTGTGGACCAAATCCCAGCGGCAACTAGCATGCCGATTAGAAACAATGCACTCACCAAGGAAGTGCGGTCCCCTGAGAGCGTGGCCCAGATTGCCCATGCGGTAATCACCCAGATCGAAGCGCTTTGCAAGCCAACGATGGTGGCTGCTGTCAGAAGTCTTGGGTTCATGCTCTCAATTTTGGGTCTTGATTTCTTGGGCTGGCTGTGAAACGATTTCACCCGTTGCACAAGTGACTTTACCCGATTCGGGTACCTCCTGTTTCGACCCCTAGGAATAACAGAACACTATGGATATGCAGTGGCTAAACCAGGCCCGATGCCTCAATGAAGACCCTGAACTCTTCTTCCCAGTAGGCAACACGGGACCCGCTCTCGAGCAAATCGAGCAGGCAAAGTCAATCTGCAGGCAGTGCAATGTTTCTTCTCAGTGCCTCGAGTACGCAATCAAAGAGAACCAGGACACCGGAGTTTGGGGTGGCCTGAGTGAAGATGAGCGCCGTTCATTGAAGCGTCGCTATGCAAGGGCTCGCCGCGCAGGCTAAATAGGAATCTCTATCGTCACCTTGGTACCGCCGCGAATAGGTGAAGTCCAGTTGATTTTTCCTCTTAGTTCAGATTCCACCAGGGTTCGGATAATCTGAGTCCCAAGCCCCGAGCCTATTTTCCCTTCGGGAAGTCCCACACCATCGTCTTGCACCTCAATAAAGAGATGGCTCTTGTCTCGTTCTGCGAAAACCGAAATCGTTCCGCTGCGATCTGAGAGTCCGTGCTCAACGGCATTCGCGACAACCTCGGTCAGGACAAGTGCTAGCGGAGTAGAGCGCGCAGCCTGCATGTCTCCGAAACTACCCTTGAACTCAGTTTTGACTGTCGTGTGATATCCGGCAATGTCTGGAATCAACAGAAGTATGCGCTTGAAGATCTGATCGAAGGAGACCTCCTGGTCAATGCCCTCGGACAAGACATCGTGCACGACAGCAATCGCGCTCACCCTTCGCTGCGCTTGAGAGAGCGACTCCTTGACCTCTTCGGAGTTAGTTTGCCGGGACTGGATCCTGAGTAGCGATGCCACCGTCTGTAGGTTGTTTTTGACCCGGTGATGTATCTCACGAATCGTGACGTCTTTGGTCAGTAGCTCTCGCTCGCGAGACCGCAGCTCTGTTACATCGCGGCAAAGCACAATCGCCCCAATCCGATCCCCTTGGCGCAGCAGCGGGATCGATCGAGCGGCGATTGTGTAGTTTGCAAACTCGATGTCAGTGCGCCAGGCAGCCTTGCCGGTTAGAACCAAGGGCAAACCTTCATCGATCTGCACAAGCGAGGACTGGGTTGAGGTCACGGACTCAGCTAGTAGCCGCCCCTCAAGCTCCCCCTCAATGCCTGCTCTGTTGAAAATTGAAAGTGCATTTGGCGATGCAAAGACGATTCGCCCAGCTTGATCTAGGCGCACAAAGCCATCATTGGCTCTTGGAGCACCTCGTTTGGCAGCGGTTCCGGCCTCCGGGATTGGGAAACTGCCGGCAGCAACCATCTCAAGCAGCTGGGTCGCGCACTCGTTGAAGTTGAGTTGCAAGCGGTTGGTATAGCGAGGCTGGGAGAGGTTGGTGTGGCGGGAAATGACAGCCAAAGGCTCTTCGCTGCCGGGGGCCATGACCGGATACGCGGCGATTCTCGAGTTTGAGCCTTCGACCAAGGTGGTTTCTGGAGCAACCTGGGCAGTCCCGGATGACCAGGCAGCTTCAATAATCTCGAGCCAGTCATACCTTGGGGAACTTGCAGTTATGTCTCTATAGAAAAGTGTCGGAGCAGTGGATGGCCTGGCGTGCGCATGGGCTTGCAGCTTGCCCCGACTTGGCACCCACAGCACCAAATCGGCGAACGCCATGTCGGCAACAAGCTGCCAATCCGCCAATAGCTGGCGAAGCCATGGTTGCTCAATCGCCTCGGTGCTCACGATTTTGAAGTTTAGTCCGCTCTGAACTGACATCAATCGCCAGTCTTCTAATCGCCTCACGCAGTTTCGATTTCTGAGCTGAGGCAATCAGTGGCTGACCCTTTAGCAAAGCCAGGTCAACCGATTGAGGATCGTCGGGAAGAAGGTATGGCAGCTCTTTTTTTGCTAGAGAGTAAATCGCATCCTTCAACTGACGCTCTGGGTTGTGCCCCAGGGCACTCTGGCGCACTCGATTTGCCACAGCCCAGAAATCGAAACTTGCTTGCCTGATGTCCCAAAGGAAACGATTTACCCCGACGGGATCTGCACTAAATATCCCCAGGACAAGATCGGATGCGCCGACCACCCCAACCGTTGACTGATTTCTAGGCGTAGCGCTCTCAGGACCGTAAATCCCAGGCTCGAGGGGGCTCGCCAGATCAACAACCACAAAATCGAAACTCTCCCGAGCTATTCTCAAAAGCCCTTCGGCGGCATCAAACTCAGCCCAGCGCACGGGAGAAACCACTCCAGCAAGAAACCGAAGGTTTCGAGTGCCAAAGCTCAGCTCCTCACTGAGGCGCTCGAGTTCTAGAGAATCTAGTCTTTCCTGCCGTGCTAGGCGAAGAGCTGCTAGAACGCCCCCTGAGGGCTTTAGGACCCCGAGTGCGGCACTGAGCGAAGGTGAGTAGCTGTCGCCATCAACAAGGAGAACTGAGTGACCCAAACTAGCCAGCTCAAAAGCCAGGTTTAGCGAGATTGTGCTTTTGCCTGAGCCGCTAGAACCCCAAATTGAGATGACTCTGCCGTCAGAAACCGCGGGTTCAGAAAGTTTTCTGTCCGGCTGGGTTGGAACTTGAAAGATTGTCATGACAGCGGCAGAAGATAAAGATCGGCCTCTGCTGAGATTGACTCAAGCAGAAGAAGTGACTGATCCCAGCTGATTCTTATTTCAACCTCAGGCAGCTCGGCGGCAAATAGACCCTCGCCGTAGATCAGGTCAAGAACCTCTGCCCGCGCCACCAAGCGCTCGACCCTGGGACCTTCCTCCTGCTCAGCAACTTGCCAAATAGCCACCTTTGCACCGGGTGTCACTTGCGCAGACGGCTTGAGTTTTGGGGTGATTCGCATTGAGGTTAGGTTCGGATTGGTTTCAAATGTCAGATCAGCACGACTTAGCAACTCACCCGGCCTAATGACCCTCGAGACACCAACGCCGGGTTCTAAATCGGCAGCAAGTAGGTAACTGTCAGAGACCTCTCCTAGGTCCACAGGGACTTGCCGCACGGAATCGATAGAGATCGGCACCCCTGGCTTGAGCGCCGCAGTTGCAACAAGGTATTCCGGGACTGGTCGCATAAGCGCCACAGCAATAAAGGCAAACGCCACTAGGACAAAACCCATGAGTATTAGGAACCAGTTGGGCAATCTGCGCCCGTATCTAACAGCCATCCAAAGCCTCGCTTTCGGATGTATGGTGACAACTTTTTCCGGAAGCTGCTTTGAGTTATCCACAGCGCTGGGAGGAAATAATCAAGTCCCCAAAAGTTATCCACAGATTTTGTTCTGCCCCCTTTTCATGGGTCTTGAAAGACTGCAAACTGCTACGACCTGACAGAAGGGGGAAAGATGACTAACAAGCAGGTAGCTGCTCCATTACCAGAGCCCGCAAACTTCTTCGCCGTAATTTCAACCGCATATGTTGAGGTTCTGGCGGGGGTGAGAAGACCAGAGCAATTGTCGCGGTGGCTCACCGAGCGCACTTACTACGAGGTGTGTCAACGCGCAGCGCGAGAAGCCAGAGCTCGGCAACTCACCGGACTCAAGCTCAGACCAGAGGTATCACTTCGCTCAAGTAAGACTTTTCTCACCACAGTCCACGCTTACCAAGGGGTGGTTGTGCTCCGCGTGGGGCGGGCAACAAAGGCAGTTTCGATCAGAGCTGAAAAGGTCAACGAGCGCTATCGAATTACTGACCTAAACCTGATTTAGCCCTTGAAGAACGAGCTGCCGGCTTGACCCTTTTTCGGGGCAGGGGTTGCCTTTGGCGCTGGCGGGGCAGGACGCTGCGGCTCTGCCCTCACAGTCGCACTACCCTGCTCTGAAGGAGCAGTGTAGGTCAAGCCCTGAGGCATGGCCTGAGCCTGAGGCTCTGCAACGGCCTGACGAACCTCAACGTTAAAGAGGAACTGGACTGCCTCTTCACGAATGCCAGCCATCATGTCCCCGAACATGTTGTAACCCTCGCGCTGGTACTCAACCAGTGGGTCGCGCTGAGCCATTGCACGAAGACCGATTCCCTCCTTGAGGTAATCCATCTCGTAAAGGTGGTCGCGCCACTTGCGGTCAATCACTGAAAGCATCACTCGACGCTCAAGCTCTCGCATGAGCTCCTCGCCAACCTCATCGGTGCGCTTGCGGTAGGCAAGCTTTGCGTCCGAGATCAGTTCATCGATGAGCCACTGCTTGGTCACCTTGGAGCGAGATCCGGCTTCTTCCAGCACTTCGCTGACTTCAATGCCAACCGGGTAAATCACCTTTAGTGCGGTCCAGAGCTCTTCCAGATCCCAATCTGCCTCGTTGTCCACAAGAGTTGCAGTTACGTTGTCAGCTATGACCTTCTCCAAGAACTCGTGGAAGGTTGCAGAGATGTCATCGCCCTGCAAAATGTGACGGCGATCGCCGTAGATTGCCTCACGCTGACGGTTCATAACATCGTCGTACTTAAGAATGTTCTTGCGGATCTCCGCGTTGCGGGATTCAACCTGAGACTGCGCGGATGCAATGGCTCGAGAGACCACCTTGGATTCAATAACTGAATCATCAGGTACCGAGGATCGGTTCATCAAGGCCGCAGCAGCGCCCGAGTTGAAAAGGCGCATTAGGTCGTCGGTTAACGATAGGTAGAACCTTGATTCACCAGGGTCACCCTGACGACCCGAACGACCACGAAGCTGGTTATCGATTCGACGAGACTCGTGACGCTCGGTTCCCAAAACGTAGAGACCACCGACTGCCAAAACCTTTTCAGCCTCAATGGCAACCTCAGACCTAACCTTCTCAAAGATCTCGTCCCAAGCTTTCTGGTACTTTTCTGGCTCAGCGCTTGAGTCAATGCCCAACTTGCTCATCTGAGCAACCGCCAAGAACTCGGCGTTACCACCAAGCATGATGTCGGTTCCACGCCCTGCCATGTTGGTGGCTACGGTAACAGCGCCGAAACGACCAGCCTGGGCAACGATGATTGCCTCTCGAGCGTTGTTTTTCGCGTTCAAAACTTCGTGCTTTACGCCTCGCTTAGCCAAAAGCTTGGAGAGGTATTCGCTCTTCTCAACGCTGGTGGTTCCAACCAGCACTGGCTGACCGATGGCGTGGCGGGCCGCAATATCCTCCACAACCATCGCAAACTTGACCTCTTCATTTTTGTAGATCAGGTCTGACTCATCTTTACGAACCATTGGTCGGTTGGTTGGAATCGGAACTACACCCAGCTTGTAGGTTGACATGAACTCCGCAGCCTCAGTCTCAGCAGTACCGGTCATTCCCGATAGCTTCTGATACATCCTGAAGTAGTTCTGCAGCGTAATGGTTGCCAGGGTCTGGTTCTCGGCCTTGATGGCAACGCCCTCTTTGGCCTCAATTGCCTGGTGCATACCTTCGTTGTAGCGACGTCCGGCAAGGATTCGGCCGGTGTGCTCGTCAACGATCTGAACCTCGCCGTCAACCACAACGTAGTCGCGGTCCTTGCGGAAGAGCTCTTTAGCCTTGATTGAGTTGTTCAAGAAGGAGATCAGCGGCGTATTTGCGCTCTCGTAAAGGTTTTCAATTCCAAGGCAGTCCTCAACCTTGTCAATGCCCGACTCCAAGACACCGATAGTTCGCTTTTTCTCGTCGACTTCGTAGTCAACCTCAGGCTCCAGGGTCTGAACTAGCTTTGCAAAGACGCCAAACCAGCGGTTGACATCCGCTGCCGCTGGCCCAGAGATAATCAACGGGGTTCGGTCTTCATCGATCAGGATCGAGTCTTTCTCTTCCACGATGGCATTGATATGTCCTCGCTGAACCAGATCTAGCTTTGACAGTGCCATGTTGTCGCGCAGGTAGTCAAAACCAAACTCATTGTTGGTGCCATAGGTGATGTCGCACTCATACTGCGCACGCCTGGTCTGAGGGTCCTGCCCGGAAATCAAGCATCCGGTGGTCATTCCCAAAGCACGGAAAACTCGACCCATCAGCTCTGACTGGTAACCAGCCAAAAAGTCATTAGTTGTGACAACGTGAACACCGCGAGCTGGAATGGCGTTTAGGTATGCGGCAGTGGTGGCAACCAAAGTCTTACCCTCACCGGTTTTCATCTCGGAGATGTTGCCCAGGTGCAAAGCAGCTCCACCCATTAGCTGGACATCAAAGTGGCGAAGACCGATGGTGCGGCGGGCAGCTTCGCGCACTGCAGCAAAGGCTTCAGGCAGCAATTCATCAAGGGTTTCGCCAGCGGCATATCGCTCACGGAATGAGCGAGTCTCATCGCGAAGCTCTTCGTCGGTGAGGGTCTGGAAGTTTGGCTCTAGGGCGTTGACCTCCTCAGCAATTGAAGCGAGCTTCTTTAGAAGCTTTCCTTCGCCGGCACGCAACAACTTGTCAAGAAATGACGCCAAAATTATCTCCCTCGCGGATACGAAGCAATTCTACTGTTAGAGCTCCCCTACTGGGACAGTGAGATCAATCCGTAGTTCCAGCCTTTTCGGCGATACACCACAGAAGGGCGCGAGGTTGCTGAGTCGATAAACAAAAAGAAGTCGTGGCCAACCAGTTCCATTTTCGTCACCGCATCCTCTGGGGACATCGACTCCGCTTCGAACTCTTTGGAGCGGATTACCACCGGTGAGTAGTCCTCTGGCTCTGGGGCCTCGGAGTGCTCATGAGCCACATCCGGGGCATCGATGTCAATCGGCTTGATGTCAATTTGGGCAAAATCCGCAGCAGTGAGCTCGCTAACCCCAAGATTCTTATGGCCGCCACCGCGGTGGATTTTCTGTTTATCGGATGCTCGACGCAAGCGCTCCAGAAGCTTGGAAAAGGCCATGTCAAAGGCGGAAAACTTGTCAGGGGATCTGGCTTCTGCCCTGACCACATGGCCAGGGACATAAACGGTGAGTTCAACCTGATCCTCAACACCCGCCGAGCGATGCTCGTGCCGTGTGACCTTGATGTTCAATTCTTGAGGTTTATGGGCGAGCTGGGAAACTTTTCCCGCCTTGTCAGAGACATACTCTTTGAACCGCTCTGACACTTTGAGGTTTCTGGCTGAGATTCTTAGTTCCATTTTTTGACCTCCTAAAGAGCACCATCGCTCTAATAAAAACCTACGCCTGATTTCGGTGTCGTGGGTCAGATTCCAACAATCTTCTAGCCACCACACAGAAACCCGTGACAACTCCTCCAGCCTGAGTTACCGCCCGCGACATCTCTTGAATCGTCGCGGATGTAGTCATTACATCGTCAAAAAGAAGCACCGACTTCCCCACTAAGGGTCCTGATTTGAATGAGCCGGCAAGGTTTTGGGCCCTCTGCCTGGCATTGAGCTTTCGCTGATCAATCGGTTGCCTACTTAGGCTCAAGCTTCTTATCTCCAAAGGCTGCCTTAGCTTTTGGAGAATCAGCTTGGTGGGGACAAAGCCGCGCCTTCGGTAAGCGCTTCTTGAACTCGGCGGATGGACCAACAAATCTGCGCTCAACCAGGGCGGTGTTTTGGTTAGAGGTTGAGCTATCTCTGACAAGTCTTTTGCCAATGCGGTAATTGAGCGATCTTTGTAAGCCGCGAAGACCTTTAGAAGCTGGTCATCAAGGTCGAGAGAGTAGAAACCTGCAATGCCACCAGCTGATTCGGCGATTGGCTCACGGCCAGCAAAGTGGCTGGCGCAGCAAAGGATCCCCTTGGTCCCGCAAACCTGGCAGCTAACTGGAGCCAAGAGGTTTAGGAATTTGTTCAACATGAGGTGACACTGCCAAGAAAAGTCATGCTCCGCAAAGCAGTGCCTAGAAGCTGTGGAGAACTTTCTTACCTGGCGCTTGTGATGTCGACAACACCCGATGCCACTCGACGCCAAGACCCACCGCTGAGAGTCCAAACCTCTGCCGAGTCACTGAGGAGGTAGTTAGTGAAGCTCGAGGGTCCGGAAATCAGTTTTACGCCAACAATAGGAGGCGTTGAAAGCTGTACTCGTTGGCCAGCGAGGGGGTATTCACTGAGAGTGGTCTGGCCTGTGATTGAACTCTCTAAAACCCTCAACGCGACTTGAGACTGCCACGTGAAAGACAGTGGAACGCCCTGGGTCGTGGAAATCGTAATTCCACGGCTGAGTAGTGAAGGGCGAGATCGGACATCGCGAGAGACTGTGAGGACTTCAACACGAGGGCGGTCTTGACCATCCAGCAAAACTGCCATCCGAGCTCCATCTGAGCTGAGCTCTGCCTCAAGGCGGTTACCGAGTGCTGGGAGCACCAGAGACTGCACCAGCTCAAGTCGGTCGTAGATTTCAATTGCTGAGCCCGAGCTTCTCGGAACCACCCAAATCAAGCCGTCGGGATCAAACGCCAGGGCTGCTATTTCAGTCTGCTCTGTCAGCAGTTCAGTTCGGGTAGAGACGCCACTGCCGCTGAGCAGATACACACCTGTTGGTGTGGCAAAAACAATCTGGTTGGTGAGAGCGTTTGTGGCAATCATCGTTGGCTCGAACCTGTCAGCAAACACAGCTGTTCCCGGCAGTGCCTCTTGGCCGCCAACCAGTCGGAAAACCCCCTCGGCCAAAGCGATACCAGCCGAGCCATTTCGAAGCGGCTGTATCGAAGTTGGGGCAATATCCTGAGGCGAAGAGTTGACGTAGATGGCAACTTCGTTGACTCCGGAAAGTTGCAACAAGGTCGCCCTGAGTTGAGTAAGCATCAACCGTCGACCAATCGCGTCGGCCGACAAAGCAGTGGTGTCAAAGTCCACTTGAGCCACTCCGTCTTCAACCCTTACTGCGTCAATAGTCAGCTTGGTACCGACCGGAATCGCAGTTTGGATGGCAGGTGCCATCCAGCTGGATGGACCATCCAGCAGTGCGTTCACCAAGCGTGTTCCGGTGGAGGCTCGGGAAGGGAACCATCGCGAATCTGCAACGAGTCGCTTTTGTTGCGAGTCGAAGAAGTAGACGCTGTAAGGCTTGAAAACTACGGCAAAGACCGGTGGCGTTACAACCGTGAGATTCGGTGCGGAAGCGATGCGCCATTGACCCTCTTCGCGAACAAGCTGGAAACGCAAGGAGACCGAGTCTGTTGACCCTGGTTCTTGGTACCGACCGTGTTCGTCGAGCCTGGCATTGATGCTCAATGTCACGACCTGCAAACCGTTACCGGACTCTCTAAACTGCGGAGCCCCGCTTCGGATTAGAACCGCTGCGTCGGGATTCCAGCGCTGTGAAAAGTCACTGGTCAAAAAGGAGCGCGCAACCGAGTAGTCATTTTGAGGGCCAGTGCCTGCTGCTAGAAAGCCGCTGACGATCTCCTGGTGGCTGGCATCTTGAGCTGGGCCAGATGGGGTGTAGTAGGCAAACTCCTGATCGCTCTGCGTCGCAATTTCGGGGCCAGTTCTAACATCCAGCTGGGTCGGGATCTGTGCACATCCTGCGAGCATCGCGAGTGCTAGTAATAGAGCTAGTTTTCTCATGGCTCCACCGACCTAGGGGGCAAAGGAAGCGGTGAGTTTGCGATCACGGCATCGACCCGCTTGGGCAAAGTTAGGCGGAAGCTGGAGCCTCGCTTGGGCTTAGACCAAACCTGTAGCCAACCTCGGTGCAAAATGGCATCTTCTTTGGCAATTGCTAGTCCAAGCCCAGTTCCACCCACTGATCGCTGCCTGGCGGGGTCGGCCCTCCAGAATCGATCGAAAATTCGCTCGAGCTGCTGCTTGGTCATTCCGACACCAGAGTCTGTGACACTCACAGCAACAGCATTCTGATTCTCGCCGACCTCGACTCTAATGGGTCGGCCCTCACCATGCTCAACGGCGTTGGAAAGCAGATTTACCAACAAGCGCTCAATGCGTTTAGCGTCAAACTCAGCTTCGACTGGGCCCGAGGGGAGACTGATTTGAATTTCAGTCTGCATGCTAATCGCCAGTGGTTCGATGTTTGCGATGGCAGCACCAACCACGGCATTGAAGTCCCGGGGCTCAATCTCTGCCTGGACTGCTCCCGCGTCATAGCGAGAGATTTCCAACAGGTCTGCAAGCAGTCTCTCGAAACGCTCAATCTGAGCCTGCATTAGCTCGGCAGATCTAGAGAGTGCTGGGTCGAGTCGATCACGATTTCCAAACAACACCTCACCCGCAAGCTTGATTGTGGTGAGCGGGGTCCGTAGTTCGTGAGAAACATCAGATACAAATCTGCGCTGCATTTTTGAAAGTGAATCAAGTTTCTGAATCTGCTGCTGGAGGTTGCCCGCCATCTTGTTAAACGACCCTGCCAGCTGGGCGATAACGTCGGCACCCTTTTCCGTTAGACGCTCATCCAGCTGACCTTCAGCCAATAGTTCGGCCGCAGCCGCTGCCTTCTCCACTGGTCTAACCACCCTGCGGGTTACGAAGTAGCTAACACCCGCGATAATGAAAACTAGAAAGACCCCGCCAAGTGCGAGTGCGTTTTGAACCAATTCGAGCGCCTCTTGCTCTGGACTGAGATCAAAGACCAGGTAAAGCTCGAAGTTTCCTGCCAGCGGAATGCTGATTGGCGCGCCAACCGTTAGGCCCGGGACAACTTCTGAGCCACGAACTAGCGACACCGGCGTGTAGCTCAAAACTTCTGGGTTTGCCCTCACCTGCTCGCGCAACTGCTCTGGAATGCTCGCTAAATCAAGATCAGGGGAAATAGGCGATTGAAAAAGATCAAGCTGGGCCTGACCCGGGCTGCGCAGAAGTGCAACCTGGCGATTGGCTGATGACCCGGTGATTTGTAGCGAAGGGACCACTGAGTTGATCAGAGTTTGTAGGGCAGTCTCATCCGATAAAGAAGCCGCCGCAATTGTGTTTTGAACACTGCCAATAGCCCGCTCTGTCTCAGAAAGAACTTGATCGACTCTGTTTTGATAGAAGGAGTTAGCCAGCGAGTAGGAGAGGAAACCACCGAGGGTGATAAGCGCCACCAAGCTCAAGCCAAGTGTGGTTAGAACAGCCTTGGCGGTTAGTGATTTACGAAGCCAGTTCACGCAGTTTCTGTGCCGACTCGGTAACCGTGACCACGGACAGTAAGGACAAACTTTGGATTTTCTGGGTCAACCTCAACCTTTGAGCGAAGGCGCTGCACGTGCACATTCACAAGCCGGGTGTCTGCCTTGTACTGGTATCCCCAGACCTGCTCCAAAAGCATTTCTCTAGAGAAAACCTGCTGTGGCTTTGATGCCAGGGTGTGCAGCAGTTTGAACTCAAGCGGAGTCAAAGATATCTTCACGTCTCCACGCTTGACCTCGAAGGATCTTGGATCCAGGCTGAGCACGCCAATCTGGATGTTTGCGCCCTCTTCGCCAATAGGTCGAAGGCGGGCTTTGATTCTGGCGAGGAGCTCTGCGCCGTTGTGAGGTTTGACCACGTAGTCGTCAGCGCCTGCCTCTAGACCTCGAACCACATCTTCGGTCTCTCCCTTAGCTGTGAGCATGATGATAGGGACTCCACTGGTGGCGCGAATCTGCTCACAAACCTCAATGCCAGACTGGCCGGGAAGCATGATGTCGAGCAAAACCAAATCGGGAGAATGGGTGTTGAAGGCAGCTATAGCGCTCAGGCCATCAGCGGCAAAGGAGGGTTGATAGCCGGCCCCAGAGAGCACCAGGCCAACCATTTCGCGCAGTGCATCGTCGTCGTCAACGACCAAAATCTTGTGAGACACCGCGACCTCCCTGCTAGTAGCGGTAGTGCTCCACTTTATACGGACCATCCACTGCCACGCCAATGTACCGTGCTTGAGATGGGGTTAGCTTAGTCAACTCCACACCAAGTGCGTCAAGGTGCAATCTAGCAACCTTCTCATCCAAATGCTTGGGAAGAATGTGCACCCCGAGCCCATACTCACTTGCTCTTTGATAAAGCTCAATCTGAGCCAGCACCTGATTAGAGAACGATGTGCTCATAACAAACGACGGGTGACCAGTTGCGTTGCCAAGGTTCATCAATCGACCCTCGGAAAGAATCAGAACTGCCTTACCGTTTGAGAGCCGCCACTCGTGAACCTGCGGCTTGATCTCAATCTTCTGAACCCCTGGCATCTTCTGAATGCCTGCCATGTCGATCTCATTGTCGAAGTGGCCAACGTTCGCCAAAATTGCAAGGTTCTTCATCTGTAGCAGGTGCTCTGGGCCGATGATGTTTTCGTTCCCAGTGGCAGTAACGAAGATGTCCACCTGATCAATCACAGACTCAAGGGTTGCGACCTGGAAACCATCCATCGCCGCCTGAAGTGCACAGATTGGGTCTACCTCGCTCACGATAACTCGAGCACCCTGACCCCTAAGCGCTTCCGCGCAGCCCTTACCAACATCGCCATAGCCAGCAACGAAGCAGACTTTGCCGCCCATCAAGACATCAGTCGCGCGATTCAAGCCATCTGGAAGTGAGTGGCGAATTCCGTACTTATTGTCAAACTTTGACTTGGTGACAGCGTCGTTGACGTTTATAGCCGGGAAAAGTAGTTCTCCCCGCTTGAAGAATTCATAGAGACGGTGGACACCGGTTGTGGTCTCCTCAGAGACCCCGATGATGTCCTTCGAGATTCTCGTGAAGTAGCTGGAGTCGCGCTTTAGCGACTCAGCGAGAACTCCTAGAACCACTGCGTACTCTTCAGAGTCATCCACTCCGGCCGGAGGAACTGAACCCGCTGCTTCAAACTCGACGCCCTTGTGCACGAGCATCGTCGCATCGCCACCATCGTCCAAGATCAGGTTTGGGCCATCAAAACCCTGTGCGGAGAAGTCAAAAATCTTCTCGGTGCACCACCAGTACTCTTCAAGACTCTCGCCCTTCCAGGCAAAAACCGGAGTTCCCTTGGGGTCTTGAGTGGTCCCATTTCCAACAACAACAGCCGCAGCCGCTTCGTCCTGGGTTGAGTAAATGTTGCAGCTCGCCCAGCGAACTGATGCTCCTAGAG
>JACCDV011300136.1_pt1 | contig 16193 bp, 18 predicted proteins | sample 7446131 | NCBI WGS metagenome assembly JACCDV01 (sample SAMN15323448, study PRJNA562643) | freshwater metagenome | isolation source: river surface water | place: USA:Blue River Watershed | collected 2017-08-17 | reverse complement strand
TGATTTATGGTTTGCCATAGCTGTTTATATAATTAATCTCATTAAAAAATGCAGCCCATAGGAGAATCGAACTCCTGTTTCAAGGATGAAAACCTTGCGTCCTAACCACTAGACGAATGGGCCAAAATGTCAAAACCCCAGAATTTGGGATTGCAAATATAGTAGGAATTTCTTGAAGCGCAAGGGCGCTTGCTATTTTTTTTAAGAAAATTCTGGGTCGTCAGAACTCATTTTAAAACCTAGACGCTTGCCTGTTTTAAGTTTGAGCTGCTCTCCCATCATAAAAATCTGACCAACACTCACATTATCCATGTATTCAAAAGGCGGAATATAGAGGTCGAATTGCAAGGCATAAGCAAAGGCCATTTGGGCAATCAATTGCAATATTTGCTCTGAAAGCACCATGTGTTGTGGGTCGCTGAAGGTGGCGCCCAAAGATCCTTTTCCTTCAATGAAAAAATGACGTTCGTGATTAACGAAAATACGCGCAATTAAATTCCCCATGTCGTCTAGGCGATTTTGCTGCATCGACTCCGCTAAAAAATTGTAAATGTGAATAGTTCCAAAATAACCATTGTTTGGATCAGCTTTGAAGTAAGCCGTACCCCACAACGGATTGGAGTCAGGAAGACGAAAAACGTTGTGATGAAGATTGAAAACCAGCACATCGCTCCCGATGTAAACGTGAAATTCGTGGTCACCTCTGTCTTTTACCCAAAGTCTGACGCGCTCATCGGTAATTACTGTCTTGAGCGCAACCAACTCTTGATCGATTAAAGTGCGGAGTTGTGCAAACACAAGTTCGATGTCGTCGGCGATATCTTGTTTGAGCGCTGATTTGTGTAACAATATATCGATGAGATGTTGTCGGTTAGTAGCGATAGGATCGTTTGTGACTTTTTTCTTCATGGCACTATTTTTGTTGCTAAAAATAACGCAAATACAGGAATTTAGGCGCTAAAGTCTATAAAACTTTGAGTTGTATTGCCAAAAAATGTTTAATTTTGAGAAAAGCGCATCTTACTGCGCCCTAACTATGAAAAAGCGCATTTGGTTTATTATCAATCCCATTTCAGGTGTTCGCCGCAAAGACGACATCCCTGCGCTCATCCGTCGTTTCTTAGACCACGACACATACGCTTTCGAAATACAATACACTAAATACAAAGGTCACGCCATTGAAATTGCACAAGAGGCAGTTCAGCTCGGGATCGACATCGTTTGTGCTGTAGGCGGCGACGGCTCGGTTCATGAAGTCGGCACCACACTCATCGGTACCAATACAAGCCTTGCCGTCATACCAATTGGTTCAGGCAACGGACTTGCGCGCCACATGTTTATACCGCGCAACATCAAAAAAGCGATCCAAACCATCAACCTCAACCAACAAATCATCATGGATACCGTCATGGTCAATGACCAACCCTTCCTTGGTGTTGGCGGTTACGGACTTGATGCCGTTATTGCCAAAAAGTTCGACGAAGACCACAAACGCGGCTTCTGGACCTACGTCAAGCATGTGTTCAAGGAGTTCTTCCGTTACAACCCTATGAACATCTCCATCGATACCAACGGGCAAATCAAAAAACTTCCGGTCGTGCTTTGCACCATTGCTAACACTTCTGAGTTCGGCAATGGCTTTAAAGTATCGCCAAAATCAGATGCCACCGACGGCAAGCTAGAACTCTTTTTGCTCAAGCCCTTTTCTCTCTTTGGCATTCCAAAAATGATTTTTCAGTTTTTCACAGGTCGCTCAGATCAATCTAGCTACGCAGAGGTAATCTCTTTTAAGAATGCTAAAATTTCTTTGCCGAATGGCTTCGCACATCACGACGGCGAACCAATTACCGTCATGCGCGAACTCAATGTGCGCGTCGTACCACACTCACTTCATATCATCGTAGGTCAAAAATAATGGCTCTTCCCTTTCAATTAGAACTCGAGGCCATGTTGGCCCAACTTGCTCAACTCAACAAAAATACCACACCTTCCTGGGGTCAAATGAATGCCCAACGCATGGTAGAACATCTTGCAGATGCGCTTTATATGTCTGTTGGCAAAGGCGATTATTCATTAGAAGTGCCTGCAGACCGCATTGAACGCATGCAAGCTTGGCTAGAAACCGACAAACCCATGGCTAAAGATGTTCAAGTAACTTTTGCTACACCAGAAACACCATTGCGCAACGACGAACTCGAAACCGCAATTGATGAGTTCACTGATGCCTTCTTGACATTTGAAGAATGGTACGAGGAAGACGCAAGCCGTACAGCCCTCCACCCTTTTTACGGACAGCTCAACTATGGGCAATGGCAGCGCTTACATACCAAGCACTTTATGCACCATTTTGAACAATTTGGCCTGATCTAGCTGGGCTTTCTTTTGGAACTTTCATTAACAAAAGAATTTTAGATGCGTCATCCGCTCTTACTTGCTTTAGCTATAGGATTTACACTAGGCACCCTCAATCACTTTTACCTCAAATCCAAGGGACACAAAAGTAGCGCACAGTGGTTCATGCAAGTTGTGGTGTTTTTTGCTTTAGCTTTTAGTGTCTTGAAGTTTTTGAGGTAAATAAACCACCTCTCCACCTCTTACTACTTCCCAAATTTCAAAAATGGAATAAACCTCGGAACGCGTTTTTGATAATCTTTATAGGCCGAATACTTGTTGCCAGAGAGCTCCTCGGAGAAGTCAGAGCTGCCTTTGAAAAGAATCAACAAAAGGACGCACCCACCGATGGTCCAGTTGATCCATTGACCTGTCGCATTGACGCTGAACAAATAGAAAATAACCCAAATACTTTGCTCCATGGCGTAGTTAGGGTGGCGCACAATACTCCATAAGCCTGTGGATACAAACCCTATCTCGTAGTCGCCTAAAGGCTCACCCGCTTTGATGCGGCGGTGCTTTTCTGTTTGGAAATCATATTGCTGTTGGTCAGCAATGTATTCAATAACCACTGCCAACAACATCAGTGCAGCCAGGAGATAGTCGATCATGTTCAGTTGTTGATTGGTATTCTTAGATAACGTAGCTAAAATGGGAACTGTAAATGAAAAAATCAGGATGTTTTGATAGGCTGATATAAAGAACAAATTGAAAAGTCCCCAAATAAACTTATTGTTAAAACCGGGACGATTGCGCAATGCTTCCCAACGATAATCTTCTTCGCCAGCCCAAAAACGCAAGGTATAAGCACCGCGTCGGGCAAAATTGAAAGTGAGGCGTGCACCCCAAATTGTGACTAAAATAGCCATGAGAACCATGCGTTCTGACAATTCTGGGGCCAAAAAAGTCATATGCCAGACGTAATATATGGGCACGATACTCCAAAGTTTGTCGACTTGCGAGTTATTGCGAGAGATTTCACCGACCACAAAACAATAGGCAATGACAATTCCAACAGGCAAATACATTTGGCCTAAGATGTCGTATTGAAGTACGCTTGGCGTATAACCAAAGTTGAGACAAATGAGTGGTGCAACCACAACGGTAAAGATCAAAAGTAAAATAGTGAGTAGCATGTTTACGTAAATTTAGGTTCACATTAAGAAACGTGAAGATGGGTTAGGTTCCGAAATTAACAAAAATCTTTAAGATTTCGCAAAAGGGAGTTTGGCAACATGAGCTGCTTCGATAAGCGCTTGTTGGGTCCGATGAAATGCCACACCGTAATCCGCATTTTTAACCCAACACTTTACTCTGATTTCTATGCCTGCCTCAGTGAGTTGTTGAACACCAACAATAGGTTCTGGCTTTTGGAGCACCCGTTTATCTGCTTTCAAAGCAACGTCAACAACTTGCTGTATATCGGTGATTTGCGCAGAATGATCGAAGACAAAGGTCCATTCAATGCGACGCGTTGTTTCTCTGGTATTGTTGACAATGGTGCCATTTGCAAGCGGACCATTGGGGAAAACCAATACTTTATTATCAGCTGTTTTCAAATAAGTATTGAAAATTTGAATTTCAGAAACAACACCTTGTTCACCCAAGGCTTTTATGTCGTCGCCTACTTTAAAAGGTTTCAATACGAGGATCATGATTCCACCAGCAAAGTTTGAAAGCGTACCAGAAAATGCCATACCTACTGCAATACCTGCAGCACCGAGTAAAGTAAGAAACGAGGTCATCTCGACGCCCAACTGTGTAATGGCGGTGATAACCACCATGATTTTCAAGGACATCGATAAAAAACTAGTCAAGAAAGAAATAAGGCCAGCATCAGTGTCACTTTTTCGCAGAATACGATTAACCAAGCGCGTAAGGACACCCGTAAGCCAAAAACCCACCACTGCAATAATGATGGCAATGATGACATTTGTCAATAAAGAAAAGATGACTTTACTAAAATCTCCGGTTTTGAGGTCAAATAGCGTTTCGATGAAGTGCATATCGTATTTTTACCACAAAAATAGGAATGTTTAGCGAGTACGAAAATTCAGATCAAATTCAGCTCATTACAACCGATGGTATCGTTGACTTCTACCCTCAATTTTTAACAGAAAGGGAGAGTCAAGATCTATTTGAGCGCATCTGTAGCACAGAAAAATTGGATCAAAACCAAATTGTACTTTTCGGAAAGAAAATAAAAGTACCAAGGTTAGAGGCCTATTATGCATTAAACGGAGAAACTTATGGCTATTCAGGCCAAAATCTTGCGGTCAATAGCTTTCCGAGCTATCTTAATGAACTAAGGCTGCGCGTTGAACAAAAAACAGGGCAATCTTACAACGCACTGCTGATCAATTATTATCGAAATGGTCAAGATTCTAATGGCTGGCATGCCGACAACGAAAAATCTTTAGGTAAAAATCCGAGCATTGCGTCTTTAAGCGTTGGCGCTACGAGGCGTTTTGAGTTCAAACACCTGACCAATGGTACGCGACAGAAAATCCTATTGACCAACGGAAGTTTATTGCATATGCATGGCGCTATTCAACATCATTACAAACACCAGTTGCCAAAAATGACAGGTTTGGCGCAAGCCCGGCTGAATTTAACCTTTCGCTGGGTGCAGCCGTCAACCTTAAATCAGTAACTTTGACTTAATGAAGCCTCAAGACTACATGCAACGATGTCTTGACCTAGCGGTCTTAGGTCAAGGATCTGTGTCACCCAACCCTATGGTAGGTTGTGTTATTGTCAAGAACGGCAAAATTATTGGCGAAGGTTACCACCAAGAATTTGGCGGACCACACGCAGAAGTTGTAGCCATTGCAGCTGTCAAAGATCAAAACGAACTAGAAGGAGCAACAGTTTATGTCAGTTTGGAACCCTGTTCACATTTTGGCAAGACACCACCCTGTAGCAACCTTTTGATCGATAAAAAAGTAGCAGAGGTCATCGTTGCGTGCAAAGATCCAAATCCGAAAGTTGCCGGCAAAGGCATTGAACGCTTGCAAAAAGCGGGGATTCAAGTTGAGGTTGGCATTCTAGAAGCCGCCGCCAAACAACTCAATAAGCGCTTTTTTTGTTTCCATCAAAAACAAAGACCGCATGTGGTGCTTAAGTGGGCGCAAACCAAGGATGGTTTTCTAGACCGCCTACGAACTGACGCACAAAAAGGAATTAACTGGATTTCTTCTGAAGAATCCAGATCCTTGGTTCATCATTGGCGCAGCCAAGAAATGAGCATTTTGGTTGGCAAACACACCGCTTTAAATGACAACCCTTCACTTACAGTCAGAGATGTCAGCGGTAAAAATCCGATTCGCATTCTTATCGACAGCCAGCTTCAAGTCCAAAATGACATCAGCTTGTTTTCTGAAGATGCCCCCACCCTTATTTTCAACCGGGTTAAAAACGAGAAAAAAGGAAATATTGAATGGATTAAAATTCAAGAAACTGCAACCAAAAACATTTTAGATGAACTCTATAAACGTGGCATTCATTCTGTGATGGTAGAGGGTGGCAGCCGTACTTTACAATATTTTATCATTGATAACGTTTGGGACGAAGCTTATGTGTTGGTGGGTGATTTACTTTATGGAGAAGGAGTCAAGGCACCTGTTTTGAATCGGGTACCAACCAACGTACATGCTTTTGGAACCGACCAAATTTATTATTTTAAACGACGAACGTGAAAAAAATCGGCTTACTAACAGCACTATTATTAACGGCACTAAGCATAAGTGCGCAAGGCTATCAAATGGCTGTTTTGAAATATAATGGCGGCGGTGATTACTACGCCAACCCAACCGCTTTGCCCAATCTCATTAAGTTTTGCAATACAGAACTCGGCATGAGCATCGCTAAGGAAGTGCCCTATGTTGAGGTAGGCAGTACCGACTTATTTCAATATCCGTTGCTACACATGACCGGACACGGCAATGTGGTATTCTCCAAAGCAGAAGCCCAAAACCTTCGGACCTACTTACTTTCTGGTGGCTTTTTACATATAGATGACAACTATGGCATGGACGGGTTTGTTCGCTCTGAACTTAAAAAAGTATTTCCAGAAGCGAACCTTACCGAGCTACCCTCTGACCATCCCATTTTCAGACAGCGCTATAACTTTCCGAATGGACTGCCAAAAATTCATGAACACGACGGCAAAAGACCACAAGCATTTGGGATTGTCATAGAAGGTCGTTTGGTCTGTTTGTATACCTACGAAACCGATCTATCCGACGGCTGGGAAGACCAACAAGTACACAACGATCCAACAGAAAAAAGGCGCCAAGCTTTGCAGATGGGCGCCAATATCATTTCTTATGCTTTTTCTAATTAGTGCTGATGACCATCGTGCTCACCATGAGGTGCCGCATCGGTAACTTGCAAGAGTTCGATTTCAAAAACTAAATCGGCATACGGTGGAATAGAGCCCGGGCGCCCTTGTTTGCCGTAAGCGTTGTAATAAGGGATGAATAACAAGATTTTTCCACCTTCTTTGATGTAGGTAATTCCTTCTTCGAAGCCCGGGATCATGCGCTGAACCTTATATTCAAATTCTAACGGCGCATTGCGGTCTTTTGAAGAATCAAACTTTTTACCGCCACGACGCAGGGTTCCTGTATAATGCAAACTTACCTTTTTACCTTCCTTCACCTCATTGGTTTTGCCGTTGTCTAAAATGACATAGACCAAACCCGTTGCACTTTGCTGTGCATTTGGATAGTTCTTCATGACTTCAGCATACATAAATGCTTTGTAATCGTCTTGAGACATCGCTGCAATTTTTGAAAGCTCAGCTTGCTCCAGCGTCTCTTGGGCTTTTTTAGCCAAATAAACTTGGTCAAATGCAGTTTGTGCATTCCATTTAATAGCGTCTTTGCCCACACGGATGATTTCCACCTTGCGCATGGTGTCGTTTTGCGCAATTAGATCAACAACCTCTTGCCCTGAAATCACATGACCAAAAACGGTATGCTTTCCATCTAGCCATGGCGTCGCTTTGTGGGTAATAAAAAACTGCGATCCGTTGGTATTGGCTCCTGAATTAGCCATCGATAAAATGCCAGGCCCGGTATGCTTGAGAGTTGGATCAATTTCGTCGTAAAATTTATAGCCGGGGTCACCCATGCCTGTGCCTTGTGGATCACCACCTTGGATCATGAAATCGGCGATCACGCGGTGAAAGATCAGGCCATCAAAAAATGGCTTAGAAAAGGATTTATCGCCAACTTTAAAATTGCCTTCGGCCAAACCCACAAAGTTACCAACGGTCATGGGTGTCTTTTGATACTCCAACTGACAAACAATAATGCCTTTGTTGGTGGTGAAACGTGCATAGATGCCATCTTGAATTTCTTCAACTTTTTGGGCATTTAACAAGCCTGTAAATGGCAAGAAAAGTAAGGTAACAAGTAATTTTTTCATGGATTTATTTTTCGATGTCTAGTAATTCAACTTCAAAGATAAGAACAGAATAAGGCGGGATAAGTTCTGTTGGTGAACCCGGGCCATATGCCAATTCTTGTGGGATGTAAAAACGGTATTTTGCGCCAACATTCATGAGCTGAACACCTTCTGTCCAGCCAGGGATAACAGCATTAAGCGGGAAAGAGATCGGTTCTTTGCGCTCAACTGAGCTATCAAATATTTGACCATCGATGTTGGTGCCGGTGTAGTGAACCTTAACAGTAGAACTCGCTGTAGGCTTTTGACCTCTGCCTTTTTTAAGCACTTCGTATTGCAAGCCACTAGCCGTTACTTGAATTTCTTTTTTCTTGGCGTTTTCAAGTAAGTAGGCCTCACCTCTTTCGCGATTGACTCTGCCCGCTTCTTTTTCTGCAGCCAAAGCCTCTTGGTTGACGGCTTGTTCGGCGCTTTCAATGGCTTGCATTTTCTCTTGAAAGTAAGACATGACGCACTGATTACTTGGATCTTGAAGTAAGCTCTCACGTTTCATCATGGCATCGCTGAGACCTTGAAGCAAAAGTGCAACATTGGCTTCTGGAAAATCTTTGAGCACACTTTGGGCAATGTTTTGACCGGCCAAATAACTCACGGAGTCTATCCTGGAATTGACCTGTGGAGCTTGCGCTTGAGCTTGAGCAGCAAACAAAATGCTGAGTGGGAAAAGTATTTTTTTCATAATTATTAAATTTCGTTTCGGGTATCGGAGCCCCAAAACATTTTGTTTCGGATGGTATCTAAAAAATTGTTGTCTTCGAATTTGACCACATTGATCATGAATTCGGCTTTGGTAATGATGACCTTTTCACCTTGTTTAATGTGTTGCGAATGACCATCTAAAGATAGCAAATAAGTGCGGTCTCGGCCTTCTACCTGCAAAGAAATTGGCATGTGGTCAGGAACAACAACAGGGCGAACATTGAGGTTGTGCGGCGCAATTGGTGTAAGGATGTGTACCTGACAACCCGGAGTAATGATAGGGCCGCCGCAACTCAAACTATAGGCAGTTGAACCCGTTGGGGTGGCAACAATAAGGCCATCGGCCCAATAGGTGTTTAAGAATTTGTCGCCAAGATAAGCCTGCACTTTGATCATGGAGGAGGTATCTTTCTTTTGAAGCGTAAGCTCGTTGAGCGCAAAATTTTCGTCGGCAAATAAATCGTTGTCGGTATGTACCCTTAGCAAGGAGCGCTTTTGAAATTCGTATTGACCATCGTTGAAGCGCTGTAGTGTTTGAGCAATTTGCGATTTGGAAAGATTTGACAAGAAGCCCAAACGACCCGTATTGATGCCGAGAATTGGCACCCCGGAATCACGGATAAAGGAAACTGCTTTGAGGAAGGTGCCGTCTCCTCCTAAACTGATCATGAGGTCAAAACCACTTTTGAGGTCGAGATGAGTGGTAAAAGTCTGATAAGTAAGAGGCCACTGAAATTTGGTGTGGAGCTGCAAGGCTAATTCGTGCTCGAGCACTGGCTTCCACCCTAACTCTACAATTCCATTGAGTAAGTTTTCAAAAACACTGAGGTCTTGCTTGAATATTTTTTTGGCGTATACGGCGATTTGTTTCATTACATGCTCAAATAATGCATGAGTTCTTGGTAGCGCTCTTGGAGTTCGTCTGGTTGTTGACTGTCTTGAAAGCTCGCTAGCACTTGGTAATCATAGCGCTCAAAGGTACGGATAATTGCACTTAGGTTTTGTTGATTGAGGCGCAAATTGACTTGAATTTTAGTACTATCTGGGATATTACTTACAAATAAATTCAGGATTTTGGCCTGATTGCTTTCGACAATTTGTGCAATTTGTGCTAAGGTGTAGTCGTTGGCATTCATTTCCAGGACCAAAACTGAACCTGACTCATTGAGCCCGCTGGTTTCTGCCAACAATTGCAGTAATTCTTGCGCACTAATAACACCTAAGTAATTTTCCTGGCGGTCCAGGACAGGAAGAACCGTTAATTTGAAAAGTGCGAAATGTTGGAGTAAATCAAATAAGTGCGCATCGGAAAAGGCAAAAGGACGCGGAAGGTGCTGAAATAACTGATCGAGACTTTGATCGAGGTCGGATTGATCGAGTAATTCGGATTCGGAAACAAGACCTACGAAATTTCCATTTTTAAGAACGGGAAGGTGATTGACCTGAAATTCATCCATCCAAAATAGTGCTTTTTCACCGGTATCGGTATGCAATAATGGCGGTATTTGATCTGAAAGTATGTTAGAAGCTCTCATAGTGGGCGCAAAATACTAAATTCCTTGAATGTTTCGTACTTTTGCAACTCAATTATTGTGCCATGACCAGACTCAGCGTGAATATCAATAAAATCGCAACCTTGCGCAATGCACGTGGAGGTCAAACACCTAACGTATTGCAATTTGCGTTGGACGCCGAAAGATTCGGCGCCCAAGGAATTACCGTGCATCCCAGACCCGATGAACGCCATATTACCACCCAAGATTGCTACGACCTTCACGACTATATTCAAACGGAGTTCAATATAGAAGGCTACCCTGATGCGCGCTACCTACAACTCATCAAAGACCTCCGCCCTGCTCAGGCCACTTTGGTACCTGATCCTCCTGGGGTACTCACCTCCAACGCGGGTTGGGATTGCATTAGCCAAGCCAAATTCCTCGAACCAATTATTGCTCAAATTCAGGCTTTAGGCGTTCGGGTGTCGCTGTTCATGGAAACCAACCTCTCACAACTCGACCAAGCCAAAGCACTCGGGGCTGAACGCATTGAATTTTACACTGGCCCTTACGCCGAACAGTACAGCACTGACAAAACTGCAGCTGTTGCGCCATATAAGTTGGCGGCACAACACGCGCTGAATTTAGGCTTGGGCATCAATGCAGGCCATGACCTTAGTTTGGAAAATTTAGCATTTCTGAAAGCTGAACTTTGTGCTCTCGACGAAGTTTCTATTGGCCATGCACTGATTTCAGATGCGCTCTACTTGGGCATTGAAAACACCATCCAGAGGTATCTTTATGAATTGCGCTGAGGAGCCTGATGCAGCACGCGCTGCGGATAAGGAATTTCAATGGAATAGGCTCTAAAAAGGCGGTCGATTTCAAACCTGATTTCAGACTTATAGTTATTGATATCCCAACTTTGATCGGCCCAAAAGACGAGTTCGAGTTCTAGACCTGCGTCGCCAAAATCGGCGAGCCTTACCATAACGGGATTGTTTTTTTTGACTTTAGGATGCGCCAATGCTGCCTGCTTGAGCAAGCGTTCAATTAAAGTGAGGTCGGCACCGTACGCCACTGCTAATTTGATAGTAAAGCGGGTCAGTTCGGAGCCATGGCTCCAATTTTCAATGCGGTCTTGAGTGAGGTGCGTATTGGGAATAATGAGTACATTTCCTTCGCGGGTCTGGATTTGAGTAGTGCGCACATTGATCTTGACTATTTTGGCCACCATAGACTCGTTGCTTTGGGAAGCTGGTTTGGTTTTCCCGTTGATCTCGACGATATCACCAACCCTTAAATTACCCTCGAAAAGCAAGACAATTCCGGCAATCATGTCTTTGAAAACATCCTGAAGCCCGAGCCCTAGGCCCACCAAAAGACCAACAGAGCTGGTCAGTAAAATCATAAGATCTATACCGAGCAGCTTGAAGCAAAGTAAGACAGAGCTTACATAAATAAAGTATTTAGCAAGCTGATTATAGACAAATTCCGTACCTGCATCGATGTTGGGGTTGTTTTTGAAACGGCGCGCAAAATAGAGTCGCGTAAGGTTAGTGGCAATTTTGGCACCAAAAAAGACGGAAATGACAATTAAGATGTCGGCAAAATCTATTTTGAAGCTGTCAAAAGAAAGGAGTTTGAAGCGCAAGAAATCGTTGAAAGTGACGTGACCGTTGTTGTAGCGAAAGCTAAGGATAGCCACGTAAATTGCCAATAAATAAACACTTTGGCTCACCAAGCGCAAGCGGGCCATTTGCTTGGCTTCTAATTGGAGGTTGGCACTTTTAACATAACCTTTTAAGGCCTTATGAACCAAGCGGCGCAGGATTACCGCCGCCAAAAATATGAGTATTAGAAAAATAAGATTCCAAAAGCAAATTTTGTATGGACCAATATAAAATAGGGTTTCTGCAAACATGTCAGCGAATTAAGGTAATTCCGATTTGTTCTGAGAGTAGCATCTTGACCTTTTCAAGGCTCACAAGTTCGCCGAGCGCCAAAAGAAGGTCGTCGTCTTTTAAAGTGTCTTGGTTTAACTCGGCGCGGATTTGATTGATCTTTTGCTCCACAAAGGCTAATTTAAACCGATAGATGACCTCCACTACCGTTTGATAGAGGTCATCGGACTCAGACTTTGTTTGAATTTTGTAGCGCGCCACCCAGTTATGACTCAGTTCTTGTTCTTGGGCTTCTATGTCGGCTACAAATTGGACAATTTGCTGGTTTTCATGACGCAAGAAGAAACTAGATTCATAGAGTGTTTGCTCCTCTAAAGCGCCTTTTTCAAAGATGCGGTAAATTTCTTCATATAGCGGATTCTCAAAGAAGAGCTCGTCTTTTTGAAGTTCATGTACAATGAGTTCGATGACGCTGGTTTGGGTTTCGGTTTGCCCTGGCTCTTGCCAAATGAGTGCGCGTGTTCCGTATTTGATCAGTACTCGAATGAGTTCAGCTTCAAAAATGGTGTGGTCAGCGGCTGTTTCTTGTGACGCTTCTAAGGATTGTGGTGCCGGATTTTTGGGAAGTTCTATGGCACCAATTGCAGGGTCTTGATAGGTTTTGGCCATGGCAGACTTGCGCAAATTGAGCAATTCAGACTGCACAATAGACTCCGAAATATCAAATTGTTGGGCTAGCTGTTGAACATAGACAGAGCGCGTGATTTGATCTGGAATGAGAGAAACCGAATGCACGATGTCTTTAATGAGCCCAGCCCGAAGAATTGGGTCGTTGGCGCCATCGGCAAGCAAAATACTGGCCTTAAAAGAAATGAAATCTTGTTTATGACCGGCGATATAGGCGCTTAACTCAGCCGAAGACCTGGATTTGGAGAAGGAGTCGGGGTCTTCGCCATCTGGAAAAAGAACAACCTTCACGTTGAGGCCTTCTTCTAAAATGAGGTCGATACCGCGGAAACTGGCTTTGATACCTGCGGCGTCGCCGTCGTAGAGAATGGTTAGGTTTTTGGTGTAGCGACTGACTAATTTGACTTGTTCTTTTGTTAAAGATGTACCTGAAGACGACACCACGTTTTGGATGCCTGCTTGGTGCATACTGATGACGTCGGTATAGCCTTCACAGAGCAAACATTCGTTGTACTTGACGATATCTCCTTTAGCAAAATACAAACCATAGAGGATTTCGCTCTTGTTGTAGATAATGCTCTCGGGAGAGTTGAAATATTTGGCGACTTTTTTATCGGAAAGTAAGGTTCGGCCACCAAAGCCTAATACACGACCCGAAACGCTGTGAATTGGGAACATAACTCGGCCTTTGAAAAAGTCAAAGGTGCGTTCGTCTTTTGACTTGGTGAGGCCAATAGCTTCTAAGTAATCTTTGTTGTATCCTTTCTCGAGTGCGAGGTCGGTAAAGGCAGAGCCGGTGTTTAGGCAGTAGCCAAGTTGGAATTTGTCTATGGTAGCGCGCGTAAAACCGCGTTCTTCAAAATAAGACAAACCAATGGCCTTACCCTCTTGGGAGTTGAGGAGCATCTCTGAAAAAGCATTTTTAGCAAACTCATTGATGATAAGGAAACTCTCGCGTTCATTGAGCGCAGCGAGTTCCTCTGCTGTGGCTTCTCGCTCTTCTGGTACTTCGATGTTGTAGCGCTTGGCCAACCACCTGAGTGCTTCAGGATAGCTGAAGTGCTCTTTTTCCATTAAAAAACTTGCTGCGTTTCCGCCCTTTCCAGTAGAAAAACACTTGAAGATTTGCTTGGCAGGAGAAACGACAAACGAAGGAGTTTTTTCGTCGGTGAAGGGGCTAAGCCCTTTGAGATTAGAACCCGCGCGCTTGAGTTGCACAAATTCTCCGATCACCTCTTCAATGCGGGCGGTCTGTAGAATTTGATCAACAATATGCGGCGGAATTTTACTCATTTACGGATTGAAGTTTTTAACGGTTTTCTGTCCTTGTTGGTCGTAGGTTATCCATTCGCCAACCATTTGATCGTCTTTATACTCTCCGTAATAGTGAATTTTTCCGTTCGGATATTTCACCACAGAATAGCCGTTTTTCTTTCCAGCATTGTAAAAAGTGAAAGAAAGAAGGGTTCCTTTTTCGCTGTAGAAATTCCATTTGCCTTCGCGGTCTCCTTTTTGATTGAGTTCGCCTTGGTATTTCAATTGTTTTTTACCTGGATACCATTCTTTGTAATGGCCATCTTTGATTTCGACGAGCTCTTCTGGAGCCACTTCCTTATTGGTTTCTTTGTTTTTTTCATCTGTGCAAGCAGGCAAAATAATTGTCAAAAGGACAAGAAGTATAATGAATAAGTGTTTCATGGAATTATTTTTCACGGTTCATGGTATAGGCGACCAAGCCTATTAACGAAGCTTTTGCGGTGCTGTCGGGGTACGAACTTAAAATTTCTAGTGCCTGAGCAGCGAGGGCTTCCATGCGTTTTTGTGCGTACTGCACCCCGCCGGATTCCCACACAAGTTGAATGGCGCGCTGCACGCGGTGACTGACGTCGTATTCGTTTTTGATGATGTAACGCAGTTCTTTTTGAATGGCAGGTGTTGCATTTTGCAAAGCAAAAATGAGCGGGAGTGTCATTTTTTGCTCGCGGATATCGATGCCTGTTGGCTTGCCGATATGTTCACCCGTGCCGTAGTCAAAGATGTCGTCTTTGATTTGAAAAGCGAGGCCAATGAGTTCGCCAAACTGGCGCATCCGAGCACGATCTGCTTGCGCACCTACACTGAGGGCCCCTGCCTCGCAGCATGTGGCAATGAGCGATGCGGTTTTTTTGCGGATGACTTCGTAATAAACCTCTTCGGTGATGTCTAGGTGACGTGCTTTTTCAATTTGAAGCAGCTCACCTTCTGACATTTCTTGTACAGCGCGAGCAACAATTTCAAGGAGGTCAAGGTTGCGCTTTTCAATAGAAATAAGCAAAATGCGCGAAAGCATGTAGTCGCCAACGAGCACCGCAATTTTGTTTTTCCAAAGCGCGTTGACAGAGAAAAAACCGCGCCTTTCGGCTGCGTCGTCAACGACGTCGTCATGGACAAGAGTGGCGGTGTGTAAAAGCTCTACAAGCGTAGTGGCATCAAAAGTAATTGGGTTGATGTCGCCGAGCATTTTGGCGCTCAAAAAGACGAACATAGGGCGCAGTTGCTTTCCCTTGCGCTTAACGATATAGCTGGTTACTTTGTCTAGTAGCGCAACATCGGCGTGCATCGCATTTTGAAAGTGGATTTCAAAATCGAGTAATTCTTGCTGAATGGGTGCTGTGATGTCGTCTAGGCGCTGCATCTAACAAATATACGAAAAGCCGTGGCCTAATGAAAGACCACGGCAGGAAACTTAACGCGATAGGTGCATATTTCGCTCTGAGTAAATTTTGGTAAAGAACGGATCCTTTAAATCTTTGATAAAGCGGATGGCCTCACCGGTAGATTTCATTTCTGGACCTAATTCTTTCTTTACATCAGGGAATTTCTCGTAAGAGAACACCGGAATTTTGATGGCATAGCCTTCTTTGCGGGGCTGGAAGTTGAAGTCGGTAACTTTGCTGTGACCAAGCATGACTTTAGTAGCGTAATTGACGTAAGGTTCGTCGTAAGCTTTGGCGATGAACGGAACCGTACGAGAGGCTCTTGGATTGGCTTCAATGACGTATACTTTGTCTTCTTTGATAGCAAATTGAATATTGAGCAAGCCTACTGTTTTAAGCTCTACAGCAATTTTTTTGGTGATGTCCTCAATTTGTGTGATAACGAAATCGCCAAGGTTGTAAGGTGGTAAAACAGCATAGGAATCGCCGGAGTGAATACCTGCCGGCTCGATATGCTGCATGATGCCAATAATGTAAACGTTTTCGCCGTCGCAGATGGCATCGGCCTCTGCCTCAATAGCGCCACCGATAAAATGGTCTAATAAGATTTGGTTGTTGCCCATTTCGTTGAGGATGTCAACGACATGGTGCTCGAGCTCCTCTTTGTTGATGACGATTTTCATTTTTTGTCCGCCTAATACGTACGAAGGACGTACTAAAAGCGGGAAGCCTAGCTCTTCTGAGAGTTCGATGGCTTGTTCAGCGCTTTCAACGACACCATATTTAGGAAATGGAACGTTGTTTTTCTCGAGTAATTTGGAGAAACGACCGCGGTCTTCGGCTAGGTC
>JACCDV010226623.1_pt1 | contig 16194 bp, 6 predicted proteins | sample 7446131 | NCBI WGS metagenome assembly JACCDV01 (sample SAMN15323448, study PRJNA562643) | freshwater metagenome | isolation source: river surface water | place: USA:Blue River Watershed | collected 2017-08-17 | reverse complement strand
TTTAAGGATTTAAATAAAGCATTTTACTAAGTGTTTCTAAAGAGCTTATTTTAGAAACAATTCCTTTTGATTTTTATAAAAATTAATTACAGTATTAACAAATAGCTTCTAATATTAGAGGCTATACATTAGAAATAATATCCATTCCATTTTCTATCAACAATAAAAATATTTTATGAATATAAATATAATTAGTTTCTACCTTTTCTTATTATTGCTTTTATATCAGTAAATCAACAATATCAAAAATATACTCAATATTCATAACTTAGAATATGTCTTTTTGTAAAAACATTTACTATTTTGCTTTTTGAAAGTAATTTCCCCAAATGCTAATTATCGGCAACAATAAACTTTCATATTCATCTATTTATATAAGACTTTTTGTAATTAAAATTTATTCTGATTAATTAAGGTTTTATATTTACAAGTTTTAGTTTTTTCAATTAGTTTTTAACATTTAGCATATAATAGAGTAAACGAACATGTATTTTTCATTAAGAGTTTAAAGATTGTAAACAAGGCTATTTAGCATTTAAAGCATTACATCCAAAAGACTATATAAATTATCATTTGTAAAAATTGCAGCCATCAAGTCTATATACCAATCTATTGAGTTTAATAAAAAATCTTAACTCATTCCATTTATAAGAATTTCATTTATCGCTACCAAGGTTGATTCTAGTGAATCTATTTAATCTGTATTTTCATCACAATCATCTAACTCTTGTTAATCCAACCTCTATAATTGCTCATAGAAGTTTTAAAGTAAATTATTTGTTATTTTGATTGCAAAAGGTTGAATTTCCTCATTAAAATTACTTACAATTACTTGAATGCTTTCGTTTAGTTCTTTTATTTATATATTTTCAATCGTTGCAAAAATAATCTCTAAAATTGCCGCAATATTATTTGAGAAATAATCATGGCAATCTTCTATTGTTATTATTAGGCTAATAGCTAATATACTTTTAACTTTTAATATAATATTTTAGCTCTAAACTTTATCTAATAATTGAATGCTGATTTATTATAGAATATTTGAATTCTCAAAATAAATCTCGTCTAATTCTGCTATTAATTCACATGCACGTGATTATACCAAAAAGTCATTGCTTTATAAAGCAGGAATAATTATTTCACAAGCAAAAACATCCATTTAATTATTTAAATCTTAAGAAATCGGCTAAAGACAAGCCTTGAGAATAAATAATATAGATTCTAGTAAAGGGAAATTCTAAGTTTCATTTTTGAACTTTTCTGAACAGAAATTTAAAAATGGCAATACAGGTTAACTATCCTTAAAGAAAATCATATTTATTAAAGAGCTTGCTTAGAACTTTATGGAAAGAACAATTTCATTGGGAAGATTTTACTCCATATATAAGTATTCGATTGGTTGTTCTTAAATATAGTCATATTCTGGTTTTTAAATTTAGCAATAAGGAACTGCAATTTCTATTATTAATTTCCACATTAAATCTTTGCTAATAAATTCTTAAGTTTTATAGTTGAGTATTATTGCTTTTTATAGTAACTAAAACATGTAGGAGGTTATTGAGTAAGGGAGGTGAATAAATCCAGAATCTTTATTAGAAGAAAGTATAGTTAACACCCTTTCTAAAAATGATGGTAAAACTGATAGTACAAAATCAATGACATTTTAGTCGATATTTTTATTCAGTGAAATTAATGTGGATATATCGATTAAACATCATAGGGAGTGTTTCCATAGTCAAACTATTTCATTTTATTTACTTTTTAGAATAGATTGTAAATCACACATTTAAAACTATAAAGAGAATATATCAAAATCTAGTATCAATTTACAGAAAATCAACCAACAACTTATCTATTGTTATTAAAAGTAACTTTATAAACAAAAGCTATTCAATTCTTAAAATATTTTTAAAATTTATATTTTTAGATAAAGATCATTATGGTAGTTTTCCTATGATAATTTTAGTAAAATAAACTCTAAATATGGAAGAGTTTTATGCTATAGATATAGAAAACTTGAGTTTTTTTCATTTGTATTTAGAGAATAAAATTCAAATATTAAAAGTAGTATTTTCATATATGTTTTTAAAACTTCTCTATTGGAGTTTTTTAATTAATTTGGAATCTCATTTAACAATTCTTCCCAATTTTAAGGAATTAAAATTTATATCATTAATTTTAGGCAATTTTCCAGCTATTTTTTAATAGATTTTTAGTTCGAATACTTTATTAGACTATTTACTATACTGTTTTTAACGAATGTATTGTTTAATATTTAAAGGGATTATTCGGGGTCAGCAATAAGTCTTTTTAATCTTTTACTCATTAATACACAAGCCGTAAGAACAACCCCTTTACTTTATTGGGTATCATTGATTATAATAAATAAAGATGGTATAAAATCCTACTAAAGACTTACATTTAATATATAATCATTTGCTGCTTAAATTTAATCATTATTTGGCATATTCAATTGTTAAATATTCTATTTTAGTTAAGATACGTCTATATTAATCATTATAATTTTAATTATTTTTTTCGGATTATTTTAAGGATAAAAAGTTTGGTATTTTTTAAGTTGGATTTTATGGAATTTGAATACGTTTAGAAATCGTTTGCTTTTATACATTTGGTTATTATATTTGCTGTTTTTATATAGTTTTAATATAAAAATCATAAAGTTTTTAGTTCTTTACTTATAATTATAATATCGCTTATTCTAAGTTAAAAATCTTCTTTTCTAATTCATCTTTTTCTTTTAGTATCAACAATGATTAGTTTTCTTAATCAGATCCTATTGAATGATATTTAAAATTTCTAATAATTCCCTCTTATTTAGATAATAATTATACAAGTTCTTCTCTTTCTTAGTAAAATTCTTATTATTATTAAAATATCTTTTCCTATTAATTATCTATTTATTATTATAAATCTATCAGTTAGTTCTCTAATGATTCTTTAGCTTATTAATACAGTTATTTTTAATCCTAATTATTTTAATTTTATTTATTTAACAATTTAAGTTCCTCTTTTAATTTATCCATTTCTAGTTCCTTTTATTAAATTAGTAATTGTTATTATTCTTAGTTTTATAATAATCATTAGATTTCTTATGTCTATTAAATTTTTGTTTATTGCTATTATTAATTTTTATTACTTTATATAGAGAGAGAAAATAATTCAGAATTATTTTAATTTTGAAATTTTTATCCGTCAAAAAAATCCATAAAATCTTCTTTATTATTATTTAACTCTTTTAATTATGGAAATTATTCTTAATTTAAGAGTTTATTTAATAATGTTTAATTTTCTTTCTTTAACTCCATATTTTAAGATTAAATCTGCTAAAATTAATTACTTATTTTTTACATATCATTTAACAGAACTTAATTTTTGATTTCTTATAATTAAAGTTATTCTTATAAATTATCAATTTTTTGTTAATTTTATAGTTGAATATCTTTTAATTATCATTAATTTTATTCATTTAAAGTTTTTATCTAATTTTTAAACTATAACTCAATATTTGATTAGTCTTTTATTTAACTTTCTAAGTTTTTTATTTTATTCTAATCCAAGTCTGTTTATTCTTTTAAAATATTATTTTATTAAATATATTCTTATAATAAATCTTAAAATTTTTTAATTTGCATTTTTTACATATTTTCAAATTTTTATTTATATTTTTACTTAATTTATCACTACTTTTATTATAATTCTTATATTTATTAATTATTTGTATCCTAAGCTTATTCATTTAATTTGCTTTAATATTATATTTAATTTTCTAAATCCTATATTCTATCTTTATATTATCTTAATTAGTTTTCATTTTAGTTTTATTATAAAATATTTACTTCTTTGCTTTATTTTAGCTCTTATAATTATTACAAATATTTACTAATTTAAGTATTCAAAAATTCATTCTCTTAAGAAAATCAGTTTCAATCATTTTAAATCTATTCTTATATTAATTTATGGTTAAATTGAATTGATTCCTTTATATCATTTAACTATTTTTCTAAATTTTCTTTTTAAATTTTTAATTCTTCTGTGTACTTATTTTATTTATTAATAACATTGATATATTCTATTTGCTATTTTTCATAGGTTTATTTCAGTTATTAAATATTAATTCATTCTAATTCCTTTTATTCTTTATTATTCTCTAATTAATTTTAATATTATTTTTCTAAACGAATATTTTCTTAATTAAAATCTTGATTAAGTTAAATTATTTGTTAAACTAATTCATTTAGCCGTTCGATCTTTATATTTAAGGATCGTATGATATGATCTTTTTCTTATATCTAGGCCTAATAGCTTATATTATTTTATTATTCGGCTTAAATTTATTAAACCATTAACTCTTTTTAGTTTTCTAAATCTGTTATTTTTTATTTAAAATCATTATACATTTAATCCAGTAGTTAATTCATAAAATAATATAATTTTATAAAATAAAAAATATTAATTTTGATATTATAATAAACTTTATTATTCTATTAAACTGTTTCAGAAATCATCTAAATAACTCTACTTTTTATCATTATAAAGATCTTTTGGCTAAATCAAATTGTTCTCTAATTTGTATTCTGAAAATTAGTTATTATATTTCTGTCTTTATACAAGATTAACTTTTTCCATCTCTATTGGTGGCTCTAGGATAAACGGAATTCTTAAATTATTTGGCTCGTTTTAATCATTGTTACTAGAAAGATAAAAATTATTTCAAATCAAATTTTTCATATAAAAAGATAAAAATAATAAAAAATAAGTTTTAATTGAATTCATTTATAATTAGTTAGAGCAATAACTGATATTTGAATTTGAACTTTAACTTTGATCTAAATATAAATCTAGTTTTTATTATAATTTCATAATTTTTAACTAATAATTCTCATAGAATCTTTATTGTATTTGTTGATAATATTCATATTTAGAATTTTATGTGAATTTATTCTTTTGCTTTTTCTAATATCTTCTAATTTGATTTTTTAAACTCTCTTCTTCTTATAAATAATAATCTTCAATGCTTTATTGATTTTATGTTTAATTATAAAATTTAACTCTAAACCAATCATGCTAAATTGCCTTTTATATATCTAATCTTTATAAGGGATCTTGCTGTAGAAATTATTTTATTAAATCTTTTAATTACTAAGATATTTATCTATTAGAATTTAAATAATTGATTTATTATTCAATATTTTATTATTAATAACAAATAGTTGAATCAAACGGATATTTGTTAAAAGTTAAAACAAATATCAATATTCCCATAGAATAACTCTCAATTTTTGATAATTCATATTCATTAAGTTAAAGTTATTCATTATTCTCTTTTCTTAGTTAATTTTAAAATTCTGGAGAAGAATATTCTAAAGTAAAACTTAATCGCCAACTTTCTATTGCATTTTAATATATTTTCAAACAGCTACCGAAATCACATATGAAAACCATTAGATCTTTATTTATTAAAATATTCTCTGGTTTTAAATCAAAATGATAATAAGAGTTTGATTATAATTCAGAGACAATTTAAATTACTTGGTAAATTATCTAAGAAAGCTAATCTTCATCTATATATCTTTAGTTTTCAACGATTTTAAATAGATCTCCAAACTCTATAAAAGGCATCGTATAATAAATATATGGTTTATTGTTACTATCCTTGCCAAAGATATTGAAATTTATTATATTTGTTATTCTAAGTTCTTCTTTAACAGTTACTCTTATATCAACAAGTATATTTATTTCTGCTAAAAAATGTTTTAAATGAGATTAATATAGTTTTCATTTTAGATATTTTAAAGCCACAAGTTTATCCTTTACCAAGTCTTTACATAAAAGAACTTTACCAACTCTTCCTCCTCCAAGTTTTCCAATCAATAAATATCAACTATCAATAGTTATATTAGCCAGTTATCCTTATACCATTAGTTAATTAATATATTGCTCAAACATTACTAAATATTATTTAATTAAACATATAATGATATCTTGGATACAATTAAAAGATGAATAAAATGATAAAAAAATTAAAGCGCATTTTAACCAACCAAAAATTGATAAAGAACTAATACAAATGGCTTTAGATATTTTTAAAGAGAATTGTAACGAAAATTAATATTGATTTACAAAGGCACTTAATTATAAAGAAAACAGCTATTAAATTTACTGTATTATTACATAAGCTAAAATAAGTTTGATTTTGTTGTTATAAGGACAGACTTTATTGAGAAATCGAATATGGTCTTAGATGGAAAAATTTATAAATCTCTATGAAAACAATAAAGAAATGGATAAATATAAGCTTAAATAGCTATTTAAAGACCTATAATTAAGCGAATAAAGAGATAATTCTATTTCTTGAACTAGCAGAAGGCTTACAGATATTCAACAAAATTTATAAAATGAAATTTAGTGACAAACCGTTAAAAAGGAGCAAATTGATGAGATTGTTATGTAAATAAAAGATGTTAATATAACAACAGAATAAAATGAGAAAAATTCGAATAAAGTTTTGTCAGATTCTAAAAGCTAAAACAGAATACTTATGTTTGTTGTATTTTTAACTGGAGTATTGGCAATAATAGTTTTTTATATGAGAATTATGAGTATTCTTAAATAAGTTTTTTATTTTATAATTTTTAATGATATTTTCTAACAGTAGAAAATATTGATTTTCAATTTTATTAACTTGCCTCTCATATTGAATAATGCTCGATTTCAGGTATTAAATTTTACAATAAAAAGAGATCCAAAGATTTATCAATATCGCTTTACACTATTATAGCTTTCTCTAATAATGCTTATTAATCAATTTTTAATTTCATTTCGATTTCTCTTTTGATAAATATTTATGATGATTTTCTTATTGCTTTTTCCAATATTTTTGAACTTAAGTTATTCTTTGATTAAAATATTTATTAATAAAGAAACTCTTATTTACTTTTTAGATTTAACTCTGCTTGTCGCTTACCCATCTCAATATATTCCTTTTAAGCTCTTATTTTTTAATTTGTTTCTAAAAAACTTTTTAGTTGTTAATAATCTTATTATCATATTTATTCCTCTTATAATAACTACCCTCATTAAGCAACACTTTGACCGATTTATTCATCTATTTTTTATTATTATAGTTTTTATTCATTGAAAATATCAGTATTAATTTAACTATTTAAATTTGATTAAACTTTAGAAACAATTAAAAGTTCTTAAATTAAACTCTTTCTTTTAACTATTTAAACTTACATTTCTTCATATTGCTTATTAGACTAATTAAGAGTATCTAAAAATAAAAGCATCTATTAAATCTCTACATCGTTTTTCAATTCAATATTTTTCTATTAAATTCTAGATAGATCGTTGTTATCCTCATTTAGATAGCTAAGTTCTGGTCTTTTATTATAAATTGGAGTTTTAGGTCTTGGTATAATATCTTATAAATGGAGTTAACTTGAACTTTTTTTACCTTATTAAAAAAGAGATTTTCTTTCTAAACTTTCTTAGTTTTATGTAGGAAGTATATTTAATATTATTTTTTCTTTTGCTGAGTATTTAATTTTACTAATTTATTCGAGAGTTTGAACATTTATCAATTTATTTTCGTTTTATTAATAAATAAAGTTGATTTATTCCAAATTTAATTAATAGCTTTAATAAACATTTGGAATATTATTCAAGCATCTTTATTGTTTTATTCCTAATACACCTTTTGTAGATTTTTAATATTCAATCATTCTTTCTTCATCATTTGTTTATATATTAAAATATTAAATAAATTCTTTTAGGAAATTTTACTATTATCTTATCAATAATCTTGCTCTTTTTTAATAATTCAAATAAAACTGTTGTTTTATTTATGAATTTTCATTAAGAAGAGTCTTGATAAAAACATCTTCTTCTCATTCGTAATTTTAGTTTTTAATAATCTCTCTTTCTTTAAGAACATTCTATATTATCTTTAGCTAAGTATCTTTTTCCTTATTAATTAAAGAAATTTTTTAATATTAATTTATATTTTCTCTTTTTGATAATAATTTTTTTCTTAAATTAAAATTTATTTCATCTGAAAAAGGTGGAAGAGAGTTTTCAAATTTTTATTATTCTCTTTAATTTTATATATAAATTAGCTCATCAAAGCCCACGGGTAATTATTCTCCATATTTGAAACATTTAAGGCTCAATAATTCCTTATCAAACTCCTCAGTAATTATTTCATCTGGAGAAAACGGATCTGTTTGAGTGGTCTATTCTCTTAGGTCTGTTTAAATGGATTAATTTCTTTTAATAGAAAAACGATTATCTTTTTATCAACTATTAATTATTTCATTAAAGTCAGCTTAACTGACTGGTAGTCAGTTTAAATCAAAATTATTATCGAATATCAAATCTAACAACAATTAATCCAACATTATAAATTCTAAAATTTTAACATAAATTTACAAATATTTTTGTTTTTTTTGTAATGAATAAAGAAGCTAATAGCTTGATAACTGTTTATGATAAAGAGGCCTAAATTGTTTTAATTAATAAAATTGAGATTAAGTGATAGCCTTAATTGTTATTAAATATAAAGGATCTCAGCACAAATAACAAATCTATAAAAAATGCCAAATTATTTTATGAAAAAGATTTAATGTAAAAAAAGATAATGAATTAAGTTACCTAATACTGACCAGAGATGGGTAAAATAATATTAGCCGAAAGATATTTACTTATAGAAGAACAATATCGATAAAAACTTATATAAAAATCAAATAATTAAAATTTAAATAAAAAAATTCTGTTTTCTTTTTAATTGAATTAAATCATAATAGCTTGATCTTAGCATTTCTATGTTTTGATTATTAAATTATTTGGTTTTATTATAAATAAGGTTAATTTTCCTTTGTTTATTAGTAATGTTAGTGAAAGGTTTTCTTTTTAATTAATAATTCTCTAATTTATCTAACAATTGATTAACAATTTCAAGATATTTTTTAATTTCATCTTTATTCTTATACAATTTATTATCTTCATCAAAATTTTCAATTTCTGCTATTAAATCGGCATTTTATTATTTAATATTGTTTAAATTATAACTATTTTCTTTTAATTTAGACTTTAATAAGTCTACTCTTTGTAAATATTCTTCTATAAGTTTTTATTATTCATAATTTTCTTATTCTGTTTATTATTATGATTATTCTTTGTTATCGTTAATTTGGGATTAAGTTTGTTCTAAATTTTTAAAGTCAATTTATACAATTTTATTATTTTATTACATATTTTTAAACTTAAATTTTGATGATTTTTTAGGAACAACAAAATATTGCTTTTATTGTTAATTATTATTTTACTCGTAAATACTTTAATTATTTAATAAGCTTAAAATATTGCTAATATTCTTTTAATTAAAATTGGATAAAGTTAATGTATCTATATTTGTATCTCTATTTTCATTTTTTTAGCTATTGATAATTTCAGATATCAGATTCGAATTCAATTAATTTTAATATTCCATTATAAATTATTTAATCTTTAAAAATATCAACTTTTGCTTAAGAAAATCCATAAAAATATAAGAATCCAAAAAAATGTTTTAAAAATAATACTAATCTGATAAGATTAACAGACTATGTTCCGAATAGATTAAATTTAAAGTTCTTTGATACAATTTAATCATTTTTTAGCAATTCGTCTAGGAAATCAATTAAAAATTAGTTAGCCATATCTGGTAATAATTCAGCGTTTTAAAATTAAGTAAATATTGATCGATTTTATTAAACTCCATCATTAATAGAGTAGAATAAATCCCAGCCGATTTTATTTGCCATATATCAATATAAGGTAATCACAACACAAATATCCTAGAACATCTATTCTGAAGTATATTTATATACGAATATAAGAAAAAGAGCAAGAACTTAATCACATGTGATTTCTTATTGATTTTTTATATCTAGAATAGTTGTTTCAATATGATTAAGAAAGGTTATTCCGAGTTAATCTATAATTTCGGTCATTATTAAGCTAATTTAATCTATTATTGGTTAAAATATGATTTTTTGAGTAAAAAATTATTGTGGGAAATGTTTTACTATGTTCTAAGGTTAAATATCGCTTTAATTTTAAGAATTCGGTATTAAATCTAAATAACCTAAAAAATCTTTAATAAAATCATAGGTAAGTTAAATAAAGTTATTCCCCAGTAATTAACCAGTATCATCTTTTTTAGGTCATCCTTATTTCTTTTTATGTAAAGTTGTTGTTCCTTCTGGAAAGACTCCTTCATGTTTTGTCTTTGCATGTGTATATAAGGCAGCATAGCTTAGATAAGATTTACCACAACCACATATATAGTTTCAATCAAAATGATCATCCTTTGATCATCATTCTCTTTTATTCTTTTAACTAGAGGTATCACTATAGTCTTAATAAGACTCGTTTAGATTATAAATCTCTATTTAAGACTAATTTCTATTTTATTCTTCTTGCATCATGAGTTAAAGAAAAAAATAAAAAATAAAGAAAAATCAATTATTAAAAACTTAATTAAAAATTAAAAAACCTTTTGCTGAAGCTCTTATGATAATTTTTATCCATTTACTAAGATTCAATATATTCTTGTTATTTGTTTATAAATTTATATATTTAAGACGCTAAACAAAATTCTTAAATTTATATCAAACAGAATGCTAAGTTATCCATTAATTTATCTGAATAAAAATACAAAATAAAATTAATAATTTAAGAAATCGCTTTATTATACAATTTTTAATCAATTTAGTTTTGTATAACGATTTCTACACTATGGAGTAATTTATCATATAATTATTAAATATCAAATTACATAGCATATTTATTAACTTAAAAACTAGTTATTAAGTTATTTATATTTTTTTCATAATCAAATGTTAGAAATTTTAAATCGGGTTTAATTCCATTAGGAATTTATATAGAAGTTTATTATTTAGTTTCTTTTGAGGATGAACAAGTATAATTTATTATTTTTTATGCAAACTAAACCTAATCAAATTTAAACTATGAATAAAAACTATTAATTTTTTCAATTAATTTATCCTTATTATGAATAAGTTATTTTCACTTTTGTACTTCAATAAGCTTTATTCTAACAAAAATTTTAGTCTTTTCTATAGGATAATATTAAATGTAATCAGAGGTCTATAATTATTAATCAATGGTAAACAAACAATCCTCATCTAATTGACAATACTCTAAGCAATAAACTACACCTTTTGGAAACTTGAATGATTATTTTGTAGAATAGTAAGTTTAAATTTGTTCTTAGTATATATTTTATTGAGCCTCAGTAATTTATCCTTCTAAATTCCATGTATCAATTTTAAATCAATAAACTTGTATTTAATCTTAGCTATATGATTTTTATTCAGATTAATTATATGAATATTTATATACTAAGCCCTTTTAATCTATTTAGTGCCCAATCATAATATTAATTATTATATTTTGACTAAAATTAAAGACAATTAATATGAATTTATAATATTAAATTATAATGATAAATCTAGATGAGTAATTAATTTATCAGCTATCATATTAGTTATAAGATAGTAATTTTGATCACATATTTAAAGATATAATTTTAAAATTCATTATATTTCAACCGAAGGGGTAATTTAATAAGAGTAAATAATCTCTTTCATTTAATTACAAAATTATTTGAAAGTAATAATAATTAGATAAATTAATTTTTACTTAAGATGATTTAAAGTATTATTGAAAAAGTCAATTAAGAGTATTTGATAGAAGAATTAAATAAAGATGAGTTTCAATTTTAATTGATACAGATGTATAGAAATAATTTTTTTAACTAAAAATGATAATAAGTTTTAAAAATTGTTAACTTTTTACTAAAATAATATAATCATAGTTGTTTAGTTAAATTATGATCATTTTTTGAAGAATCACTTGAAAACACTAATAGTTTGGTATAATTTAATATGATAGAAATATAAATAAATAATATTGATTACAATAATCTTATTCCTTAAGAAAGATTGATATATAATAAGTTTTAGTAAATAATTAGCTATTAAACTAATAATCAAAATAATGTTTACTTAAATTAAGATGTAAATTTATAACTAGAAGGTTATTTAGTAAAATTAAAGGAATTTTCAATTGCATTATAAATTTATCTTAAAAGCATTAAATAAGAGATATAAAAGATTTAATTTATATAAGAAGAGCAATCAAGCTAATTCATTTAAAATTCTATTAGCAGTTCCAATTAAATTTTTATTAATTAAATCAAATTTATTATTTTTTATAATGTTTGAGAGTATGAAGAAAGGCTATAGGGATTTAGTTACGAAATTCTCAGTACCACCCAGCGAGAGTTTCTTTTATGAAAAAGGAACCTTAACTCCAGATGAGTTTATTGTTGCTTGTGATTAATTAATAGAAATTAATCCTATTTGGTGATGGTAAAGTTCAAAAACTTAAAAAGGAAATATTGAGTATTTTCCCTTTGATAAATAATTTATTACAGCTCAAATAATATCTAGATAAAGAAGCAATATTAAAGAAAATTCATCTTTTTAAAATATTGAGGAAAACCTAGCAAATTTGAATTTTTAATAAAAAGATACTAAAGAAGATTTAAGATATTATTAAGCATATATAACTTATGATTTATATTATCATACTCCAAGATTTTGGCTTGGTGGAAGTGACATTAATGGAAATTCTTTAACCAAAGAACAAATATTTGAAGAGATTTCTTCGGATTATGTAAATAAAACTGCTACTTAAGAAAAATGTATTTAAGTTGATTAAAATTTAGTTTTTATTCACCCATGCAGGCATGCTGAGGTTATTAAAACACTGGTAAATTAAGCTATAAATAACGGAAAAAATATAACAGTAAAAGAATACTTGTTTATTTTTTTGAAATTTATTACATCGGTGATGCCTAATTTAGAACTAGATTTTACCATGGATATTGAGTTATAAAAATTTAATAAGTTTTATTTATAATTAAGAAACCGATGAGAAGTTTAGTGTTTAAATTTGTGTTTATTATTATGGTTGTTCCTCTTATATAATTTCTTCTATTATTTTTTCTCCTAAAATATTGTCTTTAATATTTATAAAGCTGATAAATCCATCTTAGCTGGTTATTGAAATAAGGTTCTATTAAGACCAACAAATGTCTGTTATTGATTAATAATGCAGATCTTTAAAATAATACAAAGGGCTTACATTAACTGTAGAATAAATTGAAATTGAGTTGTATGTTCCAATACAAAAATACATTTTTACATTAATTTATAATATACTTTTTTCCCAACTATTTAGCTTATAAATATTTGGACAAAATTCTATAAACATTGTCGGTTCCTCGCTTGGATAAACTAGAGAGGGTTTGTTAATGTTATTTCTTAAAAAGCCATATGAGCAAAAAACGAATTTTCCATCTTATAAATACTAACCTCCTGGAACTAATAATAAGCTTCCATCAGGTGACCAATCCATTTTTCAATAATAACTTATTAACTAACCATTAGAAACAACTTTCTGATAAAAACAATGATTTCTCTCCTTCAACATTTTAATAAATTTCTTTGTTTATTGTGTATTTAATATAATATTGATTATTTTTTTATTTTATTTCATTGCATATTCATAAAGACTTATCACAGCAATATATTGCTATATGTTATTATAAAGGATCTATTGAAACAGACTTTAAAAAACACTAAGCAATTTGAATTTATTATAAAATTTATCCTCTTTCAACTGACCAAAATATTACTGAATGATCATGACTGACTGAAGCAAGTGTTTTACTATCTTAAAACCAGCATAAATCATAAATCTCCTAATTATGACCACATAATATAAATGTCTCAGCCCAATTTTTCTCTATTTCAACAGACCCAAAAAATTTTGGTCATGATTTTTATCACCAAATTACTAGTTTATTATCATCAGAGCCAGTTGCAAAATACATTCCATTTTTAGAGTAACGTATTACATTAACAATTTTGCTATGAACATTTTAGATTTCCTTTGTTAGTCAGGCAAAGTTTTAAACATTTTAATTATCGAACAATTCTTCTTTATTAATCTCCCATATCTAATTATTTTACTCTCAGAAAAACATTGGTCATAGCTTAATCTGATGAACAAATAACATATTCAAGGTTATTAATAGGATTGCAATCTATGGAGTTAATTTATTCTATTTCATAATTCCATGCAATATCGGGTGTTATCCATTACATAATTATAATTATTTTATTTAAGAATTTTAATTATTACAGTCGCATAGTTTATGTCCACAACGAAAGCATTTTGTTATAGAAAAAGATTATTTTGAAATTTTTGAATTTAGCCTTGGATTTATTGTTTCTTTTTAATTATTTAATCTATGTAAAGTTTGCATTATGTTTTAAGCAACTGTCCTTGGCCCGTTTTATTAAGAGCCATACCCAAATCCTTCCTAATTTGGCTAAGGTCTTAATTATATCTTTTCATCCTTTCAAATCTTATCCAAATTATATTTAGGCAATTCAATTTTTTCTTTGAATATTGGCAATATATTAGGAGTGTAAATTACTGGATCAATTGTAAATTCTATATCTTTTTGTTTACCTTTATGAATTAGTTCATTTGAACTACAAATTTAAAGATTATTTTTTGATGATATTATTAAATGTTAATCATTCTTATATAAAGCTTAGATATTTTAACTTTCTATTTATTTTATATACTAATATGAGAATTCTTTATTTTATATAATATTAAATTAACAAATATTATTTGAATTTTTATCACTTATAGTAAAGATAGTTTCATCGTTTATATCATTGTGAAAAATTTACTATTGAGAATTTAAAGAAGGAATCACAGCAACTGGTTTCTATAACTCTCTTATATCAAAGATTAGATATTAATCTGCTTGTTAAATTAAAATGTTTTGCTATCTATTAAATAAGCAAGCATTTATAAATTCATCTTTTAAATTGACTTCTAGTTAAATACCTTTTAATCAATTATCTAATATTCCAATTTAAGAATTTTATCCGAATACATAGATTAAATTATTAAGATAAGCTTATAAGCATTTTTGAATTGGGATTAATTTTTAATTTTATTCTTTAAATTAAAAGAGATTTATGCTTGCTAATTGCTACTAAACACCAAATAATTTACTATTTAAATCCCATTATCTTATGCTACCATCTAAAGAACCTGTATATATGAGGTTTTCTTAATTTTTATCCCAAAAGCAACTTTTAGTCTCTTTAATATGTCCTTTTGATAATCTCTAATCTCGTATATACATATCTCCTTTAATAAACTCCATTTTTTTTGATCCTTCAAAATTATAAATTATTGGTTGGCAGTCATTTTTAGATAAAATAAATAAAGATTCTTCTTTATTAAAAGAAACTTGATTTATTTAGAATTATAGATTATCTGGAAACATATTACTCATTTAGCTAATATCATTTTCTTTACTTATCATTATTTATCCATTTTTGCAAGTAAAAACAAACATTTTTTTATAAATTAAAAACTATATCTAATTTACAGTATTATCTATATCAAGAAATAATTCATAATTCATTATAATTAAAATTAATAATTTTTATTTTTCTTACTTTAAAGATTCATCAATCATTTCTTATAAAAGCTATTTGAATTTATCAATAGTAAAATCACTTCATTTTTTAGCTTGCATTAAATCACAAAAATATTCAATATAAAAAATTCTATCTTCATCTTCCATATTAATAAATTTAGATTTAAAATTCTTAAGAAATTGTAATACCATTGAATAACCATAATTTGAGTGTTCTCCATTAATGCTTCTTGCTAGTTAAGCCATTGTTTAGCCAGTCTAAGCAGTATAGCCTGATGTTTAACTAATTTAGTCATCGCTTACTAATGTATATGCATCACTATCCATTATAATATTTTTATAATGTTTATGAGATAATATCTTTCTGAGAACACAACTAAGTTTTCGGTGCTTAGAAAAAGGGTTATTTACTTCATTCTAATTTGGATTATTTTACTTTTTATATTTAAAGGAACAGAATTCACTTATGAAATTATACTATCAACGCCATCTTATGTTATTTTAATTTTATATAGCTGAGCTTTATATAAGATCGGAAAAGAATTATCATATTAGACAGAATTTAAATA
>JACCDV011282381.1_pt1 | contig 16197 bp, 18 predicted proteins | sample 7446131 | NCBI WGS metagenome assembly JACCDV01 (sample SAMN15323448, study PRJNA562643) | freshwater metagenome | isolation source: river surface water | place: USA:Blue River Watershed | collected 2017-08-17 | reverse complement strand
CATCGGGGGATTTTATATTGAGCGGGACGAGAACGCCGGACTGAAGGTATTTCAGTAGAAATACCGAAGGAGGCGAGGATCTGAAGCAATTATGAGCGACGGCGAATAATTGACTGAAGATGAGTCTTTATTATGCAAATTATTTGCAGTTAAGCTCCATCTTTCGACGGCATGATGGCGATAAGTGCTGCCATGATAAAAGATAGCGAGATAAAACAGTTATCCACAACATATATAATTTATATTTTATTTTTAGTAAATCGCTGTGGATAAGGTATGGGGCTTATCTATAATCTATCAATAAAATCTATATTTACTCTCTTTTTACAAGGATAATCGTTAATTTTGCGTCTTAACAATTAAAAGGATATAATTCTGTATAAAGGTGGGGGAAAGTGGTGGAAAGTGTTTAATATATAAATTATGTTTATAGGAGAATATCAGCATAATATAGATGCAAAAGGGAGAGTGGCTGTGCCTGCTAAATTTAGAAATAAATTAAGTGGTGGGGCTATAGTGACGCGTGGCATTGATAGATGCTTGTTTTTATTCTCTATAGAAGAATGGGAGCGGCTTGCCGCAAAAATAATCGCCTTGCCGTTTACAACCGCCAGCGCGAGAGCATTTTCTCGTCTTATGCTCGCGGGGGCATCTGATTGTGAAATAGATTCACAAGGCAGGATATTGATTCCGGATTATTTACGAAAATACGCAGGCTTTGAAAAAGAAATTATTATTGCTGGCCTTTATAATCGGGCAGAAATTTGGGATATGAAGCAATGGAATGAATATAAATCTGAAACTGAATCAAGGTCGGAGGAAATAGCCGAAAAAATGAGTGCTCTTGGATTATGAAGAAAGTTTTAGCTGAAAATATTCATGTCCCTGTTATGATGAGTGAAGTTTTAGGCGCACTTTCTCCCAAACAAGGGGATTTTATTATAGATGGCACGTTGGGAGGAGGAGGACACGCGATGCAAATTGCGAGCATGATTTCGCCAAATGGCATATTCCTTGGTGTTGATAGAGACGCGTCTGTGATAGAGCAGGCGAATATTAATGTGTCTGATATCACAACAATTTTTGTAAGAGCAAATTATGTTGATTTGCCTAATGTTTTAACAGAGCGATCCTTGCCACTTGCTGATGGCCTCCTTCTAGACCTTGGCTTTTCTTCTAATCAGCTTATTTCGGGAAGGGGATTTTCTTTTTTAATAGATGAGCCGCTTATTATGACTTATAGCGATGACGATGAACCCCTGCATCTAGCGTTACGTCGTTTAAATAAAGAAGATTTAAAAAATATTATTTCAGTTTCCGGAGAAAGATATGCGAGGGCGATCGCTGAAGCTATTTGGCAGGCGAAAAGAAAAAGCCCGATAACAACCACAGGCGAACTTGTGAAAATTATCCGCGGTGCCTTGCCCGCTCATTATGAACGTGGGCGCATACACCCGGCAACGAGAACTTTTTTAGCTCTCAGAATATACATTAACAAGGAATTAGAAAATTTAGAAACAATTATTGATTCTTTGCAAAAAATTATAAAGAAAGGAGGGAGAGTGGCGATTATTACTTTTCAATCGCTTGAAGACAGAATAGTTAAAAATAAATTTCAAGAAATGGCGAGGGACAACAAAATAACTCTTTTGTTTAAAAAACCACTGACCCCCAAACCCGCGGAAATTAAAATTAATAGAAGAACTAGGTCGGCAAAGCTCAGGGCGGCGATTATCCACTAAATATATAAAATGACAATTGTTAAACTAAACAGCCATAAAAAAGAATTAAAATGGAAATTAATTTTTTCTCTATTAGGGATATCTTTGGCTATCTTAATTGTAGCATGCGGATTTATTTATTCTCGGGCAGTAGAGGCAAAGCACGCGATATCATCTGCGGGGGACACTATTCAAGAGGAAAGAGCAAAAAATGCTGAATTAAAAAGTATGTTATTTGCGCTTACTGACCCACAGACGATCGATAGCGTTGCTTATAAGAAAGGTTTAGTAAAAGACAACAATCCTCAATGGGTATTCGTTTCTTTCTAGTAGTGGTGCTTTTCGCCGCGCTATATGGAGCACTCGGGAATCATCTATATAACCTTCAAATTAGGCAAGGAGATGCTCATGCAGCCAGAGCTGCCTCTCAAATATTAAATATCGCCCTTGGTCCTATCAGGGGAGATATTATAATGACGAATAAAAATGGTGCGCGTATTCCAATCGCTATAAATAAAAAACACTCGTTTATTTATGCCGTTCCGGAAGAAATGGCAAGGGCAGGAGTTAATCTGGAGCAGGCGTCAGATCAACTTGCAATAATTATCGGTGTATCGGCTCCAGATATTCTGAGGCGTATTAATAGACCAACGGACCCCTTTGAAGAATTATTACGATTTGCCTCCGATGAAATGGTGGTCGGGGTTAGAGAGTTAAATATTCCTGGGATTTATATTGGCGAGAGACCAAAAAGATATTATCCCTATGGCTCTCTTGCTGCTCACGTTGTTGGATTTTTAGCAAATAACAGAGGGCAATATGGAATAGAATCTTTTTATAATAAACAACTATCCGGAGCTGAGGGGGCTATGTCTGGAAGAGACCTGTCTCCGCCTACGCATGGAGAAAATATCTACTTAACTATTGACCAGATAATTCAGGCAAGGGCAGAAAGCATATTGAATGATACGGTTCGTAAATTTAATGCAGAAGGAGGCATCGTGATTGTTTCTAATCCTGGCACAGGAGAAATCAAAGCTATGGCGGGCAATCCGTCTTTTAATCTTAATGATTTTAGTGCGGCGGAAATGTCTGATTATATGAATATGTCAGTAGAGAGTGTTTATGAACCAGGTTCGGTGTTTAAGCTCATTACGATGGCAGGAGCAATAGACGGAGGAGTAATTACCCCCGAAACAACTTATGTTGATACAGGGTCTCTTACTATTAATAATCGCACAATTCGTAACTGGGATCATAAAGCTCACGGCAGACTTACTATGCGGCAGGTGATAGAGCAATCTATTAATACAGGGACCGTATTTGTTATTAATCAAATGGGGCGAGAATTATTTTTAAATTATTTGGATAGATTTGGCTTCACTAGGAGAACAGGGATTAATCTCCCCGGCGAAGTTATCGGTTCTATAAGGCCGCTTATAAACGGAAGAGATATTAATTTTGCGACCGCCTCTTATGGGCAGGGGATATCGGTTTCTCCAATAAGAATGCTCACTGCTATCAATGCTATTGCAAATAGAGGAGTGATGATGACTCCTCGAATAACGCGAGGCGAAAAACGCATCGAAGGGCGGCCAATTTCGAAAGAAACAGCCAGAACAATGACAGATATTATGATTTCATCAGTAAGGCGAAACAGAGTAGCAGATATCCCGGGCTATACTATTGCTGGCAAAACAGGCACAGCTAAAGTGCCCGATTTAGTACGCGGCGGATATAAAGACGCATATATTAATACTTATATTGGATTTGCTCCGGCCAATAATCCAGCTTTTTCTATTTTTATAAGAATAGACAAGCCAGAAGGCAACCCTCTCGCTGGCCAAAGCGTTGTCCCTGCTTTTAGAGAGCTGGCTCAATTTATATTGTTGTATTACAACATACCCCCTGATAATGTGACACCATGAAGAAAATTATTATCTTTTTGCTGGGGTTTATAGCTCGTAAAATTTTATCCAAATATAAACCTAAAATAGTGGGCGTCACTGGAAGTTTTGGTAAGAGCTCTATTAAAGAAGCGATTTTTTGCGTACTTGAAGGCGCCAACTTAAATGTAAGAAGAAATAGGGGGAACTTAAATAACGAGCTTGGGCTTCCCCTCGCAATTATAGGAGATTTTCATTATGCGGGCGGAGTATTATTTTATATTACAGCGATAATTAGAGGACTCTGTTTGTGGATTTTTAATAGCGTTTACCCTGATATTCTTGTGCTTGAATATGGCGCGGATAAGCCGGGCGATATAAAATACCTGACTTCTATCGCAAGGCCTAATATTGCCGTTTTGACTGGCGTTTCTAAAATCCCCGTGCATGTTGAATTTTATGACTCTCCTGAAGCAGTGGCGGCAGAAAAATCTAATCTTGTAAAAATTATCGCTGAAGGGGGCTCTGTCATCTTAAATGCTGATGATGTTCTAGTCGCTGAAATGCAGAAAAAAACTAATGAACGCGTTTTGTTTTATGGATTTTCTAATCAAGCGGATTTTCGCATTGCGCAATTTGCTAATCGCTCTGCTAAGGGGGCTCCTTTAGGGGTTTCTTTTGAGATAACCACAAAAGATAAATCTGCATCTGTCATAATTGATGGCGCAGTAGGCAGGGGCATAGCTTATACTGCGGCCGCTGCCGTAGCTGTAGCGAGCATATTTGACATAGAGCTTACATCTGCGTCTAATGCCATTCAATCTATTAAACTTTTGCCTGGTAGGGCAAGAATAATTGAAGGAGAAAATAATACTTGGATTATAGATGATACTTATAATGCTTCTCCGTCTGCGACAGCTGAGGCGTTATCTGCTATCCAGGATATTCAAGCTCAAAGAAAAATTGCTGTTTTGGGAGGGATGATGGAGCTTGGCAGATATTCAGATGAAGCGCATAAAAACATAGGGCGTCTTGCTGCGGGTGCGGTAGATATTGTGATTGGAATTGGCGAGAGAGCTAAGCACATTGTTGATACTGCTGTGGAGAGCGGCGCAACAACTATGTGGTTTGAATCATCTATCGAGGCCGCGACAGCAATGCAAAAAATAATATTTGCAGGGGATATTATACTCGTGAAGGGCTCACAATCAGTGAGAACAGAGCGAGTGGTTAAAGCCATTATGAAAGATAAAGCAAGGGCAGGTGAGTTGCTTGTGAGGCAATATGGAAAGTGGTTGAAATAAGGAGATACTTATTGGTAAAATTAAACTAGCTTGGCCCTATCGTCTAGTGGTTAGGACGTCAGGTTCTCATCCTGATAACAGGGGTTCGATTCCCCTTAGGGCTGCTGACATATAATTATGGATATAACGATGAGGGGGAATCGAACGTTTGAAAGGGGTCGGGAAAACGTTATAAATGTTTTCCCGTGTAGGAAGATATTAGAAACCGAGGGTTTCTAAAGCGCTAGCGAGTAAGACGAGCGCTGGCTGTGAGATATCCCCTTAGGGCTGCTGAATTGTTTAGTGATGGGGAATCGAACGCTTGAAAGGGGTCGGGAAAACGTTATAAATACGGACCTGGGCCCCTGCCTACGCAGGAGGTGACAACCTTTCTCCGTCATTCCGTTTTTTCCTCTCTGTCATTCCAGCGGAAGCTGGGGCCCAGACTAATCCCAAAATCTAAAACATTGTTGCATTTTATTTGTTTTTTCATAGGCCTTGATTTAAAATTAACAACTGAAGCTGCTTAAAGCTCGGTCGAAAATAATTATCAAGAAAAAGTTAAAAAATAATATGACAATGAAATCAATCAAAAAAAATTATAAATTAATCGCGATTATTGTGCTTGCAGCGATTCTCTTGGGAGCGGCATTAACTGCGATTTTATATTTTGTGCATAGGCCTTATATGGCAGTGTTTCTTACAACAGGAGATATATATTTTGGTAGAACGAGTTTATTCCCGCGAGTAACGATAGAAAGGCCCTGGTTTTTGCGCAGAGCGGAAGATGGTAGTTTAAGTTTAGAAAATTTTTCTGATGCTATCTGGGCGCCTGAGGGAGGCATCCAAATTAATCGTGATAAAATAGTTTTTATGTCACGATTATCTAACGCAAGCCCTGTAGTTGCGGCAATTGAGGGTCGCCCAATGCCACAACAGCAAATGCCACAAGGAGAGGCGCCTACTAATGCGGGGGGAGGGAATATCGTCCCTAATGTTAATGAATAAGCGATAGTCGCAGATCAATTAACGAGATAGGGCGCTTACAAAAATAATTTGAGAAGGACGAAGCGGCTTTAGAGTTTTAGCCGCTTCTTTTATTGTCCCACCAGAAGTCACGACATCATCAAGAATAATAATGATGGATTTAGGAGGAATATTGGCTGCCTTACTGGATAACACAAAGCAATTTTTGATATTTAAGTATCGCACCCTATCATCTGCAATTTGGCTCTGTGGAGGAGTATATACTCGGCGTTTCAAGGCCTTCATTACGGATATATTCAGAGCTTTTCCCACAATATTAGCTAAGACCTCTGATTGATTAAACCCACGATGCCATTTTTTGATAAAATGAATAGGTATCGGCACAATAAAAACTTTTTTATCCGATGGAAGCCATCCCTTAATGCCTGCAATATCTAAGTGCTTGAGAATAATATCAGCAATTGATGCACTGGCTTTTAAGACACCATCATACTTCATTATTTTAATTAGATTTTGAGCGGCTTGATTTTGATAATCTGTCGCGGCAAATAATAAATGGTTGCCTAATTTTTGTGGGGCCTTGCGAATAATAATAGAATCAGCGCAATAATCACATAAAATCTTGGAGCTATGCGTATCTTTTCCACAATTTCCGCAAAGGCCTGGAGTGATAATATCCAAAACAAAATGAATCGTGTGAATAATTTTAGATATAGATGTGTGCTTCATTTACAAAAATAATATATAATGTAGATAATAAGTTTTTAATTAAAAAAATCAAAACTTCAGGACATCATAATAATGCCAAAATTATTTGACAGATTTTTTAAGGAAGATGTTTCACAAGCTGTAATAGGATCATATCTTGGAGTTGATATCGGGACGACTTCTATCAAAGCTGTAGAAATTAATATACATCAAGGCAATGTAACAATTGTAAATTATGGGATTATAGAATCGCAGGATTATTTGGTGAGGGCGAATAGCGTTATACAAACGAGTTTATTTAATGTGGCAGATGGCAACGCAGTACAAATGTTAAAAACGCTTATTTCGCAAATGGGCGTGAAAACTAAACGGGCGGTGGCAGTAGTGCCGTCTTTTTCTGTTTTTACGGGAACGATAGATTTGCCTGTAATGAATTCTGAAGAGACGGCGCAAGCTATACCATATCAAGCACGCTCCCTGATACCGCTTGCGATGTCTGAAGTAACAATTGATTTCGCGCCTATTGGCCAATTTACAGATAGTAATGGAGCAAAAAAACAGAGAATATTTTTAATGTCTGTTCCTAACGAAAAAATTAATGCACATAAAGAAGTTTTCAAAAAAGCAGGGCTCAGTCTTAAATTACTCGAGATAGATGGCCTTAGTATGGCAAGATCGCTTACTACAGGGAAAGAGGAGGACGTTTTAATTTTAGATATTGGCTCTCTCACAAGCACTATCGCGATTGCCGGTAATGGCGCGCTTAAATATTTGGCTCAAACTGATTTTGCTGGGGGGTCTTTAACGCAAGCCCTTGCTAAGGGGTTAAGTATTAATGCAAAAAGAGCAGAGTTACTTAAAAGACAAAAAGGGCTGTCTGGTATTATGGGAGAACATGGGTTATCCACAATGATGATTCCTTTTATTGATGTTATACTAAAGGAAGCGCAAAAAGCAGAAATGATTTTTAAACAAGGAGGCGGCGCAGTGTCTAAAGTAATTCTTGCTGGTGGAGGGGCGACAATGAGTGGGTTGCCTAAGTATGTGGAAAATAGACTTGGGATAATAACTGAAGTGGCGAATCCGTGGAATATCGTTTCTTATCCTTTAGCTTTCGCCCCTATACTTCAACCAATTGCTCCGCGATTTGCTGTTGCGGTTGGAGTCGCTCTTAAGCCGTTTGTTGAATAAAATATGAGTAATTTTTCAATTCCTACAACTAAAATAAAGTCACGCGCAGATAGTGCCCCTTGGAACACTTTCATTTATTCGTTAGTTATTTTTGGGGCTGCGCTTATGATATACGCAGGGCTTAGATTTATTTATAAACCATTTATGACGGGGGCGATTAAAGAAACAGAGGCCCGTATAACGTCATTAGACCGCTCTGCGCCACAGCCGGATATGCAAGAGGGATTTATTCAGTTTTATTCTCAACTTACAAACATCAGAAATTTATTATCTAATCACATTGCGATAACTCCGTTATTTGATATTCTTGAGGCCAACACGATGGAAAATGTTGGGTTTAGCAGTATGATAATTAATGTAGCTGACAGAACTATCAATATAAGTGGCTTTGCAACATCATATGAAGTTTTAGCTGGCCAACTTGCCAGATATGAGGATATTAAAGGTATTGACAGGGTATTATTATCATCCGCAAGGAGCACGGGAGAATTAGTACAGTTTGATTTAAGAATAAATATAGGGAAAGACCTATTAACATTAGCGATCGAAACAACTTCACTTGACAATCAATCGACTGAAGGGGGCGGGGTAGAGCCAGTCGCAGAACAGCTAATTATACAATAATATTGCATTATTTATATATAAATGAAAGGTTCAGAACAAAGATTAATTACTTCTCTCGGTAGCCTAGCTTTGATAGCTGGAGCCCTTTATATTTACGCTTCTTGGATTAGCCCAGAATTTAATGAAATACAAAAAATGAGAGGCGAAAAACAAGCACTAAATAATGTGCTTTCTGATTATGAAGCTATTATGCAGAAAAAAATTAGTGTTATCGCAAGATATAGGGATCTAACTGGCGTACAAGAGGTATTCTCAAAAGTTATGCCGGCGACACAAGAAAAACCATCATTTTTAAATCAGCTTTATGGACTCGCTAGCTTAAATGGTGTGTTGATAAGCGCAATTGATTTTAGTGAGTTGCCTCTTCAAATCCGAGCAGGTGACTCCCTTGTAAGGCCTTATGGCACGATACAGGCCACGATAAGAGGCAATAGCACTTATGATAATTTGAAAAAATATTTAGGAGCACTTCAAGCTAATGTACGTATTATGAATATTACAGCAGTTAATATTACTGATGGATTTAAAGATAGCCCAATGTTGTCATATACTATAACAGTCGAGACATATTATTTAGCGCAATAAGTTTAATATGGCAATTTTTATTAAAGAAGACCCAAGTAAAAGCACAATAATGGCAGTGGCTCTTGGAGCATTATTTTTAATTATTATGGCGATATTGTCATATTATCTATTCTTTTCGTTGCCGTATCGTGCAGACATCACAGAGACAGAGGGCTATGAGAGAGCATCTTTATTCGCAGGGGCCAATCTTGATGTTGATTCTGTCTTAAAATTGCCAGCGTGGGGGTTGCTAAACCAAGAATCTCTCGTCCCTCCGCTTATAACTGAGATTACTTCTAGAAGAGTAAATATTTTTCAAAAATTTTCAAATTAATAATCTAAAATAAATGGACTCCCGTATTCTCGCAAATAAATTAGTAGCACACTCTATTCTTTCTGAAGAATTAGCGCAAAGGATTATTGCGGAATCTCATGATATAGGAAGATCGTTTGAAGATGTTTTACTAACTAAGAAGCTTGTTGATGACAACACTATCGCCAAAGTTAAAGCGGAGATATTGAATATCCCGTACCAAAAAATTGATATAGCGACTATTACTGAAAATATACTATCTTTAATTCCGGAAGAGACAGCTAAAAATTATAAAGTCGCCCCACTTGCAACTTCAACGAACATGACAATTATCGGGATGGTGAATCCAGACGATCTCAAGGCGCAAGAAGCTCTAAAATTCATCGCTAAACAAAATAAAACGAACCTTGGAGTATATGTAATTTCAACGGGGGATTGGGAAAGAATACTTAGAATATATTCTCCTTACGAGAGAGAGATTCAAGATGCGGTTAAATCTATAGGAACCAAAGCGGGAGGTGTTTCTGGGCTACAGCGTACTACTTCCCTCGATGAAGGAGGCGGGGGGATTGATGACGCCCCGATTATTAAAATTGTTTCTTCTACTTTACGCACGGCGGTAGAGCGTAATGCTTCAGATATTCATATAGAGCCAGGGAGGATTAAACTAAGAGTTAGATTTAGAATAGACGGCGCGCTAAAAGAGGTGGCGTCTTTCCCATTAGAACTTTTACAGCCGATAGTTTCAAGAATAAAAGTTTTGTCTGATTTAAAAATAGACGAAGCGCGTATGCCGCAAGACGGAAGATTCAGGACAATAGTTTTCGGCAGAGACGTTGACTATCGTGTCTCCACGTTTCCCACGCCTATAGGAGAGAAAGTAGTGATTCGTGTTCTTGATCCATCAATGGGGCTAAAAGGCATAGCTGCACTCGGGCTTACCGGCAGAAATGCCGAGTGGATTCAGGAGGGCATTGATAAACCGTTTGGCATGATATTGGTTACCGGGCCCACGGGGTCTGGCAAAACCACTACTCTCTATGCTTTTTTGCAAACCTTAAATCAGGAAGATATTAATATACTAAGCATGGAAGACCCGGTAGAATATTTTGTGGCAGGAGTAAATCAGTCACAAATTAAGCCAGATATAGGATATACTTTTGCCTCCGGCTTACGGCAGGCGTTACGTCAAGACCCGGATGTTATTATGGTCGGTGAGATTCGCGATGGCGAAACAGCCGATTTGGCAGTACAGGCGGCGCTTACTGGTCATGTGGTGCTATCAACACTTCATACGAATAATGCCTCGGGAGTTATACCTCGACTACTAGATATGGGGGTTGCCCCATTTCTTCTTCCGTCCGCCTTAAATATTATGCTTGCTCAAAGATTGACTCGTCGACTTTGTAATAATTGTAAATATGTAGAAGACGCTCCGCCGATCATAGCGAAAATTATAGAAGACGAAATAGCTAAATTGGCACCAGAAATTAAAGCGACTATTGCCCATCGTCCTCCATATAAAATCTATAAAGCTCCTGGATGTGAAAAGTGTAAAGGAAAGGGCACGTCGGGAAGAATCGCGCTTTATGAAGTAATGAAGATGACGCGAGAACTTGAAGATATAATCAGCTCTGGGGTAAGCGAGGGCAAAATGAAAGACGAAGGATTAAGACAAGGGATGGTGAGCCTGCGTCAGGATGGGATAATGAAAGTTCTAGACGGTGTTATTTCAATAGAGGAGGTTTTGCGGGAAACAGCAGAAACCTAATGCGTAATATTGATTTTTATTTTATAATATAAAAATATGGATTACAAAAAAAAATTAGGAGAATTATTAATCACAACTGCAAGACAGGGGGCGTCGGATTTGCATATAGCCGTCGGCAGAAGGCCAACACTTAGGATTGACGGTGCGCTTATCAATCTTGAGCAAGAACCGATACTAACGCCGGAAGATGCTCAAGGGTTAGCTCTTGCGCTTTTGACGCCGCCTATTAAAGACAAGCTTATGCGAAACGGAGATGTTGACTTTACCTATGCTTTTGAAGATAAGGCAAGATTTAGAGTCAATGTTTATTTTCAAAGAGGGTTTCTTGCGGCCGCTCTGCGCTTAATCCCCGCCGAAATACGAACGATTAATGATCTAAAGCTACCATTGATTCTCCATGAATTTGCTAAATTATCTCAAGGATTTGTATTAGTTGTGGGCCCTGCTGGACAAGGCAAATCAACTACTCTTGCTGCGATAATTGACGAGATTAATCATAAGCGGACAAATCACATTGTTACCGTAGAAGACCCTGTTGAACATCTTTTTGTTCAAGACAAATCAATTATTTCACAAAGAGAGGTGGGGGCGGATAGCCCAGATTTTCACCGAGCTTTGCGCGCAGTTTTGCGTCAAGACCCTGATGTACTGATGATAGGAGAGATGCGTGATAGAGAGTCCATCGCTACTGCAATGACAGCAGCAGAGACTGGTCACCTTGTCTTTTCAACCCTACATACCAATTCTGCGGCGCAAACTATAGATCGCATAGTAGACTCTTTTCCTGCTGAACAACAAGACCAGGCCGCTTCGCAGCTGGCGGCAACTCTTGTGGGTATAGTTTCGCAACGACTTGTCCCCAAAATAGGCGGGGGGAGGATTGTCGCCTGCGAATTAATGTTCGCGAACGCGGCCATAAGAAATCTGATTCGTGAAAAAAAGTTTTTTCAAATAGATTTAGTTATTGAAACTAGCTTACAAGACGGGATGATTACTCTGAATCGTTCTCTTGCGGAGCTTGTGAAAAGAAAAGAAATTGCTCTTGAGACCGCGGAGATGTATTCGTTAAATCCAAGCGAACTTAGACTTTTACTTGAAAGAATCTAATGATTAAATTCGAATATCAAGCAAGAAATCAGGCGGGCGAACTGCAAGTAGGGTTTGTTCATGCGGAAGACAAAGAAGGTGCGGCAAGAAAAATCATTGCTGATAATTTATATTTGCTGGCTATCGCAGAAGTTAATCAGCGAGGGGTGAAAACTTTTATACTTAATTTTTTTAATAAAGTTTCCCAAAAAGATATAGTTATTTTTACCAGGCAATTTTCTACTTTACTAGAATCAGGCGTATCGCTTTCACAATCACTTAGAACGCTCGCTGCACAAACACGAAATTCTATTTTTAAAGAAACTATTATAGATGTTCAGAGAGATATTGACTCAGGGCTGTCACTATCACAGGCAATGAGCAAGTATGAACATATTTTTTCTACCTTTTCCGTTAATATGATTCGCTCAGCTGAAATTACTGGCAGGGTGGATGAGGTTATGAATTTTATAGCTGAATATTTAGAAAAACAACTCATTCTCTCGTCTAAAGTTAGGAACGCACTTATATATCCAGTGTTTATGGTGGTTTTTTTGATAGTGATTGTTATATTTATGTCTATTGTAGTTTTTCCGGACCTACAAAATACATTTCAACAACTTGGCGCGGAACTACCTGCAATCACGAATGCTTTAATTGGATTTGGTAATTTTTTAACTAATTGGTGGTGGGCAGCTTTTATAGGGCTTGGAGTAATTTTTGTGTCTTTTCGAGATTATTTTAAAAGCCAAGAAGGGCGTATTATCTTAGACGAAATTATATTACGTGTGCCGATTTTTAATAAGATGCTGAAAAATATGTATGTTGTGAGATTTGCCGACTCTGTTTCTGTTTTACTACAAGGGGGTGTTGCAATAGTGCAAGCGCTTGAAATTACAGCGAATACAATAGGGAGCGCTATATATGGAGATATTCTTAAAGAGGTGTCCACGGAAGTCAGGAATGGCGTATTATTATCACAAGCACTTTCGAAGCATTCTCTTTATTTCCCCCCTTTAATTACTCAAATGATTGCGGTTGGAGAGAGCACAGGGAAAATAGACGCGCTTTTAACCAAGGTGTCGGCGTTTTATAGTAGAGAGGTTGAAGATTTAGTTACTAATTTAGTTGAATTTATTCAGCCGATACTTATGATTATTATCGGGGGAGTAGTAGGGATGCTATTCGCTTCCATATTGATGCCGATTTTCAATTTTATTGGCACCGGTATGGGATAATAAAATGATTTATGATATTATTAAATAAAATTAAAAGTCGTATAAAAATAAAACAATAAAAAATGATAGACAGAAAATTAAATTCCCAGAAGGGATTTACTCTCATAGAAATGGTAATAGTTATTGCCGTTATGGGAGTGTTAATGGGCATAGCTTTTAGAGGTTTTTCAAGTATTCAACAAAATGCCAGAGACACTCGTAGGTTTGCAGATTTAAGAACGGTTGCGACTCAGCTTGAGCTTTTTTTCGCACGATGTGGGCATTATCCGACAGCTAGTCAGTCATGCCGTGGCACGCAATCGTTAAACGAGGGATCGCTGACGTGGACACAGCTGCGTACTCTATTAGGGACCACCGTGGTACGCGAGGCAGATGTCCCCGTAGATCCTCTTATTGCGAGAAGCCCAGCCGATCAGTATCAATATCATTTTGGGCCTAATGGCTTAAGTTATGTAATTGGCGCTCGGCCAGAAAGACCAGGCCATATTAATCCTGATGCGACAGGCATGGTTTTCGGATTAAATTGTGATGGATTTTATTGTTTGCGCAATTAGCATATGACCGGACTCTCATTATTCCTTTTTTTAGTTGGGCTTGCGCTTGGCAGTTTTCTCAACGTTTTGATTTGTCGTTATGAGCCAGGAATGGCAGTATTTAGTAAGCGTCTTGGCGGTAGATCATTTTGCCCGAAATGCAAGAACATACTTTCGTGGTATGAGCTTGTGCCTGTTTTTAGTTTTATTATTCAGCGCGGCAGATGTAATCACTGTGAGCAAAAAATTTCTTTACAATATCCGATTGTAGAGATTCTTTCCGGTCTTATAGTAGCAACTTTGCCTTATGTATTAGGCGTTACGCCTGACGCGCTGATTTTTATTATTGCATTTTTGGTGATGCTTACGGCGTCACTCATAGATATTCGTCACTATGTTATTCCTGACGCGCTTACAATTATTATTCTTGCGCTTGGCACGATCAGAACAGCCATAGTTGTGATAAACACTCCAGTAAATGCAATTTTATCGCCAAGTACATTTTTAGGCAGCTATGGTTATATTTTCAGTTTTACTGCAAACCCGCTCATTGCTCATCTGACAGGCGCGCTTATTGCAGGCGCTTTTTTCACAGCGATTATTTTACTTTCAAAAGGAGTGGCAATGGGTTGGGGCGATGCCAAACTTGCGTTTGCGTCAGGACTGCTGATCGGCTGGCCTGATATTATAATGGCTTTAATGATAGCGTTTATTATCGGAGCGATAGTGGGCATTATTATGATGATAGCGAAAACAAAAAAAATGAAAGATGCTTTGCCGTTTGGTCCGTTTATCGCGATTGGCGTGGCTGTAGTAGTTTACTTTGGATATGACATTATCGCTTTATATTTTAAGTTACTAAACCTTATGGTTTAATATCTATCGAAAGCTGGTATTTAGAATCAAAGTTTATCGTGCAGAAAATAGAATACGGACCTGGGTCCCCGCCTCCGCGGGGACGACACGGGGAGGGGGTGTTATCCCGCCTCTTTTTCTCCGCCATTCCGCCTTTCTTTTCCGTCATCCCGTCGACAGACGGAATCCAGAGCTAGGGGTTAGAACACAAAACACAGAACACAAAATACAAGCCAGGGAACCCTACCTTCGAAGGAGAGATAAAAAAAGTTGTCATTCCAGCGGAAGCTGGAATCCAGGTTGATCCCCTAGTATTTCCACCAAACTTGGCAGTTCTTTCTTCTAAATCGTATTTCTGATTGTTTTTAATTTCAGTCATTTGAAATTTATTCGAAATTCAAAATTCGAAATTCTAAGTTTTATACTTTTGAATTGTAATTTTGCCTTTTGCCTTTTGAATTTTGACTTTTTTACCACCTACTATCTTTCCGTCGACAGACGGAATCCATGCTCTTCTCCTTTTAAGATTTTGATATAATTAATATAGTTTTTTGTGTTATAATATATTGGAGTACAATTATGCTTCATAATTTACGCCAATTTTTTTTGAATAAAAATGATATCAAAGGAGTAACGCTTGTTGAGGTCGTGATAACCACTGCAATCCTTGGGTTTCTGATGTCTATGACTTGGTCGGCGAGCTCTGTTCGCAATAACGATTTTATTGTCATGATACATCAAGAAAAACTGCGAGCGCTTATTTCGCGGGCAAAGTCAATGACTATAAACAGCGTTGATATGGCTGGAAATTGCGGTTATGGCGTGCGCATAGAGCAACATCAGGCATTTATATTTTTAAATCGTGGCGCCTGTGGGACAAATAATGATCGAAGATATAGCGCAGGGGAAAGGATATCGGGTAGCGCTAATTTTGTGCGGCCACGCGAAGGAATAGTTTTTATCCCACCAGATACGGGGGTGGATATAGTTTTTATCCCGCCGCACCCTCATACAGTTATTAATGGTAATGATAATATAGAAAATACATTAATACGCATTGAATCTCCAGCAGGGATACGCAGAACGATTAGAATTGATAGGCAGGGACTTATAAATTTAGAAAACTAATGAAAACTCATTGGATTAATGGACAAATTTTAGGCGAGGCAGTGGTGGCTATGGGTATTATTACTGTGAGCATATTAGCGTTTACAGGAGTACTTGCAAGGTCAATGAATGAGGGCAGATACATATCTAATAAAATAACAGCAGTAAATCTTGCGGGGGAAGGCATTGAAGTCGCTAGAAATATATTAGACGGCAACGCTATAATTAGGACTAATACTTGGAATCAGGGTTTTAACGCACATGGTTTTTTTGAAGCCGATTTTAGAAGCGAGGCGCTTACGGCGGTAAATGTTAATAATCTAAGAGTAT
>JACCDV010876331.1_pt1 | contig 16199 bp, 14 predicted proteins | sample 7446131 | NCBI WGS metagenome assembly JACCDV01 (sample SAMN15323448, study PRJNA562643) | freshwater metagenome | isolation source: river surface water | place: USA:Blue River Watershed | collected 2017-08-17 | reverse complement strand
TGCCCTCAGCTGTTGGATGCCAAAAGCGCGGTTTTCGCAAACGGCAAACTGGGCTTGGTGCTGGTGATTTTGAAACAGCATTAGCGGTTCATCGCCAACTTCTGTAGTGCTAGAATGGGTTGTTATTTCTATGTATCCGTTTGATTTTCGGCCGTAACCTCTGCTCAATACTTGAACCGAAAAGCGGTCAGAAAGGAGTTCTATGAGATAAGCAACGTGAGGCGATTTGCCTGTTCCACCAACTGCGAGGTTACCCACGCAAATTGATTTGCCGTCGATAGGTTGTGTCTTGAAGAGTTGAAGGTCAAAACAGCGGTTGCGCAACCAAATGACAGCTCCATAAAGAAGCGAAAGTGGGTAAAGCGCTATGCGGCGCATATTATTGTACGTGGTAATCAGAGTATTCTTGTTCGTCAGCGTAGTAATAAATTCGTACCATTGCGGTGTCGTTTAAGAAATCTATTTTTCCGACTTCGACCCGGTTAATTGTAAGGCCGGTGCGTTTTTCTAAATCAGCTTTGAGTAGATCTTGATTTTCTGGTTTGATCAGATCGATGCGCTCATAATTGATGGTTTTGCGCGTTTCGTGTTTCATGAGCACCACATTTTCCAAAATGTAAGTAAGTAAAACAACTGATAAATTAATCACACCTACCTCTGAAATACTGAGTTCATTGGATGCCAACGCGTTAATAACACTGATGCCAATGATCATAAATAAGTAGGTCATTTCTTTGATTTCAATGGCATCTGTGCGGTAGCGAATGATGCCGAAAATAGCGAATAAACCTAAACCCATTCCAGTGTCGATGTCCATTTGCATGAGGCCAAAGCACAAGAAAAATGTAATTGTTCCGATGAGGTAATAAGTGAAAAGATAATCTTTGCGTCGCGTTTTAGTGTAGTATAAAACACGGATTAATATGGTCAGGAAGAAAAGATTGATACCGAGTCGGATGAGTAGCCCGTAAAAATCTTCACTGAACCAAGTAATACTATTTGGGGTAATGGCTTTTTTAAGCGGGAGTAGGAATAAGAGGTCAGTTAGCATGGTTGATTTTATTTAAAAAGAGGAGCTTCTTTTTGAAGCGATTGAATTTGAGTACTTCTTCACCGTAGATTTCGACACTACCAATGCAATACTTGGAAAGGCGATAGGGTCTGATCCGTTCTTTTTTCATGAGTTTGTAAAAAGGCGAGTTTCGGTCTAGGGATTCTTGTTTGAGTTCGGCAATGACGAGTTGGGTAAAATCGCGCTTGACCTCCCCCATATGAAAATGGATGTTGAAGTCAAGGGTGAGCCGTTCTTTACTGGTTTTAGAAACGAGCGTAATGCGTTGAAAAGCATTCCACATTGTTGGAACAAGTTGCGCGTCTTCATTGAGCTGTCTGCGCAGAAAGTCGCGTTCTTTTTCGTCCTGAAGCTCATTGAAATCATTGGTAAGGATGCGGCGTTTGTCGGTTCTTCCTTTGATTTTGTGCTTGATTTCTAAAAAATGGATATTGGATTCGACGTATTTTCTTATGCGCACTTTAAAGCGATCGGCTTTGCCATTGTGGTGGTCTCGGAAGAAAGAAAAAGTGGAGTCGTCGAAATAAAGGCTTTCATAGTGAGGTAGCATAGTGCCTTCGACCTTGAGTGCACGGTAGTCGGCAGCTAAAATCGGTAGAAAACGCAAAAGGTCGTCTTGGCGAAAGGCAAACTTTGTATCTACGCGGTTCATGAGGTTGACATCGGCCATTTCGCGGAGGTCAATGGGGTCAAACTGCTCGATTGCTATCTTAATATTACTCATCTATGTTTCCAAAAATAACAAATTCTTAGCTGTTTGCTTACATTTGCTTCATGAAGTTCAAAATTCTCTTACTCGGCTCAGGTGAACTCGGAAAAGAGTTCGCTATTGCAGCCAAACGTTATGGTCAAACAGTTATTGCGGTGGATAGCTATGCAGGAGCGCCTGCAATGCAAGTGGCAGATCAGTTTGAGGTCATCGATATGTTAGACGCAGCAGCACTAGATATGGTTGTAGCGAAGCATCAACCAAATATCATTGTCCCTGAAATTGAAGCTATCAGAACCGAAAGATTTTATGACTATGAAGCGCAAGGTATTCAAGTTGTACCTAGTGCCAAAGCTGCTAATTTCACTATGAACCGCAAGGCAATTCGTGATTTAGCCGCACAGGAAGTTGGTGTCCGCACCGCACCTTACCGATATGCTACTTCGCTCGAAGAGTTGAAGCAAGGGGTTGCTTTTTGTGGTTATCCTTGTGTGGTCAAGCCGCTGATGTCTAGTTCTGGAAAAGGACAATCTGTCATCAAGACCGAAACTGATATCGAAACCGCCTGGACCTACGCCATGGAGGGTTCAAGAGGCGACCTCAAAGAGGTAATTGTGGAGGGCTTCATTAATTTTGATTACGAAATCACGCTATTAACCGTCACCCAACAGAACGGCCCAACTTTATTTTGCGCGCCAATTGGCCACCGCCAAGAACGCGGCGACTACCAAGAAAGTTGGCAACCAATGCCCATGAATCCGGACCACTTAGCGGAGGCCCAAGATATGGCTGCACGCGTAACCAATGAACTTGGTGGCGCCGGAATTTGGGGAGTCGAATTTTTCATCACCCCCGAAGGCGCTTACTTTTCAGAGCTTTCACCGCGCCCTCACGACACCGGTATGGTTACGCTTGCTGGCACGCAAAATCTGAACGAATTTGAACTGCATGCGCGTGCCGTACTCGGCTTGCCTATTTCAGAAATTCGACAAGTGCAGAACGGTGCGAGTGCTGTTGTTTTGGCCACTCAAAATAGCGAATCCGCACCGAATTTCATTGGACTTGATAAAGTGTTACAAGATCCAAATACAGAGGTGCGCATTTTTGGCAAACCAAGTATGCGTCCTTACCGCCGAATGGCTGTTACTTTGCGCTTTGGAACTGAGTCCGTTGAAGAACTGGTTCAAAAAGCGAAAGTAGATGCGGCAACTATTCAGATTTTGGAATAACTTTTGGAACAGCGAACGCACTTTTCATCTTCAACTATAATTTATTAGAATAAACCATGAGATCATTTTTTTTACTCTTCTTGTTGTTTTGGCTTCCGTTTGCAATGCAAGCCAGCAAACTGACCTATCACTTGTCGATGCCTCAGCCCAATTCGCACTATTTTGCGGTGAAAATTGACGTTCAGGAAAACACAGCTGCTGCACAAGAATTCAAATTACCGGTTTGGACACCAGGCTCTTATTTAGTTCGTGAATTTTCCAAGAACCTCAATCAAGTGCGCGCCATAGATGCGCAGGGTAAGGAACTTACCGTCAAAAAGAAAGCAAAAAATGCTTGGGAAGTACAGTGTAATGGCGCGGCTACTTACACAGTTTTTTATGAAGTTTATGCCTTTGAGCTGTCGGTTCGAACCCCATTTTTAGACAACACACACGGTTTTGTTGCTGGTGCAGGTGTATTCATGTATACCGAAGAAACGCGCAATCAGCTCGGTGTTCTCAAAATTTACCCACATGCCAGTTTCAAGAAAGTAAGTACGGCTTTGGCGCCTGCCGATTATAAATCAGAACCGGGCTGTCAAACGTTTGTTTTCAAAGACTACGATCAATTAGTAGACAGTCCTATCGAGATTGGAAACCAACAAGAGTTTTCTTTTATGGCAGCCGGAGTGCGACACCGCGTGGCGATGTACGGAGAAGCCAACTACAACATTACCGAACTTCAGCGCGATATGGCAAAGGTAGTCGAGTCCGCAACAGCAGTTTTTGGGAGCAACCCAAATCAAGATTACCTCTTTATTGTGCACAACGTGACGGACGGCCAGGGCGGCCTTGAACACCTCAATTCTTGTGTACTCAGCGTGAGCCGTTGGTCTTACACCGGCTCTAATTATTTAGGGTTCATCAATTTGGTGGCTCATGAGTATTTCCATTTATGGAATGTCAAGCGCATTCGTCCTATTGAATTAGGTCCATTTAATTACGATCAAGAATGCTATACATCATTACTTTGGGTCATGGAAGGCATCACCTCTTATTACGACGAATTACTGCTTTTGCGTGCCGGATTTTACACCAAAACAGAGTTTATAAGCAAGTTGCAATCGCAAATCAATTATGTAGAAGGAAGTCCTGGCTCGAGAGTACAGCCTGTTGCTCATGCGAGTTTTGATGCCTGGATCAAAGCCTACCGCCCCAACGAAAATTCTAGCAACACGACCATGACATATTACTCGCGCGGAGCAGTTATCGGAGCGGTTTTGGATGCTTATCTCATTCAAAGGTCAAAAGGCAAACAAAGCTTGGATGGTTTCATGCAACTGCTTTATCAGAAATATGCCCTCGACCTCAAACGCGGTTTTTCAGAGACCGAATTCGAACAAGAATTAGCCAATTATTGTGGCGAAGATATGCACGCGTTTTTTAAGCAATATGTAAACGGAACGGCGATCATTCCCTACCAGCAATACTTTGAACCGATGGGGCTAAAAGTGACCGACCAAACGAGTACTTTAACCAACTTTGGCGCAGCTTTAGAACCAGGGGAGGTGCTCAAAGTGAGAACAGTTAGAAGCGGTTCTGCTGCCGAAGATGCGGGCATAAGCGTAGGCGATGAAATACTTGCCTGCGATGGTTTCAGAATAGATAAAGCTGGTTTGGAAAACAAATACAACAACCTTCAGCCAGGCGTTTCCATGGAATTGTTATTATCTCGCGATGGGAAATTATTCAGCACCAAATGCGTCATGAAAACCTATGCCAAACCACAATTTTCACTTCAAATTAAAGATGCCAATGCGCCGTTACTTACTTATTGGTTGCGCTAATCTACTTGCGTTAGCACTCCATGCGCAGCCCGTCAAAAACGTTCAAATTCCTCCGGTAGCTGCTAAATATCCGTTTAACGAATGCGAACCTTCAATTGCCATCAATCCGCGCAATCCAGATGAAATATCAGCTGGAACTGTCTTGCAGGGTTTTCACTATTCGTCTGACGGCGGCCAAACCTGGAAATCAAGAGCTTTAAAAAGTCCGTTTGGTGTCTATGGCGACCCTGTATTGCAATATGATCAGAGTGGCCGCTTGTATTATTTCCACCTCAGCGATTACGATAAAACAAGTCATCTCGATCGCATTGTATGTCAGTTTGCAGATAAACCAGGTCAATTTTCGAAAGGTTCTTTTCCAAAACCTAACGGCACAAAAGTCCAAGACAAACATTGGGTTGTAATTGACCCCAAAACAAACGTGCTTTACATGACCTGGACGCAGTTCGATGCCTACGACTCTGCCGACCCTAAAGACACCTCCATTATTGTTTTTTCAAAATCTACCGACCGCGGCCTTAGCTGGACAGCTCCTATTCGAATTTCTAAATTCGGTGGCGACTGCCTAGATGGCGACAACACAGTTGAAGGCGCCGTGCCGGCTTTAGGCCCAAATGGTGAAATCTATGTTTGTTGGACCGGCCCGCGCGGCATCATGTTTCAAAAATCAACCGACGGCGGCCTTACATGGCTAGCTGAGGAGCGCAAACTCTCAGATCATATTGGTGGCTGGGACATCCAAATTCCGGGCATCTACCGCGCCAATGGCTTGCCTTTTTTGATGTCAGATTTAAGCGGTGGACCCAATAACGGAACCCTTTATCTCAATTGGTGCGACCAACGCAATGGTCTAGACAACACCGACGTTTGGCTTTTGAAATCAAGTGACGGCGGCCTCACGTGGTCTGAACCTATACGAGTAAACCAAGACAAAGAGCCGCGTCATCAATTCCTGACATCCATGGCGATAGATCCTGTCCGTGGCGATCTACATTTTGTGTACTACGACCGCAGGCGCTTCAAAGACAATCAAACCGATGTCATTTGGGCAACCAGTACCGATGGTGGTCAAACTTTCAAGGAACAGCGCGTTTCCACTCAGTCCTTTGTTCCCAGTCCGATGGTTTTCTTTGGAGATTATCTTGGTATTGCTGCCTTCGACGGTCGCATTCGCCCCATTTGGCCACGCATGGACAGCGGTAAAATCACCTTGTGGGTTGCCTTGATAGATCTCGATTAACATGCATTTTCCTACAAATTCATCTTGGTATCCTATTTTGATAGATGAATTCAATTCTCTCTATTTTCTTGCACTTCAAGAAAAAGTAACACAAGCCTATTTGCTTTCTGACCCCGTTGTATTTCCACCTCAGGATCAACTTTTCAAAGCTTTTGAATACTGTCCTTGGGAGCAGCTCCGCGTAGTTGTTTTAGGCCAAGACCCATATCCGACCAAAGGTCATGCCCATGGTTTGTGTTTTTCGGTTGCCACTGGTGTTAAACCCTTGCCAAAAAGCCTACATAATATCTTCAAGGAAAGAACCTCAGACCTCCAATTACCGGATTTGCCCAATGGCAATCTCGAAAATTGGGCGCGTCAAGGGGTATTGCTGCTCAATTCCGTTTTAACTGTCTTCGAAGGTCAGGCCGATAGCCATAAAAATTGGGGTTGGGAACAATTTACAGATGCCGTGATTGAAAAAATTGCCTCCGAAAAAGAAAATATTGTGTTTATCCTTTGGGGCGCAAAAGCCCAGGCTAAGGCAAGTAGGATAGATAGTTCTAAGCACCTGATTTTAAAAGCTGTGCACCCCTCGCCATTGGCTGCTCACCGCGGATTTTTTGGAAGCAAGCCTTTCAGCAAAACAAATGCGTTTTTGCGCATGCTTGGCAAGCAAGAAATTCAATGGTAATTGCGTACCTTTGCAATGATGTTTCAAAACGACTTATTTCTACGCGCGCACCGTGGCGAGGCCATCGAGCGCTACCCAGTATGGCTTATGCGTCAGGCAGGCCGAATCTTACCAGAATACCGCGCTGTTCGCGCCAAGCTTTCTGGCTTTAAAGAATTGGTTGAAACCCCGGAGTTTGCAACGGAAGTTACTATCCAGCCGGTCGATCTACTCGGTGTTGACGCCGCCATCATTTTTTCAGATATTTTAGTTATTCCCGAAGCAATGGGTTTGCCTTACCAAATGATCGAACAAAAAGGTCCTTGGTTTGAAAACACCATTCGCAGCCAAGCGCAATTCGACCAACTTGATACCCACATCGATGTGCAGGACCGGTTGTCGTATGTGTTTGAAGCCCTCAAACAAACAAAAGCAGGTCTAAATGGCCGCGTTCCACTTATTGGTTTTGCTGGCGCACCCTGGACTATCTTATGTTATATGGTAGAAGGTAGAGGGTCCAAAACTTTTAGTGAATCCAGAAAGTTGCTTTACACGCAGCCTTTGTTGGCACATCAATTACTACAGCGCATCACCGACGTCACCATCGCCTATCTGAAAGGTCAGTTAGCAGCTGGTGCAGATGCTCTCCAACTTTTTGATTCTTGGGCAGGAATACTCGGAGAAGACCAATACCGTGAGTTTGGCTTGCGCTATATCCAACAAATTTGTTCGGCCCTTGAAGGAACTCCACTAACCGTGTTTTCTAAAGGTGCGGTGGCTTCTTTACCTGAACTCGCACAGTTGTCTTGTACCACCATTGGCCTAGACTGGAACATGTCAGTACCTGTGGCACGAAGTTTGGTTCAGGAGCAAAAGACTTTACAAGGCAATTTAGACCCTTGTGTGCTCTATGGTAGCCCACAAATGATCGAGCAAGAAACCAAAAAAATGCTCAATTCCTTTAAAAGTCAAAGACATATTGTAAATTTGGGTCACGGAGTATATCCCGATATTGATCCAGAAATGGTCAAAGTATTTATAAATACCGTTAAAAACTATGAAATTACAAACAACGCCAATTCGTAGCTTACTACTTGCTTGCTCGGTTCTTGTCTTTGCGCAAGGCGCATTTGCACAAAAAGGCAAAAAGACCAACGAGAAAGAAATCATCAACATTACATTTGAAGGTGCCTCCGAAGACCTCACCGAACTCAATGGGATAGATGCCGCTGGTAAAGGTATTGAGTCACCAACCGAAATCAAAGCCGATTTATTTTCTAAATCTGCTAGTGGTGATATCGGTATCCCTGCCAATATCTATGGTTCAGAAGAACCATCTACAGAAAATGGAGGTAAGGTCTATGCGGGTATCGTCGCATTCAAACCTGGTAAAATGGCTGGTGAGCGTTCTTATATCACCATTCAACTGATGCAAGGTAAAGAACCTGTAACTCTTAAAAAAGGGCTTACTTATTGCGTAGAGTATTCACTTTCTTTGGCTGAATCTTCGAAATTTGCCTGCAACAACATGGGTGTTTATTTTTCAAAAGACAAGCCAGGAAACGGTGAAGCTGGTGCTATTTACATGAGTGGCGACCACGTCATGAAGTCGACTGTCAACAAAGTCTATAACGGCTTTTTTAATTGGGAAAAGGTCTGTAATGTTTACACAGCAAAAGGCGATGAAAAATACATCACCATTGGCAACTTTGACCTCAACGACAAAACTACCAATCAGGCTGTTAAAAAACCAAAAGATGCTGAAGCTGACCCACTCACACATGCCTATTATTACATCGATAACATTATCGTACGTTTGGTAGACAATACAGCAGAGTGTGCTTGTTACAACGCGAAGCCACCAAAAATTGAAGATTCATTCTCTGATTTAGTTTTTGAAAAGACGCCAGAAATCAATGAGAAAATGACCCTCGATAAAAAGATTGCAGCTCAAACCATCTACTTCCGCCAAGGTAAGTCTTCCTTGACAGAAAACGCACGAGAGAACCTCGATTTTATCGTTGCGCAAATGAATGCCAATCCAAGTTTAGTGATCGAAATTACAGGTCACAACGACCCACTTGAAATCAAAGCGGGTGTAGAAAACGAAGCGTACCTAGACATGGACCGCAAGCGTGTAGCAGCCGGCGTGAAGTACTTGACAAACAACGGCATTGCCGAAGAAAGAATTGTGAAAGCTTACAAAGCAGACACCATGCCGAGTGCGGAAATTGAAGAAGACGACGAAGCAGATGTAAAAGACGCGAAAAACCGTCGCATCGAATTCAGAGTGAAACTCTAAGGTTCTTAAATTTGAAACAACATAAAAAAACCTCGGTACATCCGAGGTTTTTTTTTGATCACATGTTTTAGGTTAGAAGCTGTGCGCTGTTCAAGTTGGCTAACTCAGTTGCTTTAAAAAAGGATAAAGTCTTTGTGTGGGCAAACCCATCACGTTGGTGTAAGATCCTCGTATTTCTACTACACCAATATGGCCAATCCAGTCTTGAATGCCATAAGAACCAGCTTTGTCCATGGCCTCGTGTTGCTCAATATAATGGATGATGTCTTCTAATTTAAGTTCCTGAAAACGAACTGTAGTACAATCGACAAGTTGGTGTTCAGCACCTGTATCCTTGATCACAACGCCTGTGTAAACCTCATGAGTCTGGCCAGATAGCTGCTGCAGCATTTCGATGGCATCTGCTTTGCTTTTTGGTTTACCCAATACCTTTCCATTTAAAAAAACGATTGTATCGGCACATATGAGTCTTTCATTTGATGTAATTTCAGGCCAAATGGCAGCTATTTTCTTTCGGCAGACAGACAGTACTAGTTCTTCTGGACTTTGAGTGGCATCAAAAGATTCATCTGCATCGGCAGTAACTACTCTAAAATCAAATCCGAGTTCGCTTAATAATGCCTTTCTTCTAGGCGAAGCTGAGCCAAGTACTAATTGCATCTTAAAAGTATAAACATGTAAGTCCTAATATAAGTGCGAGCGTCGGTAGCAAGCGCAGCCATTTTTCCAAAAGGGTAGGAGCTAAGAAATAAGCAACTAGACCCAATAAAAATAACCCTTCTAAAAGCCCAAGAACCGCTGAGGTATATACACTAGGTAAACTAAAATCTGAAATCAGTTTCAGAATGACAAAAAACACAGCAGGCATTTGAAGTACAAGTAGGGCAAGTAAAGTGGCTTTTTGGCTGCCAATTTTACGGGGAATGGTATGTGCGTCAATGACGCTGTCTCCGGGGATGTCGCGGATGTCTTTGACAATTTCACGGCTCAAATTGATGAAAAAAGCACAAATGGCAACGAAATATATGAAGCGGTAGTCTAAGTAAGTTGACCACGTGCTTTCTTGATAGGGTGAAAAGGGTACATTTCGCTCATTCAGCACTTGGAAAAACCAACTCGAGAGAAACAAGACAAGGCCGGGTAGGGCAGCAAGGACGGCTGCACCCAAGACTAATTTGCGTTTCCAATAGGCGCTATAAAACCAAAGCAAATTGATGCTGAGGAGGTGCACAAAGACAAAAAGTAAAGTATGGTAGTGCCATGATAATATGACCGCGATAAAGAAGCCTAAAAAGTTGAGGATCCAGTTGGCTAAAATAGCCCAACGCTTGTTCATGTATTTGGTCAGGACAAGCGCTTCAGGTTTGTTGATGCGGTCGGCCTTTAAATCAAAGTAATCATTGATGATATGTCCGGCTGCCGCTATAGTAAGCGTCGAAAATATCAAAAGGCCATAATGAAAGGCATCAAAATCAATGACTTCATAGGGGTTCTGTTTGTGAAGAAAATAGGCGACACCCAACATGGCTATTAAAATAGCCAATAGGTTTTTGATACGGATCAGTCTTAAAAATGGGATCATGGCAATATTTTATAACTGGTTCGGCGGTTTTTTTGATGCGCAGCTGCAACCTGGGCAGGGTTCGTAAGTTGGGCAATTGCTGCGTCGCTTACAATTGGTAGGCTAGAGCCGTAGCCCTTATAGCTGAGCCTTCCAGCTTCAATGCCTTCTTGAATCAAAAATTGATAAACTGCTTTCGAACGGGCATCTGAAAGCAATAAGTTCTTAGCTGCATCACCTTGGCTATCGGTATGGCCTTGAATTTCAATTTGAAGTTTCGGATTTTTCTTCAGATAGCTGCTCAAGTTCAAAAGTTCAACCTTAGATTCTGGTCGGAGGGTAGCTTTGCCGAGGTCAAAGAAGACGTTGTTAAGGATGTTCTCAGCAGTAGAAGCCAGCGGATTAAGTGGCATGTCCAGCTTATAGCTTTGTGCAGTCTCACTATTTGTAAAGTCGAAATTAAGTGAAAAAGGATGGTAGCCTTGGTGATTCACCAAGACAGCATAGCTGTGATTCACAGGAAGAGGAAGCGTGATTTTACCGTCATAAGCGTCGGCCAAACCGTCGAAAACCAGCTGGCCAGTGGCTAAATCTGTTAGCTGTATGTGTGCTGGTAATTTGACGTTGCTGATGGCATCAAAGGCCGTACCTTCAAAATAAAAAGTTTGAACAGCCTGAAGCTCTTTAGGTAATTCAAACCAATAGATATCAAGGTTGCCGTAGCCGCCTTGTCTGTCCGATGCAAAAAATGCGATGTCGCCTTGTGCTGATACCAACAAAGAGTTTTCATCGAAACGGGTATTGATGGGATAACCTAAATTCACAGGCTTACTCCAATTACCTTGCGCATCTTGCTTGCTCATGAATAAATCGGAGCCGCCCAGCCCGATGTGTCCTCGAGAAGCAAAGTAAAGCGTTTTGCCATCTGGATGGATCTGGACAGATTCTTCATTAGATGAGGTATTGATCACATTTGGTAAACGCTCAGCTTCGGACCATTTGCCATTTGCTAAAAGATGTGCAACGTAAATGTCGCTATTTGACCTGCCTTCTTTGGAACGAACAGCCCTTATGAAATAAAGTGTTTGCCCATCTGCACTGAGCGAAGGTTGGGTTTCCCAATTGGCCGTATTGACTGCGCCAGGTAAGTTGGTTGGGGTGGTCCAGCGCCCGTTGATTTTTTCAGTGATAAACAAATCGCAAGAACCTTTGCCAGTTCGGTCTGCACCATAATTGACGCCAGATGGATCAGTACAAGCTACAAATATGATGGTTTTGCCATCGCCAGAAATTGTGGGGGCACCTTCATTCCATGCAGTGTTGATATTTGAAGGCATAGGTTTGGCAGTAGTCCATACGTTAGCTTTTGGGTCATAGGATGACACATAGAAGTCTTCTTGTTCGTCCTGATGTCCGTCTTGGATAGAAGGTAGGCGGCGCGTAAAAAGCAATTGACTACCGTCTACTGTCAGTGTAGGGTAGTATTCAGGGAAGGGTGAGTTGACTCCTTCACCCACATTTTTTGGTTCAAAGGGCTTTGCATTGGCGATTGCCGCAATGGAGAACTCAGCGCAGGCTTTGATCTGATAAGCCTGCCCTTGTAATTTTTCGTTTGCATTTGGGTTTCTTAGAAATATATCTATGGTTTGAAGGGCTTCTTTGTATTCCCCAATAGTGAGCTGACAAACCGCTAAAAAGAAATGTGTACTGCCGCCTATGCTATGTGTGGGGTCAATTTCTAACGCTTTTTTATAACTAAAGGCAGCATCGGCGTATTTGCGTTGGTATTCTAAGAACTCTGCTTTGAGTAAATAAGCTTCCCAAAAATTGGGGTCTTTATCGATAGCGGCATTTAGAAGCAGGATGCCTTCTTGGTAATTAGGCGCGCCTGTTTGTGGATTTCTGAGTTCCATTGGGGCTTTTTGTCCTTTTTCAAAAAGTTTGATGGCCTTTTTACTTGAACTAGAGTACGGAAATTGTGCAAATACCGTATGGAGTGATAAAAAGAATAGGAAAACGAGAAAATGTTTCAACCTCATGGAATCTGCATGTATTTATGCGTCTGTAACGAGATTTTCCACTTTTTGTTGCGTTTGATATAGTCTATGATGAGGGGTAGGAAGCGTTCTTGCTTTTCCCATTCGGTCTGGAGGTAAAGTACACAATTAGGTGCTACTTTTGCAGCGTGTTGTTCGGCCCATTCGAAATCAGAAGGATGCGCAATGACTACCTTTAATTCTTGCGCCAAAACATAGGCTTCTTCGATGGGCGCTTTGAATTTTTTTGGTGAAAAACAATACCAATCTATTTGGCCTTTTAATGGATGAACACCGGCGGTTTCAATGGCAATTTCGTAACCTGCATTGTGCAAAGTCGAAGTTAGAGCGCTAAGATCGTGCATGGTAGGCTCACCACCGGTAATGACAACAAAATCGGTTGCTGTTTGTGCAACGGCCTCTAGGATTGTATCTATGCGCATGTATTGACTCGGGGCGATATCCCAACTTTCTTTGACGTCGCACCAAACGCAACCGACGTCACAACCTGCTAAACGAATAAAGTAAGCTGCTCTACCGCTATGACTTCCTTCGCCTTGAAGCGTGTAGAAGTGTTCCATAACGGGCAAAGTTGAATCGTGTCTCATTTGGTAAAGTTACCTAAAATGTTAAATTTGTTCTAAATCAAGAACATGAAAGCACACTTACTTACCATAATTTTACTCTTAGGTCCGCAATTTTACGCACAACAAATTGGTAATTCTGGTTTTGAAAACTGGGACAACCTAGGGTCTAATCAAGAAGAACCTACGAATTGGTCCTCCTTTAAGACAGCAACCGGAAGTTTTGCAGCATTCGGATCCAAACAGGTAGAGCGATCGAGTACTGTGAGATCAGGCGCAACGGGAAATTATAGTGCAAGAATTTGGTCTAAAAGTACTTTGGGTATCATGGCCAATGGCGTACTCACCACCGGCCGCATGAACATGGGTAGTTCTAACCTAAGTAGCCCAGACAACTACAACTATACGGTGTTGAATGATGCCGCTTTTTCAGAAGCCCTCACGCTTGCGCCAGATTCCATCGTATTTTGGGCGCGTTATACCGCAGCTGCAAGTGAAAAAGCCGGAATGCATGCAGTTATTCATGATCAATTTTCGGTTCAAGACCCAATCAATGCAGCCTCTGAACCATACGTCGTAGCCGATGCTGATTTTCAATTCTCACCTACGAACAATAATTGGGTTCGTTTTTCGGTCCCATTTTCTTACACCGTCAATACAGGGCTTGCACCAAAATTTATCTTGCTGACTTTTACAACCAATCATATTCCTGGTGGTGGCAGTGCCAATGATGAGGTACTGATAGATGATGTCGAGTTGATTTACAATACAATAGGTTTAGAATCAGAAGTATTGAGTCAAAAGTTTGGCATTTTTATCGATGCAGAAAATCGTTTGGTGTTAACCGGATTCGATCAAGATAATCAATTGGAAATATTCCGCTTAAACGGCCAATTATTGGAGGCTAATTGCGTCGAAAAACTTCAAGGACGTGCCCTTCCATCTGGGTTTTACCTCATTCGTTACGCCGGAACCGGAACAAAAATTTATGTCCCTTAGGTTGTTTTGAGGTAGTAACGTAGCCAGTTCATGGCGCTTAATACAGTCATTTCTAGATTGCGTTGACGGTTGTCACCAAATTGAAATTTTTTGGCAATGGTGCCGTTCGGGCCGCTGAGGCCTATCCAAACCAAACCAACGGGTTTTTCAGGGCTGCCACCTGTTGGCCCGGCAACACCAGTTGTGGATAAGCAATAGTCTACTCCCAAGAGTCTGCGGCCGTTTGCTGCCATTTCTATAGCCACTTCTTCGCTCACAGCTCCATGTTTGGTTAAAGTATCGGCATTCACTTGTGCAATTTTGACTTTTAGTTCGTTGGAATAGGTCAAAAGCGCACCTTGGTAATAGGCGGATGCGCCTGAAATGCTGGCGATGTGTTGGGCTAGTAAGCCAGCGGTGCAACTTTCTACGGTTCCAACAGAGGCTTTCTTCAGGAGCAATTGTTCACCAAGTACACCTTCTAAACTGCAGTCGTCATATCCTATAATATTTTCTGGGATGCGCTGTTCTAATTCGTGAAAGAAAGCAGTAATTTGGGCTTCGTTTTCTTTTCCGGTATACGAGCTGAGTCTTAGTTTTACGATACCAGGGGAAGGAAGGTAGGCCAAGCCCAAGCCTGCAGCCCTGACGCGGTCTTCCCAGTCTGCAATTTGATCTGCTAGAAAAGATTCGCCAATGCCTTGCGTATGCATGGTTTTGTGGTAAAGTGTTGCTCCTGCATAGCGTTGTTCGAGTAGCGGAAAGGCTTCTTCGGTCATGATGGTTTTCATTTCGTAAGGAACGCCAGGTAAAGAAATGAAAATAACGCCGTTTTGTTCAAACCACATGCCTGCAGCAGTTCCGCGTCTGTTTTTTAGAATGGTGGCTTTTGTAGGGAGCGCAGCTTGTTGAATATTGACTTCGAGCATTGGTTTGTTACGACTCGCAAAAAAACCTTCAATTTGCTCAAGTGTAGCCTGATGGATTTCCAGTGAACTCTCGAAATATGAGGCTAGCGTATATTTGGTGAGGTCGTCTTTTGTTGGACCTAAACCACCTGTAATGATGATGCAATTGCTGCTTGGTAAAATACCGTCGAGCGCTTTGGTAATTGCCTCCGGTTTGTCTTCAATGACAAGCGCGCGTTGAACTTGGTAACCACGGCTAGACATTTCTTGGCCGATCCAAGCAGCGTTCGTATTGATGGTTTGCCCGATGAGCAATTCGTCGCCAATTGCGAGAACTTCTACTTTCATGCTTTTTTAAATTTGGCAATAGATTCGATATGGCCAGTATGTGGAAATTGGTCCACCAAAGCATATTTTTCTAGAATATAGCCTGCGTCGATTAGCGTTGAGGCGTCTCGGGCTTGTGTAGAAGGATTACAGCTAATGTAAACGATGCTATCTGCATCTAGTGCAATGACTTTTTGTAGTGTTTTTGGCGCGATACCCGCTCTTGGTGGGTCGAGCATAATTCGCTTTATTTTTCCTTGGAAATCAGGGTATTCGCGTAGAAATTTGCCGACGTCGGCTGCAAAAAACTCGACGCTGTGTATGCCGTTTTTAGCGGCGTTTTGCTTGGCGTCTTCAATAGCTTTTTCTACGATATCAACGCCAATAATGCGTACCTCTGAATTGCGCTTGGCCATTAATTGACCAATGGTGCCGGTTCCGCAGAAGAGGTCCATTGCGATATCGCCTGGTTCGAAGGGGTCTTCGAATAGGTAGTCGAGTGCTTTGTCGTAGAGGAGCTCGGCACAGGCTGGATTGGTTTGAAAGAAACTTTCCATACTGATTTGAAAACGCAAACCAGCGAGTTCTTCTTCAATGACTGCTTGACCAAATATAAGTGTGGAGTGCCCGTTTTCGATTTTAGCGCGGTCGGCAACGTTGTCATTGATGGTATGCCAAAGCCCGGCAATTCTGCCTGGGTGAAGTGCTTGTATAAAATTGGCAAAAGCCTGAACGTCAAAATGTTCAATTCCCTCGTTTGAGGTAACCAAATTGA
>JACCDV010352145.1_pt1 | contig 16205 bp, 15 predicted proteins | sample 7446131 | NCBI WGS metagenome assembly JACCDV01 (sample SAMN15323448, study PRJNA562643) | freshwater metagenome | isolation source: river surface water | place: USA:Blue River Watershed | collected 2017-08-17 | reverse complement strand
TGCTACTTTCGTCAAACGCCTGGGCATCTTGCGATGCAAGGACGGCATGAGCCACCAGGAATTCACCGAACACTGGCTCAAGCGCCATGCCGCCCTGTGCGTGAAATTGCCGGGCCTGCGCCGCTACGCGATCAACCTGGTGGACCGCGCGCGTTTCCCGAACTTTGATTACGACGGTTTTTCCGAACTGTGGTTCGATTCCGAAGAGGCTTTGGTGAGTTCGCTTGCCAGTCCCGAGGGCCAGACTTTGCTGGCCGATCTGCCGAACTTTGCCAAGGATGTCTCGCCGATCATTTCGGTCGAGCACCAAATGCTCTGGCCTTGAAAGGAACGGTCATGAAATCATTGCAAAACAAAATTGCCATCGTCACCGGCGGTGGTGCTGGTTTTGGTGAGGGCATTGCCCGACTGTTCGTTGCAGAAGGTGCGCGCGTTCTGATCGCTGACCTGGACTTTGAGCGTGCCCAGGCCGTGGCCGCCAGCCTCGGGGCTGCAGCCTGCGCTGTCCAGTGCGATGTCTCGCGGGCACAAGATGTGCAGGCAGCCGTCGATGCCTGTGTGCGGCAGTTCGGCGCGCCCCAGATCGTGGTCAACAACGCAGGCACCACACACCGCAACCAGCCCATGCTGGATGTGGATGAAGCCACGTTTGATCGGGTGTTCAACGTCAACGTGAAGTCGATCTACCACATGACCCGTGCGGTGGTGCCGCTTTTGCGCCAGCAAGGGCAGGGCTCGATCATCAACATCGGTTCTACCGCTGGCTTGCGTCCACGTCCGGGCCTGACTTGGTACAACGCTTCCAAGGGCGCGGTCAATTTGTTGTCCAAATCGATGGCGGCCGAACTGGGGCCTGACGGAATTCGGGTCAACGCCATTTGTCCGGTGATGGGTGCGACAGGCCTGATTGAACAGTTCCTGGGCACCGCCGACACGCCCGAGGCGCGTGCACGCATCACGGCGGGCATCCCCTTGGGCCGCATCTCCACCCCCAACGATGTGGCGCAGGCGGCGCTCTATCTGGCCAGCGATGCGGCAGCCTTCATCACCGGCGTCGAACTCCCGGTGGACGGCGGGCGCACCATTTGATGGTTCGCCGAAAAGCCTGTCATGTCCGCACGTGAGCGGCTGTCGCTGTACGGCTGCGACGAGCGTTTGCCGTCGCGCTTGTCATTGCGTGCCGGACCGGTGTCATTCGAGCTGGTCGGGGGGCGTTTCGGACCGCTGCGTGTGAATGGCCATGAGGTGTGGCATGGCTTGGCTTTTCTTTTTCGCGATGCGGCTTGGGGGACACCAGAGCCGGTGTTCGAGCAAGTGCAGCACCACATCGAAGGCCAGGGTTTTCGGCTTCAACTGCATGGGCACATCCCTTGCTCGCCTTTGGATGTGGCCGGTGTCCCTGCAGAAGGTGCCCGCATTTTGCTGGAGGTGCAGGTGCAAGGAGATGCGCAAGGACAGCTGCATTTCCTGGCCCATGCCACACCCACGTATGCGCTGCTGAGCAACCGTTGCGGCTGGGTGTTGATGCACCCGATGTCGGCCGCAGGCTGCACCCTGGAAGTTCAACATGTGGATGGTCGAACCAGCCGCTCCACTTTGCCGCAGGAGGTGCCTGCCTGGCCCCCCTTCATGGGCGTGCGTGGCTTGCGCCACGAATACACGCCAGGCCATTGGGCCGAAGCCCATTTGCTTGGCGAAGACTATGAACTGGAGGATCAGCGCAACAACGCCGATGCCTCCTTCAAGACCTACAGCCGGTCAAATTGCATGCCCAGGCCCTTTGTGCTCCAGCAACGCCAGCCGTGGATCCGTGAGTTGCATCTGCGTTTGCTGGGGCCTTTGCCCGATGTATCACCGGCCAGATCTGTCGCCATGACCTGGCAGTGGCCAGAGGCCAAAGCCTGTGCCGTTCAATTGGGTTTGGCCATCACGCCCGACATGAGCCATGCGCCCGCTCCCTGGTTGCTGGCGTTGTTGAAGGACTGGGGTCCAGACTTTTTGCACCTGACCTTGTGGCCCGACACACCGAGGGATGACATGGACTGGTCCGGTGTGCGTGCATTGTTGTGCGCGGCCGGTGCCTCGTTGCGCTTGGACTTGTGCACCCCTGATGGGCTGGGTCATGGCGGTGCACAAGATGCGGCCTGTTGGGCGCTCGCGCAGCGGCTGGCCCTGGCCGGCGTGGCGCCCGCGGCGGTCGCGGCCTTGCCCTGCGGTGCGCAGACGGCTGGATTTTTGCGACGTATTTTTCCGACGTCGGCCATCGGCGGCGGTACGCCGCATTTCTTCGCACAGCTCAATCGGCTTGAAGTCAGTGGCGGTGAGGACTTCATGGGGTTCACCGTTTGCCCCATCGTGCATGACGCCGATGACGAGTCCGTGATGAATGGTTTGCAAAGCTTGCCATCGATGCTGGAGACAGCCCGCCGCAGGCATCCCGGGCGCGACTGGCACATCGGCCCCAGCACTTTGCCTGCCCGTGCCAGTCCTTTGGGTCCTCAGCCGCACAGCGATGGTCAGCGCCGCCTGCCTTTGGCGGCTTGCGATCCCCGCACCCGGGGATTGTTTGGCGCGGCTTGGTTATTGGGCCACTTGGTGGGTGCCCTGCAGGCCCGCGTGCAAGCACTGACGCTGCCGCCAGTGCTGGGCGATGCGGGTTTGTGGTGGCCTGCCGGGGCGGCGTGGCGCATGACGCCTTCGGCTGCCATGCTGCAAGTTTGTCTGCGCTGGCACAGCTTGCAAGCCCTGGCGCCGCACGGGTCAGGTGGCGCTTCGTCCGCTTTTTCCGCCTGGCCACTGGTGGGCATTGCAGGTCGCACAGCGCAGGGGCGGCACATCTTGTTGGCCAACCTCAGTGCGCATCCTCAGCCGCTGCACTGGACGCACGGCGGCCAATGGGCTGTGCTGGATGCCCAGTCCTGGGCGCGGTACCAGGACACCCCCGAAAGCCAGCCCTGGCGCGAATCAGGCCTTTGCACCGCCGATGCCGTGCTGGCGCCTTATGGCCTGGCCCGGATTGACTTGCCCCTTTCGACTGGAGACTGACCATGCTTCCCGACATTGACTCCCTGGCCCTGTTCGTGCGAGCGGCCGAACTGCGCAGTCTGACCAAGGCAGCCGAGGCTTCGCACATTGGCCTGGCGGCTGCGAGCCGGCGCATGGCCTTGCTGGAACACCGCTTCCGCACCACCTTGCTGGAGCGCTCTTCTCGCGGTGTGGAGCTGACGGCTGCCGGCGTGTCATTGCTGCCCCATGCCCGGGCCTTGCTGGTCGAGCTCAACCAGATGCAGGCTGAAATGCGCGACCATGCGAATGGCCGCAAAGGTGCCTTGCGGTTGCTGGCCAACACCTCGGTCATCACCGATACCCTGCCCAACGACTTGGCTGCCTTTGCCCACCACAACCCGGATGTGAAAGTGATCGTCCAAGAACGCTGGAGCGAGGAAATCGTGACTGCGGTGCAGGCCGCCGAAGCCGATGTGGGCATCGTGGTGGAAGGCACGCAGGTCGAAGGATTGGAGACCCTGCCTTATTGCCAGGATCGATTGGCTGTGGTGATGCCGCGCGACCACGCTCTGGCGGCTTTTGAGACGCTGGGCTTCAACGATGTGCTGGACGATGAGTTGATCACCCTGGAAGGGGGCTCGTCGATGACCCGTTTGCTGGCCTCGCAGGCCGTCATTGCCCAGCGGACTTTGCAATTGCGCATCCAGGTGCGCAGTTTCGAGGCCATTTGCCACATGGTCGAGGCCGGTCTGGGCCTGGGGCTGTTGCCTGAACAGGCCGCACGTGTCTTGGCCAAAGGGCTTGATTTGGCCGTGCGTCCGTTCAGCGATTCTTGGGCCGAACGCCGCATGTTGTTGTGCACCCGCAAGGACCGCGCCGGCATGCCATCTGTGTCCAAGCTGCTGGACTTTTTGTCTCATCGCGGTCACTTGCCCGATGCGTCAGAAGCCATTGAAGGGAGTGCATCATGAGTCTTCAACCTCTACAAGGCCTGTTGGTGGTGTCGCTGGAACATGCGGTGGCCGCACCTTATTGTTCCAGTCGTCTGGCCAATGCGGGTGCACGCGTCATCAAGGTTGAGCGGCCCGAGGGCGATTTTGCGCGCGACTACGACCGTGAGGTCTATGGCGAGTCCTCGTATTTCGTCTGGATCAACCAGGGCAAGGAATCGGTGGCGCTGGACTTGCGCCAGGACGCCGACCATGCGCAGATGCTGGCCTTGCTGGCGCAGGCCGATGTGTTTGTGCAAAACCTGGCGCCCGGTGCAGCCGAGCGCTTGGGCTTGGGCTCTGAGCTGTTGCGCGAAAAGTGGCCGCGTCTGATCACCTGTGACATCACGGGTTACGGTGAAACCGGCCCCATGCAAGACCTCAAAACCTATGACCTGCTGGTGCAGGCCGAAAGCGGATTGGTCTCGGTCAATGGCGCCCCCGGCCCCTGGGGCCGCATTGGTGTGTCGATCTGCGACATTGCGGCCGGCATGAATGCGGCGCAAGGCATTCTGGAGGCGCTGTTCTTGCGCGAGCGCACCGGCCAAGGCAGTGCTTTGCATGTGTCCTTGTTTGATTCGGCGGCAGAGCTCATGGCCGTGCCCTATTTGCAGGCTCGGTACGGCCGTGCGGCGCCGCAACGCGGTGGCCTCAAGCACCCAAGCATTGCCGCTTATGGGGCCTTCACTTGCCGAGATGGTCATGAAGTGGTGCTGGCCGTGCAGAACGACCGCGAATGGCAAGCCTTCTGTCAGCATGTGTTGCAGCAGCCTGATTTGGCGGACGATCCGCGCTTTGCCAGCAGCGCAGCACGCGGTCTTCATCGTGAGCAGATCGAAGACATGATCCAGGCCGTGATCGGCGGTCTCACCGGTGGCGAGGTGGCCGATCGACTGACCGAGGCACAGACGCCTTTTGGCGCCATCAATTCGGTGCTGGATTTGATTCACCATCCGCAATTGCGCACGCGCCAAATTCAGGTGCGAGGCCGAACCGTCGAGGTTCCGGCACCCGCGTGCATGACCCCTTGGCAAGAGGGGACCAAGCTGGGCAACGCCCCAGCTGTGAATGAGCATGGCGCCTTGCCGGGGCTGGAGTGAAAAATCCCACACACCGTGCCGGCGTGTGGGGCGCAAACGCGGCTCGGCAGGACGTGCAGATTCGAAAACGGCTCAGCTGGGCAACAGGCCGTCGATGACCACCATGCGCGAGTTGGCCGACAGTTGACGCAAGCGTCTGGCGGGTGCGTATTCGGGTGAATTCAGCCAGGCCTGAGCCTGGGCCATGCTCGGGAACTCGAGCATGACCAGGCGCTTGGGCTGCCAGCCGCCTTCCAGGGGCGAGATGTCGCCACCGCGGGCCAGGAACCGCCCGCCATAAGCCGCCACGGTCGGGGGCGAGAGGCGTTTGTATTCTTCGAACCGCAGCGGGTCCGTGATCTCCATGTCATTGATGACGTAGGCGGGCACGGGGACGTCCTCTCACGCGACCTTTTGCAGGGCGGCTGCTTGTTGACGGATTTCGATGCCCAATTCCTTTTCGCGGATGAACATCAGGGCTGCGGTGTCACGGTCGCCCAGGCCCATGCCCATGGCGCGCTCCATGGTCGCTTGTGCGCCACGACCCACAGAAGCCGTAAAACCCATCTTCTCGGCCGCTTCGCAGGCCAGGCGCACATCCTTGCACGCCAGGCGAATCGCAAAGCCGGGGCTGTCGTCACCCACAAAGGCCTTCTTGGGCATGGCCACCGCAAACTGCTGGTTCCAGGCCATGGTGGTGCGCATGACTTCCTGCATCAGCTCCAGGGTCAAGCCGTTCTTCACGCCAATGGCCAGGGCCTCGGTGTTGGCCACCATGATGGTGGTGGCCAACAGGTTGTTGGTCATCTTCATGGCGTGGCCGGTGCCGGGGCCACCGCAGTAGTAAGTGTCGGTCCCCATGCAGTTGAGCACCTGGGTCGCACGCTCGATGGCCGGCCGGTTGCCGCCGACCATCAAGGTCAGTGTGCCAGTGACAGCGTGTTCGCTGGTCTTGCCCACGGGCGAGTCGACCAGTTCCATACCGCGTGCGCGCAGCGCATCACCGACGCGGCGCGACGTGGCTGGATCGATGGTGCTCATCTCGATGACGATGCCGCCGGCAGGCAGACCTTCGGCCAGGCCGTCAGCGCCCAGAACCACCTGCTCCACGTGTTGTGGCTCGGGCAGCATGGTGACGACGATGTCGCTGGCAGCACCCACTTCACGGGCGGTGGCCGCCGAGCGTGCGCCGGCTTTCACCAGACGCGCCACGGCTTCGGGACTGCGGTCGTACACGGTGAGTTCGTGGCCATGTTTGAGGATGTTCAGTGCCATGGGCGCGCCCATCACACCCAATCCGATAAATCCAACTTTCATGCGGTTTCTCCTGTTTCAGTTTTTCAAATCAGCTGCGATCGGACCATTTGTCCATTTCCCAGACCGGGCGACCACGCAGGTCGGCCACATCGGTGCGGGTGAATTCAGCGTTGCCAGGTTTGGCGCCCAGACGGTCATAGGCCTGACGCACCAAGGGGGCTGTGCGCGAGAAGGCATCTTTGATTTGCGACCACTGAAGCGGCTTGTCGATGACCTTGTTGCCCGCCATGAATTTGGACGTTTCGAGCACGGCGCGGGCGTCGTTTTCGGTGGGCCAAGACCAGCCGCGCGAGAACAGCACATCGTCCTTGACCACTTTGGCGCCTTGCACGGCGTCCAGCTTCCAATAGTCCTTGACCAGTTGTGACACAGCACCGGAATCCATGGCGGTCAGGGCGGCCACCGCCTCCTGTTGGGCCATCAAAAATGCCACCACCACTTGCGGGTGCTGATCGATCAGGCCATTGCGACCAATCCAGAACGAACGGTGCAGGTAGTAGCCATCAGGGAAGAAGGGCGACTTCTTCACGCTGGCCAACATGTGGCCTGCGCCCTTGCCGGCGGGGCCGTCGTAGTGTTCTTCGGTGAAGCCAAACGAGTTGGCAATCGCCACGATGCCCGAGGCTTGGGCCGCCAGGTAGGCCGGGTAGATGGTGCAGGTGGCGTCCACGCCCGTGGGGACCGACGCGGCTTGCGCGTGGGTGGGCATGTTGACGAACTTGATGCCGGTGTCTTTGATGTCTTGCACGCCCAGCTCGAACATCAGCATCTGGAACAGCGCGCTTTGCGGGTCACCGCCCAGAGAGACGCCCACGGTCTTGCCCTTGAGGTCTTGCAAGTTGCGAATGGGTGAGCCCTTGCGGGTGGTGATCAGGAAACGCAGGTGGCCTTCACCCACGCACAGCAGGCTGATGGGCAAACCCGATGACAGGCCGCGTGTGATGGGCGTGTTGCCCCACATGCCGATGTCCAGGTTGTTGCCCACCATGGCCTCCACCATGGGCAAGGCGGTGGGGTATTCGCGCCAGTCGATGGTCAGCTCGTAGCCGAGTTCGGCCGCTCGCTTTTCCAACAGCTTGTTGTTGATCATGTACTGGCTCATCGGCGAATTGCCAGCGGCCCATGGAATGCGGCCGATGGACACCTTCAGTGCTCGGCGCGAGCCTTGTGCGCGCACAAAAGCGGGCGCGACCGACAAGCCTGCGGCCGCGGCACCACCGAGCAGCAGACCGCGGCGGGAAGTGGGAAAGAGGGGTTTGTTCATGGTTGTCTCCTGGGGTTGTGTCATCAAGGGGGGACCACTCAGGCGGTGGCTTCTTCGGTGGGGGCTGAAACGGGTTCGTCACCGCCAATGGCGCGGTAGGCTTCATCGCGGATGAGTGACCAAATTTGCTCGACCAGGACGCCAAAACGCGGATTGGTGCGAGCGGTGCCTGCGCGTGGGCGCGGCAAATCGATGGTGACCACCTCCCGCACACGGCCGGGGTGAGAGCTCATGACCACGACACGGTCGGCCAGCAGCACGGCTTCCTCGATGTCATGGGTGATGAAGATGGCGGTCTTGCGTTCGGTGATGGGTGAGGTTTCGCCCCAAATCCGCAAAAGCTCGGCTTGCAGGATCAGGCGTGTTTGCGCATCCAACGCCCCGAGCGGTTCGTCAAGCAACAAGATGTCGGGGCCATTGGCCAACAAACGCGCCAGCGCCACGCGCTGGCGCATGCCACCCGACAGCTGGTGCGGGTATTTGTGCTCTGAGCCGCGCAGTCCCACCATCTCGATGAAGTGGGCCACGCGCTGGTTGCGCTCGGCCTTGGTGAGCTGATGGCCTGGTGTGCCGTGACGCAGGCCAAAGCCGACATTGCCTTCCACGGTCTGCCAGGGCATGAGCGCATAGTCCTGGAACATCACACCCCGATCCGCACCTGGTCCGGGAACGGGTTGGCCGTCTTTTTCGATGACGCCGTCCGTGGGCACGTCCAGGCCAGCAATCATGTTCAGCACCGTTGACTTGCCGCAACCCGAAGGTCCGACGATGCAGACGAATTCGCCGGTCTCGATGTCCAGGTTCATCTCGGCCACGGCCAGAGTGCGTTGGCCAGTTCGTGGTGCCACGAAACTTTTGGTCACGCCCTTCAGGCGCAGCTTGGGGGAGGGGGCGTTGTCGCTCATGGTCATTGTCTCCAGGGAATCAGACGCTTTTCGACCAGACGGAACAGCTGGTCGATCAGCAGGGCGACCACACCGACGACCGCCATGCAGACGACGATCGCGTTGAGGTCAATGTTGTAGGCATAAAAAACAAACATCATCTGGCCGATGCCACCGGAGCCACCGCCGCCCGACTTGGCGCCCACGGCCAGTTCGGCGGCGATGATCGCCGTCCAGGCCACGCCCATGGCCAGGCGGGTGCCCAGCAGGATGGAAGGCAATGCACCGGGCAAGACCACGCGTGTCAGAACCGTCCAGCGGGAGATGCCCATGGTGCGCGCCGCCAGCACCAGCTTGCGATCGACCCGGCTGACGCCGTGCACGGTATTGACCAGCACCGGAAAGAACGAGGCATACGCCACGATGGCCAGGGCTGTGGGGGTGCCCGTGCCCAGCCAGAGGATGGCAATCGGCAAGATGGCCATGGGGGCGATCGGGCGGAAACTTTCGATGATGGGGTCCAGGTTTTCACGCACGGCGGGGCTGGAGCCCATCATCAAGCCCAGGGCGATGCCCAGCCCCGATGCCACGGCAAAGCCCAGCACCACCCGGCCGAGGCTTTGCACCGTGGCCGAGACCAGCGAACCTGCGCTGAGCAAGTCGCCCAAGGTTTGCAACACCTTCAGGGGGGCTGGGGCAGGGCTGCCCGCTGGCAGTGTGCTGGCCCAGATCTGCCACACCACGACCAGCACCACCGGCAAAGTGAGGTTGCGGATCAGGACCGTTGTGCGCTTGTCCAACGTCATGGGGTTCATGAGGAAACTCCTGTGCCTTCGGCCCAAGGCGTCAACCGGCGTTGCAGGCCGCGCAGGCCCATGTCGCACAGGTAACCGACCACACCGATGGCCAAAATGAATGCGAACACCTTGGGGGTCATCAGCAGTTGCCGGTACCACTCGATGGCAAAGCCCAGACCGCTGGGTGAACCGATCAGTTCGGCTGCGACGATGGCGGCCCAGCTGGCAGCAAAAGCCAGACGGATACCCACCATCACCGTGGGCAATGCAGAGGGCACCAGCACATGCACCAGCAAAGGCCAGCGTCCGACGCCCATGGTGCGCGCGGCTGCCAGCAAACGCGCATCGGTTTGCCGAACACCGGCCACCGTGTTGAGCAAGATGGGGAAAAACCCCACATAGAACATGATGAACACCGGCAACGTGTCGCCCACCCCGAAGATGAACAGGGCCAGTGGCAACCAGGCGATGCCCGAGATGGGACGCAGCATTTCGACCAGTGGATCAATGTATTGTTCTGCCCGCTGGGACAGGCCCATCAAAAAGCCCAGAGGTACCGCCACCGCGATCGCCAGTGACAGCGCCACCAGCATGCGCAAGGTGCTGACCGAAGCGTGCTCGGCGATCTCGCCTTCGCGCAGCAAGGCCCACAAGGCTTCGAGAACTTTGAGGGGGGATGGCAGCTGCAAGGGATTGCCGTTCCACCAGTGCAGGCTCCACCACAGCAGAAAAAACACCCCAAAGGCGCGCAAAGAAACCCACAGCTGGCGGTAGGCCCCCAACGTGGGGCGTCGCACCGCCCCGGCGGTGGTGGTGATTCCCGCGGGCAGCGGGCCAGGGTTGGCTGTTGTCATGGCAACTCCCATGTCGGCCTTTCAGCGGGTGACGGCCAAAAAGCCGCCATCCACGTAAAGGGTTTGACCGTTGATGTAGGCGCCGGCGCCCGATGCCAGCAAGAGTGCCGCGCCACACAGGTCTTCGGGCTGACCCCAGCGGCGTGCGGGCGTCCAGCCGGAGACGAAGGCATTGAAGGCCACGTCCTTGGCCTGGCTGAACTCGGTTTGTGTGTAGCCCGGTGCCAGCGCATTGACCGTCACGCCAGTGCCGCCCAGATCAGCGGCCATGGCGCGGGTCAGTGCCGAAACGCCGCCTTTGGCCACCACATAAGGCACCAGGTTCGGACGGGCCACATGGTTCATGATCGAACTCAGATGGATGATGCGACCGCTGCCCTGCGCGACCATCAAGCGTGCAGCGTGCTGGGCCATCAGGAAGCAGGCGGTCAAATCGGTGTCCATCACCTTTTGCCATTCCTCGCGTTGCAGGTCGAGGAATGGCGTGCGCACGATCACGCCGGCATTGTTGATCAGCACATCGAGTCGGCCATGGCGCTCGATGACCTGCGCATAGGCCTTGGCAATCTCGTCTTCTTTCGTGACATCAAAAACCAGTGATTGGACATTCATGCCGCTGTCGCGCCATTGCCCTGCCAGCTCATGAATGCGGGGATTCACATCGCACGCCACCAGTTGCGCACCCGCCGCTGCAAAGCCACGCGCCAGAGCGCCACCGATGCCGCCTGCAGCGCCCGTGATCAGGACGGTCTGGCCTTGCAATGAGAAAAGCTGTTGCGGTGCCAGATCCGGGAACGGATTGGAGGGAGCAGCCGCCTGAGCCGAAGCAGTCATGTTGTCTCATCCTTGTTTTGTACGTGGGATGGATGCTAGGCGGCGAGCGCTGGGATCGGAATTGGAACTTGGGCAACGCATACTTCACACAAACGCAAGGCCCTGCGTTGCGTTTGTGTGAAGACCTGATTGCCGCAAATTTGATTCCCTGACGGGCCGCTGCCTTCTAGCATCGGCTGCATGAATCAAATCACGGACCCACCTACGCTCTACACCCGGCACGCCTTGCAGCGTGTGGGCACTCAGACCGACGTCCTGGGCGAATGCCCGCTTTGGGATGCCGCGGCGCAATGCTTGTATTGGGTCGACATTCGCCTGCCGGCGATCCGCCGACTTCGCCATGCCACGGGCGAGGTGGACACTTGGCCGATGCCCGAGCTCGTCGGCTCGATTGCCTTGGTCGACGATGGGCGCTTGCTGGTGGCTTTGCCCAGCCAGATTGCGCTGTTTGACCCGGACAGCGGCGCACTCAACGCCTTTGTGTCCAGCCTGCCCATGCCCGAGGGTCATCGCTTCAATGACGGGCGCTGCGATGCCCGCGGGCGTTTTTGGGTGGGCAGCATGCACAACATCACACGCGCGCCCGAGGGGACCTTGTTCTGTCTGGAAGGCGCTGGACCCTTGAAGGCGATTCGCCACGGCATCTGCATTCCCAACAGCCTGGCTTTCAGCCCCGATGGGGACACCCTGTATTTCGCCGACTCGCTGCATTACCGCATCTCCGCGCACGCCTATGCCCCCGAGACCGGCCGCATGGGCCAGGCCAGGGTGTTTGCCGAAAGTGCGCCACCGGCCTTTCCCGATGGTTCCGCCGTCGACGCCGAAGGCTTTGTCTGGAACGCCGAATTCAATGGCGGCCGCTTGCTGCGTTATGCGCCCGATGGTCGACTGGACCGTGTGATTGCCTTGCCGGTCGAACGCCCCACTTGTTGCGCGTTCGGCGGTCCTGATCTGGACATCCTCTACATCACCAGCACTTCGCAGAACATGAGCGAGGCTGAGCGTCAGGCGCACCCGATGGCGGGGGCGCTGATGGCGATCCGCCCAGGCGTGCGCGGTTTGCCCGAGCCGCGCTTTGCGCTTCAGGGCCCGCGCACTGAATAACCCTTTTCACGGAAAGAAACCCCGCATGACACCCCTGTCCTTCACCATCGCCTCGATCGAGGCCTTTTGCATCCGTGTGCCTGTCAAGATGCCCATCAAGGTGGCTTTCGGCACCTTCCGCGACCGCCCCATGGTGCTGTTGCGGGTGGTCGACACAGCCGGTGTCGAAGGTTGGGGCGAAGTCTGGGCCAATTGGCCTGCCAGCGGCGCTGAGCACCGCGCACGCCTGGCCATCGACCTGGGCGAGCGGGTGGTGGGTCGGCGCTTCGAATCGCCCGAAGCCATGTTCCGTCAACTCAGCCAGGCGCTGGAAGTGCTGGTCCTGCAAACGCTGGAAGTCGGACCGATCGCTCAGGTGCTGGCCGGCCTGGACATTGCCTGTTGGGACCTGGTGGCACGGCGTGCCGCAAAGCCCTTGCACCAGTTGCTCAGCGACCGAGAGGTCAGCCATGTGCCGGTTTATGTGACGGGCATCAACCCGGACCAGCCCGAGGTCTTTGCCGCCGCCCGCCAAGCCGAGGGTTTTCGCGCCTTCAAGCTCAAGACCGGTTTCGGCCATGACCAGGACGTGCGCAATTTGCAAGCCATGCGCGAGGTGTTGGGTCCGCAGGCCGTGTTGACCTGTGACTCCAACCAGAACCTGGATCTGCCATCCGCTGTGGCATTTGCACAAGCGATTGCGCCGCTGAACCTGAGCTGGTTTGAAGAGCCGCTGCGGGTGGATGCCCCCGAGGCCGATTGGCAAGCGTTGGCCCAGGCCAGCAGCACGCCCCTGGCCGGGGGTGAGAACTTCCATGGGGCGCAATTCGACCACGCCCTGGCCAGTCATGTCTTGCAGGTGATCCAGCCGGACATCACCAAGTGGGGCGGCATCAGCGGTAACGTCTCGGTGGCGCAGCGGGCCGTGGCTGCAGGCAAGCGTTACTGTCCGCATTATTTTGGCGGCGGCATTTCGCTCCTGGCCTCGTTGCAGGTGCTGGCCGCTGTCGGTGGTGAAGGCCTGCTCGAATTCGATGCCCACCCCAACCTGGGCCGCGAGGCCGTGGTGGGTGACTTGCTGCCGGTGCGCCACGGCAACGTGCCCGTGCCCACCGGCCCCGGCCTGGGGGCCATCCCCGACCTGGCCCGATTGGCGGGCCATCAAACCTGGACAGGACGAATCCACGCATGAACACCCCCCGTACATTTTCAATGTGGCCTGCGAACGCCGATGGCCTGCGCATCGGTTTCATCGGCGCAGGCCGTTTGGGGCAGGCGCTGGCCTGGAGCCTGGCGCGGGCAGGCCTGCAGGTCGTGGCGGTCAGCAGCACGCTCGAAGAGCATGCCCGGGCACTTGCAGACCCGATCGAGGGCTGTGTGTGCGGGGCACCGCAGTCTGTGGTCGACGGCTGTGACCTGGTTTTTGTGACCACACCCGACAGCGTCATCGGTGCCACCTGTGACCGCCTGAACTGGCGGCCGGGGCAAGCGGTGGTGCATTGCAGCGGTGTGACCGATGTGGAGGTGCTCGCGCATGCGCAAGCACAAGGCGCCTGGATCGGGGGCTTTCACCCGATGCAGACCTTTGGCGATCCGCATGCGGCGGCCCGCTCCTTGCCGGGTTGCACCATCACGGTCGAAGCCGCGCACAGCGAGTTGATGACATGCCTGCTGCAGCTGGTGCAGCGCCTCCAATGTGTGGCCAACCGGCTGCCGGCCGGCATGCGCGGGCGCTACCACGCGGCGGCTGGTTACACCTCGCAGTTCATCAATGCCTTGTTCGATCAGGCCGTCCGGTTATGGCAAACCTGGGGCGCCACCGAGGAAGAAGCTTTGCGTGCCTTGCTGCCCCTGGCGCAGGGCACGCTCAGTGCCATCGAAAGTGTTGGCGTCGCCCGCGGTATGCCCGGCCCGGTGTCTCGCGGCGATGTGTCGTCCATCGACAAGCACCTGGGCGCGATCTCGCCCATGGGGCCGGAGATGCTGGACTTTTACCGGACGCTGTGCGCCACCACGGTCGGGCTGGCCCGTCAGGCTGGCGGCATCGACAATGCACAGGCGCAGCAATTCATGGACAGGCTGCAAGCAGCCAAGCACTGATGCTGTGCGGCTTGTGGCCCGACTGGTGCAGCGCACGCACGTGACGCGCACAGGGCTGCCGAGCCGCATTTCAACCCTATGATCTTTGGTTTTGCGATCAAGACACATTGGCGTGGCCGCACCTGTTCTGACAGTCCGGCCCCCGCCCTGGCGTGCGCCATTTCAAGAAAGTTTTCATGACACATTCCGCCACACTCGCATCCGCGCGCTCCTTCCTGTTTGTGCCGGGCAACCGACCCGAGCGTTTCCTCAAAGCCATAGACAGCGGCGCAGACGCTGTGGTGATCGACCTGGAAGACAGTGTGCCGTTGCAAGGCAAGGCTGCGGCCCGCGAAGGCGTCTGCCAGGCTTTGTCCAAATGGCCTGCCAACGCCTGTGTGGTGGTGCGCATCAACAGCCCCGAGACAACGGTCGGCATGCAGGATGTGCAGGCGCTGACCGCGTGCCAGGGGCTGGCCGGTCTGATGGTGCCCAAGTGCGAATCGGCGGCGACGTTGCAGGCGGTGTCACAGGTGTTGCCGGGCTTGCCCCTGCTGCCCATCATCGAAAGCGCGGCCGGCTATCTGGCCTTGCCGGCAATCGCCTTGGCGCCGCATGTCAGTCGTTTGGTGGTGGGGCACATCGACTTTTTGGCCGACACCGGCATGGTCTGCTCGCCCGACCAGCGCGAGCTGGACACCTTGCGCTTTCAGGTGGCCATGTGCACCCGTGCAGGTCAGCTGGCCCCTGCTGTGGATGGCGTGACCGTGTCGGTGGACGATGAGGCGGTGCTGCTGGCCGACACGGCGCGTGCGGTGCGTTTTGGCATGGGTGGCAAATTGTGCATCCACCCCCGACAGGTGGCGGGTGTGCATGCGGCGTTCAGGCCTTCAGCCGCCGAGCAGGACTGGGCGCAGCGCGTGCTGGCGGCCATGACGGCCTCGGAGGGCGCTGCGGTGCAGCTCGATGGCAAGATGATCGATGCACCGGTGCTGTTGCAGGCGCAGCGGATCCTGTCGCGCGTGCGCTGAAAAAGACCGGGGCCTGTGATGCGCCATGACGCATCACAGGCCCCGTTGGGGACCCGAGGGCAGGCTTTTAACCGTGGTAATGCACCAGGGTCTTGGTGGTGCTGACTTCCTCGAGTGCGAGGAAGCCTTTCTCTCGGCCGTGACCGCTGCGTTTGGTGCCGCCAAAAGGCAGTTCCACGCCGCCGCCAGCGCCGTAGCAGTTCATGAACACCTGTCCGGCTTTCACCGACTTGGCCACGCGGTGCAGTCGCCCTGCGTTCTCGGTCCAGACGGCGGCCAGCAGGCCGTATTCGGTGCCGTTGGCCAGTGCAATCGCATCGGCTTCGTCCTCAAAGGGCATGGCGGCCAGCACCGGACCGAACACTTCTTCGCGGGCCAAAGCGGCGGTGCGTGGCACCGGGCCAAACAGGGTGGGTTGGATGTAGTAGCCGGTGCTGGGGGCCTCGGCCGCGATCTGGCCTTCGGCCAGCACCGGGATACCGCTGGCACGTGCCTGGTCGATGTACCGTTGCACACGCTGGTGCTGGGCAGGATTCATGACCGGTCCGCAGTCCAGATCCATCTCGGGCGTGCCCACACGCACCTTGGCAAAGGCTTCGGCCACGCGTTGGACAAAGGTGTCGTAGATGGAACGCTGGACCAGCAGGCGGCTGCCGGCGGTGCAGGTTTGACCAGCGTTTTGCACGATGGCGCGCACGATGATGGGCACAGCCCGTTCGACATCCACATCGTCAAACACGATCTGGGGCGATTTGCCGCCCAGCTCCAGCACGCATTTGACCGCGTTTTTCGCCGCCGCTTGCTGGATCAGGGTGCCCACTTCGTTGGAGCCGGTGAACGAGATGAAGTCGATGCCCGGGTGGCCGGACAGGGCTGCGCCGACTTCTTCGCCCAGGCCGGTCACGATGTTGAGTGCGCCTGCGGGCAGACCGGCTTCGAGCGCCAGTTCGGCAAAGCGGATGGCCGACAGGCTGGTGTCTTCGGCCGG
>JACCDV011123061.1_pt1 | contig 16206 bp, 17 predicted proteins | sample 7446131 | NCBI WGS metagenome assembly JACCDV01 (sample SAMN15323448, study PRJNA562643) | freshwater metagenome | isolation source: river surface water | place: USA:Blue River Watershed | collected 2017-08-17 | reverse complement strand
GTTATGCGGAAGTAGCTCAGTTGGTAGAGCTCCAGCCTTCCAAGCTGGTTGTCGCGAGTTCGAGCCTCGTCTTCCGCTCCAAAACAAGATAAAGTTTTAAAAATTATCACCTGCGGAAGTAGCTCAGTTGGTAGAGCTCCAGCCTTCCAAGCTGGTTGTCGCGAGTTCGAGCCTCGTCTTCCGCTCCACAAAAAAGCCTTGCATTTGCAAGGCTTTTTTTATTTCAATTCGTTAAGTTCGGTTTCTGGAGCTACTTCAAATGGAGTTTCGTTTCTTTTGAAAATTCTAGCAGTTAAAGTTCCTTTTAATTTTACAGAATCGCCTTTTACTTCTAACCAACTTCCTTCTCTTAATCCTACAACTGGTTGCGGATTAAAATGATGAAATTCGTTGATTCTAGTTTCACGTGTTTCTCCCATATGTGTAGAACCTTCAATCGGATCTAAATAATGAGGATTAATATTAAAAGACACAAATCCTAAAGTTCTAAAACTAGGCGGATACACAATTGGCATATCGTTAGTTGTGCTCATTGTTAAACCACAAATATTGCTTCCGGCACTTGTTCCTAAATATGGTGTTCCGTTTTTGACTACTTTTTCTAACGTGTCAATAACATCGTTTTTATACAATTGACTTACCAATAAAAAAGTATTTCCGCCACCCGTAAAAATTCCTTGCGCATTTTCAACAGCTTCAATTGGATTTTCAAATTCATGAATTCCTTTTACATTAATATTGATTTTGGCAAAAGCTTCACTTACTTTTTTAGTATAATCATCATGAGAAATCCCGCTAGGTCTTGCGTATGGAATAAAAAGCAATTCTTTTATATTTGAAAAGAACGATTGTAATTCAGGTAATAAATAGTCTAAATATTCACCTCCGTGTAAAGTAGAAGTGCTGGCAATAATTATATTTTTCATCGATTATTTTTTTACAAAGCTACCAAATTTGTCTTAACATAAGTTTATCATCTTGTTAGGATTTAATTTTAACATATTACTATTAAATTTACAAAACATTAACGAGGTCTTTATGGCAAAACAATTACTTCTGTTTCTTATTTTTTTTCCAATAATCGTTTTGTCGCAAAAGGATTCGCCAATCAGTGGGAAAGTTGTTTCAGAATCATCACTTTTAGAGGGAATTCACGTCATTAATTTAGCTACACGAAATGGTGTTGTTACAGATTCAAGAGGTTATTTTCAAATAAATGCAAAAGTTTCTGATACTCTTCAATTTAGTGCAATAAATCTCAAAGCAATTCGATATATAATTAAAGAAAGTGATTTTTCAAAGGATTTGATATTAATTAAAATGGAATCACTCATAACAGAATTAGAAGAAGTTGATATCATAAAATATAAAAATATCAATGCTGTCGCTTTAGGAATTGTTCCCGCAAATCAAAGAACCTATACGCCAGCCGAAAGAAAATTGGCAGCGGCAGGAGATTTTAAATGGTATAGTCCATTATTAATTCCGTTAGGAGGAATGAGTGTTGATGGGTTAATTAATTCAATTAGCGGAAGAACTTCAATGCTAAAAAAAGAGTTAGTTGTTGAAAGAAAGGAAATGCTTCAAGCCAAAACTTCTGATTATTTTGATAGAAAATATTTTACAGAAACACTTAATATTCCCGAAGATTATGTTGACGGTTTCTTGTTTTATATTGTAGAAAATGAAAGATATACTAGAGCAATGAAAGACAAGAATAAAACAATGGCTACTTTTATTTTGTCTGAATTGGCTACTGAATATTTAAAATTAAAAGAATCGGAACTATTAAAAAAATAAGCAAAATGAAAAATAATTTTGTCCTCATCTTATTCCTAATAGTAAGCCAACTCATGTTTGCTCAGCATATCGAAAGGAAAGTGTTAAATGGAAAAATTGTCGCAGATTCTTTAGAGGTTGAAAATCTAACGGTGTATAATATAACATCTAATGTTGGAGTGGTAACAAATCGCGATGGTAAATTTTCTATAAAAGCTAGAGCTACCGATACTCTTTATATTCAAGGTATTTCTTTTGAGTCAAAGAAATATATTTTAACTAATAAGGATTTTTGGTTAGAAGAATTGGAAATACGTTTAAAAACAAATATTACAGAATTAAATGAAATAGAGATTACACCTTACACATTAACAGGAATTGTGGAAGTTGACATAAAAAGAATTCAAGTTTATGGAGAAGGATTTACAAAAATAGATGCTAAAAAGGTGATACATTATGAAGATGATGTTCGCATTGGAACTCCAGTAAACACTGCAATGCCAAGTCATTTTGCGCCAAATGGTTCAAATTTTAATTTTCTAGCTATGGGTGCCGGATTAGTAAGTTTATTTGTAAAAGATAGAAATTCAAAAAAATATTCGGAGCGAGTTTTCGAAGAAAGAAGACAAAAAGACATTCAATCAAAGTCTTTCTCAGATCATATGTATGAGCGTTTTGCACACAATTTTTTTCTTGAAAAATTAAAAATTAAGAACGAACAAATCCCTCTGTTTTTGCAATATGCCGAAATGCCAGTAGCAGATTTGTCTTTATTTCTAAAACCAGAATATGAGATTCAACTCATCGAATATTTAATAGCTAAAGCAAAATTATTTAATTCTGAAAAACAAGTTGAATAATTAGTATTTTTACCAAATGAAAAAGAAATTACTTCATTTTATAGTGCCCATTTTTTTGGTTGTTGTATTAAGTTCCTTTGCTTGGCATAAGTTTTATGTGTCGGTTACGCAAATTGATTATGTACCCAATAAAAAACGAGTAGAAATAACTTCCCGAATCTTTATTGATGACCTTGAAAAAGCATTGGAGAAAAAATTTAAAAAGAAGTTTTATCTCTCTTCAACTAAAGAAATTGAGAATTCAGAGCTACTAATTAAGGAATATTTAAGAGAGAAAATTAAGATTACCATCAATAAAAAAGCTCAAAATGTCGAATATTTAGCTCGAGAAGTGGAAGGTGATGTGTTAATTTTTTACACTAAAATTGCAATTTCAAAAAAAATAAATACCTTCGAAATTTATAATTCACTATTAACCGATATTTACAAAGAACAGCAAAATATTGTTCATTTGAATATTAACGGTAACAAAAACAGTTTTTTGTTTACTAATAGTGAAACTAATCAAAAAATAGACTATTAAAAAGAATTCAACTACATGAAAAAGACAATTGTATTAAGTGCTTTTCTAACTTTGGTTATGTCTTTTGGAGCTATGGCTCAAGATGTAAAACCAGAGGAGAAAAAGCGTGAGCCTGGACATTACAATGAGAATAAATTTCGTCAAATGTATGACGAGATGGCTACTCCTAATATGTTTAGAACTGCATCTGGAGCTCCAGGACCAGCTTATTATCAACAAAAAGCAGATTACAAAATGAATCTGGAATTGGATGATAAAAACAAAAAATTATACGGTTCTGAAACGATTACCTATTATAATAATGCACCTGAGGCATTAGAATATTTATGGGTACAATTAGAACAAAACATCGAAAGACCGGATTCTAAGACTCCTTTAGTAGAAAGTCAAAACATGGATAAGGCTATTACAGTAAGTAATTTTACAAAAAAATATATGGGAAAACCTTTTGAAGGTGGTTTTAATATAGAATATGTAAAAGACGCAAAAGGTAATCCAATGAAATACACCATCAATCAAACGATGATGCGTATTGATTTACCAAAACCACTTAAAAATGGAGAAAAAATTTCGTTTTCAATCAAATGGTGGTACAATATTGTGAATTACATGGAAGGAGCAAACAACGGACGTTCAGGTTATGAGCAGTTCCCTGATGGAAATCGTTTGTATGTAATGGCGCAATTTTTTCCAAGAATGGCAGTCTATAACGATGTTGAAGGTTGGCAAAACATGCAATTTTGGGGAAGAGGTGAATTTGCTTTAGTATTTGGTGATTACGATGTAAACATTACAGTTCCAGCTGATCATGTAATGGAGGCAACTGGAGTTCTACAAAATAGAAGCGAAGTTTTTACTGCAGAACAAATAAAAAGATGGGAATTAGCTGAGAAAACTTTTGATAAGCCCGTAGTAATTGTTACTCAAGAAGAAGCGGTTGCAAAAGAAAGCAGCTTTTCAGACAAAAAGAAAACATGGAAATTCAAAGCACAAAATGTTCGTGACTTTGGTTTTTCAACTTCAAGAAAATTCATAATTGATGCCATGGCGGTTGATTTACCAACAAACAAACCATTAGCAATTTCAATTTATCCAAAAGAAGCAAATCCACTATGGGGTGATTTATCTACAAAAGCGGTTGCACATACATTAAAAACCTATTCTCATTTTACATTCGATTATCCTTATCCAAAAGCAGTTTCAGTTTCGGCAGAAGATCAAGGAATGGAATATCCAATGATTTGTTGGAACTACGGTCGTCCTGATGAAAAAGGTTTTGTGAGCGATAGAATCAAATACGGTATGTTAGGTGTTATTATCCATGAAGTGGGTCATAATTTCTTTCCAATGATTGTAAATTCTGATGAAAGACAATGGTCTTGGATGGATGAAGGGTTAAATACATTCTTAGAATACTTAACAGAAACTTCTTTCGATCCTAATTTCCCTGCAACAAGAGGTCCAGCTAAAAATATTGTACCTTATATGAAAGGAAATCAAAAATATTTAGAGCCTATTATGTCAAATTCTGAAAATATTTACAACTTTGGAGCTAATGCTTATGGGAAACCAGCAACGGGATTGAATATTTTGAGAGAAACTATTATGGGTAGAGAATTGTTTGATCATGCATTTAAAACCTATGCAAATCGTTGGAAATTCAAACATCCAACACCTGAAGATTTCTTTAGAACGATGGAAGATGCTTCTGCGGTTGATTTGGATTGGTTTTGGAGAGGTTGGTTCTATTCAACAGATTATACCGATATAGGCGTAAAATCGGTTAAACAATATTTTGTTTCTACAGAAGCTTCAAAAGAAACACAAGCGATGTTTAATAGAAGAGGAAGAAAAATCAGTGATGGTGAGCCAATGTTATATTTAGTTGCAGAAGACACACCTGATTTTAATCCTGAATTAAAGAAAGGCTTTGATGCTAAAAATGTACAAGCACTTTCAGATTACTTAGATAAAAATTATTCTGTAGAAGAAAAGAATGCTTTGACATCTCCAAAATATTTCTATGAAGTTGAGTTTGAAAAACCAGGAGGATTAATCATGCCAATTATTGTAGAACTTCAGTTTGAAGATGGAACTAGTGAGACAAAAAAATTCCCAGCTCAAATTTGGAGAAAGAACAATGATACTGCTAAGCGAGTTTTTGCAACAGAGAAAAAAGTAGTAAAAATTCAAGTAGATCCAAAATTAGAAACTGCTGATATTGATGTTGAAAACAATTATTGGCCAAAAGGTGAAGCGGTATCAAAATTTGATACATTAGAGAAAAAATAAGAATTAAGACTATCTTCGGATAGTCTTTTTTTTGATTACTTTAAGATAAAGTAGGTGTAAAACTTTGTAACTTTGCGAAGTTAATTTTCAAAAATATACTATGTTTGGAATAGGTGGTGGTGAATTGTTTTTCATCCTTTTAGTAGTTTTGATGTTATTTGGATCTGATAAGATTCCAGATATTGCTCGTGCTTTGGGAAAAGGCATGGCGCAATTGAAGAATGCTACAAACGAAATAAAAAGTGAAATTCAAAAAGGAACTCAAGATGCTGGTTTGGATATGAATACATTAACTGGAGGTGTTTCTGAAGAAATAGCAAAAGCTAAAGAAGGAATAACTAAAATGGTGAATCCAATTGAAAATATCAATTTAGACGTTCAAAATCCTATTGAACAAGTAAAAGAAGATATTGAAAACATTACCGGACCCATAAAAAGACAAATGTAATTTTGGAGCAAATACTAAACTTAGATAAAGAATTATTCCTTTTTTTAAACGGATTAGGCTCAGAACCATTTGATGGTTTCTGGTTGATTGTCACAAAGCAATTTTATTGGACGCCACTTTTTATCGGAGTTTTTTATCTCATTCAAAAGAAACTAGGATGGAAGGTTTTAGGAATCATTATTCTTTTCTTAGCGGCTTTAATTACGTTTACAGATCAAATCACTAATCTGTTCAAGTATTCTTTCGAACGTTTACGCCCATGTAATAATCCTGAATTTGATGGTATTATGCGAGAAGTGATGACTAGAAAGTCATTTAGTTTTTTCTCAGGTCATGCTTCTAACTCTTTCGCAACAACTACTTTTGTTGTATTAATCATTCGTAATTATTACAAACACACGTATTTATTGTATTTGTTTCCACTAATCTTTGCTTTTAGTAGAATTTATTTAGGTTTACATTATCCTGGAGATATTCTTACTGGTTACCTAGCTGGAGGGATTTTTGGTTTTGCGTTTTATAAATTGTATTTGTCTTTTGGAAAAAAATATAATTTGAAAACTGCGACTGAAAACTGCGACTGAAAACTACAAAACTCTACTAACCGTTAAACCATCACGAATCGGCAATAAAACTGTTTCTACTCTAGGGTCTGTATTTAGTAATTTGTTGTATTCTAATAAAACAGGGGTACTTTTATCATTTGGTTTTACTTCTTCTAATACTTTTCCGCTCCACAATACATTATCAGATAAGATAATTCCGCCTTTGTTCATCATGGGAACAATTAGGTGAAAATAATTTACATAGTTTTCCTTATCAGCATCTATAAAAACCAAATCAAATTTTCTGTTTAAAGTTGGAATAATGTCAACTGCATCACCTAAGTGTTGGAAAATTTGGTCTTTCCATGGCGAAGCATTGAAATATTTTCTTTGGAAATCAACTAATTCTTCTTCAATATCAATAGTATCTAATGTTCCGTTTTCAACCATTCCTTCTGCTAAACATATTGCCGCATAACCTGTATAGGTTCCAATTTCCAAAATATGCTTCGGGCGAATGATTTTTGAAAGAATACTCAAAACTCTACCTTGAAAATGACCACTCAACATTCGAGGTTGCATGATTTTTTGGTGCGTTTCTCTGTTTAATTTCGCTAATAATTCAGGTTCAGCTTGTGAATGATTGGCAACGTAATTTTCTAAATCGTCTGATATGAAATGCATGATAAAACAAATTTTCAACAAAAATACAAATTCCAACTCTTCTAATTTCTAATTTCTGAATTCTAATTTCTAAATTCATTACTTTTGCACCATGCAAATCGAGAAAAAAGACATACGAGCACTAACTAAAGAACAATTGCGTAATTTCTTTGTTGCTAACGGTGACAAAGCGTTTCGTGGTAATCAAGTTTATGAATGGTTGTGGCAAAAACGCGCCCATTCTTTTAAGGATATGACTAATGTATCTAAAGAAACACGCGTCATGTTAGAAGCCAATTTTGTTATTAATCATATCAAGGTAGATACTTTACAACGTAGCGAAGATGGAACCGTTAAGAATGCCGTTCGTTTGCATGATGATTTAATTGTAGAATCGGTTTTGATTCCAACAGAAACTCGAACTACTGCATGTGTTTCTTCGCAAGTGGGATGTAGTTTAGATTGTAATTTTTGTGCTACTGCGCGATTAAAACGTATGCGAAACTTGGAACCTGGAGAAATCTACGACCAAGTGGCAGCAATTGATAACGAAAGTCGTTTGTATTACGATAGACCTTTATCGAATATCGTTTTTATGGGAATGGGTGAGCCTTTGATGAATTATCCAAACGTGATGAAAGCTATTGATATGATTACTTCGAATGAAGGTTTAGGAATGTCTCCAAAACGAATTACCGTTTCCACTTCTGGAATTCCAAAAATGATAAAAAAAATGGCAGATGATGAGGTGAAATTTAAACTAGCAGTTTCTTTGCATTCGGCTGTTGAAGAGATTAGAAACGAAATCATGCCATTTACTAATAACTTTCCATTAACCGATTTGCGCGAGAGTTTGGAATATTGGTACAGAAAAACAAAAAGCAAAGTTACATACGAATACGTAGTTTGGAAAGGAATCAACGATGATAAAAAATCGATTGATGCTTTAGTGAAGTTTTGTAAATATGTGCCTTGTAAAGTAAATTTGATTGAATATAATCCAATTGATGATGGCATGTTTCAACAAGCTTCTGAAGAAGCAACTAACGCTTATATAACGGCTTTGGAAAGAAACAATATCGTAGCAAAAGTTCGAAGAAGTCGCGGTAAAGATATTGATGCGGCTTGCGGACAATTAGCGAATAAATCTTAATAATAAATCTTTAGTTAGAAAGTTTAAAAATTTTCTTATTTTTGTTGTCCAAATGAAAATAACCGAACAAATAAAGCTTCCTGTCGCTAATGAAATGGAACTCTTTGAAGAGAAGTTTCGCGATTCTATGTCTTCAAAAGTAGCTTTATTAAACAGAATCACACATTATATTGTAAACCGAAAAGGAAAACAAATGCGTCCAATGTTTGTTTTCTTAACCGCTAAAATGGTTTCGGGTGGTTCTATTAACGAACGTACCTATCGTGGTGCTTCGGTTATCGAATTAATTCATACCGCAACTTTAGTACATGATGATGTGGTTGATGATAGCAATAAACGTCGTGGTTTTTTCTCATTAAACGCTTTATGGAAAAATAAAATAGCGGTTTTAGTTGGGGATTATTTGCTGTCAAAAGGATTATTGCTTTCTATTGATAATAATGATTTCGATTTACTAAAAATTATTTCAGTAGCTGTTCGCGAAATGAGTGAAGGCGAATTACTTCAAATTGAAAAAGCACGCAGATTAGACATCACAGAAGATATTTATTACGAAATTATCCGACAAAAAACGGCTACATTAATTGCGGCTTGTTGTTCGCTTGGTGCATGTTCGGTTGCTCCTGATGATGCTGTTTTGGTAGAAAAAATGCGCAAATTCGGAGAACTTATTGGGATGGCGTTTCAAATTAAAGATGATTTATTTGATTACACTGATGATGCCATTGGAAAACCAACAGGAATTGACATTAAAGAACAAAAAATGACGTTACCATTGATTTATGCTTTGAATAATTGCTCTCCAAAAGAAAAAAGTTGGGTTATCAATTCGGTTAAAAACCACAATAAAGATAAAAAGCGTGTAAAAGAAGTTATCCAATTTGTAAAAGACAAAAATGGATTAACTTATGCTGAAGAAAAAATGATCCAATTTCAGCAAGCAGCTTTGCATTTAATAGAAGCTTTTCCTTCTAGTCCATACAAAGCCTCGCTTACTTTAATGGTTAATTATGTTATTGAGCGTAAAAAATAAGATTAGTTGCTTCTAACTAATTTTTGATTTCCCAAACTTTTGTTTACTTTTTTGGTATTAAAATAATTAATAATCCAAAAATTCACATCGTAAGCAGAAGGTTCGTATCCTTTTTGTTTAATAAAATCGTTGTAATAATTTAGGAATGCTTGTAGAGATTTTTCCATTTTTTTATAGTATTTATATTTAATTTTGTTTAAAAGGTATTAAGAGAGTTGCAGTTGTAATTTCGTTTTCTTTACTAGTAATTGAAATAGAACCGTTTAATAACTCTGTAAATTGTTTTGCTATAATTAGTCCTAATCCAGATCCTTTAATTGTTGAAGTATTGCTGCCTCTATAGAAAGACTGAAAAAGATGTTTCGTTTCTAATTCTGGAATTCCAATGCCATAGTCGATAATTTCAATTTTAAAATGATTTTCTAAGTAGTTAATTTTAATTAATGGATTTTCGCTACCAACAGAATATTTAAATGCGTTTGAAATTAAATTATTTAAAATGTGAGTTAATAAACTTTCATCACATTGAATGTTTTCGTTGTAATCTTGTTTTTCAACAATGATTTTTCGTCCATCTTTTTCATTATTAAAATAGGTTTCAATGAGGTTATCAATAAAATGGTTTAAGTTGAATTCTTTTATTACTACTTTTAGATTTTTAGATTCATAAGCGCCAAATACTAAGATATTATTCATTAATTCAGTCATTCTATTCACTTCGTTTGTAATTCTACCAGTAATTCTTTCAATTTCTTCTTTCTGATTAAAATTGTCCGAACTAACTTTGTAGTTTAATAATTCTACATTAGAATAGATAACAGATAAAGGTGTTCTAAACTGATGCGAAGCCATAGTAACGAACCCTGATTTTAATTCACTCAATTCTTTTTCTTTAATTAAGGCTTGTTGAATGTTTTCTTTGTCTCGAATTCTTTTTGTAATATCTCTGCTCGAAGTTTGAAAACCTACAACAATATTGTTGTTGTCTAATATAGTTTTCGAATACATTTCAAGCCAAATATATTCTTCGTTTTTCTTTTTAAATCTAAAGGTTAAAATTTCATTTTTGTTTTCTAAAATATTTGAATTTTGTTTTTTTATTTTTTCAATATCATCCTGATGAATAAACAAATAGGGAGATTTGTTAATTAATTCATTTGTAGTATAACCTGTTATTTTTTCTGCAGCATTTGATACATATGTGATTGTTCCATCTATTAAATGTTGCATAATAAAATCAGAAGTATTATTAGCAATGAATCGATATTTTTGTTCAGATATTTCTAGTTGATTTTTGAAGTTAACAGTGTCGTTTATGTCAGTAATACTTCCAATGATGATTTTTTCATGGGTTGTTGTATTAATATCGATACTTAATAAAATTAAACCCCAAATTTTCTCATTATTTTTTTTAATTAATTGAATTTCAGTAGCTTTTGTTTTGTTTGAATTGGAAAATAATTCTTTGAATTCTGGCAAATTGAAATTTTCAATAAAATTAAAAATACTTAATCCTAAACAATTTTCTATTTTATGTCCTGTAATTTCTTCCCATTGATTATTAATGAAAATTAAGTTTCCATCTAAATCTATTTTAAAGATTATTTCGGCTAAATTGTTAACTAAATGATCATATTCATTTCGTTGTTTAGCAAGTTCAATTTCGTTGTTTTTAATTTCGGTAATATCAATATGAGTTCCAATTACTTTTTCAGGAATTCCAAAATCATTTTCAATAAGTATTCCCGAATATTTAATCCAAATGTAATTACCAGATTTGTGTTTTAATCTTGCAATTCCTTCGTATTTGTCTGATTTGTTATTGATATAGTTGTTTAAATTTGATTTAACTTCATCAATATCTTCAGGATGAATATTGGTTTTCCAAGTTTCAAAGGTGTGTGGTAATTCGTCATCTTTGTAGCCTATCATACCAAACCAATTGTATGAAAATTTTACTTTATTAGTAATCATGTTCCATTCCCATTTGGCTTGTTTCGAACTTTTCATATAAAAATCAAGTTCGTTTATTGTGTTTTCAAGGTCTAATCTTACTTTATTTTGATTAAGCCTTAAACCGATATTATGCGCTACTGTATGAAGAGCATTTACTTCTTCATCCATCCAATTTCTTTCAGTTTCGCAATCATCAAAACCAATCCATCCCCAAAAGGTATTGTTAGAAAAAATAGGAGTAAATAGATAAGCTTTTATATCTTGCATTTCCATGATTTCTTTAAAGAATTCATTTGTGCTTTCTTTTACAAGACCATAAAAAGGTATGTTTTTTGACAAAGGTTCAAACAAACCAGGAAAAGCTTCGTAAGTATGACCACTTAAATCTGGGCTTCCGATAAAAGGTATGGCACCTTCTCTACACCATTCATATTCATAATTAAGAATAGTAATACCTTCATCATTGGTTTCATTTTTGAAAATATAACAACGATCTATCATTATATTACTACCTAATGCAGTAATACAATCCTGAAGGGCTTTATGTATATCAGATTCTTTGAGAAGACAGTTATTAGCTTCAGATATAGCTTTTAATAAATGATTCATTTTTAAATTGTATAGGGATTAATTTATTTGAACTTAAACTTTGTTCAAGGTGAGCATATAATTCAAATTCTTTTGGATGAATATTTATTATATAAACTTCATTGTTGTAATCAAATTTCGCAGAGTATTCATATTGATCACAAAACAAAAAGCAAGTTAGATATATTGACAAATAAAGAAAAAAAAGGATCCAGTTAAATTTAACTATATTTAAACAAAAAAAGGTTAAATGAAATAAAATCATAAAATTCAAATATGATTTTTTCTTTTTTCTTTGTACCTTTAATGAACTTATTTTGTCAATATTATAATATTTAATGAATGAATTGTAGTATAAATAGTCCTTACGAAAAGGGAATTGCATTTTTGTGAGTTTTTTATAGTTTTTCAGAGTTATTCAAAGTTATTTTATTTACTTTTATTGAAGGGTAATATTATTAATGATTTAAATTTAATTACTTATAATTTAAAAAATATAATTTAATTTTACATCATGAAAAACAATAAAACATCAATTTTATTAATTGAAGATGATTTGTCTTTAGGGCAAACTTTAGCTGAATTATTGGATGTAAATGGTTTTGAAGTTACTTGGTGTCATAATGGAGAAGAAGCATTAAAGTATTTAACTAATAATGAACCATCTATAATTGTTTGCGATTTAATGATGCCTGTAATGACTGGTGAAGAATTGTTTTTAAAAGTTAGAAATTTTAAAAAGTTTGATTCAGTTCCTTTTATTATTATAACGGCAGATGTTTCATTTGAAAGCAAGATAAAACAATTACAAAATGGAGTAAATGACTTTATTAATAAACCCTTTAAAATTCAAGAATTAATTCTTAAAATCCAGAATTTTTTAAAATATAAGGAAAAACTAATTATCCAATCTCAAAGTCCGGTTTCCAATATTAAATTAAAATCTAGAAAAAGTGATTTCTTTGAAAAAATAAATGAAATCATAATAAAAAATATTAAATCCGATATTACTATTGAACAACTTGCAAAAGAGGTTTATGTTAGTAAGTCTACTTTAGATAAAAAAATTAGAAAATTTAAACAAGTAAACGTTTCTACTTATATAAGAGAAATTAGACTAGATTATGCCATTAGTCTTATAGAAGCTGGCGAAGTTAATGTAGATACATTGGCTATTGAGAGTGGCTTCAATTCAACTTCCTATTTTTCTATTTGTTTTAAAAATTACACAAATCTTTCTCCAAAAAAGTATATCAATAAAAAAATCAAATAATTTTTTTCATTTTCATACAACCTTTTTAAATTCTATCTCGTCTATATAATTAGAAGCAATATTCAATAAGAAGAGCAAGAACAAAAAACAATTTCAAATAGTGTAAATTTGAACTTGAAAATGAAAGTAATTCAATTACATCAAGAAGAAAAACAACTTATTAAGTTGGCTGTCGAAAATAATCGACAAGCACAACAGCAGATTTATGCTAAGTTTTCTTCTAAAATGTTAAGTGTTTGTCGTCAATATATAAAAGACATTCACCACGCAGAAGATGTAATGATTACCGGATTTATGAAAGTGTTTACTAATTTGAAAAATTTTGAACAAAAAGGCAGTTTTGAAGGTTGGATTCGAAGAATTATGGTATATGAATGTATCGATTTCCTTCGAGTGAAAAAGAATAATTTCAATCACCAAGATATAGATGATGTTACTATAAGTGAAAATGAATCGGTGTATGAAATGGAAGATTTTTCGGTTGATGACATCCAAAATATGATTGATAATTTGCCCGATGGATATAAAATGGTGTTTAACTTATATGCAATTGAAGGTTACAAACATCAGGAAATAACCGAAATGCTCAAAATAAGTGAAGGAACATCAAAATCGCAATTATCACACGCTCGAAAGTTATTGCAACAACAAATTACCGATTTAAAAAAGAAACTCAATGGAACAAAATAATATAGATAATCAAATAAGAGAAAAGCTGAATGCTAGAGAAATTCATCCTTCTGCTCAAGCTTGGGATCGCTTAGACGCTATGCTTACGGTTTCAGAAGAAAAAAAGCCAAAGAAAGGTTACGGATGGTTTTTTGTAGCTGCTTCAATGATGCTTTTTTTGGGATTAGGATTTTTCCTTTTCAATTCAGACGGAACAACAAAAATTAATAATTCTGTTCCAATTGTAACCACTATTAATGAAGAAATAGATACTGTTAAAACCAATAAAATAAATGAAATTTCTGTTGAAAACGTAAAGTCTGTTTTAGTTCAAAATGAAGTGAATGATTTAAAAAAAGAAGTAAAGTATATAAAATCAGAACAGAGAAAGGAAATAGTAAAAGGAGAAAACGTAACAGATGAAAAAAATGCTTCCAAATCTAATCATCCACCTTCTAACACCCATCACCCATCACCCATCAACTACAAATACGTTTCTCCAGAAAATTTATTAGCTGAAGTTCAAACAGGTGAAAAGGTAATCTCATCAGAGAATAAAATTATTTCAAAATCAAGAATGAAAGTAGATGCTAATTCTTTACTTACTAACGTTGAAAAGGAATTAGATGATACGCATAAAGAAACAACTCTAGATAAATTAACGCGAAAGTTTCAAGATGCTAAATCAGCATTAGCCAATAGAAATTACGAATAAATAAAAATCATCATTAATTAAAAATCAAACAGTCATGCAAAAAATTATTTTGTACACCATCATTATTGCCTTTACTTTAGTAACTAAAGTAGTTGGACAAGAGTCAGAAATCATTCAAAAGCAAACCGAATGGATGGAACGTGGTAGTAAGCCAGAAAGTTATGAAATGGGTTTGTCAAAAAAAGCAACATCTAAAGAAGATGAGGTTTTTACCATACGATCTATCGATAAAAAGATTGATGGTTTTGGAACTTTAATGAAATCAAGTAAACCTAATTTATATATAGGTAAAACTATCAAAATGACAGGTTATGTTAAAAGTGAAAAAGTAAAATCTTGGGCGGGACTTTGGATGCGTATTGATTATTATAACGATAAAGTGCTTTCTTTTGATAATATGCAAAATAGAGCTATAGAAGGAACTAATGATTGGACTAAATACGAAGTTGTTTTATTTGTGCCTCAAGATGCAACTGATTTCTCTTACGGAGTTTTATTGGATGGAACAGGTCAAATTTGGTTTAAAGACATACAACTTGAAATTGTAGATGATTCTCTTTCAGAAACGGGAATTATAAAAGGTAGAAATTCAAAAAGTATTTCATTTGAAGATAAAGCTAAAGCAATTGCAAACAGCATTGAAATGATTACTACCGAAGAAAAAAATGCCTTGAAGAAAGAAGTTGAAGCCATCGATGTACAAGTAAGCGAAGGTAAAATTACAGCTGAAAAAGCACAAGAATTAAAAACGAATATTGCTCAAGAACGTGCTAATAATATCGAAACAAAAGTAGCAATAGAAGAAGCAAAATTAGCGCAATTGGTTCAGGATAAAGTGGATGGCAAAATTGCTAATGAAGTTTCAAAGAAAAGAGGAGGGACCAGAATAGTTATTGGTGGATCTGATAGAGAAATTGGTGAAAATACTACGGAAATTGACTTGGGTTCAATGAAAATTTACAATGGGAATGAAGATAAAAAAGACCGCAAATCAAAAAGAACCACTTCACAATTTGTTTTTGCTTTTGGTTTAAATAATGTTATTACCGATGGTGAAAGTCTAAAGGATTCTGATTTTAAAGTTTGGGGTTCACATTTTTACGAGTGGGGAATTACCTACAATTCAAGAATTTTAAAAAACAACAATTTGCTTCATGCAAAATACGGACTTTCATTAATGTATAATAATCTTCGCCCAACAGATAATCGTTTTTTTGTTAAGAATGGAGATCAAACCGATTTAGTGACATCAACTGTAAAATTTGATGAATCGCGTTTTAGAAATGTGTTTTTAACTGCACCATTACATCTAGAATTTGATTTTACACCAAAAAAACTTTCAAAAGATGGAACTAAAACCTATTTCAGAACTCATGAATCAGTTCGTTTAGGAATAGGAGGTTATGCGGGAGTTCGTATCAAATCAAAACAAATATTAAAGTATGAAGTTGACGACATTAAAGTAAAAGAAAGACAAAAAGGTGATTTTAATGTTTCTGATTTTACTTATGGTTTAAGTGCTTATTTAGGATACGGTCAAACGAGTCTATATGTTAAATATGACTTAAATCCGATGTTCAAGAACAATAATATAGATCAAAACAACGTTTCATTAGGAATACGCTTTGATTTTAATTAAATTTAGGGTTAGGTTAGATTCTCTGTTTAAAAAAGCACTTCATTTATTTGAAGTGCTTTTTTTGTTTTCG
>JACCDV010693436.1_pt1 | contig 16216 bp, 15 predicted proteins | sample 7446131 | NCBI WGS metagenome assembly JACCDV01 (sample SAMN15323448, study PRJNA562643) | freshwater metagenome | isolation source: river surface water | place: USA:Blue River Watershed | collected 2017-08-17 | reverse complement strand
GTTCCGCCTGCGCGACTGGGGGATCTCCCGCCAGCGTTACTGGGGCTGCCCGATTCCGATCATTCACTGTACTGATTGTGGCGATGTGCCGGTACCAGACGATCAACTCCCCGTCGTATTGCCTGAAGACGTGGAAATTACGGGCGCCGGTTCACCGCTTGCCCGCATGCCCGAGTTTTACGAAACCACCTGCCCGAAGTGTGGCAAAGCCGCCAAGCGCGAAACCGATACGATGGATACCTTCGTCGAGTCGTCGTGGTACTTCGTGCGATACGCCTGTGCGGACAATGCCGACCAGATGGTCGATCAACGCGCCGCCTACTGGCTCAAGGGCGGTGTCGACCAATACATCGGCGGCATCGAGCACGCCATTCTGCATTTGCTCTACGCGCGCTTTTTCACCAAGCTGATGCGCGATGTGGATCTGTTCAAGAACAACGGTTTTGAACTGAATGAACCCTTCGCCAACCTGCTGACACAAGGCATGGTGGTGGCGCCGACCTTCTATCGCGAAGCTGACGGTGGCAAGAAGCACTGGTTCAACCCGGCCGATGTGGATGTCGCTACTGATGAACGCGGTCGACCGACGGGCGCCGTGCTCAAGGCCGATGGCCAACCGGTCATCATCGGCGGCACCGAGAAGATGTCGAAGTCAAAGAACAACGGCGTCGACCCGCAGATTCTGATTGACCAGTACGGTGCCGACACGGCACGCCTGTTCATGATGTTTGCCAGCCCGCCCGATCAGTCTCTGGAGTGGTCAGACGCCGGCGTCGAAGGCGCCCACCGCTTCCTACGACGCTTGTGGAAGCTGTCGTTCGAACACGTCAGTGCTGGCGTGGTGGCGGCTGCCAACAATGAGACCGTACTTAGCGATGCGCAAAAAGAGCTTCGTCGAAAGCTGCACCAGACGATTCAGAAAGTTTCAGATGACTATGGTCGTCGTCAGCAGTTCAACACGGTGATTGCCGCCGTGATGGAACTACTGAACGCCGCCGACAAAACACCGCTGGACGATGACGCCGGTCGTGCGCTACGCCAGGAACTGCTGGAAGCCGCTGTGCTGATGCTGTTCCCGATCGTGCCGCACATTGGCGAGGCTATCTACGCCGAACTGAAGCCGGGCCACAATGTGGCCACACAACGCTTCCCGGTCTGCGATCCGGCTGCGCTGGTGCAATCAGAAATCGAGCTGATGTTGCAGGTCAATGGCAAACTGCGCGGTAGCATCCGCGTGGCCGCAGAGGCCGACAAAGCCACCATCGAAGCCACAGCACTCGCGTGCGAAGCAGCACAGAAGCAACTGAACGGTGCGCCCCCCAAGAAGGTCGTGGTGGTGCCCGGCCGTCTCGTCAACATCGTCGCCTAACAGGTAAACCTCATGATGCGCATCCCTGTTTTTAATGCCCTGCACCGCATACTTATCGCCACGCTGACGCTGGCGGTTCTGGTTGGTTGCGGCTTCAAACTCCGGGGTGCCATCAGCGTCGATCTGCCCTTCAAGACGGTCTATGTGGCGGGTGTTCCGGACACATCACCGTTTGCTCAAGTGCTGAAAGCACAGCTCCGTGCCAATGGTATCGGCGTTGTGCCCGATGAGTACAAAGATCGTGCGGAAGTGATTCTGCGTGTACTGGGTGATCAGCAAACCAAGACCGTTGTTGCAGTGAATCCGACGGGACTGGCGCGTGAATATCGCCTCAACTACCGGCTGGGTTTCAAGGTGGACTCAGGCTCCGGCATTGAACTGTATCCGCCCACAACGATTGAGCTGATGCGCGAGGTCTCTTTTAACCCGCAAACAGCACAGGAGGTGCTGTCGAAGGAGCAGGAAGATGCCATGCTGATTCGCGACATGCAGAACGATGCCGCCATTCAGGTGATGCAGCGTCTGGCCTCGATCCGCGTCCCGGCAGGCACAACACTGGCCGCACCGAAAAAACCGAAATCTTCCGGCGCCCAGAGCAAATCACCCACGGTTGACAGCAATCAGGTGCTGACCACGCCGACCGGTATGCAACCACTAGGAGGCGCGCAGTGAACCTGGGCGGCACGGATGGCACAGGCCGTCTGGCTGCCCATCTGAACGGGCCTCTGGCCCCGATCTACGCCATACATGGGGATGACCCGCTACTGGTGATTGAAGCGGCCGATGCCATTCGTACGGCAGCACGCGCAAAAGGCTTTGACGAGCGCGAAGTCCTGACGGTGAGCCATCCGTTCGACTGGAAACAGCTCGCTTATGCGACACAAGGCAGTTCGCTTTTTGGCGGCAGCAAAATTGTCGAACTCCGCGTACCCACAGGAAAGTTGGGCCGTGGCGGACCAGAAGCGCTACAGGCATTGCTCGAACAATCAGGTGCAACGGCAACCGATTCGCTGATTCTAATGACGCTGCATGAATTCGGCTGGCGCGAACAGAAAGCCGCATGGTTCCAGAGTTTTCTTGGCAGCAAGAACGCCATCGTTATTCCCTGTGTACCGCCCGGGATCAAGGCCTTGCCACGTTGGCTCGGCGAGCGCCTGGCTCGGCAACAGCAATCAGCCCCTCCCGATGCGCTGGAATATATTGCGCATTATGTCGAAGGGAATCTGCTGGCCGCTAACCAAGAAGTGTTGAAGCTGGCTCTGCTCTACCCGGCTGGTCCACTCACCCTGGAACAGGTGCGCGAAGCGGTTGCTGATGTTGCCCGCCTGGATATGGACATGCTGCGCGGCGCTTTGCTGGACGGCGATCTCGCACGATTCTCCCGGACGCTGGCGGGTCTACGCGAACAAGGCGAGGCCTTACCGCTGATTCTGTACTGGCTGGCTGAAGATACGCGTGCCTTAGTGCAACTTACGGCCCCCGGGGACTCGCCGGATAATCGCCTACGCACCATGCGGCTGGCACCCCAGCGCGCACAACAGTTACGTAGCGCGGCCAACCGTAATACCAAAATCTCGTGGCGAAGGGCCCTGGAAAGCATCGCCCGCATCGATCGACTCTCCAAGGGCATTGGCCAGGGCGACCCGTGGACCGAACTTGCGGCGCTTGCTTTAGAACTCTGCTAACCGCATTATTGCACCATGATGACTGAAAACAACACCGCTCTCGACCAAGCTATCCGCCAACTCGCCAAAGACGCCCGTGCGGCTTCCCGGGGTATGGCGCGGGCTTCGACCGAACAGAAAAACAACGCGTTGCACACTTTGGCACGACTGATTCGCGAACAGGCACCTGCACTGCGCACTGCGAACGATCTTGATCTGGATGCAGCCCGGAAGAGCGGCCTCGAGGCGGCCATGCTAGATCGGCTTACATTGAGCGATAAAGGCATTGAATCCATGGCGCAAGGCGTGGAGCAAATCGCGGCCCTGCCCGACCCCGTCGGCAGCATCACCGACATGAGCACCCGCCCATCGGGCATTCAGGTCGGCAAGATGCGTGTGCCGCTCGGGGTGATCGGCATCATCTATGAGGCTCGCCCGAACGTCACGGCCGATGCCGCCGCACTCTGTATCAAGTCAGGCAATGCCACGATTCTGCGCGGCGGTTCGGAGGCGCTCAACAGTAACCGCGCCATCGCGGCACTGGTACAGCAGAGTCTGGCCGAAGCTGGGCTGCCCGCTCAAGGGGTGCAGTGCATCGACACGACAGATCGCGCTGCAGTCGGCATTCTCATTACACTGCGTGATGACATCGATGTCATCGTACCGCGCGGCGGCAAGGGACTCATCGAACGCCTGATCCGAGAATCGCGCGTACCGATGATCAAGCACCTGGATGGCAACTGCCATGTGTATGTCGACGACGACGCCGACCACGATATGGCACTGCGCATTGTTGAAAACGCCAAGACCCAACGCTATGGCACGTGCAACACCACGGAGTCGCTACTCATCGCACGGAGTATCGCGAAAGAACTGCTGCCCCGTATTGGCGCGATGCTGAAAGAGAAGGGTGTGGTCGTGCGTGGTTGCGCCGAAACACAGGCACTGTTGCCTTTTGCCGAAGCCGCAACGGACGAAGACTGGATCACCGAATATCTGGCGCCGCTGATTGCCATTAAAGTGGTGGCCGGCCTCGACGAAGCGATTGACCATATCAACACCTACTCCTCTCAGCATACTGAAGCGATCGTTACCGATCATTACGGCAACGCGATGCGTTTCCTGCGCGAAGTCGATTCCAGCTCGGTCATGGTCAATGCCTCGACCCGTTTTGCTGATGGTTTCGAGTACGGACTAGGTGCGGAAATCGGCATTTCGACAGACAAGATTCATGCACGTGGCCCGGTGGGCCTTGAGGGACTGACCTCACAGAAATGGATCGTGTTGGGCCATGGTGAAACCCGCCGCTGACAACCCCAATCACAGCGGTGACGAAACATTCGACGCCGCCCGCCCATTCGACAGCGTCTTATGCCTTCGCGATGTCGCGCCACAGGCACCGGTCAATCTCGGCGACACGATCCATCTGGGTATCCGGCTCACGCTGGACGGCGACGCGCTGGACGAAATAGCCTGGCTGGTCGGCACACCACGCAAAGCGGCCAAGGCCTCTGCCTGCGCCCAGCGCGAACCGCTGCTGGAAACGATCCGACAGCAGCTTAGCGTCTGGTTCGCTGACCCCACCTTTGCGTTTCAATTACCGCTCGCTGCACCACGTACAGCGTTTCAAGCGCGTCTGCGTGATGCCCTTTGCGCCACCCACTTTGGTGACACACTGACTTACGGCGATCTGGCCAAACAACTAAACAGCGCGCCGCGAGCTGTGGGCCAGGCATTGGGCAGCAACCCACTGCCGATCATCGTGCCATGCCACCGGATCATCTCGGCTGGCATTAATCGGCTGACTGGCTTCAACCATGCCAGCAACGGACCCATGCTCACACTGAAAGCCTGGCTGCTCGAACGGGAGGCACGTGCCTAGAGCACCAAGTCATCCACCCTTGCCGGCTGATGCCCAGCAGGTAGTTGACACGTTCTGCGACAACCTGTGGCTGGAAGCAGGGCTTTCCGCCAACTCGCTGGCGAGCTATCGACGTGATCTTACGATCTTCTCTCACTGGCTCATCAGACAGCGCAGCACCTTAAGATCCGCGAGTGAAGCGGAACTTAATCGCTATGTCGCGCATTTGTCCAAAGACCATAAGCAAAGCTCTCAAGCACGCGCAATCTCCACGCTCCGACGATACTTTCGCTGGTCGGTGGCACGCGGTGAACGGGCCGATGATCCGACCCGTGCGCTTGTCATGCCCATTCGTCCGGGACGTCTGCCCAAAACATTGAGCGAAGATCATGTCGATGCACTGCTGCAAGCCCCGGACACCCATACCGCACGCGGGTTACGCGACCAGGCGATGCTCGAGGTGCTTTACGCGACCGGGCTACGCGTCTCCGAACTCGTCCATCTGCGTTTGACCGACCTAAACCGGGATATGGGCATCGTGCGGGTGATGGGCAAAGGTGATAAAGAGCGGCTTGTTCCGCTGGGTGAAGCCGCACTGGATGCCATACAACGTTATATGGAAAGCGCCCGTCTCGAACTCACGGGAGGACAACCTGCTGACATGGTGTTTATCAGCCAGAAAACAAAACCGCTCACGCGACAGGGCTTCTGGCAAATTATTAAACGCTATGGTGTCAAAGCCGGCATTCCGCGTGAGCGCTTATCGCCGCACGTGCTGCGTCACGCCTTTGCCACACATCTGATTAACCATGGTGCCGATCTGCGCGTTGTACAGTTATTGCTCGGCCACGCCAGTATTACGACGACCCAGATTTATACACACGTGGCCCGCGAGCGATTGAAGACGTTACACGAAAAGCACCACCCAAGAGGCTAAATGTTGCCGGCCAAGACAGACGCAGACTAACCGTATCGATGCCGAGACATAGGGCAACCCCGGTATCAGGCTGACCGCTCGATCACCACGCCGACGCGCGCCACGCCTGGCATCATGCCGAGCTTCGCCACGGACACCCGCACCCACTGCGCACCGAAGTCTTCAAGTAACAACGTTGCGACGTACTCGGCCAGCTTTTCCAGCAGCTGGAAATGTTTCTCGGCCAGCACGGCACGCAAACGGGCTACAACCTCGGCATAGTCGATCGTGTCATGAATATCATCACTGGCTCCGGCCGTTGCCGTAGAGTGCCCGATCTGCAGATCAAATACTACGGGCTGCGGCACGAGTCGCTCTCGCGGATAGATACCGATCAGTGTTTCGACACGGAAGGATTCGATAAAGATGATGTCCATGGCACAAAGTCGTTCTTTGAAGTCGGGCACGCTACAATGCCACTGCGGCCGCATTGTAGCTGACAGAAGACCGACTCACTGCCCTCGATTGATATGAATTCCGATTTTCTTGCGCAAATCCTGCCGCTTGATGGCAGCCCGACCCTGTTCTTGATTGCTATCGCTTCGGCTTATGTGATTGGCAGCATGCCATTCGCTGTGATTGTTTCCAAGGCTTTCGGTCTGGCTGATCCACGCACCTTCGGCTCTGGCAACCCGGGCGCAACGAATGTGCTGCGTACCGGTAACAAGTGGGCGGCATTTCTCACGCTGTTTGGCGATGCCGCCAAAGGTGCTATTGCTATTGGCGTCGCTCTACTGATCGGACTGCCTACCGATCTGCTCGGTTGGATTGGCTTTGTCGCCTTTCTCGGCCATGTTTATCCGATCACACTCGGCTTTAAAGGCGGCAAAGGTGTCTCGACGTCTGCTGGCGTCCTGCTCGCCCTGTACTGGCCGCTCGGCTTGGCCACACTGGCGACTTGGCTGTTCATGGCTTTCACACTGCGTTATTCATCGCTATCGGCCATCACGGCGGCGCTGCTGGCGCCCGCCTATGCCATCTTCATGGGGCTCCCCACACCGGTGATTGTGCCGATCACGCTGATGGTGGCAATTCTGCTGATTAAACATGCCGGCAACCTGCGGCGCCTGGTGGCCGGCCAGGAAAGCAAAATCGGCAGCAAGAAAAAGGGTTAAGGTCTAGGCATCGATCAGTGGCCAACGCGGTTTAACCGCAAAACCACCGGCCATCTTGGTATCGGCTCCCGCCAGCAGCCGCAACAAGCCCGCCAGGGCAATCATGGCGCCGTTATCGGTGCACAAACTCAGATCCGGAAAGTTGACGGTGTACTGACGGCGACGACACGCGGTGATCAGCGATTCACGTAAGTGCCGATTCGCCCCGACACCGCCCGCCACGACTAAACGGTTCAGCCCGGTCTGCTTGAGGGCCTGGACAGATTTCATGACCAGCACCTCGGCAATCGCCTGCTCCACGGCGGCCGCCAGCGCGGCACGCAGGACGTCTGTTAAAACGCCCGCCGCTTCTGCCGCCTTGACGCGGGTTAGTACTGCCGTTTTAAGCCCGGCAAAACTAAATTCCAGGTCGCCAGAATGCAGCATCGGGCGCGGCAGTTTGATCTGGGCCACCAACGCAGGATCAGCGCTTTCTGCCAATTTGGACAATGCTGGACCGCCCGGATAACCCAACCCCAAGAGCTTAGCGGTTTTATCAAAAGCCTCACCTGCCGCATCATCCAGCGTTTCACCCAGTAATTCGTATTCACCGACCTGCGTCACCCGCATCAGCTGGGTGTGACCACCAGACACCAGCAGTGCCACAAACGGAAACGCCGGAGGCACATCGGCGAGCAAAGGCGACAGTAAGTGCCCCTCCAGGTGGTGCACCGGCAACACAGGTTTATCCAGCGCAAAGGCCAGTGCTTCGGCAAAGGCACTCCCCACCAGCAGTGCGCCGGCCAGACCCGGCCCCGCGGTATAGGCAATGGCATCTACGGCTTCCAGGGACATGCCGGCATCATCAAGGCTTTGACGCAGCAAAGGCACCACACGCCGGATATGATCCCGCGATGCCAATTCCGGCACCACGCCACCATAGGCCGCATGCATCGTCACCTGGGTATGCAGCGCCTGACCCAGCAGACGAGGCGCCCCCGTCAACGGATCCAGCGTTACCAGAGCCACCCCGGTTTCGTCGCAGGAGGATTCCACCCCCAGAACAATGGGCGGCTTGGAGGCGATGGCAACAGGCTGGTTCATGGGGTGCTATTGTAGCGACTATTGCAGAGACGCCCGCCCTGTTCCGGCCCCGACCAGGCCAACTTGCAGGAATATTTGGAATTTTCAGGGTTTTATCGTAAACTAGTCAGTTCTTAAGATTTCATCCCCTGATCGGGCATCAGATTCAAGTCGGGTCAGCACTCAAAACAATTGGAGTTGATTGAATGCCTAGCGTTCGCGTAAAAGAAAACGAGCCGTTCGAAGTCGCCATGCGCCGCTTCAAGCGCACTGTCGAAAAAACCGGCCTGCTGACCGAACTGCGTGCCCGTGAGTTCTACGAAAAGCCGACGGCTGAACGTAAGCGCAAGCTGGCTGCCGCTGTTAAGCGTCTGCACAAGCGCCTGCGCAGCCAACAGCTGCCGCGCAAGCTCTACTAATCGCCGCCTAGCGACGATTAAAGAAAGCCGCCGGGCTCCGGCGGCTTTTGCCGTTTTATCAGCCACGGTTTTCTGTGGCCTCCCCTAAAAGCAGCGAGCACGATCATGACGACCAGCCTCAAAGACCAGATCACCGAAGACATGAAGAGCGCCATGAAGGCGCGCGAAAGCGAACGCCTGGCAGCCATTCGACTGCTACTCGCGGCAATTAAACAACGCGAGGTCGACGAGCGTATTACGCTGGACGATGCCGCCGTGGTTGCCGTTGTCGACAAACTCATCAAACAGCGTCGAGACAGCGTCAGCCAGTACGAACAGGCCGGCCGTGAAGATCTGGCCGCTGCCGAGCGCGCTGAAATTGATGTGCTCACCCCCTATCTGCCGGCGCAGATGGGTGCCGAAGAGGTTGCCGCAGCCGTGAAGGCGGCCATTGCTCAAACCGGCGCCACTGGTCCAGGCGACATGGGTAAGGTCATGGGCATTCTCAAACCCTTGCTGGCTGGCAAAACCGATCTGGCCGCCGTATCGCAACAGGTTAAATCAGCCCTGGCTGGCTGATTGCCCGACCGCCGGACGCCACGATGATTCCGGAATCCTTCATCCAGGAGCTGTTAGCCCGGACAGATATCGTCGAAATCATCGACCGCGTGGTACCGCTCAAAAAGGCCGGTGCCAATTATGCGGCCTGCTGCCCGTTTCACAAGGAAAAGTCACCGTCCTTCACCGTAAGCCCAGCCAAACAGTTTTATCACTGCTTTGGCTGCGGCGCACACGGCACGTCCATCGGCTTTTTGATGGAGCATCAGGGGCTCAGTTTTCCCGATGCCATTGAAGAACTGGCCCGGCATTGCGGCCTCACTGTCCCACAGGAAGACAACGACCGGGCTTTTCGCAAACCGGCTATCGGTAGCGAAGAAGGCCCCTCATTGCTCGACGTGATGCTGAAAGCGCACAAGTACTATCGTGATGAGCTAAAAAAATCGCCACGCGCCATCGAGTACCTCAAAGGGCGCGGCCTGACGGGTGAAATTGCCGCCCGCTTCGGCATCGGATATGCACCGGAGGGTTGGCAGAATCTGCGAAGCGTTTTTCCGGAATACGACAACACCAGTTTTCAGGCGTTGATCAAGGACGGCCTCGTCATCGAAAACGAACAGAAGCGTCGTTATGACCGCTTCCGTGACCGGATCATGTTCCCGATCCTCGACCAAAAGGGTCAAGTCATTGCCTTTGGCGGCCGTATTCTGGATCAGGGCGAACCGAAGTATCTGAATTCCCCGGAAACACCCCTCTTTGAAAAGGGTCGTGAAGTTTTCGGTCTACCCCAGGCTCGCGAGACCTGCCGCCAGACCGACACCGTCATCGTGGTTGAAGGCTACATGGATGTGGTGGCTCTCGCCCAGCACGGCATCGGCAATGCTGTCGCCACGCTCGGCACAGCAACGACCACCACACATATCCGCAAATTGCTACGCATGGTGGATCGGGTTGTGTTCTGTTTTGATGGGGATGCCGCCGGTCGGAAAGCCGCCTGGCGTGCGCTGGAGAATAGCCTGGAAGCATTGGCCGAACAGAAAGTCCTGGCCTTCGCCTTTTTACCGCCCGAGCACGATCCGGACAGCTACGTACGCGACCTCGGCAAAGAAGCGTTTCAGGCGGCCATTGATCGCGCCACACCACTATCAGAATTTCTCCTGCAGACGCTCACCAGCCATGTGGACTTGAGCAGCGCCGAAGGGCGCGCCAAACTGCTGGCTGAGGCCAAGCCGCTCCTGCAAAAAATCCCGACGCCAATGCTGCGGCTACAGATTGTGAAGCTGCTGGCCGACAAAACGGGTCTACAACCGGCAGAAGTTGAGCGTGGCTGCGAGCTGCAACGTCAATCGATCCCCAAACAGGAAGTACCTGCGCGAGCACCTCGACAAGCCCCCTCGATTCTCCGTCGACTGTTGCGTGTTTTAGTCCAGGCACCCGATCTGGCGCAGACCATATCACCCGCGCTGCTGCGAAGCCTGCCAGCGAACGACCCGCTATCGATCAGCGTACGGCGCATCCTGCCGCAATTGAGCGATGCCCCCCAGCCTTCCGAACTGCTGGAGCGCCTGCGCGGGTCTGAAGATGCCCATTTAGTTGCTGAAATTTTTGCCAGTTTTTTGAGCGAACCCCTTGAAAAAGATGCCCTGGATGCCGAACTGGAAGGCATCGTCGCCCAGATGGAACGCGACCAGCTCGATACCGAACTGGCCACGCTTCAACTGGCTGCACAACGTGGGGCATTAAGTGCTGCTGAAAAAACACGTTACGCAGAACTGCTGCAGCGCCTACAACAACTGGGCAGAACTGCGCGCCGACGCTGATTTGGCACGGATCTTGCCTAGAAAAAAGGCGAATTTTCGTGTATAATTAAAGGTTTACTGTATTTCTATTGACCCAAGAGGTGCGCACTATGTCTAACTGGAAACTGACACTTCGCCCTCATGTTCAACCTTCGCGCCGCAATGACGCTACGGATGCTGCTATGGCTACCAAACCCAAGACTGCTGCTGCCAAAAAAACCGCCAAACCTGTCGCCAAAAGTGCGCCAGCTAAAAAACCGGCGGCAAAGGCCAGCAAACCCGTTGCCAAAAGCACCAGCAAAGCGGTCGCAAAACCGACAGTAAAAAAAGCCACGGCAAAACCTGTGGCACCGGCCAAAAAACCGGCCGCCAAGCCTGCCGCGGTAAAAAAACCGACAAAAACAACGAAACCCGCTGCCAAGCCGGTCGCCAAAAAAGCGCCGGCCAAAGCCTCTGCACCCAAGAAAACTGTGACAAAAGCAACGACTAAAACAACTGCAAAACCGGCCGCCAAGCCAGCTGCAAAAGTAGCTGCCAAGAGCAAAGCCCCTGTAAAAACGACAACCAAAACCCCGGCGAAGCCTGTCGCCAAAAAAACAACCGCCAAGCCCGTCGCAAAAACACCGGCCAAGGCATCCGCCAAAACTGCTGCCAAGAAACCGGTAGTCACTAAACCAGTCGTACCGGCGAAAACCCTTGCCAAAGCGCCCGCCGCAAAACCTGCCGCCCCCGTAAAAGCGGCTACCAAACCGGCAGCGACCGCCAAGCAACCCGCTGTAAAACCTGCGGCGCCGGCCACAAAGTTACAAGCCACCAAGACTGAAGCCGCAGTGGCTCCGGTGGCTGTTAAAGAGCAGCCTGTTGTCGTCGAAGAAACGACCGCCGGCAAGGGTAAAGGCAAGGCCAAAGCCAAAGATGGCAAACGCCTGCTCGGCACCACCGCGGTTCAACAGATTTCGCCGGAAGAGCGCAAGGCACGCATTACTGCCCTCATCAAAATGGGTAAGGAACGTGGCTACCTGACACACGCCGAAATCAATGACCACCTGCCGGATACCGTGATGGAAGCCGAACAGGTGGAGGCCATGATCACCACCTTTAATGATCTAGGCATTCAGGTTTACGACGAAGCGCCTGCCGCTGAAGACATGCTGATGACCGATGCAGCAGCGCCGGTTGCCGATGACGAAGTCGTTGAAGAGCAGGCCGAACAGGCCCTAGCAACGGTTGATTCCGAATTCGGCCGCACCACCGACCCAGTACGTATGTATATGCGTGAAATGGGCACGGTTGAGTTGCTGACGCGCGAAGGCGAAATCGTTATTGCCAAAAAGATCGAAGGCGGCCTGCGCGACATGGTTCAAGCCATCAGTGCCTGTCCGACTGTCGTCACTGAAATCATCGATATGGCCAAGAAAGTAGCCACCGATGAAATGAAGATCGATGAACTCGTAGACGGCCTCGTCGACCTGGAAGCAGAAGAGCAGATGATCGCGGCTAACGCTGCTGCTGCCGCTGCTGAAGACGACGACAGCGATGCGGATGATGACGACGATGAGGACAGCGGCGAAGCCAAGGCGGCTGCCAACGCCGCATCGCTGGCCAAGCTGAAGGAAGCCGCGCTGGAACGTTTTGCCAAAATCGAGGCCCTCCATGCAAAAGAGCTAAAAGCACTGAAGGCGAAAGGCACATCAGATCCGGCCTACGCCAAAGTGCGCAAGCAGATCTCGGAAGAACTGCTGAACATTCGCTTCAACTCGCGCACCATCGAAAAGCTCTGTGATCGCGTCCGCGCGCTCATGGAGCAGATTCGCCGTGCCGAACGCACCGTACTGGCGATCTGCGTCGACAAGTGCAACATGCCGCGTGACCACTTCATCAAGACCTTCCCACCGAACATCGTCAATCTGGCCTGGATCGAAAAGGAAGTGGCCAACGCACCGAAGCACATTCAAGGCATCCTGGAACGCAACATCCCGGCGGTACACGAATGGCAGAAGAAGCTGATTGCCATGGAAGAAAACCTGGGTATTACCCTGGCTGAAGTCCGTGAGATCAACAAGCAGATGACTAAAGGCGAACGTCACGCACGTGCCGCCAAGAAGGAAATGACCGAGGCCAACCTGCGCCTGGTGATCTCGATTGCCAAGAAGTACACCAATCGCGGTCTGCAGTTCCTCGACCTCATTCAGGAAGGCAACATCGGCCTGATGAAGGCCGTCGACAAGTTTGAATACCGCCGTGGTTACAAGTTCTCGACTTACGCCACCTGGTGGATCCGTCAGGCCATCACGCGTTCTATCGCTGACCAGGCACGGACGATTCGTATCCCGGTGCACATGATCGAGACGATCAACAAGATGAACCGCATCTCACGTCAGATCCTGCAGGAAACCGGTTTTGAGCCGGATCCAGCCACCCTGGCCATCAAGATGGAAATGCCGGAAGACAAGATCCGCAAGATCCTGAAGATTGCCAAGGAACCGATCTCGATGGAAACGCCGATCGGTGACGACGACGATTCGCACCTCGGCGACTTCATCGAAGACCAGGCCACGCTGTCACCGCTGGAGGCCGCTCTCAACGCTAGCCTGCATACCGTGACTAAAGATATCCTGGACAGTCTGACGCAGAGAGAAGCCAAGGTGCTGCGCATGCGCTTCGGTATCGAAATGAACACGGACCACACGCTGGAAGAAGTCGGCAAGCAATTTGACGTGACTCGTGAGCGTATCCGTCAGATCGAAGCCAAGGCACTGCGCAAGCTGCGTCATCCGTCCCGTTCGGACAAGCTGCGTAGCTTCGTCGACAGCAACAACTAAGTTTTACCGGGCCTCTAGCTCATGCCTGGTTAGAGCAGTGGACTCATAATCCATTGGTGCGGGGTTCGACTCCCCGGGGGCCCACCAAACAAACCCTTATGCCACAAGGGTTCTAGCAGTTTAGCTAGTGGCAAAAACAAGAAAACCACTAAGGACCAAACGCCTTAGTGGTTTTTTTACGTCTAGGATGGCTTATCAAAGACTATCATTAAAAAATACAAACAAGGGAGTGCCTGATGAAGATCACGTCTCTAGACCATCTCGTCCTAACTGTTAGGGATATGGATGCCTCTATTGATTTCTACACTAAAGTGATGGGTATGGAATTGAGCAGCTTTGGAAACGAGAGAAAAGCACTATCTTTTGGTTCTCAAAAGATCAATCTCCATCAATTCACAAAGGAATTCGAACCAAAAGCCGATATTCCAACCCCAGGCTCTGCTGATCTGTGCTTTTTGACCAAGACACCAATTACTGAGGTCATATCCGAAATACAGAGCAAAAATGTAGAAATACTGGAAGGTCCTGTTCAAAGAACTGGTGCTACAGGCTCGATACTATCCATTTACTTCAGAGACCCTGATCAGAACCTCATCGAGGTATCAAACCAAATCGACTAGAGTGCCCTTCTCTCATAATCTGTTGGCGCCGAGTTCGACACTCGGGGGCCCACCAAAACACGAAAGCCACTAAAGCCTCGCCCCTTGGTGGCTTTTTAATTCCATGCGGCTAAAATTCACTATTCAGTCATAGATAAACTATTAGAATGAAATTACTCATTACAGGTCTTCCCCCAGACGCAAGCGAAGACGGCGTAACCGAAGGGATGGCTAAATTTGGCTCGGTCACTCACGCCGAAATCATTCCTCAAGGCAAAGGTGATGTCTGGGCGGTTGTTGAAATGGCCATTACCCATGAGCAAGCCTTCAGCATCACCCAGAGAGTTAACGACATCTGGTATCAGGGCAACTATATCAACGTCAGAATCCTGAACCATTGATGCAAGCATTAAAGATTTTCCTGCTAGCGCTAGCAGCCCTAGTTCTTGCTGGATGTTCATCACTTGAGCGCAAGAATTCTGCTCCCGATACTCAATACATGCAGGCGCAAATCCCTGACTGGCCAAATGTTCGTTATCTCATTTCGACCAAAGCCGGTGTTACTGCCATGGTCAATGATCTTGTAGCGGATCAGGAACGTCTGGGACGAGGCGTTGGAAGTGGGAAATATCTCTCACTCTCAGGGGGCGGCGACAATGGTGCCTTTGGTGCAGGTCTACTCGTGGGGTGGAGCCAGCGGGGAACTCGACCGGACTTTGATCTCGTCACAGGCGTGAGCACAGGTGCCTTGTTGGCACCATTTGCTTATCTTGGCAAAGATTATGATCCCGTCATGACTTATGTCTATACGCAGACGAGTCCTGATCAAATTTACAAGATGCGTTGGCTCTTATCAGTAGTGACGAATGACGGAATTGCTGACACGGCTCCCTTGTATGACTTAATTGCAAAGTATGTTGACGCTGACTTTCTGCGCAAGGTTGCACACGAACATCAAGCAAAGGGACGCTGGCTCTTAATTGGCACTACCAATATAGATGCCGGTATGCCCGTAGTATGGAATATGGGGAAGATTGCCTCGATAGGAACCCCGGAAGCGCTCGATCTATTCCGAAAAATCATGCTGGCATCAGCATCAATCCCTGGGGCGTTTCCACCAGTGATGTTTGATGTTGCTGTGAACGGAGAGACCTATCATGAAATGCACGTCGATGGCGGCGTTAGCGCCCAAGTCTTTCTGTATCCTACGGCGGCCGCCAAACGTGCAGATGCGGCAGGCGTTATGCGAAATAACAAGCGAGACGCCTACATTATTCGGAACTCTCGCCTTGATACAGATAAGGAAGATGTTCAACGCAGCACAATTAGCATCGTCAAAAGGTCGATTTCACAGCTGATACAGGCTCAGGGCGTTGGCGATATCTATCAGATCTACCAAACAACCCAAAAAGACCATGTCGGGTTTAATCTTGCGTTCATTGGCCCAGACTTTAAGACCACACGGAAAGTTGAATTTGACCCAGATTACATGAAGGCACTCTATCAGTACGGCTACGACCGAGCCCTCAAAGGATATCCCTGGGCTAAAACCCCTCCAGGCCTTGAACGAACATTTGATGAAGACCTCAGATCTAAGGCTACACTAACTTCATCTAACCAATAAGATGTCGCATATGTCATTTAGTGCCGAGTTCGACTCTCGAGGGGCCCATCAAACAAGAAAGCCAACCTCATTCGGGGTTGGCTTTTTTACTTCTACTAGTTCCCTCCTTTATACTGGGCGCAGGCCTTTAGACAAAAGATATTTATGCGCCAATCCTACAGCGCCGTCGTTCCATACATCACCAAAGACGGCTCCGAAATACGTGAACTGATGCATCCGGATGTCAGAGGCAACCGCCACCATAGCCTGGCCGAGGCGACGGTGCCTATTGGTGTTAAAACGCATCGGCACAAACATCTAGAAACCGAAGAGCTCTATCACATCACCCAGGGCCACGGTCTCATGTATCTGAGCGACGACCAGTTTGAG
>JACCDV010636473.1_pt1 | contig 16219 bp, 8 predicted proteins | sample 7446131 | NCBI WGS metagenome assembly JACCDV01 (sample SAMN15323448, study PRJNA562643) | freshwater metagenome | isolation source: river surface water | place: USA:Blue River Watershed | collected 2017-08-17 | reverse complement strand
TTTCGCGGAAAGCTTTGACCCCCGACCCGACAGATCTCTCCACACCGCGGCCTGCGGCAATTTGTGTGTACGGTGACCTGGTCAAATTCGCAAAAGAGACCCTGGGCGACAGCGGTGTCTACGTCGCAGCTGTCGCAACAGCTTTTCCCTCAGGCAGAGCATCACTCAAGGTGAAACTCGAGGACACCAAGGACGCTGTCAAGCAAGGTGCCGACGAGATTGACATGGTCATCGATCGTGGCGCATTTTTGTCTGGGGATTACCTAGAGGTTTATAAGCAGATTCTTGCAATAAAAGAGGCATGCAAGAGACCCGATGGATCAGCTGCTCACCTAAAGGTAATTCTCGAGACCGGAGAACTGCAGACCTATGACAACATTCGACGCGCCAGCTACCTAGCGATGCTAGCGGGAGCAGATTTCATCAAGACTTCAACCGGCAAAGTGACCGTGAACGCCACTATTCCAATCACGATGCTGATGCTGCAGGCGGTCAGAGATTGGGCGGAGCAAACCGGTGAAATCATCGGTGTGAAGCCAGCAGGTGGGATAAAGACCGCAAAGGATGCAATCAAGTATTTGGTCGTGGTCAAGGAAGAAGCTGGCGAGCGTTGGCTAAACCCTGACCTATTCCGCTTCGGAGCATCGAGCCTGCTAAACGATGTCATTATGCAGCGCCAGAAACTAAAGACCGGCAACTATTCAGGTCCTGACTACGTGAGTGTGGACTAGGAGAAACATGTTCGAATACGCCCCAGCCCCAGAAGCCAACCTGGCAAAGTTTCAGGCCAGCTACGGTCACTTCATTGATGGGAAGTTTCTCAAGCCCCAGAATCTCGACAAGGTAATCAACCCCGCCACCGAAGGCGTGCGGGCCGAGGTGTCCCACGGCACCGAAAAAGACATCGATCTAGCCGTCAAGGCGGCCAGAAAAGCCTATGAGCAGACCTGGTCCAAACTAGATGGTGCAACAAGAGGAAAGTACCTCTACCGAATCGCAAGGATCATTCAGGAGCGAGCGCGTGAGCTTGCGGTTGCTGAGACCCTGAACAACGGCAAACCAATCAAAGAGACCAGAGACTTTGACGTCCCAACGGCAGCAGCGTGGTTCTTTTACTACGCCGGTTGGGCCGACAAACTTGACTACTCCGGACTTGGCCCAAACCCCAAGTCTCTAGGAGTGGCAGGTCAGGTAATTCCTTGGAACTTCCCACTGATGATGCTTGCCTGGAAGGTAGCCCCGGCTCTTGCCGCAGGCAATACTGTGGTTCTAAAACCAGCAGAGACCACTCCGCTAACGGCTCTGCTTTTTGCTGAGATTTGCCAGCAGGCTGAATTGCCAGCCGGAGTGGTAAACATCGTTACCGGCTTCGGAGACACCGGAGCAGCACTTGTCGGTCATGATGACGTGAATAAGGTTGCCTTCACCGGCTCGACCGAAGTCGGCAAGATTATTGCTCGACAGGTAGCCGGAAGCAAGAAAAAAGTAACGCTAGAACTTGGGGGCAAGGCCGCCAACATTGTTTTTGATGATGCAGCCATTGACCAGGCAGTTGAGGGAGTGGTCAACGGAATCTTCTTCAACCAGGGGCATGTCTGCTGCGCGGGCTCTCGTCTTTTGATTCAAGAGTCAATCCAGGACGAGTTTCTGAAAAAGCTCAAGCGTCGCATGGAGAAGTTGATCGTCGGTGACCCGATGGATAAGAACACTGATGTCGGAGCAATCAATTCAAAGGCTCAACTCGAAAAGATCACCCAAATGGTCAAGCAGGGCGTCAAAGAAGGTGGCGAGCTCTGGCAGCCGAACTGTGCTCTACCCAAGAACGGGTTCTGGTTCGTGCCATCAATCATCACCGGCGTCAGCGCTACCAACACCGTAGCCCGTGAGGAAATCTTTGGCCCAGTGCTCTCGGTAATGAGTTTTAGGACTCCCGCAGAGGCAGTGGCCAAAGCCAACAACACCGAGTTCGGACTTAGCGCAGGAATATGGACCGAGAAGGGCTCCAGAATTTTGAAACTTGCCGACCAGCTAAATGCGGGTGTGGTCTGGGCGAACACTTTCAACCAATTTGATCCAACCTCACCATTTGGTGGCTTCAAAGAATCTGGCTATGGCCGCGAAGGCGGCAAGCACGGACTCACCGCCTACCTGAAGGGAGCAAACTAATGCGTCTCGATGTGAAAAAGACCTACAAGCTCTTTATCGGTGGCAAGTTTCCGCGAAGTGAATCTGGTCGGGTTTATCCAGTCAGCGACCACAAGGGCGAGTTTCTCGCCAACGTGGCTCAGGGGTCAAGAAAAGACCTAAGGGATGCCGTTGTTGCAGCGCGAGCTGCGCAACCAGGCTGGGCATCAGCAACCGCATACAACCGTGGACAGATCCTCTACCGAATTGCAGAGATGCTTGAGGGTCGCAGAGAGCAGTTTGTCGCAGAGCTGCGCGCGCTAACAGGCCAGAGCGAGAAGCAGGCAAACCAAGAGCTGGATGCCGCAATCGACTCTTGGGTTTGGCATGCCGGCTGGTCAGACAAGATTGACGCGGTTGCTGGCAACATGAACCCTGTGGCGGGACCGTTCTTCAATATCTCCACCCTGCAAGCAACTGGGGTGGTTGGTGTTCTCGCCCCACAGAAGTCAGCCCTACTGGCACTGGTGAATTCGATAGCTCCTGCGATCGTCTCAGGAAATACTGTCGTGGTTGTTAGTTCAAAACTTTTTCCTCTGCCAGCTGTCACCCTGAGTGAGGTGCTCGCAACCAGTGATCTTCCTGGCGGAGTGGTGAACATCATCACCGGTGATGAAGCAGAAATTGGATCCTGGATGGCTGGCCACAAAGATATCAACGCCATCGACCTCGAGGGCTCATCAAACCCAACGGAGTTGGAGATCGAGGCTGCATCCAGCGTCAAGCGCGTGATTCGCCCTGGAAGCTACGGTAGAGAAGCGGCAAAGGGTTATCTAAACCACATCACAGACTTGATGGAAGTAAAGACCGTTTGGCACCCAAAGGGTTACTAAGCAACCAGGTGTGCTGTTCTAAGGTTTGGAATCACTTCCAGCGTGATTTACCGATCTAGCTTGGAGCTCCAAGCAACCTTGCCGTCAATCAGAACCTGGATCTGATTAGAGCCGACCCTCAACGTTCCAGTTCTCACCAGGTATGCGGTGCCATCAATTAGTCGCAGTTTGCGATCTTGATTTGAAGTTGCTCTGACCCAGCCAAGCTCACGGCCATTGAGCTTCAGGCTGACTTTGCCGATTCCAACGATGTCTTTGGCGTAGATCTTGACCTGAGTTTCGGAAACCTGTCTTGCATAGAACGCAGGCATGTCTTCAGGTTCATCCGCAAACGAGGCAGGGGCAATGAGAAGAGAGCAGATCAACAAAACCAGAAATCTCTTCATGGCCCAAGACTACTAATGCTGAGCCCTGTGCAGCTCTCGCTGCAATGTCATTTCTTTGCGTAGGTGGCGAACCAAACCCTTTTGCCGGATACCAGAATCTCAAAGCGGTTCTTCCCCGAGGACAAGGATTTGGTTCTAACAAAGTAGTGATCTAAGCCGGTACTCGAGAGCCTAGGGTCGGCAGATGAGGATGCTCGAATCCATGCAATTTCTCTGCCATTGACAACGAACTGCACCTTGCCAGAGCCGATCACATTCTTGGCATAGACCTTGACGCTGGAACCCATGCGTTTAGTCCAGAAGTTGGTTTTGGCTTCGCTTGCGAGAATGGTGATGGCATCTTGAACGGTGAGTTTTCCAAAACTTGAGAAAACCACTAGGTCATAAACACCCGGCTTCAAACCGGTCGGTACGTCGAAGGCGAACCTAGTGTCAGAGAGTTCGGCAACCGCTACTCGAACGCCCGCGATTTCAAGATAGCTGACAGTTGAAAGAGTATGACCGAACGCTGCAAGTGATTCCCCTGAACGAGCAGATTTCTTGGAGAGCGAGAATATAGTCGGTCCAGTGATTGAGTCCGTGGTTGTAGGGGCGACAACAACAACGACAACTGGAGCGGCTGCTATCTCTATGCTGACCGTGGTTGTCTCGCTTAACGCTCCATCAACACCTGTGATTGTGTAAATGGTAGACACCTGTTCGGTTCCGGCCGCAGGTGTGCCCGAGATCTCTCCGGTGGCAGTGTTGAAACTAAGCCCTGCCGGCAATGCTGGTGATATCGAAAAGCTCAGCGGCAAAATGGAGCCGTTTGCAGGAACTGGCAACCGAGGCACCGACGCCGCAGTCTCCTCTAGCTGCAAAGTGCTGACGCTGTAACCAAATGAAATCGGGATAGCCACAACCTGAATGGAAACCTGGAAAGTATTGGAGCTCAGGCCATCACCGCCGGTAACCAGGTAGCTTGTGGAGACCTGGCGGGTGCCTCTAGCCGGGTTACCGGAAATTACGCCAGTCGCAGTGCTGAAGCTAAGTCCAGATGGCAACGCGGGGGATATCGACCAAGTGGTTGGTGAACCTGCAGTGACCGAAGGAGCCTGGTTCGTGATGACAGCTCCTTCAGAAACACTTAGTGAAGCGTTTGGGTAGGTAAATGCCATTACGGGAACATTCGTGATTCTCACCGAAAGAGTTCTTGTTGAAGACCCGGAAGTATTTGTACCCGTCACAACGTAGTTAGTAGCAGCTTGAACAGTGCCCACAGCGGGAGTCCCTGTTATAACCCCAGTGGTGGGATTGATGCTCAGCCCAGAGGGTAAGGCGGGGCTAACTGTGAAAGTGATGTTGGCACCCGATGTGACCGTGGGCACAACAGTTGTGAATGACTGTTGCTCGTTTCCTACATACGAAGTGGTTGAATAAGAGAAAACTGGCGCCGCATTACTCACCGTAAGGGTCCACGAAGCGTCAAAACTGCCAGCGCCATTAGTCGCAGTAATCGTGAAGTTCGGAGAGACCGGAATCGCGGTTGGTGTTCCCGAAATCGCACCCGTCGTCGAGTTCAAGGTCATGCCTGCCGGCAGTGCCGGAGATATGGAATATGACACAACCGCGCCCGAGCCTGCCGCCCTGGTCGGTGAGGCCGAGCTAATTGGAGATCTAACTATCACGGTTCGAGACGGATAGCTAACGTTTGGCATAGCTGCGAGGAGCTTGTAGGTGAGCGTGGTGTCAACAACACCCGCAGAGTTAGAAGCTCTCACCACAAATGTTGTCCACGTGGCTTGGTCTGCCGAGAGCGCTGTGCCACCGGGGGTTCCAGTGATAGCACCAGTTGCACTATTTAGAGACAGCCCCGTAGGAAGAGCTCCGCTCACTACGCGGAAGTAAGCGGCGCTGCCTGAGTTAGCTGGAGTAACCGCGGTCATGCTCGCGAACTGCGTTAGAGCTAGCGCGGTCGGGGAGTATGTGATTGCAGGCGCTAGTTCGAAAGTGCCAATTCGAATCGTAGCGCTCGAAGAACCAGAGCCGTTTGTTGCGGTCACAACGTAATTTTTGGCGGTTGAGAAGACCGTTGGGGTTCCGGTAATCACTCCGGTTGAGGAATTCATTGTTAGCCCAGCAGGTAGTGCCGGCGTGATTGAAACACTGCTCACAGCTCCCCCGCCAAGAGTTGGAGTGATCGGGGTGATGGCTTGGTCGCGCTGAAGCGAATAGTTCAGGGGCGAGTAACTAATTGTTGGCGGCTGAAGCGCGCTTGAGGTGATCGCAATGGAGATGACCGCGGAGGAGGAGCCCACACTATTAGTCGCAGTTATCGTGTAGCTCTGAGCCGCCTGCGAGCTCATCGGGGTCCCGGAGATTTGGCCCTGGTTGTTAATCGTCAGGCCTGCAGGAAGCGCCGGTGAGGAGCTGTAAGACGCTGCCACCCCGCCAGAGTTAGTCGCGCTGAACGGAGAAATGGATTGAAACTGAGCAAAGGTGAATGGCGAACCCGAGTAACTAATCTGCGGCGCAGATGCGACCACCGAAACGTTAAATGCTGCAATTGCCGGGAAGGGAGCTCCGGTGGCATCGGTTCCGGGGTTAGCCGAACTAATCGTCAAAGTTGATGGTACGGTGACCGCTCCGGTGGGTCTTACCTCCATGATGTAGAGACCTGGCTCCACCTCGAAAACCGGCTGTGTCGTCCAACCGCTGGTGGCACCGGAAAGCAGGACGTTTGTTTTGGTGAATCCTGTGATTGCTTGGCTAAATCTAAAGGTGAGCAAAATTGAATCATTTGGTCCGACGGATGCTGGGCCCGCAAGATTCGAGGTCAGTGCTGATGAAGCCAGTGTCGTGAAGGTGAATCCCTCTGAGGTGGTAGTTACCCCCGAACCCAGAGGAGAGTTTCTCGCGGATGCAACTGCGTAGTAAGAGGTGTTTGGGAGCAGGCCGGAAATGCTTATCCGTGCTGTTTGAAATTCGTTACCGTCGATAATCTGCGGGGTCGCAGTTGTATTCGAGCCACAGCTGACGTTGCTGGGCACTGAAGAGGTTATCGGTGTCGCTGAAATACAAATCGAGGAGGTGGGGGAACTCCAGGGGTTGAGTGGGAACTCAATCTCCGCTCCTGTTGCAGAAGGGGTGATTGTAGGAGGGGCAAACTCCACCAAGGCTCGCATCTGAAACTCTGTGATCGGGCCGTAGTTGGTGCCGTGCTGATTCTCGACTCTCAATTGGTAGTAGACCAACCCCCCCTTGGGCAAATTGAGAATTGATCCAGAACGACTCGAAGGCGAGGTTGCCACGGCCCCGAGGTTGACATCCGTAAAGTTTGAAAGATTGGGGTTGCTTGAGTAGCGAGCTATTAGTTGGGTTGAACTACCGTTGGGCGTTACCGACGCGCTCAGGTTGAGCTTTGTTGGGTCAACCGAATCCCTAGCGACAGTAATCGACGACAGTGTTGGGGCACTAAGGGTTGTGAACTCAAAGGTTGTTGACGTGACCGTTCCCAGTTGGTTAGTAACCGAGGCTCGCACGAAGTAGCGCTGCCCACCCACTAGTCCCGAGAGGGCCCTGGTGAGATTGTGTGTGGTCAAAGAAGCATTCAGGGTTGGTGACACTGAAACGGAGTTTGAAAAGTCTGCCAAAGTTGCAAATTCAAAAACAGCAGCTGTTATCTGATTGCCATTGGGGTTCACTGAAGCGTTCAGTGTTGCTGTAGTTGCCCCCAAAGATGAAACTGGCTGCATAGCCACAGTTGGACCTGGGTTATAAGTCACAGCCACGGAGTAGGTCTGAATCTGAGAACCTCTGGTCACCGTAATGGCGAAGTTGTTCAACCCAAGATTAAGCGTGAAGGCACCTGATCGCTGGCCTGCGAGAACTGGGCTGCCGTTTATCCTGAGTGCAGAATCCGGGTTGGCATCCAGGGTAAACGAAACCCAGTTTTGGATGACAGATATTGAATAACTAGTTGTGCAGGTTGCAAAGCTCGGGCTCAGAGATCCAACCGATGGAGCAAGGCCCGTGAGCAAGTTATCGACAATCCTTACCGGTTGCGAGAATGCCGAGGTTGTCCCAAGGGCGTTCGTTTTCCTGACCTCGAATGAGATCAAATCCCCCACTTGGTAGCCCGCAAGAGGCAACGTTGAATTAGTGGCTCCTCCAATTGGGAGTCCGTTCCTGAACCATTGCAAAGAGGTGCCCGTTATGGCGCTTCGCCCATCTAGCCAGGAACCTTCAACGGCTGTCAGTGTCGAACAAAGATTTGCGTTTCCTGAAATGGACTCGCCACCGACGCTGATTGGCTTTGTAGGCGACTGTAACTGCTGCAATTCAGCTACCCCGCCAGGATATTGGACAGGATCAACTAGCCCAAATCCACCGGGGTAGGCATAGCTATCGGTGCCATCGTATCCAGCTGCTTGAAGCATGAAGCCACTTGGAGATCTGAAGTACTGGGTGCCCACGCCGACAGGCACCCTGGCAACGGCATAACTACTGTTAGGAATGTCGGTAAATGCCGAAGCTCCAATTGCGTAACCGTTACGAGTGACCAGCGACTTCTCGGATTGTTTGACAACGACGGTGAAAATGTTGACTGGAAAGTCGGAGGCCGGGGTTGCTACGACGTAGTTGTTCAAGTACTGAGTTATAGGCGGTTGTATTGCCATCGCTGGGTCGCCCGAAACCGTTGATTTACCGTCACTGTAGCTCAGTGAACCAGAGGTTAGGTGCACGACAGAAATTGGTTTGTTGCCGGTAACTCGGGTTACACCAATTCCACTGCTTACAAGGGCAAAATCATAGAATTCCCCAGCGTTTAGGGTCGTGGTGACCGAACCATTCAGGGAAACCTGTGTGCCATCTTGAAGTGCCACAACTCTTGCCACATCAGGAGATCCAGAACCGCTTAGCCTCTGGCCTCTCACAGCGAAAGCCTCAGTCCCCCACGAGTAGGTGGGTGGCATTACTTCGTAGAGGAAGTCGGCTGCTCCGCTTAGTCCCAGGGGATGACTCCAGATAAAGTTCGCTGTCTGAAGTGAGATCTTGCGATTGCTTGTGATCAGTGAGCCCGTGATGTCAGAAACCATTGCCGTGGTGGTGACGGTATAAACCTGCCCCTGAGTCAAGGCCACAGAGTAAGGGGTATTTGCGGCCCGATTCGTGAGCGGGACCTTTGGATTAATCGTCACGGTTGTTGTGCCAGGTTCAACCGCAATAATGCTCATCCTCGCAACGCTGTTTGTCGGATCAACATTTCCGACAGGGGCGATTGCCATGTACTCATAACCGAGAGATGAAACAGGGATACTCACCGATGCATCGGTGCTGTTATTCACAAAGTGCATTGAGTAGACGCTGATGTCTTCACTCGAAGTCACCCTAAGTGCATTGTTGAGAATCACGTCAGACTGAGTGTTGATCCGGGACACCATCTTTGACGTTGTATCAACGATTCTCGTCACCCCAGCCTGAAGGTTCACGGTCTCGTTGCTACCGTCCGGATAAGAAACTAAGGCGCTGGCATCATTGGCTGAGGAAATGTATAGCTCTAGTCGGCCACCAGTTTGATAGTTTCTGTCGAAGGTTACCCAGAAGTCCTTACCTACTGTACTTGCGACCGAGGGCACAACTGATTGCCATGCCAGGTAAGGAAACCCGTTATTCGCAGAGCCATCGATTTTCCAGATCGGGGTGGTGAAGTCCCATCCCGAGAAATTCGCCCTCACCCGGAAATTCTCTGTGTTGAGAGCGAGCCCATCGACCGACGTTGAGCGGCCTGAGGTCGTGGAGTTGTAGTAGTTGCCACTGACCGAAACCATAGAGATAACCTGGGATCCGAGGAATCCCCCGACGTTCACACCAAGGCTTGAAATACTTCCGAGCGAGTAGTTTCGCTGCAGATCGGCCATGTTTCTCTGGCCCGCAAAACCTCCAGCTTTATTTGTTGCAGTGAGTGCAACGTTTGTCCAAGAGTCTGTAATCGTTCCGGATAACACATCACCGACCAGCCCACCAACAATCTCTCGTCCCGACACTGAACCTGTGGCGTAGACCTGTGAAATGCTTCCGCTTTCAAACACACCTGCAAGGGCACCAACTTTGTCTTGATTGCCAGTTATCTGGACCGAGGTCAGGCCAAGCTTCTCGACTGAGCCGGAAAGTCTCCCGAAGAGACCAGCCCCTGCTGAAGTTGCAGCGACACTTAGTCCACTGATGGTTTTTCCTGACCCCTTGTAGGTTCCGCTGAAGGGTGCGGCAATAGAACCAATTGGGGTGAAGGCGCAACCTGCAAGATCGATGTTTGCGGTCTGAGTGAAGTGCGAGGAGAGACGTCCGCCTTGGTTGTTGCTCAGAAAAATGAGATCTGAAGCCGAGCTTATTTCGTAAGGGTCAGAGACAGTTCCGTCGCCAGTTGAGGTGAAGTCAGTTCCGCCGGTGCAGGCAGTCGCTTGGGCGGGCAACGGCATTGCAAAAAGACCGAGGGAAGCAATCAATGTCAGGAAGCTGGTTCCAATGCTGCGTTTTCTCAATGGGACGCTCCTAGGCCTTTGGAACAGTTTATTGAATTACATTCAGGAATAACATTCCCCAGGCAGAAGCATTTGCAAACTAAAGGACTGAACGCAGCATTTCCATCCAAGAATTGGTCATCACCTCGCGCTGACTCAGGGAGAGTTCCCCCTGAACCGCGGTTATGCCAATTGGTATTGCGGTAAACAGGACTGCAAGCGCCCATATGTCCACCTTCGGCTGGAGAATGCCTCGATCTGTATAGGTCTTGAGCAGCCTCATCCAGCTTTCTGTTGTCTCTCGCTGAACCTTCGCGACTTGTTCACCGAGTGACTTATCAAGCATCCCGACGCCAAGTCCTCGGATGTGCGCTTGTCTGACAGGGGTTCGTGCGGGTGAGAAAACCTGATAGACGAAGTGTCGAACGCCTTCCCAGTTATCCTCTTGACCGAAACGATCAAGCTGTTCGTAGTCCTCTTTCACGAACGCAAGCATGATGCTCAACCATGCTTCACGGGTGAGTTGATCTTTATCCTCGAAGTAGTGATTGGCAAGCGAGGGCGCTATTCCGATTGCCCGGCAGGCTTGCGCAACATGCACTTCTCCTCCGGCAAGCAACTGCCTAGCAGCCTCAAGAATTAGAAGCTCCCGGTGGTCGGCCCGCGCTGGTCTCGCCATGCCAGAGAGCTTAGGGTATTGACTTTGCGAGATCAGGATTGTGGAACACTACCGAGTGTCACCTTAAGCGAGGCATTGCTGCCAACCTGCTCTAGAGACCACTTTCCTCCGAGTTTGCTGCACCAGCTCTGAATGAGAGCAAGTCCAAGCCCTGGGACCAACTCAGCGGAAACTGTGCCTGGATTCGCTACCTGAATCTCGAGTGTGTTCGCATCCCCGGAGACCCGAACCTGCATTCGGTCAGCCTTTGAATGCTTGAGTGCATTCTGCAAGCCCTGCTCAATGACTCGATAAGCGCCAAGTTTCATTTCGGTCGCCAGGGCAACATTGTCGGCTGAGGGTTCGATTGAAAATGAAATCTTGGCTACCTTGTCAAACCTTTTTGCAAGCTCCCCCAAAGGAGCAGACAGCGGGATTGATTCCAAGTCTGGTGTGAGCTGGGTGATAGCAGAGTGAACATCCACCCTCCTAATTCGCTCGACCTCTTCAACGAAGGATTGCCCTATGGACTGCAAAGGCTCTGGGGCTCCCTTCAAAGACGACTGCATCTGCATTCCCAGCACCAAAAGGTTGGATTGCAGATTGTCATGTAGGTAGCTGGCAAGATCCCGCCTGACTTGCTCCTGTCCGGCAAGAATTAGCTTCTGTTGGCGCTCAAGCTCCTCCAGGGCTTGATTAGCCCTTCGATTCTCACGCTCTAGATTCTGTGTTGCAACCCCAATAACTTGCTGGATAAAAACCATCACCGTGGAATTAAAGAAGATGAAAGTCAAGTGGTTGTTTGGGGTGTTCCAGGCGCTGGGTTCAACCCCAATGAAATCTGCGACAACTTGTCGTGTGAGAAGAAGGCCCGCAGCAGTGATAAGAATGCCCGGGTAAAACCAAGATATTTTCCCCGTTCTTAGTTGTAGCCATCGAAAAATCGAAAGCCCAATACCTATTTGCAAAAAGGCAGCGATTGAGAAGGGCAAGGCGGCCAAGGCGGCTTGGCGGGCAAGGTTTGGCACATCCTGATCCGCGCTGGCAATGACGGCCCCAGCGAAAACAACACCAACCATGACTGCTTCCGCAGTGGCAGTGGCGAATGGGCGAATGTCCTTTGGGGTCAGGTATTGGACGATTCTTGAAACCATAGAGTTATTGCTCACGAAGCAACCTTAGGTAGTTCAAGACTGCAGTGGTTCGCAGATCGGTGCCAGGTTTTGGGTAAGGAACCAAAACTTTGTAGATTCTTGACAACTCTTGACGAACCGTCACTGGAGCAAGATTGAGCTGATTGGCTATTTCCGTAGCATCAACACCTGTAGCAGCGATAGCCATTATTTGTCTTTGTTTCTGATTCAGACCGTCGAGGTTATCCTGCACTTTAGAGACGTGCTCCCCCGGATCAACCACATTCAGACCCCGCGCAGTTGCTTGCAGCACATCAATCAAGTAGTTGATCTCTAGGTCCGCAGTCTTTTGAATTGCGGACCAGCCGTAGCGAAACTCTCTGGGTGCATGCCCTAGAACTTCGGCGTTAATGTTCTGGGACAACAGGACTATTCCGCAGTGCTGTTGAGCCCCGCGAAGCGATCTCGCCAACTCAATTCCGTTGATCGAATCTGGGCCGAGCGAGATATCTAAAAGTGCAACGTCAAACGCGACACTCAATGCAAGTTTCAGGGCGTCTGCCGCGTTGGTCGCCTTGTGGAGTTTTCCAATTCGGGGATCTCGAACCAGTTGATTGCTCAGGAGGCCCAGCAGCGCCTCATCGTTCTCGACATAAAGAACTTCGAGTGGCTTGACCATCTGGTTCCTCCGGTCTCACTGGACAACAATCTCAAACTACCAAGGAGTAATCATCAGATTGCCGCCCCAAGACAAACGTGTTGAGGCAGCAACTCTGATTACCTTTATCTCTTTGTGTAAGCAATTCGTCGAATTTGCTTGCCATCTCGCTTGATAACAATCACGTTCTTACCTTTGGACAAAGCAAACTCGCCAACGAGGCGTCCTTTGGGCTTTTGCCTCAGCTCTTTGCCATTGACATAGATTTTGAATTCATTTGGCAAGGTGGAAAACACATGAACTTTGTTGCCAAGGCGCTTAGCCCAGCTCAGCTTGTAAGCGGCAGCCAGGGTTATGGTGATCGCATCCTGGTGGGTAATTGTTCCGAACTCTGATGACACGAGTGTCAAGTCAAAGACGCCCGCCCCCAGCGAGGTGGGGATCTGGAAGGTCAAAGTTTCCTGCTCGATTCCCAGGATCGGAGCTTCAGTTTGGCCAACCTCAACCTGGGTGATGGTTTCAACCGCTTCGCCTGTGATAGCTACTTCGCTTCCTGGGGTGATTGCAGTCGGGCCTGATGCAGATTCACCGTTTGATGCCTGAGCAGCTGGAATGCTGATCTGGATGTTGGAAAGTGGAACCACTGCAACTGCCGGCGTGCTCGAGGATGGAGAAACGCATGGGTTGGTGGCATAGCTTGCCGTGATGAACGGGTAGCCGTCATTTGCCAATTCACAAAGACCCCATATCTTTGAGCTGTCGTAACCAGCTGAAATATCCCACCCGGTATATGTCGAGATGTCTTTGAGCTCAGCAGATGTCTTAGCTGTTGAGTTGGTCATGGCTGGCAGTCCGGTAAAGGTCTCGTGGAATCCGTTAGTGCTTGAACCACTGGTTCCTGTTAGTCGATCGGAAAAATCAACAGTGGATGTAGCCGCTCGGACTGCGGACGAGTAGCTGTAGCTGGAAGTTGTGGCGTTACCCACCGCCAATAGACCCGGAACAGCGTTGGGCCAGCTTTGGTTAGCGGTTGGAACAGGGAAGATTTCACCCCGGACATAAACGTTGGCCAGAGTCAGGCCGTTGTTGGTAATGGTGTTCCACCCCAAAATGCCACCAACGTGCTTGCCTTTGACGGTGCCGTTGAAACCAGAATTTTTGATTGTCACTGGTAACCCTGACGTAGCACCTACTAGTCCAGCGGTGTAAAACACCACCGTGTCATCGGTGTTGGTTCCTTCGACCTCACCCGTGACCGAAACGCCAGAGATGGTGGCATAAGAGGCTTTGCTGGCAACGATTCCAGTGTCTTGAACGCCCTTGATGTCAGCATCCAAGATTCGCAAGTTTTTGACCGTTCCGCCGACAAGCTTTGCAAAAAGACCTCCCCCTGCACTGTTCACGGAGGACAGGTTTTTGATTGCATGGCCCGCGCCATTTAGCACCCCACCGAAGCCGCTTGAAAACATTGGGCTCCAGCTCACTCCGGTCATGTCAATATCGCTCCCTAGCTGGTAGGTCGCAATAGATGAGCAACCCGCCATCGCTGACAGCTCAGCTGCGGTGCCAATAATGAATGGGTTGGATGCAGAACCAACACCAGTTGTTAGGCCATTACAGGTGAAGCTAACGCGGTTTGCAATGTCCAAAACACCGCCGCCGCCCCATCCTTGGGCAAGGTTGGTCTTTGTGATTGGGTTCACATAAAAGTTGTCGATCTGAGCCATGTTGCCATTGCCATAGATGAGAAAATCAGGCCCAGACGGGTCGATGTGAACCTTTTCATCCATTGAAAGAGCGCGATGTGGCAATGCCGCGGGAGTAGTTGCATCGTTGAAATCAAACTTGGTGATAGAGATGTAGTTTCCGCCACCGTAGAAAAGAACCCCGTTGTCATCCCAGATTTGCATGGTCATCGAAGATGCGGCACCAAGTTTTGTGAGCGCTCCAGAGGTTAGGTCGATTTCAAACATTGCCCAGTCGAACTGGCCAGCTCTAATTCCAACGGCATACATCTTGCCCCAGCTGGCCAGGTGAGTCGCCTTCAGGCTGCCAAGCGCAACTGTGATTGGAGCAGCCCAAGCATTAGTTGCAAAGTCGTATTTGTGCAGCCTTGTCACTCCAGGATTGGCCGAAACCTCTCGAAAGGTCGTTGCCCAAACCACGTCATTTGCCGCATCAGCGTGCAGGCCATAAATCCACTCCTGCGAAACAAAAGGATTCGCAATACCCGGTGCAGTCAACTCAGTCGAAGCTCTGGACCCGCTCTCTAAAGGGTCGTTCGAAATCTTGTAAAGCGATCCACTTTGGTTCGAAGCCCGGATCCAATCGCCCTCTTCGATTGGGTCGATCACATTTGCCTGGACTGGAGCTGCAACCAATGCTCCTGCAATCAATGCGATTGCACCTGAGATTGAGATGATCCTCTTCATTACCTAACCTAACTTTGGTTTGGTAAAAGTCTTGAGGAGATACTCAGCCTCAGCAGCTCTGCATACACCTGTATGGTCGGTGGATAACAAGTGTTGGCTGCACACATCATCTCTGAAGATGCGACTGGGTTTGGCACCCAGAGAGCTGTTGTTCTCTCTTGCTACCCCATAAATGAGTAGGTAGCGAACCATACTCGCTTGCCAGAGACCAGAATCTCAAAACGGTTCTTGCCAGAGGACAAGGTTTTGGTCCTAACAAAGTAGTGATCCAAGCCGGTACTCGAGAGCCTAGAGTCGGCAGAGGAGGATGCTCGAATCCAAGCAACTTCTTTGCCGTTGACAAGAAACTGCACCTTGCCTAAGCCAGCTAGGTTCTTGGCATAAATGCTTACCTTGGAGTCAGTTCGCTTTGTCCAAAAGTTCGCGGATTCAGAAGCGCCAGTGACAGTTAGGGCATCTTGAACCGTGAGCTTGCCAAATGAGGAGGCGACAACCAAATCAACTGCTCCTGAGACATGGCTGGCATCAAGTTGAATCTCAATTTGACTGCTGCCTAGGAGTTTGAATTGCTGCTTTACGCCCGAGATTTCAACTGAGGTGATGGTTGTGAGGCGCTCCCCGTCAAGGACAACCTTGGTCCCCGAAGAATGAACTTGCTCCGAGGCCCGAGCGCTAATCACCGGACCCTCATAGGGCGCCGGGGCGGCTGGAGCTGGAGGTGCGTTGACAATCGTGCTTGATGCTAGGTAGGGGTAGTCGGAGTTAGACCCGGCAACTATTCTCCAGATGTTGTTGGCCTGAGCCGTTGTCCCGATGCTGAAGTTCGTGAAGGTGGCGACATCCTTTAGCTGGACAGAGGTCTTAGAAACGCCAAAGTTACTCGCAATAGAGATCACAGCAGTATCGAGGTAGAACGAATCTTCAAGCGTTGAGGTGTTGACCATGTTTCCGATCAAGCCTCCCCGGTGGTTCTGTGCTCCTGTGACCGTTGCCACAGAGACAGCACGCCGAATGATTGGAGAAATTCCGTAACCCACAACTCCACCCGACATTTGGCCCGTGTTTGAGTTCACGCTGCCCTTCACAAACACATCCTGAACAGTCGCGGATTGAAACTCGACCTGGCCGATAAGTCCTCCAGCGTTACTGCTGGTTGTGGTAACTGTGACATCGGCCATGATTCGGTCAATGAAACTTCTTGTGCTCTGAGTCATGCCGGTCAAGCCCCCAACCAGGCTGGTTGATGAAACACTTCCCTGGAGAACAATGTCGGAGACCGTGCTGTTGGTTATGTAGCCAGCCAAGAGCCCAGCGAAACTGTTCGTTGACTCGATCGCTCCATTCTTGATTTTGACTTGGGTGACAGTTGCGCCATCTAGGCTTCCAAAAAGCCCCGCGTAGCCGACACCACTGAAGTAAAGATTCTGGATCTCGT
>JACCDV010091457.1_pt1 | contig 16220 bp, 11 predicted proteins | sample 7446131 | NCBI WGS metagenome assembly JACCDV01 (sample SAMN15323448, study PRJNA562643) | freshwater metagenome | isolation source: river surface water | place: USA:Blue River Watershed | collected 2017-08-17 | reverse complement strand
GTGATCTCGCTGGGCGGCATGGTCTACAAAGGCAGCGTGCGCGTGGGCGGCGACAAGTTCGACGAGGCCATCATCAGCTACATCCGTCGCAACTACGGCATGTTGATTGGCGAGCCCACCGCAGAAGCCATCAAGAAAAACATTGGCTCGGCCTTCCCTGGCAGCGAAGTCAAGGAGATGGAAGTCAAGGGCCGCAATCTGGCCGAAGGCGTGCCCCGCAGCTTCACCATCAGCTCCAACGAAATCCTGGAAGCCCTGACCGACCCGATCAACCAGATCGTCAGCGCCGTCAAAACCGCGCTGGAACACACGCCGCCCGAACTGGGTGCCGACATTGCCGAGCGCGGCATGATGCTGACCGGCGGTGGCGCCCTGCTGCGCGACCTGGACCGCCTGCTGGCCGAAGAAACCGGCCTGCCGGTGCTGGTGGGTGAAGAGCCGTTGCTGTGCGTGGTCAAGGGTTGCGGCATGGCGCTGGAACGCATGGAACGCCTGGGCGGCAGCATCTTCACCAACGAGTGATCGCGCAGCGCACCGGCCATGCCGCTGGGGACCGTTGACCGCACGCCGCCGCCCTTTTTCAAGCAAGGGCCGTCGGCCCTGTCCAAGCTGCTGGTGCTGAGCGCCCTGGCGGTGCTGCTGATGGTGGTGGATGCGCGCCGGCATTGGGCGCAACCGCTGCGTTCCGCACTGGCGGTGGCGTTGTACCCGGTGCAATGGCTGGCGTTGCAACCATTGCAAGGCTTCCAGTGGTCCACGCAGTACGTGGGCAGCCTGCGCAACGCCCGCCAAGAAGCAGATGCCGCGCGGGCTGAACTGGTGCGCCAGTCGCAGCGCGCGGCCATCGTGGAACATCTGGCCCAGGAAAACCGCGAACTGCGCGGACTGCTGACCATGCGCGAGCGCCTGCCAACTGGCGCCAAAGGGGCAGAAATTCTGTATCAACTGCCCGACAGCTACCGACAGCGCATCGTGATCGACGCCGGCCAGACCCAGGGCGTGCAGCCGGGCTCGGCGGTGATGGACGGCTACGGGGTGCTGGGACAGGTGAGCCGGGTTTACGCCACCACGTCCGAAGTCACCTTGCTGACCGACCGGCAACAAGCGATCCCCGTGATCAACACCCGCACTGGGCAGCGCAGCCTGGCCTATGGCCTGCCCGACAGCCATCAGATCGAATTGCGGTTCGAATCGGTGAACACCGAAGCGGAGGTGGGTGACGTCCTGACCACCAGTGGCATCGACGGCATTTACCCCCCTGGCCTGCCGGTGGCCAGGATATCGGCGGTATCGGCCCGGGACGGCTCCGGTTTTGCGCGCATCGTGTGCGATCCGATGGCCAGTGTCAGCAACACACTGCATGTGCTGGTCATCGACCCGATGAGCGGAGGGCTGCGGCCCGGCGCGGAGGCTCGGCCATGATCATGCGGCCCGGTCAGGCCTTGCTGCTGCCCGCCAACCCTTGGTTCATTTGGGGCTCGCTGCTGCTGGCGCTGTTCAGCAACATCGTGCTGCAAGTCTCTGGCGGCGCCCATTGGGGCTGGACGCCAGACCTGTTGGCGATCACCCTGGTGTTCTGGAGCGTGCACCAGCCGCTGCGCATCAACGTGGGCGCAGCCTTTGCGCTAGGGCTGTTCATGGATGTACACCACGGCGCCCTGCTGGGCCAGCATGCACTGGCTTATTCGGTTCTGGGCTACCTGGCGGTTTTCATCCACCGACGCATCCTGTGGTTCAACCTGCGCACGCAGGCGCTGCACGTGTTGCCGCTGTTCGTGGTGTGTCATCTGTTGCAAATGCTGGCTCGTCTGCTGGCCGGTGACGGCTGGCCAGGCTGGAGCCTGCTGTTGGCGCCTGCACTGGAAGCCCTGCTCTGGCCGCTGGCGACCATGGTGCTGCTGGCGCCACAGCGCCGCGCACACGACCACGACGACACCCGTCCGATCTGAGGCTGTGGAATGACCGAATTGCGGGACGTCACACAGCAGCTCGCCCTGTTGCGCCGGCGTGCACTCGTGGCATGGGTGGCGGCGGCGCTGGCCATGGGTCTGATTGCCTTGCGCAGCTTTTACCTGCAAGTACCGCGTCACGATGACTTCTCGCACCGAGCGGAGACCAACCGCACGGCTGTGTTGCCAGTGGTGCCGCCGCGGGGGCGCATCGTCGACCGCAATGGCGTGGTGCTGGCGGACAACCTGGCCACCTTCTCGCTCGAAATCACACCCGCTCGCACCGAAGATCTGGATGCCACCATCCAGGCTGTGAGCGAGATCATCGACGTATCCGCGCGCGATATCCGGCGCTTTCGCCGGCTGGTGGCCGAATCGCGACGTTTCGACTCCCTGCCACTGCGCAACCGGCTCAGCAGTGAGGAAATGTCGCGCGTGGCGGCCCAGTTATACCGGCTGCCTGGTGTCGAAATACAGGCCCGCCGGTTGCGTCAGTACCCACTGGGTGAAACCGCATCGCACGTGCTGGGTTACATCGGTCGCATCAACCAGCGCGAAAAAGAACTGATGACCGACTGGCCCGAGGAGCGTCAGGCCAATTACCGGGGCACCGACCACATGGGCAAACTGGGCCTGGAGCAGGGCTACGAAGACGTGTTGCATGGCGCAACCGGGTTTGAGCGCGTCGAGACCTCCGCCTCGGGGCGCGCCGTGCGACAGCTCGACATGACCCCCCCGACACCGGGCGACGGTCTGATGCTGTCGATCGACATCCGTTTGCAACACCTGGTGGAACGCCTGTATGGCCAACGCCGTGGTGCGCTGGTGGCGATCGACCCGCGCAACGGCGAAGTGCTGGCGTTTGTCAGCATGCCGACCTTCGATCCCAACCTGTTCGTGGACGGGATCGACGTGGACAACTGGCGCGCGCTCAACGAATCGCTCGACCGTCCCTTGCTGAACCGGGCCCTGCGTGGCACCTACCCGCCAGGCTCCACTTACAAGCCCTTCATGGCACTGGCAGCGCTGGAAACGGGCGCCCGCAAGGTCAACACCCTCGTCAACGACCCCGGCTACTGGATGCTGGGCAACCACCGCTTTCGCAGCGTGGGCGAAAAGAACCTGGGCGCAGTGGACCTCCGGCGCAGCATCGTGCACTCCAGCAACGTCTACTACTACACCCTGGCCAACGAAATGGGGGTGGACGCGATTCACGACTTCATGAAGCCGTTGGGGTTTGGGCAGATCACAGGCCTTGATTTACCAGGCGAGGTGCGGGGCGTCTTGCCCAGTCAAGAGTGGAAACGCAACGCCTATCGGCGGCCCGACCAGCAACGCTGGTACGCGGGAGAGACGATTTCGCTCGGTATCGGCCAGGGCTACAACGCATTCACCATCTTGCAAGTGGCTTCGGCCATGGCCACCTTGGCCAACCAGGGCGTACAGCACACACCCCACATTGCACGCGCCACCCAGACCCCGGCAACGCCGCAGGCCACGGTCTTGCCCCGCCCACCCGGCAAACCAATGGGTTACCAGCCCGAACATGTGCAGGCCGTGCTCGGCGCGATGGAAGCGGTCACACAGGAAGGCACCTCGACCCGGGTGTTTGCCGGTGCAGGCTACCGCAGCGGCGGCAAGACCGGCACGGCCCAGGCCGTCACGATCGGCCAGCGCGACCGCTACGATGCCCGCAGGTTGGCCGAGCACCAGCGCGATCATTCGCTGTACGTGGCGTTTGCGCCGGTGGAAAACCCCCGGGTGGCATTGGCCGTGATCGTGGAAAACTCGGGCTTTGGCGCCGCCCATGCTGCACCGATTGCGCGCCGTGTGTTTGACTACCTGTTGCTGGGGCAGTACCCGAGCGAAGAAGACATTGCAGCCACTCAGTTGGGTCAGACCGCCGCCCCGATCGGCCAGCCCCGACCCATTGCCAGCGTACCCTGGCCCCCGCCCGAGATTTCGGCCCCCAAACCCTGACTGTTCACCCCGAAACGGCTCAGGGCATCGCCAGGTAGGCATCCCACACGGTCTTGGCGATCAGGGCAGTGACCACCACCAGAAACACGGCGCGCACAAAGCCTGCGCCGTGCTTGAGCGCCAGCCGCGTGCCCAACAAGCTGCCCAGCACGTTGGCCACTGCCATCACCAGTGCGTAATGCCACCAGATGTGGCCCTTCCAGGCGAACAGCGACAACGCGGCCACGTTGGACGTGGCATTCAACCACTTGGCAGACGCACTCGCGTGCAAGAAATCGTAGCCCAGCCAGCGCACCATCAGGAACACAAAAAAACTACCAGTGCCCGGCCCAAAAAATCCATCGTAAAAGCCGATGACCAGCCCCAGCGTGCCCATGGCCATGGCTTCGGCTCGACCCCGAAAGCGAGGTCGGTGCTCGCGGCCGAGGTCCTTGCGCATCAGGGTGTAAACCAGCACCGCCAGCAACACCCAAGGCAAGGCCTTGCGCAAAAAAGCGGGCGAAATCATGGTGACCAGCCAAGCGCCGGCCATGGCACCCACGAAGCACACCACCGCCGCTGGCAGCAACGATGCCCAGGGCATCTGTACTCGGCGTGCATACTGCGCGGTGGCTGCCGCAGTGCCCCACACCGAGGCACCCTTGTTGGTCCCGAACAAGGTGGCAGGGTGGGCTCCAGGAAAGGCTGCGAACAATGCGGGCAGCAGGATCAGACCCCCGCCGCCCACGATCGCATCGACAAACCCCGCCAAACCGGCGGCCACGGTGACCACAATCCATTCCATGGCAGGCATTGTCTCCGATGCCCGCCATGCACCGAGGCCGCTGGCGACCTCAGGAGCGGACCATCACCCCCACCTTGGCCTGGTCGCGGGCCAGGGCCTCGCGCTCGCTGGCACGGCGGAAGAACACCGTCACCACGCTGCTGCTGATGACAATGAATAGCGAGTAAAGCACCGGGACCAGCAGCACGTCTTGTTGCGAGGCTCCCGCAATACTGAGTGTGACAATGAGAATGGCAAGCGGGCCGTTTTGGATGCCAGTTTCCAGCGCGATGGTGCGGCTCCGGTTGGGATCCTGCTTGAGCAGGCGCGCTAAACCATAACCGAGCAGCATGCCCACCAGCCCCAGGCCAATCGCCGCCACGTACACTTTCCAGTGGGTCTCTAGCAAGAGCTGATGGTTGCGTGGGATCCACGTCACCACCAGAAACAGAATGACCAGAATGCCCATGAGCCCACCCAGCAATTCCAGCGTCGCGCCGATGTTGGGATTGACTTTGCGCAACACCATGCCGATGAGTGTGGGAACCAACAGCACCACAAGCACCTGCGCCACGTTGCTGGCGGGAATGGTGTATTCGCCGCTGTAGCCCGCCAGACCGGAGTAGAACGCCAGCGTGGCTGGCACCATACCCAGCGCCACCAGAGTGGACACGCTGGTCATCATGATCGACAGGGCCAACACCGCCTTGCTGAAGTAGGTGAAGATGTTGGACGTGGTACCGCCCGGCATGCAGCCCATCAGGATCAAGCCCACGGCCACCGCAGGGGGCAGCGCCAGTGCCTGCGCCAGAAGGAAACCCAGCAGCGGCATGATGCCGTACTGGCACACCAGCCCCACGAGCACACCCTTGGGCTTGCGGAACGCAATCAGGAAGTCGCGCCAGGTTAGCGAGGCGCCCATGCCCAGCATGATGACCATCATCATCACGCCCAGCAGCTTGGTTTCAAATTCGGTCACCATGGTGGCTTGCTCCAGTGTGTCACGGGCGGGGCTGACCCAGTTCGGCCAAAGCCTCGGCGCGCAAATCCTTGCGCAATACCTTGCCCACGGGGGACTTGGGCAACTCATCGCGCACCAAGACCTGTCGCGGTACCTTGTAGGCCGTCAACTGTTGCTTGCAATGCGCCACCACATCTTCGGGGCGCAGTTCACCGGCATGGTCAGGGTTGGGCACCACATAGACGCGCACTGCCTCGCCGGTGGCAGGATCGGGCACACCGATCACAGCCACGTCCAGCACCGCATCCATCTGGGCCACCACCTCCTCCACCTCGTTGGGATAAACGTTGAAACCCGACACCAGCACCAGGTCCTTTTTACGGTCAACGATGCGCAGGAAGCCGTCGGGCTCCATGATCGCCACATCTCCAGTGGACAGCCAGCCATCCTTCAAGACTTTGGCGGTTTCCTCTGGCTGATTCCAGTATCCCTGCATCACCTGCGGCCCGCACACCTGGATTTCGCCAGGCTCCCCAAAAGACACAGGCTGCCCCGCATCGTCCAACAGGCGAACTTGGGTGCCCGGCGCGGGAATGCCAATACCGCCGTGCCGTGGTGTGCCTGACAGAGGGTTGAAACTCACCACTGGAGATGTTTCAGTGAGTCCGTAGCCCTCGGCGATCGGGGTACCAGTCACCTCGCGCCAGCGTTCGGCCACGGCCTGGTGCAAGGCAGTACCGCCAGCGATCGACGCTTTCAGGTGTTTGGGCGGATAAGCCAGAAACCATTCTTCATTCAGCAAGCCGTTGTACAGGGTATTGACGCCCGTCATCCAGGTGATGGGGTGGTTCTCGATGGCACGCTGAAGGTTCTGCACGGGGCGCGGGCTGGGGACCAGCACGTTGTGTGCGCCGATGGTCAGGAACCCCAGCAAGTTGGCCGTGAAAGCGAAAATGTGATACAAAGGCAACGCGGTCAGAACGCACTCCTGGCCGGGCGCCATGTGAGTCGCCCCCATGGCCAGCATCTGAGAGACGTTGTGCAACAGGTTGCTGTGGGTCAACATGGCACCCTTGCTGACGCCTGTGGTGCCTCCGGTGTACTGCAACGCGGCCAGATCACTGGCCTGCACCGCCTCCCAATAGCGCCGGGCCGGCGTCTGGGCCAGCGTGGCACGCCCCTGCTGTAGCGCCACCGCGAGACGCGCATGCGGTACGGTGACCGAAGGCAACACCCTGCTCCATACGCGCTGAACCGCACGCACCACCGTGCGCGGGACGGCCGGAAAGAACGCCGTGACGTCGGCCAAGACCACGTGCTGAATGCCCGTCTGCGCCAGCACAGCAGGCAGCTTGTCGGCAAACATGTCAATGATGACCAATGCCTGCACACCCGCGTCGCGCAACTGGTGGACCATTTCCTTTTCGGTGTACAGCGGGTTGGTGTTGACCAGCACACAACCGGCCTTGAACACACCGAACGCCACCACCGGGTAACCCAGGCTGTTGGGCAACTGCACGGCCACCCGGTCGCCGGCCTTCAGGCCCAGCACACCCCGCAGGTATCCCGCAAAGGCATCCGACTCGGCATCCACCTGGGCAAAGGTGAGGCGGCCATTCATGCCGTTGGGCACCACGCAGGTGAAGGCTGGACGGCGTGGCGCCGCCTGGGCAAACTGCGCGCAGGCGTGATGGACCAGTGCGGCCAGGTTGGGGTGCTCGGGCGCAGGCAAATCTGGCCTGATGCCTGCCTGCAAATAGGCTGCGTGCCAGGGCAGATCCGACGGGGCAGAAACGTAGGGGGCGTTCATGGCCTCATTGTGGCGGGACAGCCTTTGTCCGCACAGGCTTCAGGGACAGGACTTACCCTGATCAATTGCCTCCCTGACGACAAAAAACCCCGCCGGCACCGCCGGCGGGGTCTCATGCTTCGGCCAGGCCGATGGAATCAGCGGTTGTAAGCGGATTCGCCGTGGCTGGAAATGTCCAGACCCTCGCGCTCTTCCTCTTCCGTGACGCGCAGACCGATGACCATGTCCACGATCTTGAAGGCGATGAAGGCCACGATGGCAGACAGCACAGCGGTGTAAATCACGCCCTGCAGCTGGATCCAGACCTGAGCGCCAATGCCGGGGAAGACGCCGCACTTGTTCGCCACGTAGTCGCATGCACCCAGACCACCCAGGCTCGGGCTGGCAAAAACACCAGTCAGCAAAGCACCCAGGATGCCACCCACGCCGTGCACACCGAACACGTCCAGGGAGTCGTCGGCGCCCAGCATTTTCTTCAGGCCGGACACGCCCCACAAGCAGACCACGCCAGCAATCAGGCCAATGACCAGCGCGCCACCCACACCCACGAAACCAGCCGCAGGGGTCACAGCCACCAGACCAGCCACGGCGCCAGAGGCAGCACCCAGCATGGATGCCTTGCCTTTGTGCAAGGCTTCACCGGCCGCCCAGCTGAGGGTAGCAGCAGCGGTCGCCACCACGGTGTTGATGAAGGCCAGAGCGGCAATACCGTTGGCTTCCAGGTTGGAGCCGGCGTTGAAACCGAACCAGCCCACCCACAGCAGCGAGGCACCAACCATGGTGAGTGTCAGGCTGTGCGGAGCCATGGCTTCCTTGCCGTAGCCCACGCGCTTGCCGATCATGTACGCGCCCACCAGACCCGCCACGGCGGCGTTGATGTGCACCACGGTGCCGCCAGCGAAGTCCAGTGCGCCCTTGGCCCACAGTGCACCGGCGTTGGCCGTCACAGCTTCGAGAGAAGCAGCGTCAGTGATGGCGTCCGGGCCGTCCCAGTACCAAACCATGTGCGCAACAGGCAGGTAGCTGAAAGTGAACCACAGCACGGCGAACAGCAGCACAGCACTGAACTTGATGCGTTCGGCGAAAGCACCGACAATCAGCGCGACGGTGATGGCGGCGAAGGTTCCCTGGAAGGCCACGAAGGTCAATTCAGGAATGTAGACGCCCTTGCTGAAGGTGGCAGCGATCGATTCCGGGGTCACGCCGCTCAGCAGGAATTTGTCGAGCGTGCCGAAGTACGGGTTGCCGGCCGTGAATGCCAGCGAGTAGCCGTAAACGACCCACAACACGGAAATCAGCGCGAAGATCATGAAGACCTGCATCAGCACGGACAACATGTTCTTGCTGCGCACCAGACCGCCGTAGAACAGGGCCAGGCCAGGGATCGTCATGAGAATGACCAGCGCGGTGGCAATGGTCATGAACGCGGTGTCGCCCTTGTCGGGCACGGGCGTCGCAGCCGCGGGCGCCGCTTCGGCGGGTGCAGCTTCAGCAGGAGCAGCCACGGCAGCTGCGGCATCGGCAGGCGCGGCGGCCGCAGGGGCTGCGCTGGCTGCAGCAGGTTCGCTTGCGGCCGGCGCCGTTTGCGCCATGACAGAGAAACCACCCAGCGTCAGGCCCAACCCCAGACACAGGCTCAGTAGGAACTTTTTCATGTTCTTTACCCTTTGAAGGTTATTTGAAAACGGGTCAGAGTGCCTCGGCGCCGGTTTCACCGGTGCGGATGCGGATCACCTGTTCCAGCGGGAAAACGAAGATCTTGCCGTCGCCGATCTTGCCGGTGCGGGCAGCGCCCTCGATGGCTTCGATCACGCGGTCCACAATCTCGTCCGCCACGGCGGCCTCAATCTTGACCTTGGGGAGGAAATCCACCACGTATTCCGCGCCGCGATAGAGCTCGGTGTGGCCTTTCTGACGACCGAAGCCCTTGACTTCGGTAACCGTGATGCCTTGCACGCCCATCAGAGACAGCGCTTCGCGCACCTCGTCGAGCTTGAAAGGTTTGATGATGGCAGTGACCAGTTTCATGTTCAGCCTTTCCTGACTTCTGTGTTGCTTGTTGAAAACCGACAGGGCCTCAAGGCCACTTGCACGGTCACACAGACGGTCTAGCACTAACCGTGCCAACCCACAGCCAGCGACGACAGGCTGCACACCCCGTCCAATCGCTACACTTCAAATCCAGGGAAATGCCGACGATGCACCAACCAGGTGCATAGACATCAGATCGGCAGACCCGAATCAAAGAATTTCAGGGAGAAACAAGCTATGGGTTTGTGCATGGTGCGCAGTCGCACTCTCGTGGGGCTGAGCGCTCATTCCGTGTGCGTGGAAGTACATCTGGCCAATGGTTTGCCCAGTTTCACGCTGGTCGGCTTGGCAGACACGGAGGTGAAGGAAGCCCGCGAGCGGGTACGGTCTGCCATTCAGAACGCTGGGCTGGAATGGCCATCGTCGCAGCGCATCACAGTCAACCTGGCCCCGGCCGATCTGCCCAAGGAGTCCGGTCGCTTCGATCTGCCCATGGCGATCGGCATTCTGGCGGCCAGCGGGCAGATCGATGCCCAGCAGTTGGGCCGTTACGAGTTCGCGGGTGAGTTGTCATTGAGCGGTGAATTGCGCCCCGTGCGCGGTGCGCTGCCCATGGCGCTGGGTTTGCTGGGTGACGAGGATCTGGCCGAGCGCACCGCACTGGTGCTGCCGCCGCACAGCGCGGAGGAAGCGGCGCTGGTGCCCGGAGTGACGGTGATCCGTGCGCAGCATTTGCTCGACGTGGCGCACCAATTGGGGGCGACGTTGCCGCCCGCGTCTGACAGCGGTGGCTGGATTCGGCTGGAATGTGCTCCGATGGGCGCACCCCCGACCCCGCCCGATCTGGCCGATGTGAAAGGTCAGGCGGCGGCGCGGCGAGCCCTCGAAATCGCAGCGGCCGGACGGCACAGCCTGCTGCTGTCAGGCCCTCCTGGCTCGGGCAAATCGATGTTGGCACAACGGCTGGCCGGGCTGCTGCCGGCCATGAGCGAGCAAGAGGCACTGGAATCGGCAGCCTTGCAGTCGCTCGCGGGGCGATTTGACCGGCAACGCTGGGGCACACGCCCCACCCATGCTCCGCACCATACCGCCAGCGCGGTGGCGCTCGTGGGGGGTGGCTCGCCACCCCGTCCGGGCGAGATTTCGCTGGCGCACCACGGCGTACTGTTTCTGGATGAACTGCCGGAGTTCCCGCGCTCCGCGCTGGAGGCACTGCGCGAACCGCTGGAGACCGGACACATCCGCATTTCACGCGCGGCGCGGCAAATTGACTATCCAGCTCGCTTTCAACTGGTGGCAGCCATGAACCCATGCCCGTGCGGCTACCTGGGCGCCAGCCAGCCACGCTGCCGGTGCACCCCTGATCAAGTGCTGCGGTACCAAAGCAAGCTCAGTGGCCCGCTGCTGGACCGGATCGACCTGCATGTGGAGGTCCCGATACTGGCGCCTCAGGTGCTGATGGCGGCCACACCGGGCGAGCCGACCGCCACGGTCAAAGGCCGCGTGGAGGCCGCCCACGCAAAAGCGCTCGCGCGCCAGGGCAGCGCCAATCAGACGCTGCAAGGCGAGCGCCTGGAGCAGCATGCCAACCTCAGCACCGGCGCACGGGACTTGCTGCACAACGCCGCGCAGCGGATGGGCTGGTCTGGACGGGCCTTGCACCGCACCTTGCGCGTCGCACGCACCATCGCCGATCTGGCAGGCAGCGATGCACTGGAGCCACCACACGTGGCAGAAGCGATTCAATACCGGCCAGGGCTCGCGCGATAGCGCCGCCTGAGTCTGGGGAGTGTGTACAAAAATCGGCGCATAATGATCGCCGCCTCAGCTGGTATTTGTACCGATGAAATTTTCTCCCTCTTCGTTTTTCAGTGCAAACGGGACGGCGCGTCAAGGCCTGCCAGCCCTGCAATGGCCGACGCCGCCTTTTCCGAGCTATCTGTCGGACGCGGCTGAAGGCGCAGAGGGATTGCCCTGCAAGGTGGAAGGGCCCAACGGCCAGACTCGACCTTGCATGCTGGTATCGCTGGACCTGGAGCAGCGCACCGCGCACATCCAGGTGCCACCTTCGCGGGCGGTGATGCCGCTGAGGTTTGACATGTTCCGGCGCATCGTGCTGGACGCGCCGCTCAAGCCACAGCTTTCGGTCGAGCAGAACGACGACTTTGCCCATTCCCAATTGCTGGAATACCGCACCCGGCTGCCCTATGCCATCAGCTTGAAGGACGGCAGCCAGCAAACGGGCGAGACCGTCGGGCACGTGGAAGTGACGCATGGTCTGTTCCTGTTCCCACCCCTGAACGAGCTGGACCATGTGCAGCGCGTGTTCCTGCCGCGCGATGCCTACCGTGATCTTCACCTTGGCGAAGCGATCGGTCAGGTGCTGGTCGAGCAAAAAGCCGTTACCCCGGAGCAAGTGGAACACGCTGCCCGCGAGCAGGAAAACCTGCGCAACCGCAAACTGGGTGACTATCTGGTCATCAAGGAAATCGTCAAGCCCGAGCAGCTGCTGGTGGCGCTGGAAGAGCAGTCCCGCATGCCGCTGGTTCGTATCGGCGAGGCCTTGACCGCGCTGGGGCTCGTGAGTCAGCAGCAGCTGGAAGATGCGCTGGAGAAGCAAAAGTCTGAACGCAGCGTGCCGCTGGGCGAGCTGCTGGTTCAAGGCGGCCAGCTCACCCGGGAAGATCTGCGCGTGGCACTGGCGCGCAAAATGGGCTACCCCGTGGTGGACTTGGCCAAATTCCCGCTCGACGCGGAAGCGCTGCGCCGCGTGCCACAGGCCGTGGCCCGGCGTCATCAGATCGTACCGGTGCTGTGGCGCAGCGGTCTGCTGGTGGTGGCGGCCGAGGACCCGTCGCGCCGGGGCATGATCGAAGAGCTGGAGTTTTCGCTGCAATCCAAGGTGGTGGCAGCGCTTGCCAGCGGCAGCCTTAGCAACCGAGCCATTTCAGACGCCTACGCCCAGTTCGGCATGGACAGCGGCGATGGCGGCAAGACAAGCGGTCCCACAGACAGCGGCACGCCAACCGCCACATCCGACCAGTTGCTGGAATCGCTGGAACTCGAGGTCAAGGACGACGGCAACGATGGGATGGGTCAGATCGAGCAGTCCGACAACTCGCTGGTGCGGCTGATCAACACCATCATCATCGAGGCGCACAGCCAGGGCGCATCGGACGTCCACATCGAAACCCACCCCAACAAGCGCAAGGTGCGTGTCCGCCTGCGCAAAGACGGCCGGCTGGTGCCCTACATGGAGCTGCCGCACACCTACCGCAACGCCGTGGTCAGTCGCATCAAGATCATGTGCGAGCTGGACATTTCAGAGCGCCGCAAGCCGCAAGACGGCAAGATCGACTTCGCCAAATTCTCGCCCCAGCACAAGCTGGAGCTGCGGGTGGCCACCATCCCCACCTTCAACGGTGCAGAAGATGTGGTGATGCGCCTGCTGTCGTCGGCCAAACCGCTGCCGTTGGACCAGCTGGGCCTGACGCGTGAAAACCACGCGATGCTGAGCGAGTCGATCGAACGACCGCACGGCCTGGTGCTGTGTGTGGGCCCCACCGGCTCCGGCAAAACCACCACGCTGCACTCGGTGCTGCAGCACATCAACACCCCGGACCGCAAGATCTGGACCGCCGAAGACCCGATCGAGATCAGCAACCCCGACCTGCGCCAGGTGCAGGTGAACCCGCGCATTGACTGGACGTTTGCCAAAGCCTTGCGGGCCTTTTTGCGCGCCGACCCGGATGTGATCATGGTCGGCGAAATCCGCGATCAGGAAACGGCGCAGGTGGCGATCGAAGCTTCACTGACCGGTCACCTGGTGCTGTCCACCCTGCACACCAACAGCGCTGCCGAAACGGTGGTTCGTCTGCTGGACATGGGCATGGACCCCTTCAACTTTGCCGACTCCCTGCTGGCCGTGGTGGCACAACGCCTGGTGCGGCGCCTGTGCAGCAACTGCACACAGACCTCGCCAGCCGACGACGCCCAGATTGATGGCTTGCTGCACGATTACCTGAACGGCTTCCCCGAAGAATTGCGCCCCGACGAAGGACAGCTGCGCCAGTCGTGGATCGACACCTATGGTCAGGGCGGGCAGCTGATGCACCGCCATGCCGCGGGCTGTCCCTCGTGTGACCAGGCCGGCTTCAAAGGGCGCCTGGGTGTGCACGAGATGCTGATGGTGAACGCCCAGTTGCGCCACCTGATCCAGACCCGTTCACCGGCCGACACGCTGCAGCGCAACGCCATGAAGACCGGCCACTTCCGCACGCTGCGGCAAGATGGCATTGTGAAAGTGCTGCAGGGGCTGACCAGCATCGACGAAGTTCGCGCGCACTGCAGCCATTGATCGCCTTCCAGACAGCAGCTTGCACTCAATAGCGGGGCGAGTAGTTTTGCTGCAAAAACGGAGGGCGGCGCCCGGTCAGCGCTTCTAGCATGATCAATTCCGCGTCGGTGTGATTGACCACCGGCGCATCCCGCAACACGGGTTCGTTCTGCACGGTACTGACGTAGTAAGGGCGGTCATGGTATGTGGTGGCCACCTCCCGTCGCTGGGCCGGATCGGCCACTGGCACCAGCTCGGCCCGCCCGTAGCACAGGCAGAAATAGGTTTGATCGGCAGTGGCCTCGATGTAGCAGCCCGTGCCACGGATACCGATGGCCGCGGCGGGCGTTTCCAGCCGCTTGGCCCCGGTGCCAAACACCGATAAAGCCTTGCCCCGAACGAACTGCACCAGCCCCGGCGTGCCCTTGGGATCGTGCCGCACCTCGGTGTTGGCACGCAAAAGGTAAGCATCGGCGCCCACCACGTACACCACCTCGCTGTCGGGCCCGGTGGTGACCACATCGCCCGGGAGCACCAGGCGCCCTTCGTGCCCGGGCTCGCCGTTGACGCGCACATCGCCCCGCAAACGGCGCAGGCCGGCCTGAACAGGCCGGTTGCCAGCGGCGCTGACCCAGCCTGAGGTGGCCACACCCAAGCCCACGGCCAAAGCTTGCAGGAGTTGGCGTCTTTCGTTCATGGCACTATTGTGCCCGGGGTCAGAGGTTGGGTGCCAGCAGCCGCTCCAGCTCGGCTTCGGACAAGTCTCTGCGGCGGGCCATGTCAGCCAGCTGGTCGTGGCCGATCTTGCCAACGTTGAAGTAGGTCGCCTCAGGATGGGCGATGTAGAAACCGCTCACGCTCGCGGCTGGCGTCATGGCCAGGCTCTCGGTCAGGCCCATGCCGATCTCTTCGCAGTGCAGCACATCGAACATCGCGCGCTTGACCGAGTGGTCAGGGCACGCCGGATAGCCGGGCGCGGGGCGGATGCCCTGGTACTGCTCGGCAATCAGCTGGTCATTGCCCAGCGACTCGTGCGGCGCGTAGCCCCACAGGTCGGTGCGCACCCGCTGGTGCGGGCATTCGGCAAAGGCTTCGGCCAGGCGGTCGGCCAGGGCCTTGAGCAAGATGGCGTTGTAGTCGTCCTGCGCGGCCTCAAAAGCGGCGGCGCGCTTGTCGGCGCCGATGCCGGCCGTCACCGCGAACATGCCCACGTAATCGGCCACGGCGGTGGCCTGCGGCGCCACAAAATCTGCCAGGCAGCGGCTGGGGCGCATCGCGCCGTCAATCTCCTGCTTTTCGGTTTGCTGGCGCAGGCCGTGCCAGGTCAGCGCCACCTGGGTCCGGGTGTCGTCGGTGTACAGGGCAATGTCGTCATCGTTCACCGAGTTGGCGGGGTACAAGCCCACCACAGCATTGGCCGTGAGCCAGCGGCCGTCCACGATCTTTTTCAGCATCGTCTGCGCGTCGGCAAATACCTTGCGGGCCTGCTCACCCACCACCTCGTCGTCCAGAATGGCGGGGTAAGGCCCGGCCAGATCCCAGGTCTGGAAAAACGGGCCCCAGTCGATGTACTGGGCCAGTTCGCCGAGGTCGAAGTTCTTGAACACGCGACGGCCCAGGAACTTCGGCACCACCGGGGTATAGGCGTCCCAGTTGAGCGGGGTCTTGTTGGCACGCGCTTTGGCCAGGGGCCACAACGGTGTCTGCTTTTTGTTGGCGTGCTGGGTGCGGACCTTGTCGTAATCGGCATTCAGTTCGGCCAGGTAACCGGGCTTGGCCTCACCCAGCAGGTTCTGCGCCACGCCCACGCTGCGCGAAGCATCGGGCACGTACACCACCGGGCCACTGTAGTTGGGCGCGATTTTGACGGCCGTGTGCACGCGGCTGCAGGTGGCGCCACCGATCAGCAACGGGATGCCGCGCTCCCGGAAGTACGGGTCCTTTTCCATCTCGGCGGCCACGTACTGCATTTCTTCCAGGCTGGGCGTGATCAGCCCGCTCAGCCCCACAATGTCTGCGTTCACCTCTTTGGCCTTGGCCAGGATTTCGTGGCAGGGCACCATCACGCCCATGTTCACCACGTCAAAGTTGTTGCATTGAAGCACCACGGTCACGATGTTCTTGCCGATGTCGTGCACGTCGCCTTTGACGGTCGCGATCACGATCTTGCCCTTGCTCTGCACATCGCCGCCGGCGGCCTGCAACTGGCGCTTTTCTTCCTCGATGTAGGGCACCAGATGAGCGACAGCCTGCTTCATCACGCGGGCGCTTTTCACCACCTGCGGCAAGAACATTTTGCCCTGGCCGAACAGGTCACCCACCACGTTCATCCCGTCCATCAGCGGGCCTTCGATCACGTGCAGCGGCCGGCCGCCGTCGGCACGCAGGGC
>JACCDV010720055.1_pt1 | contig 16222 bp, 13 predicted proteins | sample 7446131 | NCBI WGS metagenome assembly JACCDV01 (sample SAMN15323448, study PRJNA562643) | freshwater metagenome | isolation source: river surface water | place: USA:Blue River Watershed | collected 2017-08-17 | reverse complement strand
GAGTTACTCCCACTTGAATCGTTTTCGTCTGCAATTGAGTAGATTGTGAGGAGAAGACATACAGCTCCTTGCACACTTCCAAGTGCAAACCAAGAAAAGAATCTAAAATGAGTGAAAAGTTTGTTCTTTTGACTAATGTAATACATTCTTGGATAATAGGAGTAGAATATTTGATCCTCATGAACTCCTTGACTTAACTCATGGAATGTTTCTTTGGATGGTTTCACTTCAACATCAACTTCAAAGACCGCTCTTAAAACAACAGGCCAAAATGTAAATATCATGTTGTACAGTGTAATTGACCAAGAGAGCCAGAATGATTGGCCGGAGCCAAGAGCGTAAAAGCAATAGACGAACTGGACAGAGGTAAAGACCATGTTTTTGTAGAAGAAATAGAGAATCATCTCAGTAACTCTCATGTAGTTAAGCCGTCCATAATAGAGAAGCAGTTTCCAAAGTAGACAAAATTATCCAATAGCATAATTGGCAGCCTGTGCAGCTCTCGTTCCTTACTATCCAAATATACCAACTCCTACATTAGCCTCCATTATCATATTCACATCGTTGGCGCCATCTCCAACTGCCAAAGTCCTTTTACCCATCTCCTTCACCATTCTCACTATTTATGCCTTTTGGCCAGGAGTTACTCTGCAGAAGACAACTGACTTGGATTTGCTAATGATACTTTTGAGGTTTGTTTCGGATTCATGGAAGGATAGTGTAGATCCATCAATGACTGGGCTTTTATGTAATTAGTGTTGATCTTTGATACTCTATGCATAGTTTTATAGATCTTTTTTATTTCTAATGAGCTACCCTTGCTCGATGAGTCTACAAGAAATAGCTATATTTTCTGCTGTCTATAACTTATCTCCCGTCAACATCACGAACTTTATACCTCCTGACCGAAGAAAAAATATAGTCTATGGAACATAATCTTGTAATTTGTCTTCAATGCCTGTTGCTCCAACTAAGGTCAGCTCTTTTTAGATTTGCTACTCACTGAGCTATTGAATATTGGTTGTGATGGGGAGTATTTTATAAGCAAACCAAAGGGACCTGAGCCCAGTTTTGGACATTTAATCAGTTTTTATTCGAATATCTTTTAGATATTTTTGATTGGGGGAGAGAATCTTTTAAATGCTCGTATCAGCCCCCTTAGTAAATACTAACATATTAGTCGAAGTCTTCAGCACAACTGTCATCCTCTTCCTATCTGAATCGAATTCAATCAACTTCATTAGCTCATAGCTTTTAATCTTACCCTTATACTCCACCTTTATTATCTTGTTTTAGCAAGACAGGAATTTAAAGCCAACCTTCCTTGCCGCATTCAAAAGAGCTATCTCATCAGGAGATGGTCCCTCGTAAGCATCGTTCGAACCAGGTACACATTCGTGACAAGTAGCAATCATGCTGAAAATTAACTCGATTAATTGCTTTTGTTATTGCCTACTTGTCCCACCTACCTATTCGCTTGCTTATAAGTCATAGCTAAGCATCCTGGCATCGAAATTGAGGGATTCGTGACTGACAGTAAAGTTGGACATCCTTGATGAGAGTCTCGAATAGCTAATATTTTGTTCCAGTGGAGTAAATGTAATGTTTTATCCATATAGATCTTTACCAACAACTATATTGCGAAACTACATCTTATTGCATGTTAGTGTTCCAGTCTTATCAGTTAGGATGTAATCTATTTGCCCAAGCTATTCATTTATACTAACCGTCCTGCACTCCAAGCCCCTATTATTCAACACGCAATACATTTACTTGTCAGTCGACATGAAGTACCCTTGAAAGACTTTTACGAATTACAAGGAGACAATCAGACTGATGGGGATGAAGGTACTATAGAGAATGAAGTACGAGCCAAATGAAATGCCTGCAAGTTGTATGCAGCTTGGAGAATCAGAAAAGATGTATTATTCGAATGAATAGGCGGCAAGGCAGCCAAAATAGCAGTAGATGGCGCTGATGAGGCAGCAAAGTACTTACAGCCCTAGAATGATAAGTATGTATTTATTGACTTGCTGCTCAATGTTGCTAATCTTTGTGAATGGTTGACACCCGTTCATCATAATGGCCGTATCTTCTCCAGTATAAATCACAATTCCAATGATCCACTATACATTTTTGAGTTTGCACCCTCGAAGAACCATATTCTTTTTATTTATGCTCTCAGAAACCTCAACATCATTGCATTTTAGCTCTACTTATCCCTCAAAAGTTTAAATCTAGGCAGTTGGGTTTATGCACCTTATTTGTCCTGCTAAATTTGTTATGTTTACATTATTCATGTTGGAATTATAGTGTTTCTGTAGGACAGAATTAGAAAATTTGGGTTTGAGATTTTTCTCGCCATCTAAAGACGAGGTCTCAACATATGATATCCCTGAAGAATGGGAGCAAATGAGTATAAAAACATCAGCAGGAATAACTTACTCTTTGCTGATTTTGATGAAATCCCCTTGCTTTATGTCTTTCCATTTAATTTCATTAAACTCACCTTTGGTTGAACAGTGAGAAATCTGTGAGTTGTCAGCTTCGTCAGACTTCCATCGCTTGTAATCTTCGTAGCCTTATCGTAGCATGCTGAGTGCCAGGACGAAGATGAGAGGGGCGATGGCACTGTAAGGCTTGAGGGGAGAGATGAGTGGTATGCTTTGCATGATGGCACAGATAAGGAAATAGATATTGGCGTATCTCTTGAATTGTATTAATAAAGCGAGGGGGAGAAAGGTGAGGGCATTATATTTGGTGGTGGAGATATAATTGTTTTTAATTTTGTTGGATTAGACTCTGGGAACCTCAATCAGAAATTATAAACTCATCTTAATCTAATTTGTATCAATGGGCTAAACATTCATTATTCATTTAGGAATTATAATATTCAATCGATCAAATGCTTCTAGGCATTTTGCTAATATACAATTAAAACACAAACTTCTTTGAGAATACTCAGTAAATAATGCACTATTTATCATTTTTTGTTTTACGAGTAAGTCTTTAAGTATTTTTGATGGACTGTGACACTTTTTCAGACTCATTAATTGTCTCTCCTCCAACTTTTTTCAAAAACTCTCCTTAGTTATTGTATAAATCGAAATAATGTGTGAGCTATTCTGGCTGTAGATCTTCATCATCTTGAAGCATCCAATCATAAATTCCATCCTCCAAAAGGCCTCTCTTCTCCAGCATTTGTGAAAAGGTACTTGAGTAGTAAGAATACTGAGGCTTCTATTCAAACTTTAGAGAAAGAGTATAGTTGTAGAGCGATTGAAGCTCAGGGTAGCCTTCAAAAAGATTATCTGCTTTACTGATCTTTAGATCGATTATGCATCTAGATTTTTCAAAATCAGTCTTCTTCAAGTTGCGGACCTCATGAGTCCAAGGCAGTTCTCCTTTGAGAAGATAAAGTATGAAAAACATTAGGCTCTACATGTCGTCACGCCTTGATGGCAGTGACCCTTTGTGATAATTAATGCTTGAAAACTACATATTGTGATTTCTGATTTACGTGCTCTTTTAGGGAGACTCAGGATAGTGCTAAGACGTATGACTATCTTTGTAGCGGCTTGCCCTGCTCAAGTCAATGAAAAAAAGTTTACCGTACTTTTCGCCTTTGCCCAGCATAACGTGGCGAGGGTGTAGATTGTTGTATATGAAATATTTGAAGTGGACGTACTGATAGATATTGATGAGCTAAAGGGCGACTGTGAGGGCGGATTTTATACTAAGTTTACCATTGCAAGCTGCTAGTTTCTTTGCAAGTGTGCACTCCATTTCCTCGAGGACAATGAAATTGTATTCTTATTCTTGCCCACACCAGTGCATATAGGGAATTCCAATTCCTCCTTGCATACTCTGGTATATCTTTCCTTCTGGGAGCAAACTCAGGTATCCCTTCTTGCTTTTGCTTGCCTTGGCCTCCTCCCCTTTCAAAATCAAAGGCTCGTGCGTTTGCGAATGAAAAGCTCGATAGAGAAGTGCTTCATGCTCTCCTTATAATTTGGAGTGAAAACGAAATCTGCCAACCAAACGAACCTACATCGGCTTCATATTCGAAAAATATATTTAAATTAAAAATATCAAAGAATCTTTTTTGAAAGACGCAAAGTTAGAGAAGCTTTTGTAATCGGCTAATACTTTGTCGATATTAGCATATTATTCCAAGGAGACTAAGGTATTCTTAGTCTCTCTACTATTTACTAAATTCCTTCTTTTGACTTTTCCTTCTGAGGAAATACCTCTGAGTTGAAGATAGAATACCTTTTTCTTGCCTATCGATTTATTTGATTAGTTTGGAGTTGTTCGATATTGGTAAATAATCTTTACTTCAGATTAATCTTAGTTCTGATTAATTGGCGGCACTACTATGAAAAGGCGTTTGCCTACTCCTCTGAAGATTAAGCCAGTCTTAGTTGAAGATCATGCCTTTGTTGTTAAAGAGCACTTTGGACTAATTTATTTTTGTTGGCTATTCTTTTAGTTTTGTAGAATTCATGCACTTCCTCTTACTTGCTTTATTGAGATTGCCTCATCAGATACATAAGTTCTAGCTCTTTACTATGCAAGTCCTATAATCTGTGTCTCTTTTTCATAAGATCCTCCCTTGTCGTTGCCATACTTTTGCTGAATGCGGATCCATTCTTGCTATCTATCTCCTACTCAGCCTCCCGACCTATTCTATCAAGATACTTTTTCTTTAAGTCTTCAAAGCGCTCCTTACTGATTCTTAGCCGACTTGAATATTCATTTTCTTTACTCATTTTGTACTCATCAATCTATTGTTTTGTCTTGCGCTCCATTTACAGACGAAATTACTCTAACTCTGTCTTATCTATTTCCTATGTGTCAATAACTGCAGAATCAACTACGCTTTGGAGAGTATCTCTTCTTGACTACTCTTCACTTTCCTCGTAGACAATATTGAGCACTTTGTTGCGTTGATAGTTGTTGATTTCCTCTTGAACCAGTTTGAGGCTGCTGGAGACTTGTTAAAGAGAAAACTCTCGAAAGGTTGGTATTTTCTTATTATTACGAATCGCATATGTAATTTGTATTTCCATGTCAACTGGATGATCCACGTATGCTTTTTTCTCCTAGAAGTTTATGTAGTATATCTACTTTCTCCTATTTATGTAGGGCTTCCACTGCTCGTCCAGCTCCTTAGTGAGCGACTCTTTGGCCAGCGCAAGGTCGTCTATTTCAAGCTCCCCTGCCTTCTCAAGGACTTACTACTCTGTGGGCTACTATTGATTATTTATTTGCTCGGAGAGGAACCTGCTCTCGTTAAGATCCTCCTAACTGTCCATTCAAATTACAATCCAATTTTAATTATTGCATTAATTTCAAGACTGCATCGAAAATCAAATATAAAATGATTTTATTGAAAATACAAGCTGATGTCTTCTGAAGGGTAACTTTGTAATCAGAGTACGAAGTCTGTGAGGATTTTACGTAGTACTATTTGATTTTATGATCAAATATCGTAATGCTGTTTGAATTAGCAATAATTTTTATCTATTTTATATATTGATTCATTTTCGTTATTAACTATACATGAAAGTATTTTTAATCATTGTAGATATTAATTGATAGGTAACGAGTTGGCTGAGAAATTCTTATCCAATAATCTATGCAAAGTAAGAAAAACATTACTGATGAATTAATTATAGTGATGATAATAAAAATACATCCGAGATGGGACTTGAACCCACAACCCTTAGATTAGAAGTCTAATGCTCTACCATTGAGCCACTCGGACAGCTTACTTCTTTTTTCCCAAATTCCCTTATATTCAAAATTAATAAATAGTAGCAAATACAATAAATCAAGAATTGTTTTGGAAGCTTTGGTTTGCATTCCGTTTGTTCAATATTGGTAAGTCCTTCCCTTCTAGCTTCTTTATCTTTTTTGATAAGGAGCCAAAGTTAGTCATGCCAAAACGGCCTAATATTTAGGGAGGATGGTCTTTATAAGGAAGGCCGTCCCAGTTGCCCTTGGGACTTGAAATAACGCCTGAAAACTTATCAAGTTCTTTATCGCAGGAAATACATTTAAGTTGTTTCTTTGTTAGCAAGGCATCTTTTTAATTTTACTAGTCCTAGGAAATGACGAGAATAATTTACTTGATTTTGGACTCTAGGAAAAGGAGTGCTTTTTTGACCTAGAGCTTGTCACTCTTTAGATATATCAGCTCATTTATCTGCACAATGCGCTCCTCCATCTTTTGGCAGTATTTGTCATAGTCGACTTGGTTTATCTTTGTTTACAGTTTACCCTTTATTTCTTTTATGTTGGTAAAAACTTCAGTTTGCAAATTTTTGAGTTTCTCTTCGAGCTTCGACGCACTGTTTTCTTTGATAATATTGGCAAGTTCTGATACAGTTTTTAGTTTCTATTATAGTTTCCGCTCATTAAAGGAAAGTCGATCTTCAATGGTATCTAGTTTGGCCCAAAGTTTGACAATTTACGGCTTTATCTCATTTATTTTGTCCTTTATACCCTATGAACTTTGATTATTTTCTTTGTTTTATCGGCTCTCCTTCTTGCTACTGTTTTTGTTCAAAACTTTAAGATTTTCAGTCACTTCCCTCAAGCTTACTTAGAAGTATCTCATTTTCTCACCCCACTTTTACAAGTAAGTGTCCATATTCCCCCTCACAAAATCACTTCCCCTTAGATTCACCTAGGCACTCACTGATTCATCCATAATAACGATACTTCCTCTCTTACTCTCAATTTGTTTCTAGCGGAACTACTGAGACTCGAGCTTACGTTAATTGAGGGTGGCGAGGGGATTGATAGCGTTTGGAGCGAAGGAAGAAAGTTTGGGAGTGTTGGATCCGATATTACTGATGCTTGGTGGGATGTTTTGACCATTTTGAGAGACGGGCCCTGAGAAATTATTCTTGATTTCCTTTCGAACTCTCTCTTAAATTTCCTTGAAGATCTCTACTTCTTTCTTGGCCTGCATTCTTTCAGCCTTTTAGTTGAGAATTTCCATTTTTTATATTTTGTGGTAGGCAATTTTGAGTTCGCTCTCGATATGATTATTTTTATCTTTCAATTTTTCAGTCTATTTTACGATCCTTTATGCTTCCACCTTGTTTTCTTTCTTATTCATTTCCTCATTGAGGCGGTTTTGCTCGAGTGCCAGCAATTGCACGTGGGATGTAATGACGCTCAGCTAGCTTTATTTCTGCTTTATCTTCTATTAGAATTGCAGTTGTGTATTGAATAACTCATCGCTTACTCTTCTTATCGACAATTAGCTTTCCTATTCTTACTTTTTTAGTATCAAACTATTTTCTTCCAATCTTTCGACCTTGCTCTTTAGAGCCTATAAGCATTCATTGAAGAGCTAATTGTTTGATCTCATAGTTTATTCAATCGAAGCCATGGATGCGATGCGATTGGACCGCTATTGGCACATTTATGATTAATATTTGGTTAAGAGGGCATCGTGTTGATTGAGCCTTTTAAGAATTAGGGTAAAGTTTTTAGTGAGTTTGCTTTGTACTATGTCAACGATATTGACAAGTTCGATTTGCTACTCGGCTAGGATAACCTATGTCATTATAGAATATTATATAGTATAATTTCTTCTCTTACTATATTACCAAGATAAATTGACTCCTTCTGGTTGTAGAGAATAACATTAAAGTATGGGAACGGTAAAAGATAGGAAAGCAAGGTCAAAAATAAAGATTGTAATAAAATTATTATAAGCAATACATTTTATCATTATTTCTTATTAATGGAAAAGCTGAGGGAAACCTTTGAAAAGGCTTGGAAGGGAGTAATTGCTCCCAACAAGTACACATACAACATTAACACTGTCTGCCCTCGTGAGCAACTTATCGATAATCATCTTATTTAACGTATCGATTTTACCGTCCCAAGGGATGATGGAAGTAATATCAGCGCAGTAATCCTCCGATAAAAATACAAGACAACGCACGATGCCCTGCTCTATTTCCATGGCAACGGAGGGAGTAAAATTGAAATAATGGGCATACTGCCCCTGATCGCTTAGCACAATGTGGCAATAATCTCGTTTGATTTCGTTGGCTGTGGCAACAGCGATGCTGGGTACTTGACTTACGGCATCAACTAGTCGGCAGATGCTGAGACAGTCTTAAGGGAAGCCTACAAGTATCTTGAGATTGAGAAATTGACAGTTTGGGGAAGGAGTATGGGAGCTGTAACTGCAATCATGTTCGCAGCCAAAAATCATAAAATTGTTGATAAACTTGTCTTGGACAGTCCTTTTCGTTCGCTCTAGGAGGTCGTTCGAAGAGTCATCTACAAATAAACCAATCTTCCACAGCCATTCGTGAGTCTAATTCTCTATTTCCTGAAGAAGTAAATAGAGGGACGTTTGAAATTCTCCCTCTTTGCCTAGGATTACATGCAGCATTACAAGAAAATCCCCAAAAATATCTCAATAATGCTGATCTGCAGTGAAAACGACGATATAGTTCCAAAGGCAGAGGTGGAGGACTTCTACAAAGTATTCAAGGGGGAGCGCGAGTTATTTGAGATTGAGTAAAGCCATGAGTAAGATCGGGGGCTTCGAGTATACAGCGAGGTGGTGAAATGGATAAAGAAGTAGAGGAATAAAAAGAGCATGAAGTTGCGACTGTTCCGCCCTGAAGAGTGCTACGAGTGCGATAAGAAGCAGGTTTATACGATATGCTGATTTTCAAATTGATTAGTTGTTATTATTTAATAAGTTACAAATCGATGACGAGCAAGGGCAATATTCTAAAGGATAGCTTCTACAAGGAAAGGCTCGCCAGAACATCCAACCACATCATCAAAGGCTACACCACCACCAACTTCGCACCACCTCCCCAGCAAGACGAATCTGACACCGATGCAGTCGTCATCTCTCCAGAGTACATCCATACCTATGCAGGTAGGAACAACTAGATTTCAAGCACCATCTTTCCAATTTCGGAAAGACCTCATGTGGGACCACTTTTGCTTTTAGACAGTTTGCCTGCACGCATAAACGCCTCACAGCTCTGCATGTATCCTTCGTGTGAAATAGAAACTAGGCGAATATAAATACCTTTAGAAGGTGGATCTCTCATTCAATAGTCTTCGCAGCTTGAAGTACCTAAGTGGGTTGAAATATTTGACATAGATTCGAGCGAGCGAGAACCAACTAACATCAGTCTTAGAGATGAAATAAATCCCTCTCCATTTGGACACAGTTGATTTAAGTAATAATAAAATTGCAGCCATTCCTGATCTCTCGAAACATAAGTCACTTCGCGTTCTCAGGCTTAACTCCAATAAAATAGCAGCCATCAAAGGAGTTGACAAGAACAAAAATTTGAGGGTTCTTGATCTCTCTGAAAATCAGATAGAGTAGATACAGGGCTTAGATGGGCTACAACTTACTGAACTGTATCTGAGCAATAACAAAATAGAGACTGCTAAAGGGCTGTCCAAATTAGAGCATTTGAGAGTGTTAAACCTTTCGATTAACAAGCTGAGCAAACTATCAGGGCTAATCAATCTTGTTTCTTTGAGATAGCTAAATCTAGCCAAGAATGGCATCAAGCACATCAGACAAGTAGACTATTTATAAAATCTAATGTACTTAAACGTGCTGGACTTCAGCTACAATCCCGTCCAAGAGAGAAAATACTATCGTCTTCAAGTCATCTATAAATTACCAATGCTGGGATTGCTTGATGGCTCTCCTCTCTCAGGCGATTAAGTTGTCAAGGCGTAAAGCTTGTATGGACTCGATGTGTAAGAAAAATACAACATCTTCAAGAAAAATTTGGCAGAGGAAGAGTTTATTGATAGGAGGATACATAAATCGGAACTTATTGAGGGGGAAACTGACAGTGATGGGGAAAACAATAATTTAGTGGATTAATACAATGAAGAAGGGCATAGAACCAACTCCAATAGCCATAAGAACAGCAGAGGTTTCAACGCAAGTAAGCGAAGCAATTTTAGTAAGAATTCCAAGAACTCAAAAAGAAGCTCATTTTCTAAAATATGAAGTATATCTTTATGTTTGAAATAAATGTTAATATTCTAATAATAATGTTAAAGAAAGATCAAAGTGAGAAATTAATCCCGATCCGATTCGAACTTTTTGCCCTCAAGCAGTGGGCCAAAATCAATGTTCAACGTAACTTTACTTTGGCCAGTCTCAGGTCACTTCTGGCTCGTAAGTTTGATTCCAATTTTGAGCATCTACCGATGAAAGCCTTCCTTGTTTTGAGTAAGCAAGGCAAGATGTTGAAAATGTAGGTCCCAACAAGCAAGCCAATCCATTAGATTGAGTATTTTCGAGGTGGATAATAGTAGTATCGAGTTGTGATTGAGCTAGATTATTGGGGAGGATGATAAGCCAAAAATCATTTATAGCTATTCAAATGATCTATCACGATAAATTCTATATCTACTCTCCATTCTGCCACCTTGATAGCCTTGTATTTCCCTATTCATCAGTAAGCTCTCCTTCGCCGTGCCTCTTTCCCAAGGAAAACTCTCCGTCATAAAACTAAGTTCCTATCATCGATGTGCCACGACCTTCTGCTAAATCATTTTTCCACTCTCCGTCATAATAGTCTCCGTCAATCCAAGTATATACTCCATTTCCTTATTTTTTCCCTTATTTATACTATCCTTAATATGTATCTCCGTTTTAATATTTGACTTTACCTTCCCCATGGTACTTTCCATTTTCGAACGCACCTTAATACTTACAATTTCCTGTTTCATCGTATATACCTTGACCGTGAAAAACATTATTTTTCCATTATCCATCATATTTATCTTTATTTTTATATGCCATTACTCCCTTTCCCTATTTCACACCTTTGTTCCACTCTCCATCATAAATTCCATACTTGGTCTCTTAGATTCCTTTACCAGATCTTTCACCTTCAATAAACTAGCCATCGTACATCGATTTCCTCACAAAAGTAGGCTTTCCTTTTTTTCCTAGCCTTTTGTCTGCAATTTAAGGCTCTTATTTCTTTTATTATTTTTGAATAGGCTTCTTATCTTTAAGAAGCTTTTCTTCATTTAAGTCCTTATTCTCTTACTTTTCTTCTATCTTCTTTTTTTTAATTTCCATGATAACCTAAACCCCTTTACCGTGCTTTTAGTCATCTTTGAACTATCCAATATAATGAATATGCTTCTTTGAGTTTCTAAGCTATCCAAATCCATGGTATTTTCCATCTTTGAATTCTCCTTGATAAACGAAATCGCCTGTTTTGGATTTATATCTTCCCCGCCCATTAAAGAGATAAGAGTTTTATCCTTATGCGACTTCTCCTTCATATTAATACTCCTATGAACAAATTAGCATGTTTTTTTATGTTCCTATATTATCTCAGTATTACCTTCATAAAAAACACCGTCTTTACTTTTGATAACTGCACTATTTTCAATTTTCACTTGGTTGTAGTAAACATTGATGCTAGGAAAGGGTAAAAATATCTATTTTATCAGTTCATATGACAGTTAAGGATTAGTTAATTATAGATTGAGTAAATTGTAAGGGGTCTTATGAAACCTGTCCTTCCAGAGTTTGACAACGAAGTAAATTTATCTTTAATTGGCATTTTATAAAATAAACACATTTTTTCCTCCCTATTGTTTACATTATTAGTCTCTTAGTTTCAAAAATTCCTACTTCAATTTTTCCCACTTGGCTTTTTCAGAATAGTTGGCGTTAGTGCTATCCTTGAGGACTTGCTTACTCTAAGGTTGGGGAATTACCTAAAAGCTGTGTTCTTCCTCCATATGATAAAATTCAAACAGTATTATTATTTACCGTCTATTAGACTATAGATTGTTATGGAGGATAACTTTACATGCCCTCTGTGCCTATAACTGGCCAAAAACGCAGTCGAGTCAACTTGCTGCACGAAGATCTATTGCGAGAAGTGTATATCCGACATCTTCAAAAAGTTTGCACACTGTCCTTGTTGTCGAAGCCCCAAAATTACTTGGCATCCATCTAAAATCGCTCGAAAAATCATCTCAGAAATAAAAGTTCCTTGCTAGTTCTGCCAAGCTAAGGTGGAGAGTGGAGCTATGGAAACTCACAAAAATAAATGCCCTAAGATGCCATTAGTTTGTAAAATTTGCAAATAGTGTATGCTACAGGAGCTGATCCCAAGGCACACTGCAACTATGCATGCAAAATAAGCAAAGGATTACTTAGTCGCATGTGTATTAGGTTTAAAAGCAGCATCGTAGGGCAAAATTAGTTCGCCTCAAAGAGTTGAAGTTAATTACTTCAAAATTACCCAAAACAAGTTAGGGAGAAAGGCAGCGCTTGGAGACGTCCCCAAGTATTACTGCGGAGGACCGTTGTAAGGCAAGTGCGGGTGTTGTAATGGAGAATGTGGGCCTGATAATGGATAGAACTGCGATGCATGTATGTAGCTCGATATAAACAGGTGGAGCTTAGTAAAGGGCTTCCTTATTAATACAGCTGGATATATATGCCAAGCAGTGGTAGGAAATATGGGACTAAAGGTGTGCTGCTATAGAGGCTTAGGGGTTAAAAAAATAACTTTATTCTCCTCAAACTAATAGATTTAATGCAAGTATGGGAATTCTTGTGAAAGCTGTGCACAAATGTAATACTCAATAAAAATTGGACGGTATAAAGGCCTATATTGACCCTTGTAAATTGAACATTTATTCTCATTTTGGATTAATTGCATTTATTAAAAATTTTTAGAATTAATTAGGTGAAATAAATGTCTTTGATGAATCACGAGAGTATTTCCTTAACTTTTACTTAAAAAGTTATTTTTTATCCCTATAACTTTTACTTAGTGAGGCTATTAATTTAGTTATATTTATTGAGACGCTTAATAGCCTCTAATAAACTCTTTTCGCTCTCAATCTTACCCTTTATATATTATGTATAGTATTTATATGTGTATTAAATTTGATCCTTCTTGCTGTAGTTGATAATTTATATCCCAGTTAGAAAATTTTCCTTTTATGTGTAGGAAGCTTTTGTTAAATTCCTCTTAAAGAAATCGCCAATTATCGAACCCACCTTATTTTCTGTTTTCGTTAAAAGCTAGCTTTGTGAAAGAAAATAGTTCTGCACCTTGTTGTAAAGAGGAATAATTTGATCTTGTAGATTTTTAATCATATTCTTATTTTTGTGGCGGGTTTCAAGTTCATGGTTGATTGGGGACATATTATTGAAGCAGCGAGTAATAAGAAGGTAGATGAACTCGATTTTAATCCTCTCATCATTTTTTATTTTGGGGTTGTTAAGAAGAGGTTCCACAATTTCTTGGTAGATGAATTGAGTTTTGAGGCATTCGAGATGAGCTCGCTGAGTGAATTAGTACTCTTATGCTTATTCTTTATTTTCTTCCTTTTTTTTCTTTTGCAGTTCTCCACTATCAAGCTATCTTACGTTCCCAGTTAATTTCTTCCTTTAAAGAGTCTATTTTAACTCTTTTTGCATCTGCCTCTTTCTCTCTTATTCTTCTTTTTATTGCTTAAGCCTCTACTTCTATTGCTCAAATCTAATATTTTGAGTCAAATCAATTTTTGACTTTTTTTCCTCCTTTTTATATTCCTCTTATTTTTTTAAAAAACTTGGAACTGGTTCTGGCTTTTCAGGTTCTTATTGCTTTTTATTCGGATTTTCTTCATATGGGCTTTCCATATTGGGTTCGCTATTGGCTACTTTATCTGATTATTTGGTAAGCTTTTCATCAACTTTCACATCAATTTTCTCAATGAACCTTTGGTTCAATTCCCCACCTTCATTTTTAATAAGCGGGTACTCAGATACCTGCTTCCAGTTAGGCCTTTCCTCAATCTCAAACACAATCAAAAATTTGATGAATTCATATGCTTATTTGGAGGGAGTATGTCCATTTATTGATGGAGGGTTGGGATTTTCAAATAATTTACGAGTTCGGATCTATTGATACAAGGCACGAGCAGTCAGTGAATCGTAAGGATAGACACCATAGATCATTTGGAAGAAGATGATTCCCAATGACCAAATATCAGCCTTAATAATATTTATTTTACTTTTAAACCGTAAGCCTTACGGCTCATGACTTATGGAGCCATAGTAGTAATGGTTCCAAGTGAAGTTCCTTTGATAGATTAGTTCTATTGTGCAATTTGAAGCTTTTTTGAGAAACCAAAATCAATGATTTTGTATGTTCCATTATGCGACATGATATTTTCTGCCTTTAAGTCGCGATGAATAATTTTATGGCGATGCAATTCCTTGATAAGGTAATTAATACCATGAGACCATTACTAATGTGCTTTGCAATTTGCACGGCTTACTTTTCGGGTATCCTTCTCTTCTCGTCAATTTCGGCCTGAAGGGTTTTGCCGTTACAGAATTCGATGATCATGATTTTGAGGTCATCATTTCGATAAACATCAAAGCATTTGATGAGATTTGGGCTTTAGCATTGATACATTAATCGTGGTTAAGATTCAGTTAGTCTTTGTTTGATCTCCTTAATTAGGATATTTTGTTCGTTCCTGATAGATCTGAGATCCATGAGCTTGATGGCGACCGGTTTCTTTGTCTTATCGTCCATGCCTCGATAGACTTGTCCATTGGAGCCCTCTCCAATCTGGTTGTAGACTACATAATTATCGATAGAAAGGTTGGCAAGAGTCTTCCCCCGATCTTAATACTGCTCATATGTAATTGCAAGTTCTTTTTCAAAATAGTTGGCCTCCATACTTATTAGTCAATCTTATAAGAATAATGATATGAGATAATGATATTAAACTATTCAAATAAACAATAAAACAATGGATAGGGGTAACAATGATGTCTGCCGATTTTATATGAAAGGCACTTGTAAAAACGGAAACAAATGCGCCTTTCAACACCCACCCCAGGAACAACCCTTTGTAAGGAAGGAAGCCCCTAGATAGCCAAAAAAGAGATAAGTATAGTAAAAGATGGATGTTTAAATAAAAGACAGCTAAGCACTGCAAAAGCTAGAGTACTTGCGGAACATGAAAATGTCGCTGAGGCAGCCTTGTCAGCTGTGTAAATCCAAAAAATTACTCTCCATGATTTCCTGCGGGTGCCAAGTAATGTGTAGAAATTGTGCCAATAACGCCAAGGAATGCCCAATACACAAGGCTGGCTTTGATTCTGAGTTCATTATTGGAGGAGAGTAAGATTGATTGTTACAAAACTTGCCAAGAAATAATAGGCTTTTGTTGATTATAAGGTTCTTAGGGTATTAAGCATAAAAATTGAGCGTATATGGCATGAATTATGATAGATATTTGTTGGGTATAAATAATTAAGATATCTATTTGTGAAAGATGGAGGGCGATCAGAAATAAAAGCAGCAATACCTGTTCAAGGAAGTCATCTAAAAGAACTATGATCCAGAACAGTTTCAATAATACCTCACTTCGGCAAAGTAGGGTGGAGACGACCTCCAGAATTGGTCACTCAAGGAACTCAAAGATATCGTCTCCAAGTTTCAGAAACAGTTCGATAAAGGAGGCGACAAGAAAGAATATGAGGATGAACAACAAAGGCAGAGTCAATAACAAAACTAGATGATTGAGGAGTTCCTGGAGTCAGAGGAAATGGATAAGAGTATGCTTAAGACTAAAGAAATCTTCGAAGAAATAGATTATGAAAGCAATAATGAGATTTTCACTAAGCAAATTTAATGCCTACAACTTCCCCCCAATGCTTTCACTAATGCTAAAAACCCACAGGTGCATGTAACTAAGTTTGAGAAGAAAGAAGGAGGAATGTTCTAACAGTCCTATGTAAGCTATTTCATTCACACTCCTATCCTAGGGAAAACTGTCGAAAGGAGGTATTCTGACTTTGAGTGGTTAAAGGATATTTTATAATGGCTTCATCCCGGGATGCCCATTCCTCCGATTGCCAAGAAGGGACAGTTTAGAAGATACGACGACAAGCACCTCAAGAAGAGGATGATGATTTTAGAAATGTTTATTAAGAAGCTTTTAGAAGTGCCTGAACTAAGAGCAGAACTTGTAGTCGAAGGCTTTCTCAAGCTTGATGATAAGGTTGCATTCTAAAAATTTAAAGCAGGCTATGTGAAAAATCAGAAGATTGTGGCCTTTAAAAATGTAAAGAATTCTAAAGGGCACATTAACCTTGGATTTGATCCAAAGATGAACAACTTCCTTTTTAAATCCCAAAAGCATT
>JACCDV011001645.1_pt1 | contig 16233 bp, 20 predicted proteins | sample 7446131 | NCBI WGS metagenome assembly JACCDV01 (sample SAMN15323448, study PRJNA562643) | freshwater metagenome | isolation source: river surface water | place: USA:Blue River Watershed | collected 2017-08-17 | reverse complement strand
TTGCGTTCCGTCAGATCGGTGGGAAACACCGAACGCTCCAGCGCGTCACGTTGGAGGACCATCATTCGTTTTTCACCGCGCAAGTATGATTCATACCGATGCTCAACGCCTTCCAGCCCCTCCCCGTCCATGCCAGCAAAACCCAGCACATGCGATAGAAATGGCCCCTTGGGGTAGAACCGGCGTCCCTCCATTACAACCCCGACCCCATCGAGGGATAGCCGCTCCAAACGGCGCCCCTGCTCAGGATCTAACTTTCGAGCCAGCCACACAAAACTCCGCGTCTGTCGAAGCTTGCGCTCCAACTCATCGCTCCGAACTTGCAAGACGGGAGCAAGCACCCGAGCAGTTTTCGTCGGACTGTCCAATGTAGTCGGAACCCCAAACGCGGACGGCACTTCAACATTCATCGCCAAGACCTTACCGTGCCTATCGACAATCGTACCGCGCGTTCCCTCCAGAGATACCGTCTTTCGATGTTGTCGATCCGCTTTGACCGACAGTTCAGCAGCTTGCCAGACCTGCAACGTCACCAGACGGAACAGAACCACCCCAAATCCACTCAGCAGCAGCAACAGCAAGATATAGTGACGACCGCTAGGAACAAAACCCGCCACTAGTACCTCCTAGCCAGAAGCTCATTCTTCGCGATTCGGACTTCTACCGGCGACACATTAGCTACCGCTACCGGCTGCATACTGCCCGGCCTGAACTGAACCAATATGACCTGCCCTTGCTGCGGCAGACTCATTCCGAGCTCTTTGGTCGCCACCCGTGCAATCCGACCGGACGCACTCAAGGTGGAAAACTGCACCTTTAATTCATCACGTTGTCGCTCCAACGTAGTTTTATCGCGCTTCAGTCGTTCGATCTGATACCCAACCCGAACCATATCGACGCGCTCCCACACGAACACGAACACCAGACACAGCCCAAGAAGAACAGCCAAGATTTTCATGACAGCTCCTGCTTCGGTTGACGTTCAGCAACACGCAATTTGGCACTTCGTGATCGCGGATTCCGCTCACACTCTTCCCTGGACGGAATGAGTGGCTTCTTCGTGCACAAGGAAAGTTGTGCGTGAGGCCCCTGCGCAAGAGACCGGAACGTGTGCTTGACCCTACGGTCTTCAAGAGAATGAAAAGAAATGGCACAGATTCTCCCACCCTCCGACAGAACGTCCGTTGCATCTCGTAGTGACGGCTCAATGCTCTCAAGCTCTTGGTTCACAGCAATGCGAATCGCCTGAAACGTGCGCGTCGCGCAATGAATCCGGCTGTGTCGATACGACGCCGGCACCGAACGCGCGACGATTGCAGCCAACGCCCCTGTTGTCTCAATCCGACAACGCTGCCGTTCCTGCACAATGGCCCGAGCAATCCGCCGCGCATACCGTTCCTCTCCAAACCGGTAGATCATGTCCGCAAGCACGGATTCAGAGCTGGCGTTCACCACATCAGTGGCAGTGAGACCGATCGACTGGTCCATACGCATATCGAGGGGACCATCCTGCTGAAAGCTGAATCCTCTTGCAGCATCGTCGATCTGCGGAGAGGAAACCCCAAAATCAAAGATCACCCCCCCAACGGTGGAAATTCCCACATCTGCCAGATGCTGCTTTAAATCTCGATGGTTCCCCTGGCGCAGCACGACGTGATCTCCATACCGACTCAACCGCTGTCGACTGAACTCAATCGCGTCCAGGTCGCGATCCAACCCTATGACTTTCGTTCCAGGTTGACCAGACTGCAGGAGCAATTCGGCATGACCACCGTATCCCACCGTACAATCCAAAATGGTGATAGGCCGATTTGGAATAAGCCACTCACAGACCTCATTCCCAAACACTGATATGTGCGGAATTTCACAATTAATCTTTTTCACCCACTATCCACCACTTTTACCCATTACTTGGGGAAGTATACTCTCGCATTTCTAGTTGTCAACTGCATTTCAGTGACTTACAGCTCGTTGTACCTGTAGATAACGTGAAGGATGGCACATGCCATAAAGGCTAATTCTTCTGTCCTATAGGTCTAAGTGGCTAGATCATTTGCCCTTTTTCAATTAGTCTCCCTACTTCACCTCGTCCAACTCTTTGAGTTTCATTGACTTTCCCAACCATGAATTAGAGAATGGCGTCATGTGGAAAACTACCCCCACTTATTTCCTTACAGGTCTTTCCCTCCTAGTTGCCGCCGTCTTTTTGATCGGGGAGCAAACCTTGGCCAAAGACTTTAATCCCGACAACCCACTCAATCCACCGGCGCCGGTCTTTTGGTGTCCCGACAAGACACCCGACCAGCAGATTACGACGGGCAAGAACTCCGGCTGCAAACCCCTCTATGACCAGCAGGCCATGGAATCGTTCCAAGAGTCCGCGCGGAATCGAGGATTTGACCTTCCAGAGCGTGATCCGATCAAAGTCGTTGACTTACAAAATGCCGCTTCGAAGTTTTCTGATCGCTATCGGACGTTTGTGTCCTGCTGCCTCACCGACGGTGACGCACCTGAGGATATCGTGGACCTTATCGATGAGGCGAACCACATCCTCAAAGCAGTCCAGCAAAAGGGCATCTATAATTCGTCCGGGTTTGGGAAGGGACAGGGAGCCACCACCACAGGTCCTGGGAATGGCACGGGAAATGGCGGCCTAGGCGGTGGCCCTGGAGTTGCCCCAAAACTTGGGACATTTGCACGGCAATTCACGCTCAGTGAAATCGTGGGAACCGTTGCACGTGCCCGTGAAGATCTGCTTCGCCTACACGACCGCCTGGACATGTTGAATAAAGCTCAGGAAAACCTCAAAGAGGTTGACTATGAGAGCAGTGGGCGTGCCAGATTACAGATTCAGGAGGAGGAGGAAGCAATCAAGAAGGAGTTCCAGACAAAAAAGCCACCCTCGGCCGCCCCAACAGGCATGGCCATACAGGACACCAGCTTACGCTCACGAATCGGTGGAGATATTGAAGACACTAGATTGAACGCCAACTTCGGCGCAGACATCGGCGCCTCGGTTTCTCCTTACAGCAATGTGAATGAATCACTTCGCCCTCGTCGAGGGGAGACCATTCACGACAGCCAAATCCCTCATCGACCGGGCACAGACATTCAAGACACCACCATGTCGAGCAGCACAGGCTTTGAAGTGGATCGCTCACAAAATCGCGACGGATCTTCTACCATCCCTCGGCGGGGAGTCGGCGCCGCAATTGGAGATTCCGATTTAAACAGCCAGCGCCGATAGGTTTTCTCCCACTATCCTCCGACCGGTGACATGGGCTCCCACGTCTCACCTGCATCCTGACTCCGATAGAGACCACTCCCGTTAGTGCCGGCATAGAACACTCGAGGATCGATGTCGCTCTGCGCAATCGCCCTGACATTGGTGGTCGCCAATCCCCTATTGATCAGTTTCCACACCGTCCCTCCATCGTCGCTTCGATGCACCCCATCACGCCCCGTGATATAGATCACACCTCGACGGGCTCGATCCAGCACCATTCCCACAATCATTTGATCCGGGAGGGATACTCCTATTCTCTTCCAAGACTTGCCTCCATCCGTCGTTTTGTATATCCCAGCCAACGTGGCCGCATACACAACATCAGGCTCATAGGGGTCAACCAGTATTGCCGTCACGTTCAACGCTCTTGACGTCTTCACCATATCCGGCGGAACGAGTCCATTGTTCACCTTTTCCCAATGGCTGGCCTGATCAATCGACTTGTAGACGCCACCGCTCGTTCCCGCGTAAAGAATCGACGGACGAGTGGGATCCATCCCAAGTGTCACGACCATCAAGACTTCCTTCATGCCGTCCATTTTTTTGACCCACTGTTTGCCTCCATTCTTCGTTTCGAACACACCCATCGTCGTAGCGATGAAGATGTGCTGCGCATCCGCAGGGTCAAAGAGAAACTGATTCACGACTGAGCTGATAGTCGCATCATCAAGCCCGGATCGCATCGAGGCCCACCGCTGTCCCCCATCATGGCTCTTGTAGACAGCGTCGCCCTTCGTCCCAGCATAGACCGTCGCAGGATAGGCAGGGTCTACGCCCATGGCGATGACACGGGAATGGCTCATCCCTTGCGAGAGATTCGCCCAGGTCCGCCCACCATCACGAGTCTTATAGATGTAATCGTTGGTGGCGACGTAGATAATGTCAGGGTTCTTCGGATGAAGCTGGATGAGAACGATGGGGTCGCTACGATTGCAGCCTGCGAAAGAGGTTGCAAGAAAGAGGAGAGCGAGCAGAATCTTCATAAGGTTGCCACAAGCGCCACACCACTTACCTATAGTTTGTAAACTGAAGATCGATTCCGAAGTCTTTACCTTTCAAGAAGGCAATAGCCGTTTGGAGGTCATCCTTGCTCTTCCCCAGCACCCGGACCTGTTCGCCTTGAATCTGAGCTTGGACTTTCAATTTCGAATCTTTCACCGCTTTGGTAATTTCTTTCGCCTTCTCCGAAGCCAGTCCACTCTGGATCTTCGCGACTTGCCGCACCGTCCCACTGAGCGCCGGCACAACTTCACCATAATCAAACGCCTTCAACGACACTCCGCGCTTCACACACTTCGCCTTGATGATCTCATGTACCGCCTTGAGCTTGTAGTCATCATCGGACACCACGACCAGCTCCTTCTCCTTCTCTTTCAGAGTGATCTCCGTCTTGGAGTCTTTAAAGTCAAAGCGCTGCTTGATCTCTTTCGTCGCCTGGTCGAGTGCGTTCCTCAGCTCCTGCATGTTCACTTCAGATACCACATCGAATGAAAACTGATCAGCCACGATCTCCTCCTCTTCCTCCCACCTCCCTCGGTGAGAGGTGGGTTGGTTGATCTCCCACTGCGCCCATGGAGGGAGCACTGCCCTTAATTGAGAATCTTCACTGATCCCGCGTGCGCACTCCGGGAGCACAGGAGATCAGCCAACCTTCCTCTCACCTTCCCTAACAGCACCCCGTTCCATGCGGCAACTTAAACCGCGGCTCATCATCACCACGATGAATCGCCGTCTGCACCCGTCCCGCCGATCCCCCACCCGCCATCACCACAACCTCGCTCGACGTAAACGGTTTCTTCAAGACCACATAGCCATACCATTGCCGTATACTATCGCTCAAGACGACCAATCCCAATACCGCAACCAATGCCACCAGCACCGCATCGAGATAGAGCGCAAATGCCTGGCCTGATGCCACCGCCCCTGCTTTCTTCAAGAACATCCAAAACATCTCATACGACCCCGTTAGGGTAATCACCCCCACAAAGAGCATCGGCAACACCGTCACCCAGAGATAGGGTGACTTCCACATCTTGATCAGGACGGTCGTCCCAATACACAGGGCCAACGTGCCCAACAGCTGGTTCGCAGCCCCGAACATCGGCCAAATGGTCGAAATGCTGCCGGTGCCGATCAGATAGGCCCAGCCCCCCACAACTACACCACTGCTCAGAAAGACCCCCGGGAGCCAGTTCATCTGGCGAAATGGCTGATAGACCCGCCCTGCCAGCTCTTGGATGAGATACCGAGCCACACGGGTACCTGTATCGATCGTCGTCAGGATGAACAAGGCCTCAAAGACCAATGCAAACTGATACCAATAGGCCATCAAGCCAGACATACCGGGCAACGCCGAGAAGATCGACGCCATACCGACTGCGAGCGACACGGCCCCACCGGGTCGTCCTGCCACATCCACTTCAACCATCTGAGACAACTCTGCAATTCGCGACGGGGCAAAGCCCATGGTTGCTAACGCATCGGCACCCAGTGTCGTATTGATTGCGAGATAGTCACCGGGAATCAGAACCGATGCGGCGATCAAGGCCATGACACCCACGAAGCTTTCGAGCAACATCGCGGCATAGCCCACCACCGCTTGTGACTCCTGCTCGATCATCTTCGGAGTGGTGCCTGATGAGAATAGGGAATGGAAACCCGAGATTGCCCCACAAGCAATTGTGATGAAGAGAAAGGGGAAGAGGGTACCCGGAATGATCGGGCCGCCGCCATGGGCAAACTGCGTCACACGCGGCATCTCAATCGTCGGCGCCATGAGAATTACACCGAACCCCAGCAGAAAGACGACGCCGAGCTTCATGAAAGTCGAGAGATAGCCGCGCGGGACGAGGAGCATCCAACCGGGCAAGACCGAGGCAAGAAAACCATATCCGGCCAGCAGCCAGATCAGCGCAGGCTTGTCGAATTCGAAGAGCCAGGCATAAGAGGACTGCGCGACGACACGGCCGTACAACACGGCGGCGATCAGCAGAACCACGCCAAAGATCGACACTTCAGCTACCGCCCTAGGGCGAAACTTCTGAAGATAGAAACCCATCAGGAGTCCGATGGGAATCGTCATCGCAATCGTAAAGGTGCCCCAGGCATTGTGGTAGAGCGCATTCACCACGGCAAAGCCTAGGCCCGCCAGTGCGACCACCACAATAAAGAGCACCGCCACCGCCGTGGCCGTGCCGGTGATAGAACCTAGTTCATCGTGCGCGATCTCAGGGAGCGAGCGACCATTGCGCCGCATGGAGGCCACCAGGATGATGAAGTCCTGCACCGCCCCGGCGAGGACCGCCCCGATGACTAACCAGAGAAAGCCAGGCACAAATCCGAATTGCGCCGCCAACACCGGGCCAAGCAAGGGTCCTGCCCCTGCAATCGCGGCGAAGTGATGACCAAAGAGCACGACCTTATTGGTGGGGTGAAAATTGACACCATCGTTCAACCGCACTGCCGGCGTCACATGTTGATTGTTCAGTCCAACGACGTGCCTGGCCAGCCATCGGCCATAGAATCGATAGGCCAGCACATAGATACAGGCCGCCGCGACGACCAGCCAAAGACCGTTTACTTTTTCATTGGGATTGACGACCCCGACCACATGGGCTAGAGCCACTGCGCCAAGAAGGGAAAGCAACACCCACACCAGATTCACAGCCACTTTCATGCGCGGCATCCTAACAACCCGCCAGCCGCTTGTAAATCGAGAGCACCGATTGTACAGGATTTGACAAGAGCAACCGGCAGCGAGAATGACTTACCCGCAACCATCCCTAACTATGCTCATCCACTAATGTCTGAAAGAGTTTAGGGAGGGCGGGTGTGCTTCTCCTAGATATTGCTTGAGTGACTTGCCGATGCCATCCATCTCGCGGGAGGGAGAGCGTATTGAGGAGCGAGCCTTAACGATCTGGCGGAGCGCAAGCCATGAGCTGGTCCTTCCGGATACCACGGCACATGTGGCCATTGAGCATGAAACAGAGGCCTCCGAACATGTGTTTCACATCGACACCCTTACGATGCTTGAAATACGGCTGGATTCGCTCAGCCAGCTGTTCGTTATAGGGCATGTGATCCCCACTCGACGTGCGCACCGCTGCGTGATCAATGGATCGGCACCAAGATTTTGGATATACTCTTGTGTATCATGGCATCAGACTCTCCCCCCTCGCAATCTTCCCCGAGAGATCGCCGCGAGTTTTACCGGATCACCAGCACCCTCTCCATTCGACTCCAGGCTGAAACAGACACTTCCGATGGCTCCTTTTCAAAGGTACCTGTCAATCTCAGTGCCGGGGGGATCGGGGTGACGATCAACACGGCCTTTCAGGCGAATGAGATTCTCCTCTGCACCTTGCTGCTGCCCGATCAGGAACCCTTCAGAGTCTACGTGGAAGTCTTACGCGTTGATCCCATTCACAACCCGCCTCACACCTTTCGTCTTCATGGTCGTTTCATCCGAATGAGTACACCAGAACGAGAATTCTTGGTCAGAACGATTCTCCATCTGCAACGTGAACATCTCGCCAAACACTATTCTGCATAATACGAGGCACAAGTGATCTGCCAGTCACATTCAAGATTCCGTGGAATCTCCACGCCCTGTCCCCACCAATGAGGGATTTCCTTTGGCCAATACGGTCGACTAGACTGCCCTACCGTGGAATTCACACGCACGTATTCACGCCAACACTATCGCGTTCCCCTTACTGTGCAGTACCCCGTGCTATTTTCTGCAACTGACAGAATTGCAGAGGGGAGAGTCATGAACCTCACGGTGTTCGGCTGCACCATTGAATGCACTGATGCCCTGCAGCAGGGAACCCCGCTGCGGATGCGACTGATCCTTCCAGATCAGGTCCAATCGTTAGCGGTAGAGGAAGCGGAAGTTCGATGGGTCCAAGGGAATCGCATGGGAGTTCAATTCCACAAGGTTGAGCGTGCCGCAGATTTTCGGCTCCACGGATTTGTGTGGGATCGTATGATCGAGCGATTTCAGACAATCGCTCAGGATGGGCTCTCTGCGGGGTGATCTTTGCTCAGTCGACGCTTTCCCGCCAAGGCGAGACAGACCAACCCAATACCGATCCAGACGACTTCTCGGAACCGTCGTAACAGCGCGAAGGTAATCCCCGTCACATCGCTGTATCCAAACGCCTGCAAGAGCAACACATTACCGGCCTCTTGTGCCCCAAGGCTGCCAGGGATAAAGAATGCCCCTCCCTTGATAAAGACCGCGAATGCGCCGATTGAGATCGCAGCCAAGAAACTGATGGAGCCGCCGAGCGCATAGATAATGCCAAAGACTTCAAGCGATTCAGCCAGCCACCCGACAAAATATACGCCGATGGAAGCATAAAACGGCCGCCGATGTTCGCTGTAGAAGTTCAAGATCGTGTGATCGATCGACCGGAGATGTTCCTCCTGAGCCTCCAACGCCCGAATCCGTATCTGCAGTTTTTTGAAGAGCGACAAGATTGACGCAAAAAGTCCACGCTGCTGGATAAACACAAACCCCACGATCGAACACACTAATAGCCCCACACTCAACAGGGCTGCCGCGATGGTTTGTCCAGCCGACGCGCCGGATCCAAGCAGCCAGAACCCCACTGCAACCCCTCCCAGAATATAGACCACCTCCGCAATGGTCATGGTCGTCTTTGCGATTACAACCGAGGCTCCACCTTCCGATATCGGAACCTGATAGTTCTTATTCAGCAGATAGACCTTGAGCGGTTCCCCACCAATAAAGGCTGTGGGGGTGGTCATATTGACAACTTCCCCGGCCGTTCGGATCGTCAATAAACTCCAAAAGGAAACCCCTTGTGCCGCTTGCCCCAATACAACCTTCCATCCATAGGCCTCGATCACATACATGAGGACAGATGGGATCAAGATCAGGAACAAAGTACTGAGGCCAAGTCTGGATGCAGCCTCGTAGATATTGCCGGGTCCTACATTCCAGACAAGCAGACACAGAACGACGAGTCCAAAGCCAAGTAGGATATAGCGCAACACGTGAGTCGGATGGGGAACGTAGTAGTTATAGCCGAGGTAACGCGACTGCAGACGGACGGATCACCCAAACCATGGCACCGGCGAACAGCAGAGAACCGATCGCCGCAAAGAGAAGAAACCAAAAGAGCTGGCCGAACAGCGCAAACCCGATCAAGGAAACTGAAAAGTCTCGGCTGGCAACGTTCTTCAACATCACATTGGCCCAAGCCGCATGAGCCGGAGTCCTCCATCCAATTGCGTTTTTGATTTTTTGCGCCTTTTCAACGAGCATGAACGAGATGCCATTGCCCAGGACAGCAGCTCCTCCAAGCGCAAGTGGGACCCAATCATCCTCCTGCCCGATTTGTGCCGTATAGAGCCCGACAGCAATCCCCGCGAATATGGCCATATGAACGAGATTATCCAAGGCGATGTCAAGCCAGGCCCCAAATGGCGATTCCGTAAAGGTTAATCGAGCAACCTCTCCATCGCAGCAATCAATCACCGCCGCCAGCTGAAACAATAGTGCCGCCAAAATACCAGCGCTGTATGTGCCCAGGCCAAACCCCTCAGCAGCTACCAGCCCGATAATCCCGGCTAAGACCGTGATGGAATTGGGAGACAGACCGAGCTCGAGGAACAAGCGTGTGAATCCACGAGAGACTTTCCGATTGAAATACCGATCGACGAATCCTTCAAAGTCTCCCTTGAGGGAATTGAACAGCTTTTTTTCAGCTCTCTCCACATCCTCTGATGTCCGCACCGCCTGATACCATGTGCCTCGTTTTTCATCAGCCGTCACCACATGCAGTCGCCCATCCCCTGCTACCTGCTCGATCCATTGGCGAACCGGCGTGCCGCCTTTCTCATACGCACCCACGCTTGCCGCGTTCATGAGGCTAGCCGGAACAACCAGAAGCTCAGCGACCAACAGGGTTGATTCGTCCAGACGAGCGGAGGCCATGGTGGTCAGGCCAGGGTATGGAATCTTCACGCGTACGCCAGAATTCGTCGGCACCTCGTCCGGCTGTGGCCGAGGTTGAGCCACCACAATGGCATGCCCATCTCGTACATCCTGGCGTAGTTGCTCAACCAACCCGCGTGAGAACACGCTATTGACACTTGCGATGAGGGCAAATCCTCGAACCTCCGCCGCTAAGGCCTCCCATGTCCGCGGATCATCAATGGGAAACTCTCGGATCGGCATCCAACGAACAGGAATGGCGACACGCGGTCCTTTTGCCAGAGAATGCTTCAACTGCTCTTCATCGGGGCCGGAAAGGACGATCAATTGCCGAATCCCGGCTCGCTGCAATGTGAGCACGGTTCGTTGAAACAGGCCGATCCCGACAACGCTGGTGAGAGGTCCTAGCTCACCCACTTCAGATCCGACCGCCCCGCCAAACACTCCCACCGACGGGAGCAGAATCGCCGTCGCCAATCCTTGGATCTCGACTCGCTTCTGAAGAATGCCTTTACTCATGGTTCTATTGGGATGATGTACATCGATATTCGCTCATATCCATCACTTTCTCACAATCTCGGCAAAACTTCCAACTCAGCCCTTTTTATATCATTGATAAAATCGATTTCGGTCCAGGGCAATCCTCCGATCTTCTCATGCCCCACCCGTACATCATGGAAATACTCTAACAGCGCATCCTCATATTCCATGTGCCACATATTTTTCTCGATGTATCCGCGGAGGGAGGAGACGACCCGATGCGTGTCTGCGTACCTCACACGGAGAAACCCCACACCCTCACCGGCATAATCATAGCGAGCCGGCAGCGTCTTCGTGAGAGCAATCACTCTCTCTCCCGCCACGACCACCATACACTCCTCACCGGTTTGGGTAACGGTCTCATCCATCAGCAGCGCGTTCTCGAAAGGCGATGAGACGAGGCGGCGCAAAATTTCTCGATGAAAGAGCACATCGGCATCCATCACAATAGTATCGTCATCAAACGCAGACCGTGCGACCCACAAGGAGGAAATGCTGCCCCGATGAAACTCTTCATTAGCCCAAAACGTGACTCCGATACCGCAGGAATCTCCGGCAACAGCTGCACGAATCATCTCCTGCTTATATCCGACGACAATGTCCGCTCGTCGAATCCCCACCGCAGCCAGTGACTCCAAATAGCGGTGCAAGAGGGATCGCCCCCCCATCTCAATCAAGCACTTTGGGCGATGTTGCGTCACCTCCCAGAGCCGTTTGCCAACTCCCGCTGCAAGAATGATCGCCTTCATCTGAGACGACACGCCTGTTCGAATGCATTGAGAAATCCACCAAACTGTCCTTCCGTCAGCGCTCCCATGTTGGCAACACGGAAAATCTTGTTCTCCAAGTTGCCTTGCCCGGCATAAATGACGTACCCTTGCTGTTTCAGACGATCATGCAAGACCTGGTAGGACAGGCCTTCCGGCAGGTGATACGCTGTAATGGTATTCGATTGTCGCTCAACCGGGAGAAGAGCTTTCACCCCGAGCTTAGCCATTCCCTCACGGATCACCGTTGCCATTTTCTTGTAGCGTTGGATACGATTCGATACGCCTTCTTCGAGCAGCTCATTCAGCGCCTCGTCGAATGCGTAGTAGACTTGCACGGCCGGTGTGAACGGAATCATCCCCCGCCCTTCGTTGTCGATGTAATGGGTTAGATGAAGATACCACGAGCGCTTTGGGTACGCGCGCATTTTTTCGACGAACCCCTTCCGGACAAGCACGAAGGACACACCCGGGAATCCTTGGATACATTTTCCCGCCGTGCCTACTACCATGTAAATATGCGACTTAGCGATATCGAGCGTCTCTCCAGCCAATGCGCTGACGGCATCTAGTACAAACACACGATTCTGATTATCGACAATTTCGGCGACCTCGTGGACGGGGTTCAGGAGTCCGGTCGTCGTCTCATGGTGCACCATTCCGACGACATGCACTTCTGGATGCTGACGGAGAGCAAGCAGCAGCCGTTCGGGATCGGGGCGAACCGTCCACTCATACTTCAACTCACTGACTCCTAAGCGATGGAGCCCGATGATCTGGGACATCCGCTCGCCGTAGACCCCGTTGTTGAGGATGAGCATGCGTTTGCCATGAGGAAGCGATGACATCAACGCGGCCTCGACAGCAGCAGTCCCTGACCCCGTCATAAGGACGGCAACGTATTCCGATTCAGCTCCTGGGACAAAGGCCGAGAGCAGTTTGGTTTGGATACGCTGAAGCAGTTCGGAGAACTCTTCTTCCCGGTGACAGATGTCGGGTTTCACGAGCGATTGACGGACACGCTCTGAAACATTGACCGGACCTGGATTCAGGAGAACCATCTTTTTCTCCTTCGGGCTACGAACAGACAATCCCACACGTCGGTGGACTTCCTCTCAGCTATCCCTCAATTGCTTTCATGAACCGTCGGGTAATGACGGGAGGCTCGTGCACCACACGCCCTGCATCTTCTACAAACTCATTCACCTTGATGAGCAAAAAACTCGGACCATCTTTCTTCAGCATGTCCTTGAACTCGTAGACCAGATCGTCCCAATCGAGCACCCGTTCCACATTGAGGTAGCCGGCTGATTTGGCCACCTTGTCCAAAGGCACCACATTGGAAATCGTAGGCTGATTCCCCGTCGTCCCATATACTTCGTTATCGAACACGACATGGATAAAATTCTTTGGTCGTAACGCACCGACCGTCGCAAGCGTGCCCATTCCCATGAGCACATTCCCGTCCCCATCGAACGTCACCACCTGCTTGTTCGGCTTTACCAATGCGACGCCGAGTGCAATCGCAGCAGCATTCCCCATAGATCCGACCATATAGAAGTGTGTGGGGCGATCGGCGATCTTGTGTACCTCTCGAGAAGGAAACCCATTACAGATCACGACGGGTTGATCAGTCAACAACTCCAACAACGTCGCAATCGCCTGGGCCCGGCTGATGAGCGTGCCTTCTTCCGGTCTCATGGATGCAGTCCCCTCACTACACCCTTCGCGAGGATAAGCACGACGGGAATCTGCATCTTTGTCGAGGTATCCATAACCCATCGCACATCTTCGATGGCCGTTTTTTCGGTCAATATCCGGTGGGGGATCCTCACCGTGTCGAGCAGTTGCAGCATGGCTTCGCCCATCACACGATGTTCGGGCGCATCACTTCTATCTTGGCCCCGCCATGACACCATCAACAGGCACGGTTGACGATAGATTAGATTGAGTGAGGTGAGGGTATTCAAACAAGTCCCAAGTCCAGAATTCTGCATCAAAACAGCTGGGACCCTCCCTGCCATGTATGCGCCTGCCGCTATGCCGATCGCCTCATCCTCCCGGACAGCCGGGACATACACCCCTCGAATCATGAGTTCCGCAATAATCCCGCCAAGGATGGAATCCGGAACCCCGGTGAAAAAATTCACCCCCACACCCTGCACGCTCTGTACAAATACGTCGCTGTCAATCACAAGAGGTGTCCTGCACGCCTACTCAATAGATATACGAGATACACGCTGAAACCGGCGCATTATAAGATAGCCCCCGTCGGATTCTCAAGAAAGATTGCGTGGTTGTGTTCATGCAAGGCACATGGTAGCGTGAGAAAATTCGCTATGGACCCGACTCAACCACGAGCAATGACTCGCATCCCCCATCTGACACATCATCCTCGGATTGCTGCGCTGCTACTCGTCTTGATACTTGGCATGGACTCGGCATGGGCGGTATCCATGACGGACGATCCGAAGGGTTTTCGAGATATTCTCTGGGGAACAATCTTGTCCTCCCGCCAGGATGTGGAGCCGCTTCGCTCCAGCACCCACGTCGTTGAATATTTACCCAAGACAGATTCGCTCTCGTTTGCCGACACTCAGATGACCAGCATTCTCTACCTCTCAGTCGATAATCAGTTCGCACGAGTGACGATCCGTTACCAGGGCAGTAACATCCATAAAGAAGTGCTCACTTACCTAGAAACTCGTTTCGGTCGATTGGATCGCGTACCAGGGCAAATGACACGAGGCCTCACGCAGCAATATAACTGGCGTGGATCCGATACGGAGATCAACCTGACCTACCAAGCCGGAACAGAGCGAGGTTATATTTTCTTTGATAGTCGAACCCTTGCCCCGCGGTTCAACGACTACATCACCGACTCTGCAGAGTAGACGATGCCGAGGCGCTCTTTAGGACGATTGGCCTTCCTTGTATCAGTATTGGCACCTCTGGCCTTGCTAGAACCGACCCCTTTCTCATCCGCGGTGTCCATTGCAAATGATCCTAATGGTTTTGAGACTATTCCGTGGGGATCGATTCTTGAAGAAATAAAGGGGTTCATAAAAATCGACGATGCAGGTCGCGTGCAGACCTACGAGTTGAGCGGACACCCCCCCATGCTCGGAGGAGCCCCTGTGGACTCCCTTCGGTTTACCACGTTCGAGAAAAAAGTAGGTCGCGTGACTGCACGGTATACAGGTCAAGCGAGCCACACCAAGATCCTGAGCTATTTGGAGTCGAAATATGGTCCCCTTGATCGTACGCCAGGCCAAATTGCTGCTGGTTCGACCAAGGTCTACGCCTGGCACGGAATGTACACAGAGGTTACATTGCGCTTTGAAAGTGGGTTTGAACGCGGTATTGTATTTTTTGAAAGTCGAACCCTGCCTGAAAGATTAACCGATGAGACCTCGACCACAGCTTTTTGATCATTTTTAGCCATGGAGAATAATCGGAAGGCCTGAGTTATGTTCTCGTCGCAGCAATTCGCGCCTCAAACCGAGCCTTTCCTCCCCAATTGACTCGAGCTTCCCCGCTCACTACTTGACACCGATTTACCAGCTCTCCCTCCTCCGAACCATTCTTACCCACATTCCCGGGAAGTTGCTTATCGAGAAGCTCCACTATTCTTGAATTCATTTTGCAAACCTTCCCACTGACGTTATGATCATCGAGTCAATCATGAATGGCCGAAAGCAGTACAGTCCTCTCGATAAGCGATGTGCCGAACGTGTCGCCATTACCTGTCGCGTACGCTATACAGGTGAAGTCTCGACTCAGCCTCATCAAGGAGAGGGGCTTACAAAAAACATCTCGGTTTCCGGATGCCACGTCATCAGTGACCAGCATGTCACTCGGGGAACACTCCTGACGCTTACCATCGCTCTTCCAGACGGATTGCCTCAGTTATCTTTAGAATCAGCGCTGGTCGTCTGGGTATCTGGCAGTCAGTTTTCGGTTAGATTTCTGGACCTGAGCCGTGACCATCGAAAACGGATTCAAAACTTTATTTGGAAAAGTATTTCCCACCATACTGTGAGCGACCAACGGACGCGGTTCCGGTTGGTCTAGCCTCTCTCAATTGCTGCAATCAGCTATTTCCCTTGTATCGTATTTCTTCTATCTTGCACTCTGACCTCTTTTTCAATCGGTCCCCTGCTCGGCAAGGTTGTTTCAACCTCAGCTAATCCTGTAACCGGCACCTCGCGACTTCTCATCTCTCTGATGACCCAACCTCTGGATGGGGTATTCCTCCCGCATAAGAGGGAGGGCAAAAGCGTCATGGCGCGCTAGCCTTCACACAGGCGACATCCAGAGGACAAGATGCTTGGCAACAAACTACAGCGGGGCGCCAGGAGGTTGATTTGGAGGAAACATGGATCGCAGATTCAGGAGATTAGGAGGGCTAGGATCAAGGAGAAGCCTCGTATGGAACATCGCACTTTGTGTGCTCAGGTTAATAAAACAATCGGGAGGGACATCCATGAGACAGGCACGGGAAACAGCCAAAATTGAACCACATCAATCCTATCGCTCAATTGAACGCCGAAGACTATTAAGAACGAATGTCTCCTTGGGGCTCATGTACTCGGGAGTATCTGGTGAGGATGTTCTGATCGGGGATGGGACCATTGTGAATCTCTCCGAAAGTGGATTATGTCTTCGTG